>Ga0209347_1002726_pt1 | contig 22469 bp, 15 predicted proteins | sample AutmiccommuBRH23_FD_187382 | JGI IMG/M metagenome (GOLD analysis project Ga0209347, IMG submission 187382) | Deep subsurface microbial communities from Mt. Terri, Switzerland - Autotrophic microbial communities BRH/23 (SPAdes) (version 2) | ecosystem: Environmental > Aquatic > Deep subsurface >...
AATTCGGACATATCGGGCGACAATACGCTGCAGATCCACCGTCGTCAGTTGCGTGTCCGGGGCCTGGGCGAACTCCGTCGTCCCCCAGGACGTCCAGTTGCTGCCATCGACCGAATACTCGATCCGTGCTTCTTTGATGCCCAGGCCGAGGAGGCTTTCGTTCGGTTGATTGTAGTTCCACACCGACATCTGAGTCAGTTTGTAGGTACGATCGAACGTATAGCGAATCCACGCCTCATTCGGCTCGGACTTGTCGCTGAGCCACATCTCCGCAGGATCCCGAGAGTGCAGGTCGTCGTCGCCGAGCCCCGCGCCATTGCAGGTGTCATTGGGATCGATGGTGTTGTCTTGCACGCTGGAAGCCGCCGCGGTGATCGAGTTCACGGGAATCGGATAGGCCTGCGGCTCGGTCGTAAAGGACCACACGTCCCCCTGGTTCCACCCCGAGACGCCGTTGGCCTCATCGACGCGCCAGTAGTAGGTCGTGCCGAAATCGAGGATGCCGCCGGATATGACGTATTCGCCGGCATCCTGCGTCACGCCGCCGGCGCCACTGCGGACTTCTTCGAGATCCTGACTGAAGAAGACCTTGTGCTTGGGAGATAATCCTGCCACGTCGCCGGCGGTCCAGGTGAGGACCGGGTCCAGAACCACATCGGTCGCACCATCGGCGGGATGAGGCTTTCGGGCCCTGCCGGCCACTCCCTCAGTCACCTCAATGAACGGTCTCCATGCCGTCTCCGCATGGTCGTGCGTGGCGAGATTCAGCAGGCCGTTGGAATTGTAGCAGACGAACTGCACGATCCCGTCGGTATCCGCCTCGAGGGCATCAAGAATATCAATCGTGAACGCATCGCCGGCGGCGCCGTCGGTGAAATGCACCGTAGCGACGTGGGTGGTCCTGCTTGCGTCCAGCGCGATGAGGCTCTGAATGTCGTTGCCGGGCGCATTGTTCCAAGTGAGATTCCTCTCCTCCCAGCCGATATTGTCACGGCAGTCGTCGTTGACGCAAGAGACATCAAACTGGCGGTCGCCGGCCTTGCCCTCGTGCAGCGAGAGGGTGAGGGTTGCCGTTTTGAGGTTGGTCACGTCAAGGCCGCCCAGGTCGAACTTGATCCAGGATTTGGCGCTGGACGCATCACTCCTCACGGAGAGTTTGCTGCTGTCATGCCTGTTTGTATCCGGGTTCTGGATCTCCGTCCTGCAACTTTGATTGGCCGTGATGACGTCCGCACACGCAGCGGGGCCGAAGACAATGCTCAGGGTCAGTACGGTGCACACCAGTGCGACCAGCCTTTTGCTGCACATCATGAATCCTCCTACCCGGGACAGAAAATGACCGAACACTCCAAGACACACGATAATAACGCCACATTCGACGGATGTCAAGGATTTCGACCCCATTATCGGCCAATATCCCGGCTTCTCACACACCCTCTCAGGGCCAAATCGACTTCAGCTCATGGATTTCCAGGGACTCGACCTTCACCGGGCCGCCCTCGACAAGGACTCGCAGGGTCTTGTTGTCGTCGGGCGGGATTACCGCCATCGGCATGTAGACCTCGCCGTCGTTGGCGAAGATCTCGATCGACGTGCGGTCCACGAGCAGTTCCAGTTGAATCGCGCCGTCGATCGACGATAGCGGAGCCGTTTTGTCCAGACACGTCAGCTTCCGCCCCGCCACATCATACGCCACCTCGGTCCCTCGGATCACGAATCCGCACTTGGTCGCTCCCGCCGGGCGGAGCGTCGCCCGCACGTGCATCAGTTCGCCTTCGATCTTGCCGATTGGGTCGTTGCCCTCGGAGACCTCGACCCCCTTCCAGCCGCAACTCTTCTCATGCAGCCGCTCGATCTCCCGCACGGGCTCGGCGAACATCTGCACGCCCTGCCCGGATTGCCGGAGCGTCAGCTCCACCGGGAACAGCATCATCTGGTTGAACGGCATCCTCGGTATCTCCACCCGTCCCCAGGCGATCTGCACCCGCCGGCCGTCCTCGGGCGGCACGTCGCTGTACGTCTGCGATGCGTAGAAGCAGTTGCCGTAGCTGAACCGGTGCTTGCCCGACCCCATTTCTGCTCCGGCCTCGGGCGTGAATACGCGCCCGTCGAACGAGCCGATCATGTAGTCGCCGTCGGCTCCGTACAGGACCCAGCGTCGCTCCTCGGTCCCCTGGACCGCCAGCTCGAAGAGCTCCGGACACTCGTAGAACCCCTCGATCTGACTGGCGAACTCCCACGCCTTCAAATTCTCCGAGGTATAGAACGCGATGGCGCGCTTGCCATCCACCTCGTGGTACAGCGCCATCACCCAGTGCCGCCCGGGCCCATACCAGATCACCTTCGGGTCGCGGCCCTGGTGGCGGACCACCGGATTGCCTTCGAACTCCGTGAACGTCCGCCCATCGTCGTTGCTGTAGGCGATGCACTCGCCCCGCCCGGTGCTCGTGTACGCAATGACGATCGCCGGCTCGCCGCCCCGGCCGAAGCCGCTCGTATCGTTCACATCGACCACCGCACTGCCCGAGAACGCCCAGTCCCCGAACTGGCGTGGATAGAGCGCGATCGGCAGCTCCCGCCAGTGTACCAGGTCCTCGCTCACCGCGTGACCCCAGTGCATATTGCCCCACTGCACGCCGTACGGGTTGTGCTGATAGTACAGGTGCCATTGGCCTTTGTGGAAGACCAGGCCGTTGGAGTCGTTGTTCCAGCCCCGCCGGGAGGTGAAGTGAAATTGCGGCCGCAGCTTCTCTCGATACAGATCCTGGGCGCCTTGAATCTCATCGGCCTGTGCGATCCGGTCGAACCCGTGCGAGCCCCGCACCAGCGCATCGACTTCGACCGCCGCCTTCTTGCCCGCGAACGGCGTCAGATCGATGAACGCCCAGAAGTCCGGCGTGCCTTCCGCCAGCTCGATCTCGAACTCCCGTACGATCCCGCCCTCGACGAGCATGCGCATCCGCCGCTTCTGGGCCCCGTTCCTAACCGGCAGATTCAGATACCGCTTCTCGACGGTGAACTCCTTGCGGAGACTGCCCCCCACCCGCTCGTCGATCATGACGATATGATCGACGGTGACATGTCCCCAGGGCCCTGTTTGTCGATCCACAATCTGGATCCGCCCGACCTTGCCAATCATCTGGCTCACGCCCCAGACTTCCCAGATCAGGGCCTCGGACCCGCCCGGCCTATCGTTGCGACCGGTCGCAGTCCGCGCGATGCGGCCCTCCACGATCAGATTGATGCAGGTCCGCCCGGGGAACTTCCCGCCGCCGACGAAGAACGTGATGAACTTCCGCTCGATGTTGAACTCGGGCGACGTGAGCGTCCCGATCGAGCGGTCTCCGCCGTGAAAGCTGTTGACCAGCCGCTCGCCCACATACCCGCTGACAGGCATCTGGTTCGGCAGAGTCCCCCTGGCCGGCCCGGTCCCGAACGCCGTTCCGGTAACCTCCCACTGCCCATAGTCCTGGCCTTCGAAATCGGCAAGGACGATATCCTCCGGCGCCGCCCCCGCCACGGGCAGTCCCAGCGTCAGAACCGAAAGACAGATGAACGCACACATTTTCATAAGCACACCCCTTTCCGACACCGGCGGACCCCGCCGGGCAGTCAATCCATTTCCCGCATTATCCGCCTTCCCGCCCCGCCAGGCAAGCCGGACCCTGTCAGCAAAGGCACAACATCCTGTTTTTTCACAAGAACGGAAAGAGAGCAAGAGAATGGGGCCGAACCAAACGAAAGAACACTCGCAAACAAATCGGCACCGTCGCAAGTCCTTGAGTTGTGCTCATGCTACCTGTTATAGACAGGTAGCATGAGCACACCGGTTTGCACACTGTTGATCCCAAGTTGTCGAGATCGGCCTGTCAACGCCGTCGCGCCAGCCGATGGCGACATCTCGTGCGCAGGTCCCGAAACCTCCTCTGGGGGCCTGCCCTTCGTTATTCCATACGTCTTTGCGGCCGGGTCTCCAGTCCCACGCCGGAAAAGCAGGCAAGAAGCCTTGGAGTCGTGAAAAAACCGGGGCCAGAGCTGCACATCTCCTCTTTGCCTTGGCTCATCTGCTCTTCGTGTGCCGCCTCGCACACACGAGTTCGGTCGGGTAGACCTGGGCGGTTGCTCGCCCAGGTCCCCCACAGATCCGGACGTGCGGGATTCCCGCATCCGGCTCCTCGAATCAAGGATTCGCTACGGATCGGTAAATCGAATGGACCCCTCTCGGGCGAGGCAGCCAGTAGCGTAGGAGAAGTCTCTCAAACTGGGGCCAGTCAAAATACGCTCGTTGCGAGCGCCGCCCCAGCCACTTCTTCCAGATCCGCCTGGCGCACCGATAAACGCTCTTCTTCGCTACTGGCATGGACCATCGTCGGGGAAGGGCCGGCTTGTCGTGGGTGTCCGCGAGTGTAGGGAAGATAACGCCTTGCGGCGTCACTACAAACAACCGCATCCCGGCCGCGGCTGGCTCTACTCCCGGTTGAACAGCGGGATGGCGATGGCGGTGAGGACCGCGCCGATGGCGACCAGGACCGCGCACTCGGGCAGGACGTCGGGCCAGGATTTGCCGAAGGACATCACGTCGTGCAGGCCCTGAAGGGCCCAGTAGGAAGGCGTGAACAGCGCGATCGTCCTGAACGCCGGCGGGGCCACCTCCAGCGGCCACCAGCAGCCGCCCAGGGCCGCCAGCACCATCGTCGCCAGGATGGCGAAGCCGCTGACCTGCTGCTCCGTGCGAAAGAGTACCCCGAACAGCAGGCCCAGCGCACCGCAGAAGAAGGCGAAGCACAGGATCACCGGGGCCAGGGCCAGCGGGTGATCGCCCAGGTTGACGCCGAAGATCGTCACGCCCGCCGCGATCAGCAGGCCGCCCTGCAGCACGGGCTGGATCATCCGGCCCAGCAGTTTGCCCGCGAAGATCTCCGGCACAGAAACCGGCGCCGCCACGAGCCGGCTGATCCGCTTCTGCGACCGCTCGTACACCAGCGTGATCCCGCCGTACATGATGGTCATCATCATCGTAAACATGACCACGTACGCCGGCAGCGTGAAGGCGAACCCGCTGGGCGGCGGCCGCAGCGAGAAGTGCTGCTTGGTCTCGACCGTAAGCTGCGGCGTTTTGGCGAACTCGGCCAGCAGGTCGTTCTTCGATTCCTCGGACCAGCCCCGCTCGATCAGGTCCACCGACGCGACGGCGGCGTTGAACCGGATCAGGGCCCGGACGAGCAGGGTCTGGGCGGCCAGGTGCTTTTCCGGACTGCCCTGGCCCTCGGTCAGACACAGATCGACCCGCCTGCCCGCCAGGAGGTCCTGCGAGAAATCCCTCGGAACGACCAGGGCCTGCGACCAGTCCTTGATGTACTGCTCGTCGCCGGCGAGCTTGACGTCGATCCAGTACTTCTCGGCGCGAAGCTGATCGATGAAGACGTCCGCCAACTCGTGCTCGTCGAACTTGACGACGGGCAGCCAGGTGCCGTCCTGCGTCCCATCGCGGACGATGAAGCTGAACATGAATACGAACGCCAGGGGCATCGCCAGCCACCAGACCACGATCATGCGGTCCTTCAGAACCACGCGGACGTCGTTGAGGGCAATGCGCAGGACGTTCATGCGATCCTCCCCGACTCGAATCGTCTCCGCAGCACGACCGTCCCGACCGCCGCCAGGACGAGCCCCGCGGCCGCCAGCAGGAGACTGGGCCGCAGGGCCTCCCAGATCGAGCGGGACTGGAACAGGCTCTCGATCCCCTGGCCGGCCATTCGGATCATGCTCCACCGGCCGGCCGCCTGCAGGGCCGCCGGCAGCTCGTTGAACGGCACCATGCTCCCCCCGAGCACAGCGGCGACCAGGAACACGAACACCGTGATCGCATTGGCCGTCTCGGGCGATCGGGCGTAGCCGTAGACCAGCGACAGCAGGCCCACCACGAAGAGGTTGAACGACGTCAGGATCACGAAGAGCATGACGGGATTCCGCCACCCGACGCCGAAGACCACGAGAGTGAAGAGGATCAGCAGAAGCTCGCAGATCCAGCAAACGACCAGGCAGCGGAGCATCTTGGACAGCAGTACCTGCCCGAGCGTGACGCCGCCGACCAGCAGGCGGGAGATCGTGTGCCCCCGGTACTCCTCGAAGATGTCCGCGAAGACGCCGGCGGCGATGAAGCAGACCCACATGAGCATGAGCCCCGGAAAAACGAATTGAAACACGTCCTTCATGAGTTCGGGTCCTCCCCCGCGCCCTCGTTTGCGGTCGAAACCGACACGTACTCCGAAGCAGCGATCGTCTTGAACTGCACCAGCGGCGGGAACAGGTACGGCTCGACGGTCCTGAGCCGTTCGGCCGAACTGGAGGCGACCGCCGCAATTTCGAGCGAACTGGGCATCTCGTCGCGATCCATCATGTCGCGAATCATCTTGATCTGGGGCCCAAGGAGGTTGAGCCCCTCCGACGCGCCGAGGCAGACGACCAGCAGCCCCTCCTCCACAATCCTCGGCAAAATGGCCTCGGCCGGGTTCTTGTACAGCGTCAGATGCGTGGCAGCGCCGTCGAGCAGGTCGGCCGTCAGGTTCTCGGGCAGCACGACGAACGCCGAGACCTTCCGCTTCTCGACCAGGCCGATTCCCTCCTCCTCGGTCTCGACGAAGCGGAGTTGCAGGTTCTCGGCCGCCTGCCCCTGCCCGACCACGGAGCGGAGCACGCGCGACAGGAAGTCGTCGTCCCGGTCGAGCACGGCCACGCGGACCGTGACGTTCTTGCGGATGTCGGCCCGCGGAGAGAAGACCAGCGACACGATCACGGCCGTCAGTACGGGGATGATCATGAACACGATCAGGCCCCACGGGTGCCTGGCGTCCCGCAACAGGTCCTTCCTCACCAGCGTCCAGATCGTTCTCAATCGCGCAACTCCCTTCCGGTGAGCTTGAGGAACACGCTCTCGAGGCTCGGCTTCTGGATGGAGACGTCGGTGATCCCGATCCCCCCTTCGCTGAGCCTCTGCAGGAGCGTGACGACGTTCATCTCGCCCGGCCGCAGACTCACGGCCCCGCTGTTCTCGGCGGCGGTCAGCACGCTGACCGGCTCGTTTTCCAGGGCCGCCCGGAACCCGGCGGCGGTGAACGGCCCGCTGACGGTGACGATGTCCCCGTCGCCGGCGACCTTGGCCAGTTCCTCGACCGATCCGGTTTCGAGGACCTTGCCATGATCCATGATCGCAATGCGGTCGCACAGCGACTCGGCCTCCTCCAGGTGGTGCGTCGTGAACAGGATCGTCGTGCCCTCCCTGGCGATGTCGCGAATGATGTCGAGGATGTTCTTGCGGGCCTGCGGATCGATGCCGACGGTCGGCTCGTCGAGCAGCACGACCTTCGGATTGTGTACCAGTCCGATCGCCAGGTTCAGCCGGCGTTTCATGCCCCCGGAGAACTTCGAGACGGGCCCGCGGGCCCGGTCCTTCAGACCGACCCGATCAAGCCACAGGTCGATGTTCGCCTTGAGCTGCGATCTGGACAAGTCGAACAGGCTGCCCCAGAAGGCCAGGTTCTCGCGAGCGGTGAGTTCCTCGTACAGGGCCAGGTCCTGCGGGACCAGTCCCAGGAGCCGCTTGGCCGCCTTGGGGGAGCCCCACACGTCGATCCCGCCGATGCTCACCCGGCCGTGGTCGGGCTTGAGCAGCCCGGAAACCATCGAGAGGGTCGTCGTCTTGCCGGCCCCGTTGGGTCCGAGAAATCCGAACAGCTCCCCTTCGGGGACCTCCAGCGAGATCCCATCTACCGCCCGAAGGCTGCCATAGCTTTTCTGCAGGTCTTCAACCTGAATCATGAAACAAACTCCCCACCGAATCCTACAAACCCCGTTTCTTCGCACTGCGGGCTTCATGATACCGGGACACAGGCCTGAAACACAACACGTCAGATGGACCACATCGCCTGCCCTTCCTCATCCCGGCGGCCGCACGTTCACGCGGCCCATTCATCTCATAGTACCCGTTGGAGTCGGGCCGGAAGAGACTTTATTTCTCCAATTCCATCTCTATGGCCGATTCGACGGAGCAGAAGCGGTTGACGCCGACAGATCCCCGGTGAACCGCATCTCGGTCGTGGGGACGAAGCCCAGTTGCTCATACAGAGGCCGTCCGTCGGCGGCCGCGGAAAGCCGGGGGTCAACCCGTAGGGGCAACCCCCTGTGGTTGCCCTCTTCTCCTCCGGCATGGACAGGCGGAGGGCAGGCACGGGGGCCCGCCCCTACGAGCGGCGGGGATTGATTCTCTTTTCTCAGAGTACAGACTAAGATGATGGTCCCGGACGTTTCTATCATGAACGACCGGTTGTTCAAGCTTGGTGATGGGTGCAGATGATCGAGGACAGGTTCTTAGTCTGGCGGTTCAATCGCGGGGATTCGGCGGCCTTGTGCCGGATCTACGAGAAGTATCGCGACGGCCTGCTGAAGGCGGCTGCGGCTCTGCTCAACGACCGCGCCGGCGTCGAGGACGTGCTGCACGATGTCTTCGTGGAGTTCGCCACAAGCGTCGGGCGGTTCGAGCTTCGCGGCAGCCTCAAAGGCTATCTCGCCATCTGCGTGGCCAACCGGGCGAGGGACCTCAACCGCATGAAGCGGCGTCGCAATGCCGTGGATCTGGACGGGATTCCGCCGCAGCCGGCCGGCGACGCAGCGCCCGAGCAGGCGGCGATGAGCCGGGAGTTGGTCGCCAGGCTTGACGCCGCGATGGCCGAGTTGCCCGACGAGCAGCGGGAGATCATCGTCCTGCACGTGCAGGGCAAGCTGCCGTTTCGGGAAATCGCCAGGCTTCGAGAGATCTCCATCAACACCGCCATGAGCCGCTACCGGTACGGCTTGGACAAGCTCCGTTCGATTCTGAATGGGGAGTTGGGATCATGACTGACAGAAAAGACATAAAACGCATGGTCGAAACGTATCTGGGGAGCCTCGGGACTCCCGCCAGCGACCGGGTGGACGAAAAGGTCCTGCCCGCGGCGCTGACGGCCATGCACAAATCCAAACCACACGTGGCTCCCGCGAGCCATTCGATCTGGAGAACGATCATGACGAGCAGAGCAGGCAAACTGACCGCGGCGGCCGTTGTCGCCGGCGTGGTGTTGTTCGCGGTCTTCGATAGCTTCACCCAACCCGTCTGGGCCATCGAGCAGGCCATCGAGGCAGTCAAGGAATACCGAGCCATGCACATAGCCGGGACCATTCCCGGGCGGACCTTCGAGTCCTGGATGCGGGCCAACAAGTCCCTGACCCAGTCGCAGGACGTCGTCGCCCGCGACAGCAACGGCGGCATCGCCTGGGTCAAGAATGGATCAACTTACCTCTACGACCCGGGTCCGAACACCGTGTTCTTCGAGAACGCCATCACCCAGGGCTTCTCCCAGTGGCTGGGGCCCGGGTTTCTCGAGACATTCGCCAAGGCCCAGGGCGCCCAGGTGCTCCAGGGCAAGGACCCCGCCACCGGGCGAGACCGCGTGACGCTTCTGTGCAGCCTCGTTGATGTCGACGGCCCGCAGTCGTGGACCGTGGTGTTCGACGTCGCCAGCAAGCTGCCGGTGTCCTTCACATGCTGGCACAATCTCGACCGCAGCGGAGAGCCCCTGTGCAACATCACCCAGATCACCTATTATAAGGACGTGCCGGACAGCCTGTTCGACGTCCACATCCCGGGCGACCCCGCCTATGTGGAGAAGCCTCTGGCGATCGCCCAGGAGAATATCGATCTGCTCTCAAGTCCTGACGATGGCCTCTCTACGACTGGCCAGACCCCGCAGGAAGCGGCGGAGAAGATCGTGCGGGCCACGTACCAGGCCGTGATCGATGGCGACCTGGCGACCCTCCGGAGACTGAGCCCGCTGTGCAAGAACTGGGATGACGAGATGCTCCGCTCGATCATTCTGCGAACGGGCAAATCCGATCGGATCGCCCAGATCGTTCAGATCGGCCCGGCCGGAAAAACAGGCGAATCCCCTCTGGGCGCCCTGATCGTCATGCCCGCGGTGCTCCGGCGCGCCGACAACACGAAGATTGAAGAAAAGATGATCGTCCAGTTCCGCATGATCGAGGACAAGTCCTCCTGCGTGGTCTACGGCCCCTACGGCATATCCCGCGTCATCGAGTAACAGACTCCCGTCCGAGAACCAGTACGCCGCCATGCGATCCGTGGCGGCTTTTCTCATGCGCTTTCAGTCCTCGTGAAAAAAGTCGGACTGGCGTAGACTAATCCAGGCCGGCCCATCGTGTAAGGGATGACGAACGGCCGTTGATTGCTGGTGTTGGCGGAATTCGATGGAAGACAAGCTCCTGATCCTGCGGTTCAAACGCGGCAGCACAGATGCCCTGTGTCGTATTTATCGCAAGTACGAGGGCGTCATGCTCACGGTGGCCGCCGGGCTCCTGGGCGATGTCAACGCCGCCCAGGATGCCGTCCACGATATCTTCGTCGCCTTCGCCCAGTCACCCCAGCGGCTGCGGCTGGCCGGCAGCCTGCGGAGCTATCTGACCACCTGCGTGGCGAATCTCGCCCGCGATCGATTGCGGGCGGGCAAACGTCGTGCAATGGTCCCGCAGGATGTGGAGCCGCAGGCCGATGAGCAGACGATGCCGCTAAGCCGAGCGATCCGGGACGAGGATTTGCGGCGGCTCGCCGATGCCCTGGCGATGCTGCCCTACGAACAGCGGGAGGTCGTTGTCCTGCATCTCAAGGGCGATCTGACCTTCCAGGAGATCGCCGGCATACAGGAGGTGTCCATCAATACCGCCCAAAGCCGCTACCGTTACGGGATCGACAAGCTGCGGTCCCTGTTGAATGGCGAGGTACAAGAATGAAGTCTGCAAAGCAGATCGAGCAGTCCATCCGAAAGCTCCACATCGAGACCGACGTCAAGACGCGGGAGCAGACACTCTGCGATCTCGCCACAGTACATGCACAACAAAAAGGCAAAACGCGGGCGTTCAGCCTGCTCAGGTACGGGAGAACCATCATGAGACAGAAACCAGGAAGAACCGCCGCCGTGATCGCCCTTGCCTTGCTTCTTCTCGGCGTATTCAGTCTGGGCACAGGGTCCGTGGCCTTCAGCCAGGCAAGGCACGCGGTCAACACCACGCTGTCGTGGCTTGAAGCCATGATCACAGGCAGCACGGACACGACGGACATGCCACCGGCACTCGAACAGGCGCCGGATCCCAGCGCCCGGACGATCTTGTGTACCGCCAGCTTCTTTCCGGTCCCGGCGGACAAACAAGGGATATGGCAATCTCTCAAAGACTCGGGAATCAAGTTCGTCCAGGCCTCTGCGGACCCGGAGGCGTACTTTGCGGTGATCAGCCGCGTGCAGACCGAGTCGTTGGACGTCTTGCAGACCCTCGAATGTGTGGCTGCTCCCCGGATCCTGATGCGGGAGGGGCAGACCGCGGCGATTGCGTCGGCGAATCATCAAGAGGCGCGCGGGCTGGCTATCGGCTGGCTGTCCACAGTTTCGGACGACGGCACGGAGATTCGATCCACGGTGTCCTTCCACGACGGGCGAAACGGCTTCGAGATTCCGGACATTGTCATGGAGTTGGGCGGAGTCGTGCTGATCCGAGCCAAGGGGATGTGGTCCTACCATGACAATGACGGCAATCAGAAGGAAAGCCCCCAGGAGATGCTCATCCAGGTTCAAGTGGACCTCCAGCAGACGCCGTAGCCGCCCGCATTCACCAGCCCAACAGCACTCACGAAGCCGGGCTCGTTTCACCCGGCTTTCTTCATGCGCCTGCCCTGTCTTCGGCCCGCCCCCGGGTTTGGCGGACGCCGTAGGGGTAGGCCCCCGTGCCTGCCCTCTTGTATCCCCCGTCATCTGCCCGAACTTGAGAGGGCAACCACGGGGGGTTGCCCCTACGGGCTCAAATCCGCACAGATGCCCAGACCGCAGGTTTTCTCTTTTTCTTAGACGAAAGCCTGCGGTCTAATTGTGTTATGGGTGAAGAACGGTCGTTCGAGAGTACTTGAGGCATCGATGCTGAATGATGTGCTGCTGATCTGGAAGTTCCGGTCGGGCGACAGCGACGCCCTGGCGAAGATCTATGAAGACCACAGGCACAACCTGCTTCGGATCGCCACCGGGCTGCTGAATCAGGCCGGCGCCGCCGAGGATGTCGTACACGATGTCTTTGTGCAGTTGGCCCAGTCGCCCGAGAGACTCCGGCTGCGGGGTAATCTGCGGAGCTTTCTGGCCACCTGCGTCGTCAACCGCGTGCGTAATGCCAACAAGGCCGCACAGCGACGGCGGACAGGCGGACTCGATCAGGCTGAAGCAGTCGCCTGCGATAGTCCCGGCCCGGAGCGGTGGATCCTCGCCAACGAACGATTCACGATGCTCCGCAATGCCCTGGCCGAGCTTCCGTACGAGCAGCGAGAAGTCGTGATCCTGCACCTGCAGGGCGGGATGAAGTTTCGGGACGTCGCGAAGTCCCAAGGCGTTTCCATCAACACGGTCCAGAGCCGGTATCGCTACGGGCTGGACAAGTTACGGTCCCTATTGGATGGCGAGGTCTGACATGAAACCGAGAGACAGAATCGAGCGGTTCGTCGCGGATACGAAGATCGACACCAGCGACAAGAGGGATCGACAGGTCCTGGGCGAGGTCCTGCAGGCACACAAGGACAGCAGGCAAGGGACGTCACAAGAGCTGCAACCACACATCTGGAGAATCATAATGAACGGGAACACAAGGAAACTGGCAGCCGCCGCCGGCGTCATTCTGGCGGTCGCGCTGCTGATCACAATGTCGGACTGGATGACTCGCCCGGCGTGGGCGCTGGCGCAGACCATCGAGGCCCTGAAAGAGGTCAAGGCGATCTACATCGCCGGACGGGTACACTACCCCGACCGTCAGATCGACGCCGAGATCGAGATCTGGGCGACGGCGCACACCGATGACCCGGCCGTCTCGGGCGACTTCCGCTACCGCGAAGGCGACGACCACCTCTGCATCGCATCGGAGCGGGAGAATCTGACGTACGTCTACGACCAGTACAGCAAGCCGAACGTGAACGTCGTCTACATCACGGAGGGTCTCAATCGCCGGGGCCCGATCTTCCCCAGCGGCGATATGCTGGAGGAATTCAAGAAGGCGGCGGAGAACTGGCAGGAGGAATACCGCACGGACCCCGCGACCGGCAGACCCTGCGTATACGTCACCTTTGCCGGCCCGGCCGTCAACACCGCCCGGTACTGGCAGATCCAGATCGACCTTCAGACCAAGCTGCCCGTCCGCGCCGCCGTCTGGTTCGACGAACCGCGTCAGGGCAAGCCCCACTACGAGTACACGGACGTGCAGTACAATCCGACCATCCCGGAGGACTCCTTCAAGTTCTCCATTCCCACCGGCGCCCAGATCATTGACTGCCGGATTCTCCGCAAGCGAATCGAAGGCGTGCCGGGCGTGGGCGTCTCCGTGGCGGGCCTTTCCTGCGAAGAGGCCGGCAAGAAGGTCGCACAGGCATACTGGCAGGCGGTCATCGCCCAGGATTGGGGCACGGCCCAGAATCTGCGTCCCCTCGCCACGGATCCCGCGTGGGATGAGTTGGCGGCTCTGTATGCTGCGAATCCCCCGACGGAACTGGTCGCCATCCCCACGATAAACCATCTCAACGACCCGGGGACCTTCGTCGAGGTCTGCTGCGTCGTCAGATTCAAAGACGGTGCAACGCGGCGCTCGCTGCTCAACGTGGACCTGAAGGAGACGGCCGGCGGCAGAATCGGCGTCGTCGCCGGGACCATCGGCCCGGATTTCTACGAAGCGAACTGACCTGCTCCACACGCACAAACCAAGGCCGCCGGACAGCTTGCCGGCGGCCTCTGCCTTGCGCGCTGTGTGTGAGGGCATGTGAGAAGCACTGCCTTCGCCGGCTGCCACGGACAGACTCGTTGTGTTCGTCCCAAGTTCTTGAGATCGGCCCGTCCGCAGCATCGCACGCCGATGATGTTCTCTCGTGCGGAGGTCCTGAGCCCCTCCCTGGGGGCCTGCCCCCGGACCCCCGAGATTTTGCGCTTTGGGCCAGTAGGGGCGACGCATGCGTCGCCCGTACTACAAGCGGAGCCTCGCCTTGCGGGCTGAGGCACAGAAAAACCGGGAATTGCCCGACCTATATCCCAGCTTCTCACACGCCCTCTGAGAGAAGGCTGGCGACGCCGCCCGGCGAGTTCCGTAGGGGCAGGCCCCCGTGCCTGCTCTGGTTTGCGCCTGCCTTGGGGAAGGGCAACCACGGGGGGTTGCCCCTACCACGATCCAGGGCGCTGCCACGGTTCAACGGAACCGGGGGTGCCCGAAACTCTGCACAGATACCGCGACGCGGATCGGACCGGATTTGCGTTGCTCCCGACCCTGACAAGCCATATTCTGTGGGTTCACATGATTCGATCCCGCAGTACCTGACGAGGAGAAACGAATGAAGAGGGTAGCTATAAGAGCATTTCTATTGCTGCTTGCCACCAGCACGATGGATGCGGCCCAAAGAGACAGGTTGCTCGAAATTCCCGAGGTGTCGCGGGATCAGATCATCTGCTTTGCGCTGTATACCGTCCACGGCGGCGTCATGAAGATGACGGCGCAACTCTATCCCCTCAAGGACGGCGAGGTCCGCGTGGTCCGACTGGAGGTCAGAGAAGACGGCTCATGGCGGCAAGTCGCCGAGTCGCCGGTCGTCGAGCGGGGGTGGACAGCACATTTCCGCGTGGAGAAGTGGGACGCCACGAGGGACATCGAGTACCGGGTCCGGCATGGACAGGCCGCGACATACGGCGGCATTGTCCGTAAGGACCCGGTGGATAAGGACGTGATCGTGGTGGCGGCCTTCACCGGCAACTCGATCTACCCGGGCCACGGCGGGGACATCCCCAAGACCGACATCATCGGCAGCCTCAGGAAGGTCCAGCCCGATCTGCTGTTCTTCTCGGGCGACCAGGTCTACGACCACAATCAGCATTACGCCTATTGGCTGCGGTTCGGCCGGGACTTCGGCGAGATCATCCGCAATACGCCCACGGTCACCATCCCGGACGACCACGACGTCGGCCACCCCAACCTCTGGGGCCAGGGCGGCAAGAAGTCCCTGCGAGCCACCGGCGACGACGGCGGATACTTCAAGCCCGTCGAGTACGTCCGGGAGGTCGAACGGGCCCAGACCAGCCATCTGCCCGACCCCTTCGACCGCACGCCCGTCGAGCGGGGCATCGGGGTCTATTACACCGACCTGACCATCGGGCGGATCAGCTTCGCGATCCTCGAGGACCGCAAGTTCAAGACCGGCCCGGACAGCGTCCTGCCTCCCGACAACTGGCGGACGACGCGGCCGGATCATATCGCCGTGCCGGACTACGATCCGCAGGCCCTGGATGTCCCCGAGGCCCAGTTGCTCGGCGAACGGCAGCTCAAGTTCCTGCGGCACTGGGCCGCGGACTGGCGCGGCTGCGACATGAAGGCCGTGCTCTCACAGACGATCTTCGCCGGCGGCGCCCACCTGCACGGCCAGCGGAACAACCGGCTGTACGTCGATCTCGACTCCAACGGCTGGCCTCAGACCGGGCGGGACAAGGCCCTCATCGAGATGCGCAAGGCCTTCGCCCTGCACATTGCCGGCGACCAGCACCTGGGCACGATCATCCATCATGGCGTCAACGACTGGAACGATTCGTGCTACTCCTTCTGCGTTCCGTCCATCGCCAATCTGTACCTGCGGTGGTGGGCGCCCCTGGAGCCGGGCCGCAATCGCGAGCCCGGCATGCCCGAGCACTTGGGCGAATTCAAGGACGGATTGGGCAACAAGGTCACGATGTTGGCCGTGGCCAACCCGGACCCCGAGGAGAACCACGACAAGCTGACCACCCGGGCGGCGGGCTTCGGCCTGGTGAAGTTCGACAGGAAGACGCGCCGGATCACGATGGAATGCTGGCCCCGGAACACCGACATCACCGCCCCGGACGCCAGGCAGTACGCCGGCTGGCCCCGGACGGTCCACCAGCTCGACAACTACGCCAGAAAGCCCGTGGCACACCTGCCGACGCTCCGAATCACCGGCATGACCAATCCGGTGGTCCAGGTCATCGACGAGGCGACGGGTGAGGTCGTCTACACTCTGCGCCTCAGCGGCACTGAATTCCGCCCGATGGTTTTCAAAACGGGCCGGTACACCCTCCATGTCGGTGAGCCGGGGACCGACCGGATCAAGGTACTGACGAGCATTGAGTCCCTCGGCCTTTCGGAGGCCGGGACAATCGAGGTATCCCTGTAGCCCGTTGCCCCACGCTTCGGAGAAAATCATGAGCCCGGGCCTCTTCCAAAGACCTGTAAATGCCGCCGTGCGCAAGGGTTACCAGCTTGCCTATGTCGCCCTGCGGATCTGGTGGTTCGTGCGTCGTCCCCAAACGCGCGGCGCCGCGGTGGCCCTGTGGCACGGGGGCAAGATCCTCATGGTCCGCACGAGTTATCGGAGCTGCTACTCGCTGCCGGGAGGATTTGTGCGACCGGGAGAGCCCTCCGAACAGGCCGCACGCCGAGAACTCCAGGAAGAACTCGGGATTGGCGTGCCCCCACAGGCGCTGCGCCACGCCTGGCACGGCACGGTCTCCTTCGAATCCCGTCAAGACACGATCGATATCTGGGAGGCGACGGTAGATCCGGCCCCGGAGCCCCAGGTCGCGGGCCGCGAGATCGTCTGGGCGGACTGGGTCGCCCCAGCCGACGTCCTGAAACGCCCCCTGCTGCCGCACGTGGCCCTCTATCTGGATGAAGTCGCCCGCAAATTTACGCCTCGACAGCCCTAAACCCCTGTGCCGAAGGGGACGATGTAGGAAAGGACCGCTGTCGGAGGCCGGCGGACCTGCAACGTCTCTGGGAAACGGAGTTTATGGTATCCTTGTAGGGTGGAACGAAAAAACTTGCGTGGGTCGGCCAACCATGATATAGTGAGCCTATGTGGTCCGGGTGTAGCCTGGGCCCGTCTGCACCGGCCTGGAGGCCCTCGGGCGTCACGGCAGGCTGCGGATCGGCTTTTTTATGAGGCTGTGGATGCAAGATCGGAGACCTGGGTGATTTGAAAATTCGGGGCGGTCTGTGTAGCACACGGTCCCTCTGCACTTCAGATCCATCCCACCAGATTCTACAACAGCCAATCGCTGGCAGGAAGGAGATGATTGATTAAGTCCGGATTCCACCGTGCTTTGGCGCGAAAGCGCAAATTCCGCAAGAAAACTCGAGGTGGGTGAGGTCTGTCCTTGCATGGAGCCGTATCAAGGGTCTCAAACGCAAACGTCGCGTTTGGGGACCCGACACATACCCGTGAGGCCGTCGCCTTGGTATGTGAGAGGGGTCTTGCACGCGATCGTTCGCGTTTGGAGACCCAGCATGAGCAAGAAGTGGTGTTTTCTTCCTTGGAGGACGTATGTATCGAAAATGTATGTGTGTGGCAGCCCTGTGCTTGACGCTCGCCATCGCCGGTAACGCGGCCGCGGAACTCGGGCAGGGCAAAGTGTTGTTTGAGTATTGGGACAACGTCGGTGGCACAAGCGTCGATGGGAACCTCAGAACCAATGCCAACTTCCCGGGCAGCCCGAGCAGCTCGGTGTGGCTGGACAACTTCCAGAGCCCCTCGGGACGCGCCGACAACTACGGCGTTCGGGGCCGTGCGTTCCTCACCCCGCCCGAAACGGGCGAGTACACCTTCTGGGTCGCCGGCGACGACAATTGCCAGCTTTGGCTGAGCACCGACGACACCGCCGAGAACGCGGCGATGATCGCCCAGGTTGCGGCCTGGTCGGGCGTTGCCGAGTGGACCAAAGAGGCCGGTCAGAAGTCAGCCCCCGTTGCCCTCGTGGCCGGGCAGAAGTACTACATCGAAGCCCTGATGAAAGAGGGCGGCGGCGGCGACAGCCTGGAAGTCGGCTGGGCCGGTCCGGGCGTCAGTGAGACCCCCGTCATTCTCGCAGGCCAGTACTGCACCGCGATCATCCGCAACCCAGAGCCGCTGCTGTTCGCGCGGAACCCCAACCCGGCCGACAACGCCTCCGGCGTGACGAGCTCCATCTTCGAGTGCATCGCCGGCATCACGGCTGTCAGCCACAGCTTCTACCTGGGAACGAGCCCGACGCTGACCGAGGCCGACCTCCAACCGGCCCTGGCCCCCGGCACGATGTTCTACTACTTCGGCGCGTTCGATCCGGGCGTGACCTACTACTGGCGCGTCGATGAGGTCGATGCCGACGGCACCACGTACACAGGCGCCGTCTGGAGCTTCACCACGCTGGCCGACTTTGCGACGGCCCCGGCCCCGGCCGATGGCGGCGAGGACGTCTCGGTCCTGCCGACGCTGTCCTGGACCGCCGGCGAGTTCGGCGTCGGACACGTGGTGTACCTGAGCAAGGACGAGGCCCTGGTGGCTGCCGCGGACGCCTCCGTGATGGTGGCCGATCAGGACGGGACCTCGTTCGCCCCGGCCCAGCTCGACCCGCTGGCCACCTACTTCTGGCGTGTCGATGAAGTGACCGACACCAACGACGTGATCGCCGGACCGGTCTGGAGCTTCTCGACCGTCAACTACTACCCGATCGTGAGCGGACAGGCTTCGCTGGTCTACGCCAACCGCCTGGCCCCGTTCATGTCCGCCCTGAGCGTTGACACCCCGGTCGACCTGACAGTCGGCGGACAGCTCGCTGAGCTGGTGGTCAACTTCCTCGGCCGGGCCGAACGCACCTCGATGGTCGGCGCAGTGGTCTACGACGCCAACTCGGCCACCTATTCCGTGACCGGCGCCGGCGCCGACATCTGGAACAACGCCGATGAGTTCAACTTTGCCTATAAGACGCTCGACGGCGACGGTTCCATGATCGCCCGCGTCACTGACATCGGCACAGGGACCGACGCGTGGTCCAAGGGCGGCGTCATGATCCGCCAGAGCCTCGCGGCCAACTCCACCTATGCTATCGTCGCTCTGACGGGCGGCAACGGCGGCGGCGGCGGTTTCCAGTGGCGACCCAGCACAGGGGTAGGCGCGACAGCAGGCGCCGATCCAGCCGGGATTATACCGGGCTACTGGGTGAAGGTCGAGCGGACCGGCGACACATTCAGAGGCTTCTTCTCTCCGGATGGTGAGACCTGGACGCAGCAGGGCACCGATCAGACGATCCCGATGACCGGCCCGGCACTCATCGGTCTGGCCGTCACGTCGCACGTGAATGCCACAACCGAGCGGACGTTCAAGTTCGACAACGTTTCCACAACGGGCAACGTCAGCCCGGAGGGCGAATTCACCGCCTTCGATTATATCCCGGTCATCGGCAATGACGCCGCCCCGATCACCGTGTCCATCGAGGATGCGGCCGGTGCGGTGGCTACCGTCGCCTACTCGGATCCGGCAGCCTCGCTGGCCACCGAGTGGCAGCAGTGGATCGTTCCGCTGAGCGATTTCGCGGGCGTCGATGCTGCGAACGCTGTGAAGGTCCAGCTCGCGGTCGGCGATGGCCAGGCTCAAGGAACCGGCATCGTCACGTTTGCCGATGTTCGGACCATTCCGCCCACGAGCAAGGGCACGGTCGTCTGGGTCTCCTTCCATGGAACCGATGCACCTTCGGCCGCCGCGGCCGGCGTCGGCTTCACGGAAGCCCCCGATAAGGCATACACGGACCTGCTGAAGGCTGCGGGCTATGACGTGGTGCGCATGGTCCAGACGGGTAGCCCCGACCTGGCCGTGCTCAACGCCGCGGACCTGGTGATCGTCGGTCGTTCGGTCGCCAGCGGCAGCTTCCAGAATGCCAATGCCACGACGTGGAACGGCGTCACCGCCCCCATGATGATCACGGGTGGTTATATCGCCCGGAAGAACCGCATGGGCTTCTACACCGGTAGCACCATTCCGGACACCACCGGGGACATCACGCTGACGGTCACCGACCCGACGCACCCGATCTTCGAGGGAATCTCGCTGACCGACGGAACGATGGACAACCCGTACTGCGGGCTTGCCGTGTATCCCACCGACGGGACCACTGCGGCGGGTCTGTCGATCGTGACCGAGCCGATCGCCGCCGGCGGAACACTCCTGGCATCGGTTTCGGCAGCATCCGCGACCACGGGTCCTGCTGGGGCCGTGGTGATCGCCGAGTATCCGGCCGGCACCTCGCTGGTACACGACGGCGGAGCTGGAACGGATGTACTGGCCGGTCCTCGGCTGGTCTTCCTGACCGGCGCTCGCGAAAACGGCGGTAAGACTTCTGAGACCGCCGGGATGTTTGATCTGTCTGAAGACGGCGCCCTGATGTTCCTCAACGCCGTTGCGTACATGATCCAGTAAGCGGGACCCTGTCCCGGCTTCAGAACTCTGAAGCACCAGTTGAACGGTGGAATCAATTGACTGGTCACATCGAGGGCTGTGGGCAAATGCTCACAGCCCTCTTCCTTTGGGGCCGAAACGCGGGGCCCGCCCCAGGCGATGAATCGTGTTTGGGGACCCTCAAACTCGTCGGCAACGCCGCAAGTCCTTGAGTTGTGCTCATGCTGCCTGTCACAGACAGGTAGGATGAGGACGGATATCTGATGATCGACGTGGTGAGATTTGTCCTGTTGGGAGTCCCGCGTTTACGCGGTCTTCAAGCCGCCTGAAGGCGGGACTTCGATCCGATACTCCGCACGGGCCCCTCACCATCCTGGCACAGACCGCGTACTACCTGCGGGATGTAGGCCGGGCATTGACCTCGGCCGGGAGTTGAACGGTCATCTCGGGTCTGCCGCAGAGGATGCGGTCGGTGGCCTCCACGCCCTGCATGAACGAATGGTCCATGTTGCCCACTTCGTACTTCCATGCGCCGAATCGGCCCCGGCTCAGGATGTTCATCGAACACAACCTCGGCTCGATCTCGTCGAGCCGCCTGTCGCGATCGAGAGCCGGCGTCGGATATCCGTGTTCGATGCGTCTGTGCCACAGGCTCGTGACGGACACGCCGGGCGGGATCAGCCGGGCCGCCCGCAGCCCGTCGAGGGTCCGTTGCACGATCTCGTCCTGCGTGAACTCGCACGCCCCACCGCACGACGCAGGACGCGCGGCGCACGACGGCTGCGATTCGCTCACTTCCGCCATCAGCGACCACTGCCGTCCGGGACTCGGCACATTGTTTGGCGAGTAGTTGGAGAACACCGTCACGCGGTAGAACGGCAGCTCGGGCTCCGGGAAGTACATCCAGCACTTGCCCGCAAGGTGCTCGGGCGCCGGGCCATCCAGGCCGACGCCGATCACATGCGTGCCGGAGTATCTCAGCCCATGATGGGAACAGCGATTTGAGATTTGAGATTTGGGATCTGAGATCTTCCGGAGAAGCAGGTCCATCGGCATGGTCGTGATGAGCCAGTCGTATTTCGCCGTGCGACCGTCCGCCAGGTGGACAACTTTCTCCGCGGCGTCGATCCTCGCCACCTCGGCGTTCCGGTGCAGCCGCTCGACGGGCAGCCGCTCAGCCATGGCCTGCCAGATCCGCCCGGTCCCGCCATGGAGGGGGAAGCGGAATGTGGCGTTCGGGCCCCAGCCGAGATCGTCCCGGCCCTCGATGACGTTGCGGAGAACGCGTTTGAGATCGACCGTCGCGACGCGGTCGCCCATCCACTGCGTGCCCAACTCGGCCGGCTCGGCCGCCCAGACCTTGCGATTGTACGGAGTCATGAAGACCCGTGCCAGACCCGGGCCGAAGCTCCGCACGATCCAGTCGGCGAACGTCACTGGCGGCGGCCCGGCCTGACCTCGCACGTCGAGGAGCCCTTCGAGGCATTCCAAAAGCTCCTGCGTGGGCAGGTGGCGAATGTTGTTCTGCAGAGGGTATGGGATGAATCGCTCGCGCATCCAGATCCAGGCCTCCCGCACGTGCTCGACCCACGCGTCCTTCAGGACCGAATCGAGCACTCGATCGAAGTAGTCGTAGTGCGAGAAGACCACGTGGCCGCCGAGATCCCAGGTGAAACCGTGTTGATCGACGTGCGAGGACGCCAGCCCGCCGACTTGGCCGGCCTTCTCGAACAACTCCCAATTCGTGCAACCGGCCTCATGGAGCCGCCATGCGGCCCCGAGCCCTGTCGGCCCCCCGCCGATAATGACGATTCTCTCGGTCTTGCTGCCTGTGCGATCGGTCTGCATCACGCATCGTTCCACATGAGGCATCTTACCCCTTCAACGCCACGAATCTGCCTGAAGGCTCCATGATTATATCGGGAACTTCATCGCCAGCCTTCGACATTCTCCACATTCGGGTACATAACCGTAGTTGCACCCGTACCCCTCGAATTCGTCGGAACAACCCTGCGCGGACGGAACCGCAAGAACGATCATGCACCCCTTGACAGCCCACATTGCCGCGGCAGTCAGGGCAATTGCACGTGGGCATCGTACCAACGTGGCATGGGCTTGGAGCCCATGAATCATCGGCAGGATGCCGATG
>Ga0209347_1002727_pt1 | contig 22454 bp, 20 predicted proteins | sample AutmiccommuBRH23_FD_187382 | JGI IMG/M metagenome (GOLD analysis project Ga0209347, IMG submission 187382) | Deep subsurface microbial communities from Mt. Terri, Switzerland - Autotrophic microbial communities BRH/23 (SPAdes) (version 2) | ecosystem: Environmental > Aquatic > Deep subsurface >...
TCTTCTGGGGTGAGGAGCATATTCCCCAGATGCTGGATATATTGAAAGAGAATAATGTAAAGGCTACTTTTTACCTGGGGGGGACCTGGGTGAAAAAATTCCCGGAACTGGCCGCCCGGATAGCCCGGGAGGGCCATGAGATAGGCAGTCACGGCTATTCCCACCCCCACCCGGACCAGCTTTCCAAATCGGACAACCTTCGTGATATACAAAAGGCCGAGGATATTATCTACCAGGCCACCGGCATAAGGCCCAGGCTATTTGCCCCTCCATACGGGGAAAGGGGGCCGTCGGTGCTGAAGGCCGCCGACGAGGCCTCTTACACTACCATCCTCTGGTCGGTGGACACCATTGACTGGCAGCTGCCTCCCCCGGAGGTGATTGTTGACCGGGTGGTAGGCAAAGCGCACAACGGAGCCATAGTGCTTATGCACCCCACGGCGCCCACTGTCAAAGCCCTTCCGCAGATTGTACAGAGGTTAAAAAAAGATGGCTACCAGCTGGTTACTGTGCCAAAGCTGCTGGAAGGCCTGGATGCCATGGAAGGCATAACGGGAAAGGTTTCGGCCATGTGTGAACGCCCCGCTCTTCCTTGACCGCACTTGCATTTATTAACTCCGGGAGTGGTATTATAAATGGAAATAATGTTATTAAAAGGATTGTCTAAAACTTGCCTTTGCTTTAAGGTAGAACTTAAATTAAAGGATTACCGGGAAAAATGGCGAAAGTTCTATTTTAATTCGGGGAATAAATAATTTTTGGGTAGGTGCAGCTTTGATCAATAAAATAAAGCTTGATAACGGAGTTAACCTCCTTACCGAGGATATACCTCATGTAAGGTCTGTGGCCGTGGGCATCTGGGTAAATGTGGGTTCCCGGGATGAGAGTGGATCTGTGGCCGGGATATCCCATTTTATTGAGCATCTTATGTTCAAGGGAACTGAAAATAGAACTGCCAAGGAGATAGCTGAGGCCCTTGATGCCGTGGGCGGTCAGCTTAATGCTTTTACCACCAAAGAGTATACCTGCTATTACGCCAAGGTGCTGGATGAACACTTTGAGCTGGCCCTGGATATACTTACCGACATGCTGTTCAATTCAAAGTTTGACAGTGCCGACATCGACAAAGAGCGCAATGTTATTCTTGAAGAAATAAAAATGTACGAGGACACTCCCGACGAGCTGGTGCACGATGTTTTTGCCGGCACCATATGGGATGTGCACCCGCTGGGGCGCCCCATCATAGGCTATGCCGAGGTAATCCGGGGCCTTAGCCGGGAAACCATTACAGACTATGTGGGCAGCCATTACGTCCCCGGCAATACTGTGGTAACGGTGGCCGGAAATATAAACCATGATGCTGTAGCAGAGAAGATAAGCTCCATTTTCGGAAAAAGAAAGGGAACTTCCCGGCCCAGAATACTGGAGCTGCCGCAGCCCAAAAGGCAGATTGTCTGCCGCAGCAAGGAAACCGAGCAGGTCCACCTCTGTGTGGGCGCTCCGGGACTTCCCCTGGACCATGAGCAGATATATGTTTTTCAGCTTGTCAATACAATATTGGGTGGAGGTCTGAGCTCCCGTCTCTTCCAGGAGATAAGAGAGCAGAGAGGTCTTGTCTACTCAGTTTATTCATATCACAGCTCTTATCATGATGCCGGACTTTTCTGCGTTTATGCCGGCCTGTCCAAGGAAAACCTGAATCCCGCACTGGAATTGATTTTTAAGGAGATAAAGGATATTCAGCTAAACGGTGTCACCGACCAGGAGCTGAGGAGGGCCAAGGACCAGCTCAAGGGCAACCTGCTCTTAAGCCTGGAAAGTGTCAACACCAGGATGAGCAGGCTTGGAAAATCCCAGCTGTACCTGGGCAAGGTGGTGCCTCCCGAGGATATTGTGCTAAGGATTGAAAAGGTTACCGGAGATGACATCCGGAAACTGGCCATGGAAAAGCTTGACCCCAATAATTTCGCCCTGGCCAGCGTAGGCCCCGGGGGGGACTGCAAGACCCTGGAAGAGACGGTGGGGAAGCTTCTATAGCTGATACTGCTTTTCTTATAGGTCAGGAGTATGCTTATGGGTAATACCTCCGGTCAGGAGACAGAATACAGGAGACAGGAGTCTTGTATGCCTGGCTTTGGAGTCGCTTTAACATCTTAGGTGGAAAAAGTAATGCTTCTCTATTCTAAATTCCGCTGTCTGTAAGAACCGCCCATAGGGCGGTTCTTTTGTTTAAGGAAACTACTCTTTAAAGAACTAAAGTAAGGAAGTAGTCTGTCAGAAATGCCTGCCTATACTGTCTCCTGTCTCCGGGCCGGAGGTATTACCCTCAAGCAGTCTCCTGTCTCCTGTATTCCTCCTCAAATATTACCCCAAATGAAAGCATATATTGGCATAAATGATATTATCACCCAATAAAATATTCCAGGAGGTGATGGTATTGTTCAGTCCTGCTTTTGCGCTGGGGGTTCTGGTGTTGGCCCTGCTTATACTTTCCGTTAAGATCAGGCTGGATAACAGGGTTATAAAGGAGAGGTCGTGGGATGGGTCGGAGACCAGGCCTTCCCCCCTTTCCGAGGCCCTGACCGGGCTGCTTGGGACCGCCGGAGGCATTTACCTGTCCCTGGTGATGGCTTTTTCTTTCATGGAGCTTAAAGTCCCCGGCAAGGTGGAGGTTTTCAGTGTGGGGATTGAGCCTTTGGCGGCGCTGTCCTTTACCCTTGCCGTTATCCAGCCTTTCTTGATCAGGCTTTTAAATCTACGCAATAAATACTGAAACGGGGGAAAAGAGATGCGTATGGCCGAGCTGGCCGGTAAGGAAATAGTAAATTTATATGATGGGGCGAGGCTTGGTGTGGTAGGTGAAAGCGACCTGGTGATAGAGCCCGGTTCGGGGAAAATAACTTCCATATTAATACCGAGAAAAAATAACTTTATCAGCCTGTGGGTGGACAGGCAGCATATGGTTTTGCCCTGGGAGGCGGTAAAGAAGATTGGCTTCGAGGTGATTATAGTCGACCTGGATCAGACCAACTTAAATTTCAGGAGACACCTGGTTTAGGCCATAAAAATACCGCGTCCCGCGGTATTTTTATGGCCTGAAGTATATATTATTTTTTTTTAACCATAAGGTTGCGGAAGAGTGGCAATAATATAACCTGAATTATTCTTTGATGCGGGGGACACCTATGGCAAGACAGCAAAGGCTGGAAATGATAAAAGACATTCAAATGCGCAGAAACTCGATTGTAATCTGTTATGTAACAGGGGACCGGGAAAACCTGAACACCCGTATTGCTCCTGATGTAATACCCATCTTTTACAGGCATCTTGAAAAAATGCCCGCCCGGCAGCGCATAGATCTTTTCCTGTACACCAGGGGAGGGGATATACTGACTCCCTGGAGGCTCATGCAGCTTATCAGGGAGTATACTCCGGAGCTTTGCGTACTGGTTCCCTTTCGATCCTACAGCGCGGGCACCCTTTTCTGCCTGGGGGCTGATGAAATAGTAATGGGGAAAATGGGGGAACTGGGACCTATCGACCCCAGCGTGGTAAACGCGTATAATCCTGAGGACCCCCGCAACCCCCTGGCCAGGATGCCGGTTAATATTGAGGACGTGTACTCATACTTTACCCTGGCCTGTGAAACGGCCAGGATAGATTCAGAATCAATAACCGATATTTTTGCCATACTGGCTGAGAAAATCCACCCCCTGGCACTGGGCAATGTGCACAGGAATTACCTGCTGATCCGCTCACTGGCCAAAAAGCTGCTGGGGCTGAGGAGATGCAGCCTCTGCGCGGAAAATGTCCAGGTTATAGTAGACAAACTGACCGAGAAGCTTTATGCCCATAACTATACCATATCCCGGAGGGAAGCTCTGGAAGACTTGGGCCTCCCGGTTTTTTACCCCGATGCAGAACTGGAAAAAACAATGTGGCTCCTTTATGAGGATTTTGCCGCAGAGCTTCAGCTTTCCGAGCCCTTTGACCCCAGGGATATTTCTTCCGGTCACCGGAATGAGTTTGAGGCGCCCGCAGGGCTGGTGGAAACCCTCTATGCCAGGGACTATTTTGTCTATTCGGGAGTGGTGGAGGGTAACCTGTTTAACGGTGAGACCCAGGTGAATGTGGATGTATTGAAACAGGGTTGGCAAATAATGGATTGAAAGAAGGATCACTGCCGGCGTTATAGAATATTTTATATGCGGGGGGTTTCTACAGGGTGGATAAAATAAAAACGGGTACAACGGTGGTATTTAATTACCTTGCCCGAAAAAATAAGTATTCCATAGTGACGGATAAAACGGGGTGCCCCTCGGCTCATTTCAGATTGTGGTCGGACAGCGGGCTGATTATACCATACGATCACAACAGTTCGGCAGACCCCCATTAGTCACAGGAAGAATTAACTTGCGCCTTTTTGGCTTGACATATTTTTGCGGATATATGAAAATAAAGGTTACATGATCGTATAGGGTGAAAAAGTCAGCTTGCTGTTGAGGAGGTATTCCGGCCTGGCAGGGCCTGGTCGGATGTGTTTGCATGATTAGAGTTGTGGTAAGCGGAGCGGCCGGAAAGATGGGGCGGGAAACCTTAAGGGCCGTCTGGAAGGCTGGAGATATTGAACTGGTCGGAGCGGTGGACCCCTTTTCCGGGGAAATCGATGCAGGGGTCCTGATGGATACGGTGGAGACCGGCATATTAGTGCGTCCGGATCTGGTCAGAGTTCTGGAAGATACAAAGCCTGACATAATGATAGATTTTACCAGCCCCGAGTCGGTGTATAAAAACATCTGCACCGCCCTGAAGCTGGGAGTAAGACCGGTGGTAGGCACCACCGGGATGAGCGCCGACCAGTTAAATGATGTAAAAGAAAAGGCCTGCCGCTATAATACGGGCTGCGTGGTGGCTCCCAACTTTGCCATTGGCGCCCTTTTAATGATGAAGTTTGCCACCGAGGCCAGCAAGTATTTTCCCAACGTTGAGATTATTGAAATGCACCACGATAAAAAAGTTGACGCCCCTTCAGGCACAGCAGTTAAAACAGCCGAGCTGATCAACCTCGGGAGGGGAGAATATCGCGCCAGGCAGGTCCCTGATATTGAAAAACTCACCGGGGCCAGAGGGGCCGAGTTTGAAAATGGTATCAGGATTCACAGTGTCAGGCTTCCCGGGCTGATGGCCCACCAGGAGGTAATATTTGGGGGTCTGGGGCAGACCCTTACCATAAGACACGATTCCATGTCCAGGGAGTCTTTTATGCCGGGGGTTCTCCTGGCAGTTCGTAAGGTTATGAGCCTTAATGAAATGGTGTACGGCCTTGAAAGCGTTATTTTTGAAGGTGGCATTCCCTATTAGGCATTCCCCGGGGGTGCAGTAACCTCTCCATCTGCCGGCTCATATATTGTTGTTAAATGGAGGCAGAGGAGGGTTTTCTCCGGTTATGCAACTATTCTTGAAAGGGGTTGCCATTGCCCTTATTGGCGGAGACGCCAGAGAAGTTATACTGGCTGAGCGCCTGGCGGCTATGGGGGCTCATGTTAAGGTAGTGGGACTGCCGGTAAAATGCTGCCAGGGTATTGAGTTATGTACGGGGATTGCCGGGGGGCTACAGGGGGCTAAGGCAGTAATTTTGCCTGTTCCCGGCATAAACGACAGGGGAGATCTGCACACTGCATTTATAAAGCCGCCACCGGTGCTTTCAGTTGAGCTGCTTTCCGTGCTCCCGCCCGGGACGCCTGTTCTGGTGGGGGTAGCCAGGAAGGTCTTAAGGGAAATGACCGATAATGCCGGCCTGAAGCTTATCGAGCTGATGAAGCTGGATGAGGTGGCCGTGCTGAACTCCATTCCGTCGGCCGAGGGAGCCATCCAGATGGCCATGGAAAACTCCGATATAACTATACACGGAAGCAGGTCCCTGGTACTGGGCTTTGGCAGAACGGGTGTGACCCTGGCTTTGAAATTGAAGGCGCTGGGATCAGGGACCACAGTTGTGGCCAGGAATGCCGATCAAAGGGCCAGGGCTGTTGCCATGGGACTGGAGGCTGCGGATTTTTCCCGGCTTGGACATGAGGCAAAAGACGCGGATTTCCTGTTCAACACTGTACCGGAGATGGTTCTTGGCGAGAGTGCGCTGGAAGGATTATTACCTTCAGCATTGATAATAGATCTGGCATCCTCTCCCGGCGGCACCGATTTCCCGGCGGCCCAAAGGCTGGGCATTAAAGCCATCCTGGCGCCGGGACTGCCCGGCAAGGTGGCGCCCAGAACAGCCGGAAGGATACTGGCTGAAGTGGTTCCCCGGATACTGGCGAAGGAGCTGGCCCTGGTTTAATCTTTCTGCCTCCTGAAACGGAGGTGGCATCATGCGTTTAAAAGGTGTTAGGGTGGGGTTTGCCCTTACTGGATCACACTGCACTTTGGACGAAATATTTACCGAAGTGGTCACTCTGAAAAATGAGGGGGCCGAGGTAACTCCCATAATAAGCCAATCAGTAGACCAGACCGTCTCAAGATTTGGGTCACCGGAAAAATGGAAGTCGGAACTTAAAAGAATCACCGGGCAGAAGGTGATCAACTCCTTTGTGGGGGCTGAGCCGGTAGGTCCCCAGAGGCTATTTGATGTGCTGGTCATTGCTCCCTGCACCGGAAATACTCTGGCAAAGCTGGCCAACGCCATAACCGACACCCCTGTACTGATGGCGGCCAAGGCCCATCTGAGAAACCAGTCTCCGCTTATTTTGGCCATATCTACCAACGACGGGCTGGGTTTAAATGCGAAAAATATTGGTGTATTATTAAATACGAAGAATATTTACATGGTACCTTTCGGGCAGGATAGCCCCACCGGGAAGCCTAACTCTTTAAAAGCTAATATGAGCCTGATAGTGGATACCATTCTGCACTCCCTGGAGGGGAAACAGGTTCAGCCGGTGATTATAGCTCACCGGTAAAAAGAGGGCCGGCCCCCTTGGTGTATACAAATAGCATTGGTTCTAGGAGGGATAGAATATTGGCAGGTTTTAACGTAGTAGTGGTAGGGGCATCCGGCGCTGTAGGACATGAACTGCTCAAGATTCTGGATGAGAAAAATTTTCCGCTGGGAAAACTGAGACTATGCGCTACGGCTCGCTCGGCCGGAAAACAGATACCCTTCAGGGGAGAAACCTATACGGTTGAAGAGACTACTCCGGATAGCTTTGAGAATATGGATATCGCGCTCTTTGCAGGTGGGGCCGCCAGCCTGGAGTTTGGTCCGGCCGCTGTGGAGCGGGGCTGTGTTGTTATAGACAACAGCAGCAATTACAGGCTTGATCCTAAAGTGCCCCTGGTGGTTCCCGAGGTTAACCCCGAAGATGTCAGGTGGCACAAGGGAATAATAGCCAACCCCAACTGCTCAACAATATTAATGGTGGTGGCCTTAAAGCCTATTCACGATGCAGCCCGGATCAAGCGGGTGGTGGTTTCCACCTATCAGGCCGTTTCCGGGGCGGGCCAGGAAGGCATCGAAGAGCTTGCCGCCCAAACCTGGGCGGTCCTCAAGGGAGGGGAATATCCTCCTAAAAAATTTGCCCACCAGATAGCCTTTAACCTGATTCCGCATATTGACGTTTTCCAGGAAATGGATTATACCAAGGAAGAGTGGAAAATGGTCAAGGAAACCCATAAGATAATGCATGACGACAGTATCGGCATAACGGCCACCACCGTGCGGGTTCCCATATACCGCAGCCACTCGGAATCAGTGAATATTGAAACAGCCAAAAAGATCACCGCCGGCGAGGCCAGAGAAGTGCTGGCCGGGGCCCCGGGGATAGTGGTGGTTGACAACCCCGCCAATAATGAGTACCCGATGCCTTTTTTCTGTTCCGACAGGGATGAGGTGTTTGTGGGTCGTATCAGGGAGGACAATTCCATCGAAAAGGGGCTGAACCTCTGGGTGGTGTCCGATCAGATCCGTAAAGGCGCTGCCACCAACACCGTTCAGATTGCCGAACTACTTATCAAGTACAGCTGCCTGCGGGGGAGATAAGCATGAGATTCATAGTGCAGAAGTTTGGAGGCACCTCACTGGTTACCGGGGAACTGCGTGAACAGGTGGCCAATAAAGTTATTGCGGTTAAAGAGGAGGGCTATACACCAGTGGTGGTGGTATCGGCCATGGGCAGGTCAGGAGATCCCTTCGCCACCGACACCCTTATTAAATCTGTGCGGGATGAATTCAAGGACACAGAAATACGTGAAATGGACCTGCTGATGTCCTGCGGGGAAATAATTGCCGGGGTGATGATGGCCGCCACCCTCCAGAAGAGGGGCCATGCTGCGGTGTGCCTCACCGGGGGCCAGGCGGGCATTCTTACGGACGAAGCTTTTAGCGACGCCCGCATAATGAAGGTTAAGCCAGACAGGATAATTAAAAACGCCAAAGAAGGAAAAATAGTCGTTGTCACCGGTTTTCAGGGAATGACCGAGGACGGGGAGGTAACCACACTGGGCCGCGGGGGGAGCGACACCACTGCCGCCGCCCTGGGAGTGGCCCTTGACGCCACCTATGTGGATATATACACAGACGTGGAGGGCATTATGACTGCGGACCCCCGCATTGTGGAGGAAGCCCGCCCCAGGGAAGTGGTAACTTATGATGAAATATGCCAGCTGGCCCACGAGGGCGCCAAGGTGGTACACCCCAGGGCTGTGGAAATAGTTATGCAGAAAAATATTCCAATGAGGGTAAAGTGCACCTTTACCGACGGGCCCGGCACACTGGTCACCAGCACCGGAGAGGTTAACAAGGGGACTATAGACATCACCAGGGACCGTACCATTACCGGCATAACCCAGATACCCAGCCTGACCCAGTTCAAGGTGCCGGTGGACAACAGTGAAGAGGGCCTCAGGCAGAAGAGAAGACTTTTCAAGGGCCTTGCCCTGGCCGGAATAAGCCTTGACTTTATCAATGTATACCCCGGGATGGTTGTGTTTACCGTAAAGGATGAAGCCCGGGAAAAAACCGCCCAGGTGTTGGAAAACACCGGTTTTAACGCCGAGGTCACCCCCGGGTGCGCCAAGGTTGCCGCGGTGGGGGCGGGCATGACCGGGGTTCCCGGAGTAATGGCCTCAATAGTGGAGGCGCTGACCAGGGAAGATATACAGATACTTCAGTCAAGCGATTCGTACACCACCATATGGGTCCTGGTCAAAAGAGAAGACATGGAAAAGTCTGTAAGGGCACTGTACCGGCAGTTCAGCAGCTGATTTAAAAGCTTTGGGAGGCTTTTAGCCTGGCGTGTCACACCCCTGAAATTACCGTACCGGGATACTGAAAGGAAGGTGAAAGTCTTGATTAATGACTTTGGGCGGGTTCTCACCGCGATGATCACGCCTTTCAACAAAGACATGGCAGTGGATTACAATGTAGCCAGAAAGCTTGCCCGTCATCTGGCCCAAACAGGGTCCGACGGGCTGGTGGTATGCGGCACCACAGGTGAATCACCAACCCTTACAAAGGAAGAAAAAGTGGAGCTTTTCAGGGTGGTGGTGGAGGAAGTTGGCGGCCAGGCCGTTGTTATTGCAGGCACCGGGGGAAATAACACGGCCGCCAGCATAGAGCTTACCCAGGCTGCGGAAAAAGTGGGAGTAGACGGTGTGATGACGGTATGTCCGTATTACAACAAACCTTCCCAGGAGGGCCTGTATGAGCATTTTAAGGCCATAGCCTCCAGCACCCACCTGCCGGTAATGCTGTATAACATACCGGGCCGTACCGGTGTAAACATGCTTCCGTCCACGGTATTAAGGCTTTCGGAGATACCCAACATAATAGCCATAAAAGAGGCGGCGGGAAGCATGGACCAGGTAAGTGAGCTGCGCCGGACCCTTCCCGACGGCTTTGCCGTGTACAGCGGGGATGATTCCTTAACTCTACCTATGCTGGCGCTGGGGGCAAAGGGTGTGGTAAGCGTGGCCGCCCACATAATAGGGCCCCAGATTAACAAGATGGTAAACGCTTTCACCACCGGCAATACCACCCTGGCGACCCAGTTGCACATGCAACTCTTCCCCATTTTTAAGAGCCTTTTTATAACTACCAACCCTGTGCCGGTGAAGGCGGCCATGAATCTGGCGGGCTGGCAGGCTGGGCCCCCGCGCCTTCCCCTGGTGGAGGCCACTGCAGCCGAAAAGGAAGAGGTAAAGAGAATACTGACAGAACTGAAACTTATATAAGGCGTGTGGTGAGAGGCTGGGTTTTAGTCTCTCACTTGTGTTAGGGCTGGTGAAAATAGACGGACGAGGCGCGGTATTAATGTGCCAATATAAGGGAAAAATAGATTCGAAGACTAAACCTGAGTGATCTTATTTCCACCTTCTCCTGTTTTCTCACCGGTGATTTTTTATTTATCAGACTTTTAATAAAACAGTAAGGAGGTGCGGATTATTGGCGAAGGAACCTAGAGTTGCCCTTATTCCCCTGGGGGGAATGGGCGAAATTGGCAAGAACATGATGGCGGTGAGGTTTGGGGATAAGATCCTGGTTATAGACTCCGGATTGGCGTTTCCCGAGGAAGAGATGCTTGGGATAGACGTGGTTATTCCGGATATCACCTTTCTCCTGGAAAACAGGGAACAGGTGCTGGCCATTGTACTGACGCATGGACATGAGGACCATATAGGGGCGCTGCCCTATGTGCTGAAGCAGATCAACGTGCCGGTATACGGCTCAAGGCTTACTCTGGGGCTTTTGGGAGGCAAGCTTAAAGAGCAGGGCATTGAAAAGGGCACGGACCTACGTATCGTAAAGCCCAGGGACACTGTTCAGATAGGACCCTTCAAGGTGGAATTCATCAGGGTGTCCCACAGTGTTCCGGATGCCCTGGCCCTGGCTATTCATACACCCATTGGCACAATAGTGCATACCGGTGACTTCAAGGTTGACCACACCCCGGTTGACGGCCAGATACTGGACTTTTACAAGTTCGCCCAGCTGGGGGAAAAAGGTGTGCTGGTACTTATGTCCGACAGCACCAATGTGGAAAGGCCCGGCTACACCCTGTCGGAAAAAACAGTCGGCCTTACCTTTGATGAGACCTTCAGGCAGGCCAAGGACCGGATTATAATGGCCACCTTTGCCTCAAATGTGCACCGGCTGCAGCAGGCCATCACAACAGCCCACAGGTATGACCGCAAGGTGGCCATCGTGGGGCGCAGCATGGTCAATGTGGTTAGCATTGCTCACGAGCTGGGCTATCTGTCCATACCGGAAGGGACTCTGGTAGAGGTGGAAGAGGCGGCCCGGCTGCCCAAGCACAAGGTGTTTTACATTTCCACCGGCAGCCAGGGTGAGCCCATGTCGGCCCTTACCAGGATTGCCACCGGCGACCACCGCCAGATAGATATAATACCCGGGGACACTATTTTTCTTTCGGCCAGCCCCATACCGGGCAATGAAAAACTGGTGGGAAGGGTAATAGACATGCTTTTCAAGCGGGGGGCCAATGTGATCTATGAGTCCGTTTCGGGAGTGCACGTAAGCGGCCACCCCAGCCAGGAAGAGCTGAAGCTCATGATAAACCTGACCAAGCCAAAATTTTTCCTTCCCGTTCACGGCGAGCAGCGCATGCTCATAAAGCATGCCAAGCTGGCCAAGGAAATGGGTATACCGGCCAACCATGTTTTCGTCTGTGAAAACGGCCAGGTACTGGAATTATCCAAAAGGTCCGGCAAGCTGGCCGGCCGGGTAACCGCCGGCAGGGTGCTGGTGGACGGGCTTGGTGTGGGAGACGTGGGCAACATAGTGCTCAGGGACCGCAAACAGCTTTCCCAGGACGGCATACTGATTGTGGTGGTGACCATGAGCAAGGAAAACGGCCAGGTTATTTCCGGGCCGGATATAGTGTCCAGGGGATTCGTGTACGTGCGGGAGTCTGAGAAGCTGATGGACGAGGTCAGGGAAAAGGTAAAGTCCATACTGGACAAGTGTTCCGACCGGGGCATAACCGAATGGTCCAATATAAAGTCCCAGGTAAGGGACTCACTGGGAAAATTCCTTTACGAAAAAACCAGGAGAAGGCCGATGATATTGCCAATCATCATGGATATATAAGATATAAGAAGAATACACGGGTAAGCCCCGTGTATTTTTTTTGCCTTTAAATACATACTAAGGAAGACACGGTTGGAAAGTCTGCCCGGCAGCCGGGTGGATTATGCCAGCGGCCACAAATGAGGGAGGAAGAAGTATGCCGGAATACAGGTCCTATGATGAAGAGCCGGGAGTTTTTCCCTACTCGCCGGATATAGATCCGGAGCCCAGCGTTGAGCCTGATTATCCACACAATCCAGGTGAGGACCCGCACCACCCTGGCGACGACAACCCCAGAAATCCCCGCCGGGTTCATGGCAAGGCAAGGGGTGGAGTGGAATCAATAAAGGAGTTTGGCGCCACTCAGCTGCCCGAGGTAAAGAGCAATATACACTGCATAACCATTGTGGGACAGGTTGAAGGCCACCTGGTTTTGCCCCCACAGAACAAGACCACCAAGTACGAGCATGTCATTCCCCAATTGGTGGCCATAGAGCAGGCCAACGAGATAGAGGGGATGCTGGTTATTCTCAACACAGTGGGGGGGGATGTGGAGGCCGGGCTGGCCATAGCCGAGATGATTACCAGCCTTTCAAAGCCAACGGTATCCATAGTTCTGGGCGGGGGGCATTCCATCGGGGTGCCCATAGCGGTAGCCACCGATTACAGCTTTATAGCCGACACCGCCAGCATGACCATTCACCCCATTCGCCTGAACGGGCTGGTCATAGGGGTTCCCCAGACATACGAATACCTGGACAAGATGCAGGACCGGGTGGTTAATTTTGTTACCAGCCATGCCAGGATCAGCTCGGCCGTATTCAGGGAGCTGATGTTCCGGACCGGGGATCTGGCCAGGGACATAGGCACCGTTCTGATCGGCAAGGACGCGGTGGAAAAGGGCCTTATAGATGAGGTCGGGGGGGTCAGCCAGGCTGTTGCCAGGCTTAAGCAAATGATCGATGAGAAAAAAGGTAAAGGAGTGCCTTTGCAGTGATACTATGGACACCCATGCAGCTTGAACTGGTGTTTGAGGGACTGGAGAAGATGAGCGACACCGGGTACAGGCATGTTTGCCACCGTGGGGTGCACATGCTTGTTGAAAAAAACAGTGACGGCGGGGCTAGGGTGGCCAGGCTCTTAAGCACCGACCCCAGGGACTATTTAAAAGCCGAATATGTACCGGGAAACATGCTGGAGTGCTGAATAGGACCCCGTAAGAGGACCATATTCCCAAACCTATATGGTGAGCCTCCAGCAGATATTTATGTAATCGCGTTAGGGTGAGTGTACCGCCCTGGCGCTTTTCAATTTTATGGCAAATTCCTGAACAGGGGAGCGACACGCAATGAATATGACTTTTATGGTACACACCTAGCTACCGTTAGGCAGTTTTCTTGCCACTACAAGCTAAAAGAGGGTAATTTTGATATTGAATACAGTACAATAATCACCAATCCGCCCTACTGCAAGTCGGCTCATTTTTTCCTGTTTCAGGTATGATTTTTCACCTTTTAAACACGTTATTACACTTATTAGTTAATATTAGTTAATTATGAAATTTTCTGGTAGGAAATACCGCAGATGTGTTAAAGTATTATACCAAAATATTACAAGGAGGTGAGAGAGCTATGATACTTTTGCAGCCCCGAGATCCCCCCCAAAAAAAGTAATAGTGATTCGGCAGGCAAACCGGGTACAGACCTGACAACCTCGTGCCCATGTAATGCCGTTCAGAACCACTATTACAATTCTATTTAACCATTTTTTTAGTAAATCTTCAATTGTCAACAATCTAATCTTTTAAAAATAAGGGAGGATATGATGTATGATCAAGGTTAAAAAGGTAAGCAACAAGGCATTAGCCGTTCTTGTAGCGTTAGTGCTGGTTATCATTCCAATTTTCAGTGGTACTGTCGTAGCGAAGCCACTTACTGCTCCGCGAGGAACAGTAAAAACTGTGCAACCAGAAGCTGCTTCTGCCTTAACATCAAAAGTGACTAATTCGAGACAGTTTCAGGAACTAAAGAAGAAATATGATTTTGATTATACCCATAATCTTGCACAAGTATTTACAATAAATGACAAAGAAGTCACTTCTGTTAGTATTCCTATTAAGGACAATACTGGAGAAAATTATAGCAAATACATTGTGATGTATGACTCGGACGGCAATTATATGGACTCGATTCTCTTTGTATTCCACAAGGTAGGTGATACATATGACTTTATTGTACAAAACGACACCAGAAAAGTCGTAGCAAGCATAGCACAGAACGGATCATTATTGAGCGGGACATTAACTGATGAAAAGGGGCAGCAGTATGATTTGGGTTCTTTTATGAAAGATAAAGAACTAAGCAAGACGTCAAATCCTTTAGTTAGCCTATTGTCACCTACACCAGCATATGCTGGCTGGTTTGACTGCTTCGGGCAGTGCCTTGCGAATCAAGGTGTTCCGCAATATATAATTACGGGAGTTAGTCTAGCATGTGCCGCTATTTGTGTTGTTTCCGTTGGAACATTATGTATAGAATGCATAATGGTTGCATTGGCTGGATGGGGTTCCATAGGTCTGGTTTGTGCAGAACAATGCTGGGGTTGGTATTAGTACATCTAACCCTCTTTGGGTAGGCCAATAAATTATTGGCCTACCCAAATTCATAACTTAGGTCGTGCAGAAAAAGGGAGTTAGACTAGATGAGTTATTATAATAATATATGGATACGGCATAAAAAGTATTCTATATAGAAAGCGATGCATATCCTTTATCTGTCTGTAAGATAGAGCTAGCTTAATAACACTGTATATCCTTTCTAATTTAACAGATAAGGTTATTTTGGCCGATTTAAGCTATAGTAATATGTCGGGCTTTTTTATTGTTGCTTAATGTAATTATAATTGGCAGATTGTGGATAGTTTAATATAGGGGGTTAAAATGAAAAAATTGTTGAGTGGTATGGTTATGATTAATATAGCATACTAAATATTTCTTGTGGTGGATAAATGGCAAAAGCAAGTGCACAATCATGATGGGTGAACTGTGTGTAGCTACTTACCGGTAGGTGAGTTTGAACTAGCGATTATGGCGCTGGCAGCATCAGTTATAATAGCAATTCTCTTTTTTCTTGCGGAAAAGCATAAATTATTCTGGTATCTGGCGGCTGGAGTTTCTGGAATCAGTGCAGTTATTGCGTCTGCGCTTTTTAAGGCTCAAGTGGGAGTAGGGTACTCGTTTTGCTGGGTTTGTTTCGTTTCTGAATCTATGTTCTATTTAATCTTTATATTCTTTATTTTTTACAGCATTTCACCATGGCTTAAGGAGAAGTGGCGTGATTAAACCGGTAATAATAGCAATATTCGTTAAAGTATGCCTGCAAGTGTTTTTAATCCAATCATTGATAGGATCTTGCAATCAATGATTGGAGAATTGAAATTACTGTTGAAGCTATTCATATGAATCAGGATTTTTCTTCTGGTTAAACTGTTGGCTATGTATAGCATACCCTTGGTTTCTCAGATACTGATAGTTCTTATGTAAATCAGAAGAAATAAGTGAATTCGGCTGAAGTATTTCTTTTCATTGTGGCAACATATGTTTTGTCAGACAATACCTTTCTGAAGCCAATTAACACATGTCAGTTAATGAAAATTGGACTGAATAAAAGACGGGGGCAAAAGTAAATGGTGAAACAGGATATGCTCAACACTGTTCCACCTAAAATAATATATTAAAAACCACTTTATTTAGCTGTTTTTATGTCTGTTTTCTGCATAAGTTTGGAATGCTGCATAGAGACCTAGGATAATAAATACACCGCCAGAGAAAAATCCAACCGAGGGAGCAAAAGTAAAGGATGTTTTAGCTACTTGCCCAAGCGTTATAGATGCAGCGCTTAGCATGCAAAATGCAATGGTCAACTTTTGATACTTGCCCAAAACCATAGACCTCCAATAAAAAATTTATTATTAGAAATTTACACATTCTAAAAAGAAAAATTGTAATAAAATCAACTGGAAAGAGATAAGGGGACGGTTCTTTAAGGGGTCAATCGGAAGTTTTACGCGTAAAAAGGGCTCAAACACTGGATTTTTACTGCATGTTTGAGCCTGATAACCACTATGCGCATACACTAAACGTAAAATTTTTGATTGCCCAGAAGAATGAAGTCGTGACCGGTATAACATTTTCTGTCTATGGAGTTTCAATTTAGTGATTCTTTTCGCATGATTAAGATAGATCGCGCTTTTCAGCTTATCACGGTTATAATTCAAAAAAATACCTAGTTCATCTACTGCTATGTACTAGACGGGATATATCTAAATTATACCTACTTAAAACGTATTTGTAAAGCCATCGCGGAGCGATTTCGTTCTTCTTTAGTCTAAATAGTTCTCAAGTCTATGGATTGCTGTAGTGTTGATGCTATAGTTAAAAATACTAAATGTGTCATAAATAGTATATAGCAACATCGAGTAACGGTCAACTTATCGGAATGGAGTCTACCGCATTATCATCCATATTATCCCTATTCCTATACCCCATCCGCCTTAACGGGCTGGTCATAGGGGTTCCCCAGACCTACGAATACCTGGACAAGATGCAGGACCGGGTGGTCAATTTTGTAACCAGCCACGCCAGGATCAATTCGTCCGTATTCAGGGAGCTGATGTTCCGGACCGGGGATCTGGCCAGGGACATAGGCACCGTTCTGATCGGCAAGGACGCGGTGGAAAAGGGCCTTATAGATGAGGTCGGGGGGGTCAGCCAGGCGGTTGCCAGGCTTAAGCAAATGATCGATGAGAAAAAAGGTAAAGGAGTGCCTTTGCAGTGATACTATGGACACCCATGCAGCTTGAACTGGTGTTTGAGGGACTGGAGAAGATGAGCGACCCCGGGTACAGGCATGTTTGCCACCGTGGGGTGCCCATGCTTGTTGAAAAAAACGGTGAAGGCGGGGTCAGGGTGGCCCGGCTCTTAAGCACCGACCCCAGGGACTATTTAAAAGCCGAATATGTACCGGGAAACATGCTGGAGTGCTGAATAGGCCCTGCTGGCAGCGTTTAAAATTTTTTAGGCAAAGGCTTAAAACGGGAACTTTTTGGGGCCCGCAGTTGTCATAAAAAGTAAAGGTTGGTAAGAGGAGGCGGGGCCGTTGCTGAAATTGCTTATAGCTCTGATTTTTTTATTTGCCCTGGCCCTGGTTGGCCCCGAAAAGCAGGCCTGATTGCAAAAATGCCGAAAATAATCTTATAGTTTAAACCGCCAGTTGTCGAAATTGGCGGTTTTTTCATATTCTGGGTTTGCCGGTGGTTAATTCTTTAGGAGTCAGCGGCATATAATGTAATGCGAGCGGGGCGCAAATACAGTTCCATGTATGACGTTCCATGTATGGCAACACTAAACAAAGGAGGGAAATGCTGCATGGACTTTTGGAAGAGACTTGAAGAGCACCGGTCTGTTGAAAAAAGGCTTGCCTGGGAAGGCACTTTCAGTGATTACCTGGAAATAATGAAGAAATCTCCTTACGTATGCCAGCTGGCCCATTCACGTATCTATGAAATGATCAAGTCTGCCGGCGTTGAAGAAACCGCCGAGGGGAAGAAATATAAATTTTTCCAGAGTGAGATATTCGGGCTTGACAGCACCCTGGAAAAACTTGTTGAGGAATATTTCCACCCTGCCGCCCGGAGACTTGACGTCAGAAAAAGGATACTGCTTTTAATGGGCCCGGTAAGCGGGGGAAAATCAACCTTGGTGGCCATGTTCAAAAAGGGTCTGGAGAGCTTTTCCCGTACCGACCCGGGAGCTTTATACGGGATAAAGGGGTGCCCCATGCACGAAGAGCCTCTGCACCTTATCCCCAGGGAGCTGAGGCCTGATTTTGAAAGGGAGTACGGGGTTTACATCGAGGGAGAGCTGTGCCCTTCCTGCCGGATGGCCCTGGAGTCCGAATACCAGGGCCGTATTGAAAATGTCCCGGTGGAAAGATTTTTCCTGTCCGAGGAAAGCAGGGCCGGCATAGGCACCTTCACCCCCTCGGACCCCAAGTCCCAGGACATCGCCGACCTTACCGGCAGCGTGGACTTTTCCACCATAGCCGAGTTCGGATCCGAGTCCGATCCCAGGGCCTACCGCTTCGACGGCGAGCTCAACATCGCCAACCGGGGTATTATGGAGTTTCAGGAGATGTCTATAGCGAGACCACAATAAAATATTGCCAATTATTGAAATAGTATATATAATCAAAATAAAACAACCGTTTGGTTGATGAGGCGTGGGTATGAACAAATACCAGGAAATAGTAAAGGCTGCGGCAAAGGTTTTCAAAGCCAAGGGGTACCATGCGGCAACTGTGCAGGATATAGCCAGCGAGGTGGGGATGCTCAAGGGGAGCCTGTATTACCATATACAGAGCAAGGAGCAGCTTTTGACCGAGGTTATCATCTGCGCCGTCAATGTTTTAAACGAAGGGCTTTCAAAGGTAGTGGACTCGGACCTCCCGGCGGAGGAAAAATTAAAGAAGGCTATCCTGTTTCACCTGCAGGCCTACCTGGGCAGTGAGGAGCTGCCGGTCTACTACAAAGAAAGAACAAACCTGCCGCCGGGCCCCCGGGAAAAGCTGAACGCCGCCATCAAGGAATACGAGGACATGTGGATGAAGATACTGCAGGAGGGCGCAGGGACTGCCTTTAGGGAAGATCTGCCCGTCCGCATTATGCTGCAGTCCATTTTCGGAATGTGCAACTGGGCCCACAGTTGGTACCGGCAGGACGGCCCTCTTTCCCCTGCGGAGATGGGAGAGTTGTTTTGCAAAATATCCCTGGATGGAATAAAAAAGAGGGGATAAATTTTTTTGTTATAAATCAAACAAACGGTTGGTTGCAAGTGAGCTAAAGTATCTAAGGAGGTGCTGACATGACTGCAGTAAAGACTATCAGTGAAGGCTGGGACGCCCTTTTCTACCCCTCTTCAATAGCCGTTGTGGGAGGGTCCGGCGACCTTAAAAAGCCGGGCGGGATCGTTTTGGAAAACCTTAAGGCCGGGGGTTTCAGCGGTGCGGTTTATCCGGTCAACCCTGGCCGCCGGGAGATAAACGGGCTGAAGTGCTACCCTGACCTTATCTCTATCCCCGGGCAGGTTGACATGGCGGTGTTAGCTGTGAAGTCACATCTTGTCCTGCCTACTCTTAAGGAGTGCTCGGCAAGGGAGATAAGGGCGGCCATTATTTTCAGCTCCGGCTTTGGAGAGGTAAATGAGGCGGGGCTGCAGGTCCAGGGCCGGATCAGGGAAATGGCCGCGGACCTTAATATACGTATTTGCGGGCCCAATACCATGGGTATGGTCAACTATCGTAATAAAATGCACGCCGCCTTTGTTTACGGTTTCCAGCTGCCGGCCATGCCTGAAACTTCGGATAGCGGCATTGCCCTTATATGCCAGAGCGGAGGGGTGGGCTGCAGCCTTTTGCAGGCCTGCCACCAGCGGGGCCTGGATGTGGCAGCCTATGTTTGCACCGGCAACGAGGCGGCCACCGACTTCTCGGACTACCTGGCTTACTTCACCGGCCGCCCGGAGATAAAAATGGTGGCCTCCTACATGGAGGGAATCCGTGACGGCCGAAAGTTTACCCTGGCCGCAGAGGCTGCCCTGGCCGCAGGAAAGCCGGTGGTGATACTGAAATCAGGCGCCAATGAGGCCTCCGCCCGGGCCGCCCGGTCCCATACAGGGGCCCTGGCGGGATCGGCCTCGGTATACAGGTCATTGTTCCGGCAAAAGGGAATAATAGAAGTGCAGAGTATTGGTGAAATGGCGGCCGTATTAAGTCTTTTAGCCACCGGCAGAAGGCCCGCCGGCAAGGGTGTGGCCATAGTGGCCTCATCAGGGGGCCAGGCGGTGATAGCCGCCGATAAATTCTCCGGCGCCGGCCTGGAATTGGTCCGACTGGGCCAGGACATCCAGAATAAAATCGCCCGGGAGCTGCCGCCCTTTGCCGGGGTGAGCAATCCGGTGGACCTAACCGGACTGGACATAGTTATTCCCGGGCTTTTCCAGCGCTGCGCATCGGCTGCGGCGGAGGACCCCGGTGTGGACACCGTGGTTTTGTCCCACTGGCTAAATGAAGGAATAGACTCCCTGGGGCAACTTAAAGCAATTGCCGGCCTTACAGATAAGCCTCTGGTACTGCTGGGCACCATCCCCGGCGTTACCCCGGGACGGGCCTCGGTGGACCTTGTAAAGTACGGTGTGGCCTTCATGGAAGACTCGGACGTTGCCGCCACCGCCCTGGCCAAAGTAGTAAAATATACAGAAAAAGCAAAGTCCAATACCGGCCATAACTCCCGGTGCAGCGCTCCTGCCCCGGTTGTACCGGACCGATACCGCTCCCTCAAGCCGGGTGCGGTGCTGGCCGAAAGGGAGGTCAAGGAAATACTTGCCTACTGCGGAATACCGGTTGTGCCGGAGTTAGCGGCAGCCACAGCCGAAGAGGCGGTGGCTGCCGCCCAAAAGCTTGGCTACCCGGTGGCGGTTAAGGTGGACTCCCCCGATATACTACATAAAACCGAGGTGGACGGAATAAGGCTCAACCTGTCCGGCCCGGAAGAGGTGCGGCAGGCATTTTCCTCCGTGACCGGTCAGGGCGCCCTCAGACAGCGCGGGTCCATAATTCGCGGCGTTCTGGTGCAAAAAATGGTGTCCGGCGGGCAGGAGTTGCTGGTGGGAATAAGCCGGGATCCGGTATTCGGCCCGGTCCTGACCTTCGGCCTGGGCGGCATCTGGGTGGAAACCTTGAAAGACATCTCCATGCGGGTTTTACCGGTATGTGAAGATGATGTGCGGGAAATGGTCAGGGAAACAAAGGCCTACTCCATATTGGCCGGCGCCCGGGGCAAATCCCCTTTAGACCTGCCCGCCGTGGAAGATATTTTGCTAAAGGTGGCCCTTCTGGCGGAAAGCTGGCCGGATCTGGCCGAGCTGGATATCAATCCTTTAATCGTTCTGCCGGAGGGCCGGGGGGCCTTCGTCGTAGACGCCATGGCCGCCGCTGCAGGAGATGCCAGCATGCCTTGATACTAACCAACTGGCTAAAGCGTTTTCAGTTTTTATTGTCTTCCTCCATGACCTGCATTGTCTTTTTTTAATTGAGATTCCTCTCTTAAAATAAATTGTACTTGGCTGCAAATAGCCGGGGCGGAAGTAGTTTCCGCCCCGGCTATCACTATTTTACCTGCACACCACTGTTGCAAATTTTACCACACAATTTTTTATAGGGAAAATCAGATAATACCAGATAGTATAACTGAAATTGATCTTTAGGGAGAGCAAATACATGGAAAAAATACTGCATGCCATCTCCGGATCTCTGCACATCCTGGCTGCAGTAACCTGGATCGGCAGTATGATTTACAGCCAATTTGCGGTGGCGCCCGCCTTAAAGCATCTGGGGGCCCCACGGTCCAGCGCCACAAACATTATTGCCACGGGCCGTTTTTCACCGCTGACCTGGGCCAGCCTGTTGTTGTTGATTGTTACCGGCACCTATGCATCCTTCGAAAATGAAGATAAACTAACCCCTATTTTTGAGGAGCCGGCAGGTATCCTGCTTTTTATAAAGCTGTTACTGGTGGCAGCTCTGGTCGTGATTCTTTTCCTGCAGATTTATACCTACGGGCCGAAGATGAAAAAGCTGATTAATCCCGCCACTCCCAAAAACCAGGAAAATTACCTGGCTATGGCCAGAACGGCCAATACAGCCAGGGGGCTTTCCTCAGCGCACCTGATCATAGGGATAGTGGTGATTATACTGGCGGTAATACTGTCCGAACTCTTGGAATAGCCGGGTGGAGGTCTGATATGGAAGAAATGCAGGCAGTTTTCAACGGGGCAAAGGAAATACCCCTCTGGGGGTTCGCACTGCGGGCTGCCCTGCTGTACTTTGCGCTGATGATCGGCATCCGGTGGATGGGACACCGTGAAATAAGTATTCTGGCCGGGCATAACTACCTGGTGGCGGCAGGAATAATGAGCCTGGCGGCGGTACGGATGGTAAACCCCGAGGCTTCACTTACTGCCGCCCTGCTGATTGTGTTCGTTTACTCCGGGGTAAATGTTCTTTACTCCTACCTGGATATAAAATGGCCAAGGGCTATTGACCGGCAACCTATCATCCTGATCGAAAACGGGCAAATTAACAAAAAGAATCTGATGGATACCCACGTTACCATTGACAACCTGTTAGGTCAGCTGAGGCTAAAGGGAGCACACAACCTGTCTGAAATTAACTACGCCGTTCTTGAGCCAACCGGTAAGATCAGTGTGATTAAAAAGTCATCTACCTTGCCTGTTACCAGAATGCAGATGAACCTTCCG
>Ga0209347_1002728_pt1 | contig 22453 bp, 19 predicted proteins | sample AutmiccommuBRH23_FD_187382 | JGI IMG/M metagenome (GOLD analysis project Ga0209347, IMG submission 187382) | Deep subsurface microbial communities from Mt. Terri, Switzerland - Autotrophic microbial communities BRH/23 (SPAdes) (version 2) | ecosystem: Environmental > Aquatic > Deep subsurface >...
CGGTTTTCCGCGTGGCCTCACCGGCTCCGACCTCGCCCAGCGAGCGGTGGCCCAGGTCGTTCGCTTCGGGGCCGAGATGGTCGTGGCGCGCGACGTCGTGGGTCGCGAGACGAGGGGATCGGTGCAGGCCGTGCGCATCGAGGGCGCCGACGATGTCGAGGCCCGGGCCCTCATCGTCGCGACGGGTGTCTCCTACCGGAGGCTTCCCGCACCGGGGCTCGATGCCTTCACCGGCCGGGGCGTCTACTACGGCGCCACGGCGAGCGAGGCCAGCCAGTGCCGAGGCGAGGAGGTGTACGTCGTGGGCGCCGCCAACTCGGCGGGTCAGGCGGCCCTCAACCTCGCCCGGTTCGCCGAGCGGGTGACGCTGCTCGTCCGCTCGGGCTCCCTCGCGGAGAGCATGTCGCGCTACCTCATCGAGCGCATCGACCAGGCGGCGAACATCACGGTGCGCTTCCGCACCGAGGTGGCTGCCGCCCGCGGGGACGGCCACCTGGAGGCCCTCACCCTCGCGCGCCCCCGGTCGAGCGAACAGGGTGATCCCGGCGACGGGGGTGCCGCTGAGCAGGTCGACACCAACTGGCTGTTCATCTTCATCGGCGCCTCGCCACGGACCGACTGGCTCGGCGAGGACATCACCCGCGATCCGGCCGGGTTCATCGTGACGGGCGCCGACCTGACGGGCCCGAGGTTCGGCAGCCGCGCCCACCCCTGGCCGCTGGAGCGTGCGCCGCTCGCTCTCGAGACGAGCGTGCCGGGGGTCTTCGCCGCAGGCGACGCCCGCCTCGACTCGATGAAGCGGGTGGCCTCCGCCGTGGGTGAGGGTGCGATGGCAGTGCACCTCGTCCACCGCTACCTCGCAACGGTCTAGGAGGGGACATGGCCACTGGACTCGAGCTGCGCGACCTGCCGATCTTCGAGGGACTGGCGGCCTCCCAGCTGGCCCAGCTCGTCGCAGCTGCGGAGGACGTGCTCGTCGAGCCCGGGGCCGTCGCCTGGCGGGAGGGTGAGCATGCCGACCACTGGTGGGTCCTGCTGGAGGGCGAGATCGAGCTGACTCGCAGAGTCGGCCACGAGCGCGTCGTCGTCAGCCACATGCGCACCCCCGGGCAGTGGGCCGGAGGCTTTCGCGCGTGGGACCAGGCGGGCGTCTACCTCGCCACGGGGCAGGTCGTCGCATCCGGTCGGCTCCTCCGCGTCGCGGCCACGGACCTGCGTGAGCTGACCCGGGAGTGGTTCCCGCTGGGTGGACGCCTCATCGAGGGCATCATGGTCACCGCGCGCTCGATCGAGTCGATGGTGCGCCAACGCGGCTCGCTCATCACGCTCGGCACCCTGTCGGCCGGGCTCGCCCATGAGCTGAACAACCCCGCATCAGCGGCGGCCCGCGCCGCCGAGGTGCTGTCCGGGGAGCTGCCGCGGCTGATCGACTCGATCCGTGGCCTCGCGAACAACCTCACTCCGGAGCAGTTCGTCGAGCTCGACGAGCTGCGCCGCAACCTGGGCCCCCAGCTGCCACGGCACGAGGCGGTGGCGCTCGCGGACGAGGAAGAGGCTCTGGGGGAGTGGCTCGAGGAGCACTCCGTCGCGCGTCCATGGGCGGTCGCCGCGGCGCTGGCCTCGTCGGGTGCCGACGTGTCGTGGTGCGAGCGGGCGCTCGGGATCGTCGGCCGCGACGCGCTGGCCTCGGGGCTCGAGTGGGTGGCCACGACCGTGTCCGTCGCCTCCCTCCTGGACGAGATGCAGGAGTCGACCCGCCGCGTCTCGGGGATCGTCGCCGCGGTCCGCTCCTACACCCAGATGGACCGCGCCGGCCGGCAGCAGGTCGACGTGCGCGACGGGCTCGAGAGCACGCTCGTCGTCCTCGGCCCCCGCTTCCGCGAGGGCGATGGGGTCGCGGTGGTCCGCGACTACTCCGACGACCTGCCGACGGTGGACGCGCACCCCGGCGAGCTGAACCAGGTCTGGACCAACCTCATCGACAACGCGGTCGACGCCATGTCCGGGTCGGGCACCCTCGGGATCACGGCTCGTCGGGAGGCGGGCGGGGACGGGCTGGTCGTGGAGATCTCGGACACGGGGGTCGGCATGCCCGCCGACGTGGCCGAGCGCGCCTTCGAGGCGTTCTTCACGACGAAGCAGGTCGGCAGTGGCACCGGCCTCGGCCTCGACATCGCGCGCCGGATCGTCGTCGACCGGCACGGCGGCGACATCTCGGTCGACAGCGCACCGGGCCGGACCGTGTTCCGGGTCCGTCTTCCGCTCGTCCGCTCCGCGGGGGAGTGAGCGGTTCGCCGCCAAGATCCATCCCGTATGCCGCTGGGCCGGCTCGTCGTCCACCCACCCCGCCCCTCGCGATGGGGGCGCGCGAACCCGAGCGAGCCCAGCGGCATACGCCCGGCTCTGACGAGCGCGGCTAGAAGTCGCCCGCGCCGCGACGGAGGCGGGTCAGCACGTCGACGAGCGTGCCCAGGTCGCGCCCGGAGAGGCCCGGCTGCTCGAAGACCTCGGTGTTGAGCGCCTTCGTGGCCCGTTCGGCGAGCTCGCGCCCCGTGGAGGTGAGCGCGACGAGGTAGGCGCGCCGGTCCTCCGGGTGGGTCGAGCGCGTCACGAGGCCCGCGTCCTCGAGCCGGTCGACGGCGTTGGTCACGCTCGTCGGGTGGACCTGCAGGCGTGAGCCGATGATCTTCATCGGCAGCGACCCACGCTTGCTGAACCACAGCAGCATGAGCACCTCGTAACGGGCGAACGTCACGCCGAGGGGCTTGAGCGTGGCCTCGACGCGCGCGAGGACGATCTGGTGGGCGCGCATGAGCGAGGTGACGGCGGCCATCCCGTCGGCCGCGTCGGCCCAGCCCGACTCGACCCATTGGGTACGGGCCTGGTCGATCGGGTCGAACTCGAGCCCGCGCGTGGCTTCACCGGTCATGCCGACATCGTAGGACGGCCGACGCGTTGACGTCCATTAGTTGGAAGTCCTACTATTTTCCCATCAGTGCCGCACCGCCGCACCCTGTCCGGAGGCCCCTCGTGAGCAACCAGAAGCCCGAGCTGCACCAGCCGGCTCACCACGTCCGCATCGTGACCGCCTCGAGCCTCTTCGACGGGCACGACGCATCGATCAACATCATGCGGCGGATCATGCAGAGCCAGGGCGCGGAGGTGATCCACCTCGGCCACAACCGCTCCGTGCAGGAGGTCGTCGACGCGGCGATCGAGGAGGACGTCCAGGGCATCGCCGTGTCGTCCTACCAGGGCGGCCACGTCGAGTACTTCGAGTACCTCGTCGAGCTCCTCAAGGAGAACGGCGCAGAGCACATCCGCGTCGTCGGCGGCGGTGGCGGTGTCATCGTGCCCGAGGAGATCGCCCGACTCCGCAGCAGCGGCGTCACGATCTTCAGCCCCGAGGACGGGCAGCGGCTCGGCCTGGCCGGGATGATCAACACCATCATCAAGGACTGCGACTTCGACCCGTGGGACGTGCGCGCGGCCGGCCTCGACGCCGTGCTCGCAGGAGAGCGGGCCGCCGTGGCCCGCGCCATCACCGGCGCGCAGGAGGGCGATCTCGACTCGGGCACGCTCGAGGCGATCCGTGCGGCCGCCTCACGACGCCAGGTTCCTGTCCTCGGCATCACCGGCACGGGCGGGTCGGGCAAGAGCTCGCTCACCGACGAGCTGGTCCGCCGCCTGCGCCTCGACCAGCAGGACAAGCTGCGCGTCGCCATCCTCGCCATCGACCCGACCCGCAGCCGCGGCGGCGGGGCCCTGCTCGGCGACCGGATCCGGATGTCCTCGCTCGACGGCGACCGGGCCTTCTTCCGCAGCCTGGCGACCCGCGGGCACAGCCAGGTCCCGGCCAATCTCGCCGACGTCATCGCCATCACCAAGTCCGCCGGCTTCGACCTCGTCATCCTGGAGACACCGGGCATCGGCCAGGGCGACGCGGCGATCGTCGACTACGCCGACGTGTCGCTCTATGTCATGACGCCAGAGTTCGGCGCGAGCAGCCAGCTCGAGAAGATCGACATGCTCGACCGGGCCGACGTCGTGGCCATCAACAAGTTCGAGCGCCGCGGGGCCGAGGACGCCCTGCGGGACGTGGGCCGGCAGCTGGTCCGCAACCGCGAGGCCTTCGGCCAGGGCCCCGGCGACATGCCGGTCTTCGGGACGAGCGCGGCGACGTTCAACGACGACGGCGTCACGGCCCTCTACCAGGAGCTGCGGGGCCTCCTCGCCGAGAAGGGGGTGCCGGTCGAGGAGGGCGCCCTGCCCGCCGTCTCGACGAAGCAGTCCACCCGCATCGCCACGGTCGTCCCGTCCTCCCGGGTGCGCTACCTCGCGGAGATCAGCGAGACGGTGCGCGACTACCACGCCACCACGGAGGAGCTCGCAGCACAGGCTGCGCGGGTCCAGCGGCTCGAAGCCGTGCGTGACGAGCTGGCCGCCGCCGGTTCGGAGGCCGCGCCGGTCGAGCAGCTCCTGGACGCTGCCCGCCGCGAGCTGCCGTCCGAGGTGGCCGACCAGCTAGCCGGCTGGCCGCGGATCGTCGAGGCCTACTCCGGCGACGAGCAGGTCATCACCATCCGGGACAAGGAGATCCGCAACGTCCTGACGCGGGAGTCGCTCTCCGGCAACAAGATCCCGCGGGTGGCGCTGCCGCGCTACACCGACCACGGCGAGCTCGTCTCCTTCCTGCGTCGCGAGAACCTGCCCGGCTACTACCCCTTCACCGCGGGCGTCTTCCCGTTCAAGCGCGAGGGGGAGGACCCGGCACGGATGTTCGCCGGCGAGGGCGACCCGTTCCGGACGAACCGCCGGTTCAAGCTGCTCTCGGAGGGCCAGCCGGCGACGCGCCTGTCCACGGCGTTCGACTCGGTGACGCTCTACGGTCGCGACCCCGACCCGCGGCCCGACGTCTACGGCAAGGTCGGCACGTCGGGCGTCTCCATCGCGACCCTCGACGACATGAAGGCGCTCTACGACGGCTTCGACCTCGTGTCGCCCACCACGTCGGTCTCGATGACCATCAACGGCCCCGCCCCGACGATCCTCGCGTTCTTCCTCAACACGGCCATCGACCAGCAGCTCGACCGGTTCCGCGAGCGGGAGGGTCGGGAGCCGAGCGGCGCCGAGGCGGAGGAGATCCGCGCCTTCGCCCTCGCCAACGTCCGCGGCACCGTGCAGGCCGACATCCTCAAGGAGGACCAGGGGCAGAACACCTGCATCTTCAGCACCGAGTTCTCGCTGAAGATGATGGCCGACATCCAGCAGTGGTTCATCGAGCACCACGTGCGCAACTTCTACTCGGTGTCGATCTCCGGCTACCACATCGCCGAGGCGGGCGCGAACCCGATCAGCCAGCTCGCCTTCACCCTGGCCAACGGCTTCACCTACGTCGAGAGCTACCTCGCGCGCGGGATGAGCATCGACGACTTCGCCCCCAACCTGTCCTTCTTCTTCAGCAACGGCATGGACCCCGAGTACACCGTGCTCGGCCGGGTCGCCCGGCGGATCTGGGCCGTGGCGATGAAGGAGAAGTACGGCGCCAACGACCGTTCGCAGAAGCTGAAGTACCACGTCCAGACGTCGGGTCGGTCGCTGCACGCGCAGGAGATGCAGTTCAACGACATCCGCACGACGCTGCAGGCCCTGTGTGCGATCTACGACAACGCCAACTCGCTGCACACCAACGCCTACGACGAGGCGGTCACGACCCCGACCGAGGACTCGGTTCGCCGGGCGCTCGCGATCCAGCTCATCATCAACCGTGAGTGGGGCCTGGCGATCAACGAGAACCCGCTCCAGGGCTCGTTCATCGTCGACGAGCTGACTGACCTCGTCGAGGCGGCGGTGCTGCGGGAGTTCGACAAGATCACCGAGCGCGGCGGCGTCCTCGGGGCGATGGAGACCGGCTACCAGCGGGGCCGGATCCAGGACGAGTCGATGCTCTACGAGCACCGCAAGCACGACGGCTCCCTGCCGATCATCGGCGTCAACACCTTCCGCAACCCGCACGCCGACGACGAGGAGCCGAAGACGATCGAGCTGGCCCGCGGCACGGAGGAGGAGAAGCAGAGCCAGCTCGCCCGGGTGCGCGCCTTCCAGCAGGCCCACGCGGACGAGGCGAAGGTGGCGCTCGAGGAGCTCAGGCAGGTGGCCATCGAGGGCGGAAACGTCTTCGACGTGCTCATGCGGGCGGCCCGGGTGTGTTCGCTCCAGCAGGTGACCGAGGCCTTCTTCGAGGTCGGTGGCCAGTACCGCCGCAACGTATGAACGCCCGGGGGCTCACGGCCGCAGGCGGCCTGCGCCCCCGAGTGCCCCCGAAAGGGCCCGCATGGTGAGCTCTCGTACCGTCCTCGACGATCTCGGGTATGCCGCTGAGCTGGCTTCCAGCCCGAGGCGCGTCGTCTCGCTCGTCCCCTCCATCACCGAGGCGGTCGCGGTCTCTGCGCCGGACCTGCTCGTCGGGGCGACGGACTGGTGCACGCATCCCTCGGACCTCGACGTGCCGCGGGTCCGCGGGACGAAGAACCCGGACCTCACGGCGATCCGGGCGCTCCAGCCCGACCTCGTCCTCGCCAACAAGGAGGAGAACCGCGAGATCGACGTCCGCCGCCTCCGGGAGAGCGGCGTCCCGGTCTACGTCACGGACATCGTGACCGTCCCCGGTGCCCTCGACTCGCTCGAGCGACTGTTCGCCGGCGTGCTGCGGACGGGAGTCCCCGACTGGCTGCGCGCGGCCCGGGAGGAGTGGTCCGGCCCCCTGCCCGAGCCCCGGCTCGACGTGGCGATCGCGATCTGGCGCGACCCGTGGATGGTGGTCGGCAGCAACACCTACACCGGGGACCTCGTCGCCCGGCTCGGCTGGCGGAACGTCTTCGACGGAGGCGGCGACCGGTACCCGCACGTCGAGCTGGCCGAACTCGACCGGTCGGAGATCGACATCGTGCTCCTGCCCGATGAGCCCTACGTCTTCACGCCCGATGACGGACCCGAGGCCTTCACCCGGACCGCGACCGCCCTGTGCAGCGGGCGGCTCCTCACCTGGTACGGACCGGCGATGGTCGGCGCGAGGGCCGCGCTGACGGACCAGGTGTCCGCTGGCCGCTGACCTGGCACGCTGGCGACCCGACTGTGGGCACAGCAGTGCCGGCCGGCGCTCGAGCACCGACCGGCACGACCGTCGTTCAGTTCAACGCTGCCGTCAGGGCGTTCTCGACGGAGGTGGACACGGCTGCGGTTCCTCCGAAGAGTGCCGCACCGTCGATCGAGAGGCGCTGCCCGTCAAGGTAGGCGGCGAGGACCGCAGGCACCGAGCTCGGCTCGACCAGGAGCATCGGCGCGTCGACGAAGCCGGCGAAGGCACCGCCCCCCAAGGCGTCCGGGAAGGCGCGACCCGAGGCGAAGGTGACGACCGCGCTGCCCGGGAAGAAGCGCTGCGCGGTCCGCACGGCAGTGTCGAAGCGGTTGACACCGACGATGCGGTTCGCCGGGCTGACCAGCGCACCCGCTGCCTGGGCGGCGGGCCCGCCGATGGCGAAGCGCGTTGCCGACGAGTGCTCGGACAGGTAGGCCAGCGTCTCGGCTGTCATCGCAGTGTCCCTGGTGAGGAGGAGGACGCCGCCGGCCCGGACTGCCGCTGGGCTGGCGCTCAGGGCATCGGGGAAGTTCGTGCCGGAGGTGAGGAAGATGGAATCCGGGGTGCCGATCTCGTTGGCGATCTCCACGGCGGTGGAGAACCGCGTGGCGCCGGCGAGACGGATCGGCTCGAACCCCAGAGCGGCGATGCCGGCCTCGACCTCGTCGCTGAGCGCGTTGGTCCCGCCCAGGACGTAGACCGGCGACCCAGCCGCCAGGAGGCGCTGCAGCTCCGCGGCGACCCGGCCGTCGAGGAAGGCCGCGTTGGTGAGCAGCAGCGGTCCGTCGGCGGCGACGGCGAGCGGTCCGCCGGCGAGCCCGTCGGCGAAGTCCTTGGCCGTGGCCACGACCGCGGCGTGCGCGGCGTCCGGGTCACCCTTGTCGGGGAAGAGTCCCTGCGAGGCCTCGACTGCCGTGGCGACCCGGTCCGAACCAGCGAAGCGGTCCACGGTGACGACCTGGAAGTTGGTCTCCGAGCCGTTGAAGGCGACGTGGTCGACGTCGGCGACGTGTGCCTCGTCGCGGCCGACGCTCACGCCGTACGTCACGGCCAGACCGTCCGCGCAGGCTGTCTGGAAGGCCGACAGCGGCCTGGGCTCGAAGCGCGGGATGGCGACGGTCTTCCCCTCCGGCACCGTCGCGCCGCTGGTCGTGCCGTCGTCGAGGATGTTCCAGGTCGACCAGTACGTCGCGGCGCCGCCGGAGACGGTGTCCCAGGTCTTCCAGCCGTCGGCCGGTGCCTGCGTCGGGATGTGGTTGAGGGTCGAGAAGCCGCTGTCGGCGAAGGTCCCGCCGTTGCAGTCGATGACGATCTGGTACGCCGGTGCAGCCCCGGTCGTGGTCTTGACCTGGTAGCTGCCGGACGCCACGTCGGCGAGCGCGGTCCCGGCGGGAGCCAGCTTCTTGAGGGTGGCCTTGTCGGTGCCCGCCGGGGTCGTCAGGCGCAGGTTGCCGTCGCCGTCGCCGCCCTCCGAGGACTCCACGAGCGCGTATGCTCCGTCGCCGATCTGGTCGTCGGCCTGTGCGAACCAGCCGGTCGGCACGGGATCGGTGCCCGCCGCGTCCCAGGCGCTGATGTCACTCGCCCGGACCTTCTCGACGGACGTCTCCGCGGCGCTCGACGACCCGGCCAGGCCGAGGCCGGCGACGGCCAGGACGCCGACGACGGTCGCTGAGGTCGCTCGACGCGCGGCCATGGATTTTCGCATGGTGTTCCTCCCCTTGTGGTGGGCGCGCAGTCTGCGAGGCGCCCATGCTCCCCGACGCTACTCCCGGGTGCGCGAAACGGGGCCAGAACGGCAAAAGGGTGTTGCACGACATATCGACCGACCGTCGGACGGTCGCATCGGATCCACCTTTCGATGGAGGGGAAGCCCTCCGAACCGCGCCCAGAGTGAAGGCATGAGCCTGACACGCACCTCCTCGTCCAGCACTCCTCCACCCGCTCCAGTCGCCCCCCGCGCCGCCGCCAGCGCCCCAACCGGCGGCTGGACCGGCCTGATCTCCCGCCTCACCTCCCGACGTGGGGCCCGGGCGACGCTCCTCATTGCGCTGGTCGTGGCGGCCGGGATCATCGGCGGGCTGCGCACCGAGCCGCCCGTCGGGGGCGGCGCCGCCGGCGCCCTCCCGGCGAGCGCCGAGGCCCGCGAGGTCGCGGACCTGCAGACCCACTTCGCCAGTGGCGACCAGGCGCCCGCCCTGGTGCTGTGGACTCGCGCGGACGGTGGCCCGCTGACGCCGGCGGACGTGTCGGCGCTCCGTGCCCAGGCGCCGACGATCAGCGCGTCGGTTGGTGCGCCGCGTCTGCCGCCGACCGTCGCGGAGGACGGCCGTGCCGCTCTGCTCCCGGTCCCCGTCGACGTCGACCGCACGAACGGCCAGATCGCCGTGACCATCGCCGCGCTGCGACAGGCGGCGGCCGGGCCACCCGCGGGCCTGGAGGTGCATGTCACCGGTGGCCCCGCCCTGGGCGCGGACGTCGCGTCCGCGTTCGACGGTGCGGACCTCACGTTGCTCCTCGTGACGATCGCCGCCGTGGTGCTCCTCCTGCTTCTCACCTACCGGTCCCCGACGCTCTGGCTCGTGCCGCTCACCGTCGTGGCCCTGGCCGACCAGGTCGCGGCGGTCCTCACGGCCCAGGCCGGTGAGATCTGGGACCTGAGGTTCGATGCCGGGATCATCAGCGTCCTCGTCTTCGGCGCCGGCACGAACTACGCACTGCTCCTCATCTCGCGCTACCGCGAGGAGCTGCGGCACCGGGTCGACCATCGGGTGGCCCTGCGCAGGGCCTGGCACTCGACGGCCGGCGCCGTCGTCGCGAGCAACGTCACCGTCGTCCTCAGCCTCCTCGCACTGCTGCTCGCCGCACTGCCCTCGACCGCCGGGCTGGGAGTGGCCGCTGCGATCGGCCTGCTCGTGGCGCTCGCCTTCGGCCTCGTCGTGCTGCCGGCGGCGCTCGCCGTCACGGGCCGGGGCGTGTTCTGGCCGTTCGTCCCGCAGCCCGGCGCGCCGGCGCCGGGGCCGTCGCTCTGGGGTCGGGTGGCCGGACGGTCGATGCGCCGACAGGTGCTCACGACCCTGGTCGTCCTCGGACTCCTCGCCGTCCTGGCGTCCTCGTTGTTCGGCACCAGGGTCGGCCTGGCCCCCACGGAGAAGTTCCGCGTCGCCACGGAGTCACAGGTCGGCGCCGAGCGCCTCGCCCTCCACTTCCCGTCCGGCGAGTCGGCGCCGCTCGTCGTCATCGCCGACGAGGCCGCCATCGACCGGGTGGCCGGGGTCGCCCGGCAGGTGGACGGGGTCGTGTCGGTGCACCCGGCCGGAGCCTCAGGTGGTCTCGCTCGGCTGACGGTCACGGCGGAGGCGGCACCGGGGACGACCGAGGGGGAGCGCACCGTGCGTGCCCTGCGGGCAGCGGTGCACTCGGTGGCCGGCGCCGACGCGAAGGTCGGCGGCGAGGCCGCTGAGCTGCTCGACACCCGCGAGCTCGCCGACCGCGACCTCCGGGTCGTCGTGCCGGTGATTCTCGGCATCGTCCTGCTCGTGCTCGTCGCCCTCCTCGGTGCGGTGGTCGGGCCACTGGTCCTGCTCACGGTGAACGCGCTCTCCGCCCTCGCGGCGATCGGTCTCGGCTCGTGGGTGGGCAGCGCCGCGCTCGGGTTCGCCGGGCTGGACGTCAACGTGCCGCTGCTCGCCTTCATGTTCCTGGTGGCGCTCGGTGTCGACTACACGATCTTCCTCGTCCACCGGGCGAGGGAGGAGGCCATCGAGGTCGGGACGGTCGAGGGGATGCGCCGGGCGGTGGGCGCCACGGGGACCGTGATCACGAGCGCCGGAGTGGTGCTCGCTGCAGTCTTCGCCGCACTGGGCGTGCTGCCTCTCATGGTGCTGGCCCAGCTGGGCCTCATCGTCGGGCTCGGCGTCCTCGTCGACACCTTCGTCGTCCGGACCCTGCTCGTGCCCGCGCTGTTCGCGCTCCTCGGCGACCGGATGTGGTGGCCGCGACGCCGCTGATCGAAAGAGCACTTCCTACCCCCTGATAATCGAGAGAGCAGTTCGTACTCCCCGAATCGAAAATTCAGTTCGTACCCCCTGATCGAGAGAGCAGTTGGTGACACTCGACGTGTCACCAACTGCTCTTTCGATTGTCAGGTGAGGTGGTCGTAGTCGCCGCGCACCCACGCGGTGTGGCGGTCCGCCGAGTACCGGATCACCGCCTTCGCATCGCTGGCGACGACGGCCCCGAAGTTGTTGTACAGCCGATCGAAGTGCAGCGGCGACACCTGCGCAGCGATGCGCTGCACCACAGTGCCGGACAACGGTAGACGGTTGGGGTAGCTGCGCATGAAGCTGACCGTCCGGCCGTCCGGGTTGGGGAAGATCGCGTCCCCGGCGAGCAGGACACCCCGGCCCCCGTTGCCGGCGGGCCACTCGACGACCGTCTGCCCGGCGAAGTGGCCGCCGACCCGGTGGAGAGTCAGCCCCGGGCCCACCTCGCGGGCATCGTCGAAGAACTCCACCAGGTCGGGGCGTCGGACCCACTCGCGGTCCCGGTCCGCGAGGATGACCGGAGCCCCGAGGGCCGTGGCCCACTCGGTCTGGACGCCGTACATGTGCGGGTGGCTCGCTGCGACGGCGAGCACCGGGCCGAGGCCGAGGACGAACTCGACCGAGGCATCGTCCACGAAACCGACACAGTCGAAGAGCAGCGAACCCTCGGGCGTGCGGACGAGCATCGTCTGCTGCCCGATCCCCACCGTCGGCTCGGCCGTCAGGCCCCAGAGCTGGGGCTCGACCTTCGTGACGACGATGCGGGTCCCCTGGCCGCGCAAGGCGCTCAACGTGGTCCACTGCTGTCCCTCCGGCGGCACCCACTGTCTCTCGTCCTCGCAGATGGCGCACGTGCCGGGCGGTGGCGCACTGTCTGCCGTCTCGACGCCACAGGTCGCACAGATCCAGATCACCGACCCAGCCTCGCCGACGGGCAGGCGTCGGACCAGTTCTTTTCGCACGGCTGGCCGATACCGCGTCGCGCGCGGGGCGGCAGGGGTCGTCAGGATGACCCCATGACCCTCGACCGCACCGCCCTGCTCGCCGCCTACGACGACCAGCTGCGCACGGACGCGGAGCTGCCCGGCGCACTGTCCGTCGCGCGTCACGGACCGCTGGTGCTCGGCACCTACCACGGCGGGCGTGGGTTCGTCACCTACCGGGACCTGGCGGGAGCCGACCGCGCCGGGGTTGAAGGCCTGGTTTCGGCCGGCCTGGCGCACTTCTCGGCGAAGCCGGAGATCCGGCTCGTCGAATGGAAGACACGCTCGCACGACCACGCACCCGGCTTGACGGAGGTGCTGGTCGCGGCCGGGTTCGAGCCGGAGGAGCCGGAGTCGATCATGATCGGGGAAGCCCGTCGGCTCCTCGCAGACGTGTCGCTGCCTGCGGGAGTCACCCTGCGGCGGATCACCGAGCCCCCGGACGTCCGGGCGATGACGTCGATGGTGGCCGCGGTCTTCGGCGACACCCACGCCGACGCCGAACGGGTGGCCGACTCACTCCTGCTCCGTCTGACCCGAGACGACGGCATGGAGCTGTGGGTGGCCGAGGCCGACGGGGCGATCGTCTGCGCCGGCCGTCTCGAACCGGTCGCCGGCACGGCGTTCGCGGGGATCTGGGGTGGCGCGACGCGCCCGGACTGGCGCGGACGAGGGATCTATCGGGCCCTGACCTCCGAGCGGGCCAGGTCGGCCGTGGCACTCGGCAAGGTCTTCGTCACCAGCGACTCGACGGAGTTCTCCCGGCCCATCCTCGAGCGAGCCGGACTGGTGAAGGTCTCGACGACCACGCCCTACGTGTGGCGCCGTTGACGCATCAGCCACGTCGCTCCGCGAGCCGCGCGACCACGGGAGCGACACAATGTGAGCGTGATCCTCCACCTGCGCGCCGCGGTCCAGCAGCTCTACGCCGTGCCACCGGGCGACTTCACCGCGCTCCGGGGGAGGCTGGCGAACGAGGCCAGGGCCGCAGGGGACCAGGACCTCGCGAAGCAGGTCGCCGCACTGCGCAAACCCACGGTGGCCGCCTGGGCGTTGAACCACTTCGTCCGCACTCACCCCGACGAGCTGGCTGAGTTCCGCAGCTTTGCCGAGCTGCTCAGGGAGGCGCAGCGGACGCTCGATGCGGACCAGCTCCGGGCGCTCGGACGCGAGCGGGCCAGGCGGGTCGACGCGCTCGGCCTCCAGGTCGCCGCCGCAGCCCGCGATGCCGGGAACCCGGTCGGCGCCGCGCCGCTCGTCGAGGTGCACGACACGTTGGTCGCGCTCATCGCAGACGAGGAGGCCGAGAAGAAGGTCCTCACCGGCGCGCTCGTCAAGGCGCTCAGCTACTCCGGTTTCGGGTCGGTCGACATCGAGGACGCCGTCGCCATCGACGACGACGAGCCCGCACTCACCGTCGTCCCGGGCTCCGGCGAGGGTGACGGCCGGTCCGACGCCAATGCGTCGTCGGTGGCCGACGACCTGGAGGAGCGCCGCCGGGCGAAGCGGGAGGCTCAGCGCAACCGGCTCGCGGATGCCCTGAAGGCAGCCCGGGACGCCGCCCGGGAGGGCGACCGCAGCGTCGCGGTCCTCACGGCCCGTCAGGAGGAGGTGACCGAGGGCATCGCCGACCTCGAGCGCCGCCTCGCGACCGCCCGCGACCGGTTGGCCAAGGTCACGGCAGAGCTGGAGGGTGCCCTCGCGGAGCGGGACCGCCGTCAGGCGGCGCAGGAGCAGGCCGAGGAGGCGCTCAGCGACCACGACGCCGGGCGGTGACGGCCGACCCACCTCCGGAACCTCGCCGCCGAGCGCGAGCCAGCCCAGCGGCATACGGCAGCCGCCGTGGACGCCCCGACGCGGCTCAGTCCGAGCGCCGCCCCATCAACCCGCGGAGGCGGTGGTGCTTCGCCACGAGGTCCTCGTCGCCGGAGCTGTCCTCGGTCTCCCGCTCGCCGGGCTGCAGCTCCGCCAGGTCAGGCACCAGCTCGTACTTGTGTGAGTAGATGTCGAAGAGCGCGAGGAGCAGCGCGGCCACGGGAACCGCCACGAACGCGCCCCCGATCCCGAAGAGCGACGCGCCGAAGAGGACCGCCCCGAACGACACCGCCGGATGGACATTGACCGCCGAGGCGGAGATCCGGGGCTCCAGGGTGACGTTCTCGATCTGCTGGTACACCACCGCGAACGCGAGCACGGCGAGCCCCTGCCACGGCTGGTCGCCGATGAGGCCGATGACCACCGGCAGGGCGATGGCGATGTAGGTGCCGACCGTCGGCACGAACTGCGCGACGACGCCGGTCCAGATGCCGAGGGCGAGCCAGTAGGGCATCCCGATGACGAGCATGAAGGCCGCGGTCAGGCCGCCGTTGATCGCGGCGAGAACCACCCGCGCGGAGACGTAGCCGCCGGTCTTGCGGACGGCCAGGTCCCAGGCGAGTCCGAAGACCTCCTGCTGCCGCTGCGGCACGAGCTGGCCGATCCACCGGCGCAGACGAGGCCCGTCCGCCGAGAAGTAGAAGGCGAAGAAGGCGAACGTCAGCGTGCTGAAGGCCGCCGCAACGACGGAGAGGAGGAAGCCGAGGACGCCACCGGCGAGGTTCTGGGCCACGGTGGTCAGCGTCGAGGTGCCCACTCCGAGCCGGTCCAGCAGCTTCTGGTAGTCGAGGTCGATGCCGAAGCGCTCGGACGCCCACTTCGTCAGGTCCTCGACGAGCGCGGGGACCGACTCGGCGAAGGTGCCGATCTGGTCGGACAGCAGGCGGCCGAACACGAAGATGAAGGCTGCCAGGGCGAGGAGGCTGCCGAACATGACGATCGCGGTCGCCAGGCCCCGCTGCATCGACTGGCTCAGCCTGGCGACGGCAGGCTCCATCGCGATCGAGGCGAGGAAGGCGAGGATGAGCGTGAAGATGACTCCGCCCGCATCGACCAGGACGAACCGGGCCAGGGCCGCGAGGGCGATGACGGCAACGACCACCCAGGCCGCCCGCCAGATGCTGTAGCGGTTGAGGTGGATCTGCACGTCGGTCGCGTCGTCGGGGATCCGGGGCGCGCGGATCTCCACCTCCTCCGCGAGGTCGCTGGACTCAGTGCCGGGCTCGGTCCCCGGGTCGTCGCTCATGGACGCATCCTTGCAGCGCCGGAGCCGGGTGCACACCGGGGACGCGCGGGCGGCGCCGATTTCCTCTCTGCCGGGTCGACCGTGTAGTCTCGCGGTCGCACGAAAGGTCAGCTCAGCGCTTCGCGCACGGTCTGGCCCTGCCCCAATAGCTCAGTCGGCAGAGCGTTTCCATGGTAAGGAAAAGGTCTAGGGTTCGATTCCCTATTGGGGCTCTGGTCGGTCGGAAGTGGTCCGTGCGCGGGCTGCCCGACAGCCCATGGCGGGGTAGCTCAGCTGGTTAGAGCGCACGACTCATAATCGTGAGGTCGCGGGATCGAGTCCCGCTCCCGCTACCATCGCGCGGGCCCGGGCGATTTCAGGAAACGCCCGGGTCTCGCGTATTCTTGGACGTCGCGTGCGTGCCCAGCGCGCGACATCGAGCCCAGATTCATCCGCAGTCATTTCGAGAGCAGGTTGTTGTGGCCAGCAAGAGCACGGACGTCCGTCCCAAGATCACCATGGCGTGTGCCGACTGCAAGCACCGCAACTACATCACGAAGAAGAACCGTCGCAACAACCCCGACCGGCTCGCCTTCAACAAGTTCTGCCCCAACTGCGGCAAGCACACGGAGCACCGCGAGACGCGCTGAGCGTCCATCGCCGTCAACGCTCCCTCGGCCTCCTGGCCGGGGGAGCGTTGCTGTGTGGCCGTATGCCGCTGGGCTCGCTCCGAACGAAAGCGCAGTTCGGGACGGGCTGGCACCCGATGCGCGGCTGGGGGCGCCTGGCGCGAACTGCTCTTGCGATCGCCGATAGGCTGCCGCCATGCCGGTGAACGCTGACTTCCAAGGACGCACGTACCCGCCGATGGAGCCCTACGGGGTGAGCGCGGCGAAGATCCGGGAGTTCGCCGAGGCGGTGGGCTCCGCGGATCCGGTCCACACCGACGTCGACGCGGCCCGCGCCCGGGGGTACGCCGACGTCATCGCACCGCCCACCTTCGCGGTGCTCATCGCGCAGCAGTGCGACGCCCAGCTCATCGCGGACCCGGACGCCGGGATCGACTTCTCCCGCGTGGTCCACGGCGAGCAGAAGTTCGTCCACCACCGGCCCCTCACCGCTGGGGACTCCATCGTCGGGACGCTGCACGTCGACACGGTGCGCGAGGCCGGGGGCCACGCCATGGTGACGACGCGCACCGAGCTGGCCACCGAGGGCGGCGAGCCGGTGTGCACCGCGACGTCCACCATCGTCATCCGAGGAGGCGAGTGATGCCCGAGTCCACCGCAGTCCCCAGGGTCCGGCGAGCGGCTGACGTCACCGTCGGCGACGAGCTGCCGTCGACGACGATCCACGTCGACCGGGCCCGGCTCGTCCAGTACGCCGGCGCGTCGCTGGACCGTAACCGGATCCACTGGGACGAGCCGTTCGCCAAGGCGGTCGGCCTGCCCGACGTCATCGCGCACGGCATGTTCACGATGGGGGCGGCGGTCACCCTCGTCTGCGACTGGGTCGGCGACGCCGGGCGCGTCGTCGAGTACGGCACGCGCTTCACCCGGCCCGTGGTCGTCCCCTACGAGTCGGGCGCGGACCTCGAGGTCTCCGGGGTCGTCAAGGCCGTCGACCCGGAGTCGCGACGCGTCACCGTCGAGCTGACCGCAACGGCCGCCGGCGAGAAGGTTCTCGGTCGTGCCGTCGCCGTGGCTCGGCTGGACTGACCGGTCAGCGTGCGCGAGGAACACGACGTCCCGCTGTCCGGTCTGACGACGATGCGCGTCGGCGGCCCGGCTGCGCGTCTCGTCACGGTGGAGAGCACGGACGAGCTCGTCGACGCGGTCCGCGAGGTCGACGACGCGGACGAGCCCCTGCTCATCCTCTCGGGCGGGTCGAACCTCGTCGTTGCCGACGCCGGCTTCGCGGGCACCGTCGTCCGGATCGCCACGAGCGGGGTCGTCCGCGAGTCGGTGGACTCCTGCGGAGGTGCCATGGTCAGGGTGGCCGCGGGGGAGGGGTGGGACGGCGTCGTCGCCCGCGCCGTCGACGAGGGGTGGGCCGGGGTCGAGGCTCTGAGCGGTATTCCGGGGCTCACCGGCGCGACCCCGATCCAGAACGTCGGCGCCTACGGCCAGGAGGTCGCCCAGACCATCGCCCAGGTTCGGGTCTGGGACCGGCAGGAACAGGCGGTTCGGACGTTCTTCAACGCCGACTGCGCCTTCACCTACCGCCACTCGCGCTTCAAGGGATCCGACCGCCACGTCGTCCTCGACGTGCTCTTCCAGCTCGAGGTCGCCGACCTCAGCCGGCCCATCGCCTACGCCGCGCTCGCCGACGGCCTCGGGGTGGGCCTCGGCACACGGGTGCCGCTCGCCGACACGCGGGCAGCGGTGCTCGACCAACGTCGCAGGCGCGGGATGGTCCTCGACGCGGCCGACCACGACACCTGGTCCTGCGGCTCGTTCTTCACCAACCCCGTCCTGAGCCAGGACGGGTTCGACGCGCTGGCCGAGCGCGCCGCTGGTCGCCTGGGCTCCGAGGTGTCACCGCCGAGGTTCGCCGAGCCGGACGGGCGGGTCAAGACGAGCGCGGCCTGGCTCATCGACCACGCCGGGTTCGGCAAGGGCTTTGGTCTCCCTGCACCGGCGGCGCTGTCGACGAAGCACACCCTTGCCGTCACGAACCGGGGCGGGGCCAGCGCCTCGGACATCCTGGCGCTGGCGCGACAGGTGCGAGACGGGGTCGAGGAAGCCTTCGGGATCCGTCTCGTCAACGAGCCGGTTCTCGTGGGGGAGACGCTCTGACCGCCACGGCGGCGTCGTTCAGTCGATGATCTTGCGCGCGAAGACCTGTGCCTTGATCACCTTGTCCGTCGTCGACACCTGGTATGCGGGGCGGTGGTACTCCAGGACGAGGGGGCTCACGCCCTTGTCGATCTTGAAGTAGAGCCAGCCCGTCTTCGTCTCCCCGCGCTTGGCGGTCCCGACGACGGTCCCGTAGGACTTCCCGAATGACTTGGCGAACTCCGTCGTCGGCTTGACGTCGAGGTCGCCGAGGCGCAGGAAGAGCTGGTTCGGCGACAGGGTGGCCGTGTAACGGTCGCCTGCAGCGAGGGTGACCCTGATCCCGATGAGCTCGAAGGCCTCCTCCGCCACGGGGTTCCCCTCCGGCCACGGGATGTGGCGCACCACGCGCGACACCGTGATCACGTGCCCCAGGGTGGGCACGTCGAGGCGCACCTTCACCCGGCTCCTGGTCGGTTTGGCGTCCGGAGTCGGCGTCGCCTCGGTCGTGGTCGTCCCGGAGCTCGACGGGCTGGCGGTGGACCCCGAGGACGAGGTGGTCGTCGGCGTGCTGGCCGGCCGACGCGTCGGGTCCGACGTCAGGGGTGCCTCGCTGCTGCAGGCGGCGACGGCGAGGAGGGATGCGAGGGCGGCGACAGCACCGAGGCGTCGGAGTCGCGTCGGGCCGGCTGGACGGGGGCGCGCGGGGAGTTGCATCTGTGTCGTCATATCCGCTCCAGCATGGACGGCCCACCCGGCCTCGGGCAAACCAGGACCACGGCCGGTCGACCTCACGAGGGGGGTTCGGCCGGCATCGGCGGCGGGTCCGAGAGCCAGCCGTCGATGTCCCGCAGGGCTGCGGCGCGCACGTCCTCCGGGGCACGACTGGCGACGATGGAGTCCCGGGCGAGCTCGGCCAGCTCCACGTCGGAGCAGCCGAGGATCCGCGCCGTCGCGTACTGATCGGCCAGCCGGCTCCCGAACAGGAGGGGGTCGTCCGCCCCGAGGGCCACGACGACTCCCGCGTCGAGGATCCGGCGGAGTGGGACGTCCTGCCGATCGGCGTAGACCCCGAGCGCCACGTTGCTGCCGGGGCAGACCTCGAGTGCGACACCGGACTCCGCCACGGCGTCCAGGACCTGCGGGTCCTCGACCGACCGCACGCCGTGGCCGATCCGGTCCGGGTCGAGGTGCTCGAGAGTCTCCATGACCGACTGTGCCCCGAGCAGCTCGCCGCCGTGGGGCACCAGGCCGAGCCCCGCCCGTCGGGCGATGCGAAAGGCCGGTGCGAAGTCGGCGATGGCACCCCGACGCTCGTCGTTGGACAGCCCGAAACCGACGACGTCGCCGGGGCCGGACCCCGCGTGTCGGGCGGCGAGCCGAGCGAGGGTCCGCGCCTCGAGCGGGTGCCGCATCCGGCTGGCGGCGACGACGACCCCGACTCCGACCTCGCCGCCGGCCGACACCGCACGCGCCTCGTCGAGGACGATCTCCAGAGCGGGCGTGATGCCGCCGACGAACGGGGCGTACGAGGTGGGGTCCACCTGGATCTCCAACCAGCGGGAACCCTCGGCGGCATCGTCCTCCGCAGCCTCCCGCACGATCCGCCGCATGTCGTCCTCGCCGCGCACGCACGCGCGCGCTGCATCGTAGAGGCGCTGGAACCGGAACCAGCCGCGCTCGTCGGTGGCCTTGGCGAGCCGCGGCGGCCAGTCAGTGAGCAGGGCGTCAGGCAGTCGGATGCCGTGCTTCGCGGCGAGGTCCCGCACGGTCCCGACCCGCATCGACCCGGTGAAGTGGAGGTGGAGGTGCGCCTTGGGCAGCACGTCCACGAGCCGAGTCCCGCGAGTCATGCGGGCCAGTGTGGCACCAGCCCGGCCCGCCGAGGCACGACGTGGCCGTCACCGGAGGTCACTCACTCCTCGATGATGTGGACCGCGGCCTCCTCGGCGGAGGCGGCTGCGCCGTCGACGCCGACGTCGCGGGCCCAGGACTCCTTCTCGGTGTCCTCGTGGGCGCCCTCGTCGTCGGCCACGAGACGTCCGGCCCGGCGCGAACCGACCTCTCTGTCGCCGAGCCAGTCGTCCTCGGCGTCGATGGCATCGGGGTCGTCCCCCCCGATCCTGTCGTCCTCGTCCAGCCCGCTCTCGTTGTCGGGGGCGCCGTATGCGGACGTCGGGTCAGGCTCCTCCTGGAGGATCCGCTGGTCGATCGTCTCGTCGAGGGACTGCTCGTAGGCCGTCGTGCCGAAGGCGTGCGAGCCACGGGGGCTGTCCGCAGGGGAGTAACCGCGGTCGAGCGCATCCTCGACGTCATCGCCGACGAGCGTGTCCTCGGGCTGGAGCTGGTCCTCGTCGTCCACGCTGTAGGTCGTGAGGTCGTCGGAGATGTTCTCGTTGGGCTCGGTGCCGCTCATGCTGGTTTCCTTCCTGGTTCAGCGAGTCAAGACGTGCTCTGCCCCGTACCTACCCGCAGCCCGCGACGAGCCGCGACCTGCTGCCCGGCCGCGAGCGCCACGCAGGTGGCCACTCCGGCCATCGCGGTGCGGACCTCGTCGAGCTCCGGGAAGCTGGGTGCGAGCCGGATGTTGCGGTCGCGAGGGTCGTGTCCGTGCGGGAAGGAGGCGCCGGCCGGGGTGAGGCCGATCCCGGCCTCCTTGGCCAGCGCGACGACCCGGGATGCGGTGCCGTCGAGGACGTCGAGGTTGACGAAGTAGCCGCCCGTCGGACGGCTCCACTCGGCGATGCCACGGCCGGCCAGCTCGTCCGTCAGGGCCGCATCCACGGCCGCGAACTTCGGCGCCAGGATGTCGCGGTGCCTGGCCATGTGGTCACGCACTCCCTGGGCGGTCCCGAAGAACTGGACGTGGCGCAGCTGGTTGACCTTGTCGGGACCGATCGACGCCATGGAGAGGTGCTTGAGGTACCAGGCGATGGTGGCCTCGCTCGCCGCGAGCACCGCGACCCCGGATCCGGCGTACGTGATCTTCGACGTCGACGCGAAGGCGATGGCGCGGTTCGGATGCCCGGACGCGGCGGCGAGCGAGAGGATGTCGGCGCTCTTCGCCTCGTCGTCCGTGAGGTGGTGGAACGCGTACGCGTTGTCCCAGAAGATGGTGAAGTCCGGCGCTGCGGCCGGCATCGCGGCCAAGCGCGCGGCGATCTCCTGGGAGACGACGGCGCCGGTCGGGTTGGAGTAGGTCGGGACGATCCAGATGCCCTTCACGGAGGGGTCGTCCCTGACGAGCGCTTCGACGGCGGCCATGTCCGGTCCGTCCGGTCGCATGTCGACGGTGACCATCTCGATCCCGAAGGAGCCGACGAGCGAGAAGTGACGGTCGTAGCCGGGGGTCGGACAGATGAAGCGCACGTTCTCGTCGTCCGCCCACCGGTGTGGCGAGTCGATACCGCCGTGCAGCAGGAAGTTGACGATCGTGGCCTGCATCATGCTCAGGCTCGAGTTGCCCCCGACGATGACCTGGGAGGGACTGGTGGAGAGCAGCTCGGCGAAGATCTCGCGCAGCTCCGGCAGGCCTTCGAGGCCGCCGTAGTTGCGGACGTCGGTGCCGGCCCGATCCTTGGTGGTGGTCGGGAGCTCGAGAAGCGCATCGGAGAGGTCGAGCTGCTCGGGTGAGGGCTTGCCGCGCGTGAGGTCGAGCTTGAGACCCGCGGCGCGAAGCCGGTCGTAGGCCCCCTGCTGGTCCTGGAGGAAGGCGGTCAGCTCGTCGTCGGTGAGATCTGCCAAGGGCGCATGCGTCGTCACGCCTCGATCCTGCCACCTGCGCGCGGGCCCGTCGTGCCTCGTCCGCATGCCGGTGGAAGGGCCTCCGGGGAGGTGTCCGCCCGGTTCGCCATGCACGGCTCCGTCCCGTATGATCGACCTTCGGACGGCACGCCGGCGCATGCTGCTGGCTGCCGTTCCGCCGGGAATCCCCCAACGAGACCCGGTGAAGGGCAATAGCTCAATTGGTAGAGCACTGGTCTCCAAAACCAGCGGTTGGGGGTTCGAGTCCCTCTTGCCCTGCGTTCCAGAGTGGTCGTCGTGCGTGGCGGCACGCGGCTCATCGCCTCGCGAGATGCGTCGAGGTGCTGTCGCGGGCTGCACCCAAGACAGAAAGTAGGAATCGTGACGGAGACGAGCGCCAAGCGTGGGTCCGGTCGGGCCGACAAGGCGGCGGGTGGCAACCCGGTCTCGCGCCTCTTCGACGCGATCAGCCTCTTCGTGCGCCAGATCCTGGACGAGCTGCGCAAGGTGGTGCGGCCGACGGGACCCGAGCTCGTTCAGTACACCTCCGTCGTGATCGTCTTCGTGCTGGTGATCATGGCGCTCGTGTCCGGGCTCGACCTCGGGTGGAGCAAGCTCGTGTCGTGGGCCCTGGCCGGCGAGACGCTCTAGCCGCCGCGAGCCCC
>Ga0209347_1002729_pt1 | contig 22447 bp, 21 predicted proteins | sample AutmiccommuBRH23_FD_187382 | JGI IMG/M metagenome (GOLD analysis project Ga0209347, IMG submission 187382) | Deep subsurface microbial communities from Mt. Terri, Switzerland - Autotrophic microbial communities BRH/23 (SPAdes) (version 2) | ecosystem: Environmental > Aquatic > Deep subsurface >...
CCGCCGCGGTCGTGGCTCGAGGAGGCGGGGAGGGCGGGGATCCGCCTCGAGCGGAAACGATACGGAGTCGCCGCCCACTGGAGGGGGCTCCGCGGGGTCGATGCCGACCACCCGCTGGTTCGCAGCTTCGAGCAGTGGGCCGAATCCGAAGGGCTGGAGATCATCCGCGGGCGAGCCGTTGCGGAAGCCTCGGTCGGCGGCGCCTCGAAGGACGAGGTGCTCCGCTGGCTCGCGGAGCATCTCGGTGCGGAGCGTGTGATCTACGCCGGGGACGACCTGACCGATTTCGGAGCCCTCACGTTTGCCGCGTCGCGCGGACGCGGATTCTTCGTCGCCAGCCCCGAGCGAAAAGAGCAGCCTGAAGGGAAGGTCGATCGAATCGAAGGGGTGGCCGCGCTGCTCGCGGCTCTCGAAGAGGAGATCGAGCGCCACGCGAAAGCCGGCTAGGGGAGCGCGGAAAACCGCGCTACTTCCTTCCGCTCTCGACCTCGCCGAAGACCCGAAGCAGGTTCCGCCCGAGAATGGCTTCGATCTCGGCCTGGTGAAATCCCCGGTCGAGCAGCCCTTCGGTCAGCAGCGGCAGCATCCGGATGTCGGGGATCTCCTGCGGGAGGTCGGGAACGCCGTCGAAGTCCGAGCCGATTCCGACCGTCTCCACGCCTGCGACTTCCGCCGCGTGGACGATGTGGTCGAGCACATCGGTCAGCGTTGCATCCGGGCAACCGAGAGAGTGATACCAGTCGCGGAACGAAGCCCAGTCTTCCTGATCGTCCGGAAGCTCTTCGTTGGGGCCGGGGCGTGGATCTGCGCCCGCGCGGCGCGGCGCGTTGCGCAGCGTCTCCATCACGCCGCGGTTGATGAAGGCCGAGTAGAAGTTGATCATGCAGACCCCCCTCACCTGCGCGAGGTCGCGGAGCATCTGGTCCGTGAGGTTCCGCGCATGAGGTGTGAGCGCGCGGCAGGAGGAGTGGGATGCGATCACGGGAACCGAGGACGTCTCGAGCGCGTGATAGAAGGTCGTGTCGGCGACGTGGGAGATGTCGACCATCATCCCGAGCCGGTTCATCGTGCCGACCACCTCGCGGCCGAACGACGTGAGCCCGCCATGCCGAGCCTCGTCGGTCGAGGAGTCGGCCCAATTGTTGGTGTTGACGTGCGTGAGCGTCATGTAGCGCACGCCGCGCCCATAGAACCTCTCGAGCTTCTCGAGCGAGTCCTCGATGGCGTGGCCACCTTCGATGCCGATCATCAGGGCGACGCGCCCGAGCTCCTTCGCGCGGCGGATGTCCGCGACACTTCTCCCCGCGATCAGCGTGTCGGGATAGAGCTCCGCCTCGCGGTCGATGATGTCGATCATCAGATCCGCGAATGCGGCAGCGCCGCGTCCCGCGTAGAACGGAGGCACGTACGCGGCGAAGAAAGATGCGGTCATCCCGCTCTCGACGAGTGAATCGAGCGTGACGTGCGCGGTGCTGTCGTCGTCGGCGATTCCGATCCGGTGGCGCTTGAGCCTGTACGGCGTGTCGCAGTGGCCGTCGACGATGATCGCGCGGCGGTGAATCTCGAGAGCGTCGGAGCGGACCCGGTCCAGGCGCTCAGCGGCGGAAGTAGTCATCGATCTGGTCAATCCTCTCTACGATCTCCGGCACGTCGTCGAAGATCCACTCGGCTTTCTCGAGCTTCTCTTCCGAGAAGCCTCCGCATCGAACGGCCGCGATGGGCGTCGAGGCGCGGTGGGCGGCAAGGATATCGTAAGGAGTGTCGCCCACGATCATGGTGCGGCTCTTTGGAGCTTCGATTTCGTCGAGAGCGGCCTGGAAGATCTCGGGGGAGGGTTTCGAGAACATCGCGTCGGCCGACGAGGTCGTCCCGTCGATCAAATCGCCGATCCCGAGGGTGCGGACGTGCCGTCGCACCTCGGCGGCCGGAGCCGAGCTCGCGAGGAGCATCCGGATCCCGAGATCCCGAAGGGCTTCGAGAGATTCCCGAACGCGGGGGAAGGGGCGCACTTTCGGCAGCAGCTCCCGAGTGAAGATCTCCTTACGCCGCTTGCGGATCTTCCGGGCGGAGCTCCGCATGCCTTCGGCGTCCAGAAGGTCGGGGACGAGCAGATCGCCTCCCTTGCCGATGTGGTCCCGGATCGTTTCGATCGGTATGGGGTGGCCGGCCTCGCGGAAGGCGCGCCGCCAGGCCTCGGCGTGGAGCTCGTTGGAGTCGACCAGCGTTCCGTCGACGTCGAAGATGATTCCGGCCACACCGGATCGGCGCGTCATCGCGCTCGGGTCTCCGGAGTGGTTGAGTGCGGCGGGAAGTGGCACATGGACCGGGGCAGGTGGCAGAAATCGTGCCGCGCATCTGGCCCCGGGGGCGATCCCTCCATATAATCCGCCCGACCATGGGGAATCGAACGGACAGAGATCTTTACCCGGACAGTGACGAAGGCCCCCGCCGCCGGTTCATGATCGCCGGCGAGCACGTGATTCTGCGGGCCCTCGACGCCGAGGACCTGGACCGCTGCTACCGCTGGATGAACGACCCTCAGATCGTGGGCACGCTCAAGTCGCGATATCCGATGCCGTTGTTCAAGGAGGCGGAGTGGCTCGAGCGGGCGGTCCAGACCTCCAGCACGGAGCGGCACTTCGCGATCGAGCGCCGCGACAACCGCGAGCACATCGGAAACGCGTCGATCCACGACATCGACTGGGTATCCCGGCGGGCGAAGTTCGGACTCTTCATCGGGGAGCCGAGCGCCTGGAACCGGGGATTCGGAGGCGACGCGATCAGAACACTCGCGCGCTTCGCCTTCGACGAAATGAACCTTTTCAAGCTTCGTATCGAAGTGTTCGACTACAACGAACGAGCGAAACATCTCCTCGAGGCCAATGGCTTCGTCCAAGAAGGCAAACTCGCGCGCGAGTTCTATCGGGAAGGGGTCTACCACGACATCGTGATCTACTCCATTTTCAGGGACCGCGTGCCGCATGAATCGGAGCCCTGATGATGACTGAACGGAAAATCCGCGTCCTGATCGCCAAGCCCGGCCTCGACGGCCACGACCGTGGCGCCAAGGTCGTCGCGCGCGCTCTCCGCGATGCCGGCATGGAGGTGATCTACACCGGTCTCCGCCAGACCCCCGAGCAGATCGTTGCCGCGGCGATTCAGGAAGACGTCGATGCGATCGGCCTGTCCATTCTCTCCGGAGCTCACAACGTCCTGTTTCCGGAGATCCTGAAGAAGCTCAAGGAAGAAGGCGCCGGCGACATCCCCGTGTTCGCCGGCGGGATCATCCCCGACAAGGACATTGAGAAGCTTCGCGAGCTGGGAGTGCGCGACATCTTTCCGCCCGGAACGTCGACGGCCAGGGCGGTCGAGGCGATCCGCGCGGCGGTCCTCCCGCGCTGAGAACCGATGGAACCGATCGAATCGCATCTCCAGACCAGCTCCGACGATTTCCGGCGTAACGCCGAGCGGATCGAAGGGCTCGTCGCCGAGCTCCGCGAACGGCTCGCCGAGGCGCGCCTCGGCGGCGGACCGAAGTACCTCGAGCGCCACCGGGAGCAGGGGAAGCTTCCCGCGCGCGAGAGAATCGACCTTCTTCTCGATCCCGAGACCCCCTTCCTCGAGCTCTCGCCGCTCGCCGCGAACGGCATGTACGACGACGGAGCGCCGGGAGCCGGGCTGATCACCGGGGTCGGCCGCGTCGAAGGACGCGAGTGCCTGATCATCGCAAACGATGCGACCGTGAAAGGGGGGACGTACTTCCCCATGACGGTCAAAAAGCATCTTCGCGCTCAGGAGATCGCGGAGATGAACGGCCTTGCGTGCATCTATCTGGTCGACTCCGGCGGCGCGTTCCTTCCGCTGCAGGCGGACGTCTTTCCGGACCGCGAGCATTTCGGCCGGATCTTCTTCAACCAGGCGCGGATGTCTGCCAAGGGCATCCCCCAGATCTCCGCCGTGATGGGTTCCTGCACCGCGGGGGGAGCGTACGTGCCGGCGATGTCGGACGATGCGGTCATCGTGAAGGGGACCGGGACGATTTTTCTCGGCGGCCCTCCGCTGGTGAAGGCGGCGACGGGCGAGGACGTGACCGCGGAGGAGCTCGGCGGCGCCGACGTTCACACCAGGATCTCGGGGGTGGCCGACTACTTCGCCGATGACGATGGCCACGCGATCTCGATTCTTCGCAACATCGTCGCGAGCATTCCGAACCGGAAAGTCGAGCCGGCGGGCCGCCGTGAAGCGGAAGAGCCGGCGTACGATCCGCGGGAGATCTACGGCGTGATCCCGGCCGATCTCCGGAAGCCCTACGACGTCCGCGAAGTGATCGCTCGGATCGTCGATGGATCGCGCTTCCACGAGTTCAAGGAGCGCTACGCGACGACGCTGGTGACGGGCTTCGCCAGGATCTGGGGCTACGAAGTCGGAATTCTCGCGAACAACGGCGTCCTCTTCAGCGAATCGGCTCTCAAGGCGACCCACTTCATCGAGCTCTGCAACCTGCGGCGGATCCCCCTCGTCTTTCTCCAGAACATCACGGGATTCATGGTGGGAAGGGAGTACGAGAGGGGAGGGATCGCGAAGGACGGAGCCAAGATGGTCCACGCGGTCGCGAACTCCACCGTCCCGAAGTTCACGGTGATCATCGGAGGGTCGTTCGGCGCCGGGAACTACGGAATGTGCGGGCGCGCCTACGATCCCCGCTTTCTCTGGATGTGGCCGAACGCGCGGATCAGCGTGATGGGAGGGGAGCAGGCGTCCGGAGTGCTCGTCACCGTCAAGAAGGAGCAGGCCGAAAGGGAAGGAAAGAGCTTTTCGGCCGAAGAGGAGCGGGCCATCGCCGATCCGGTGCTGGCCAAGTATGAAACCGAGGGAAGTCCGTATTACTCGACGGCGCGGCTTTGGGACGACGGGATCATCGATCCGGCTGACACCCGGCTCGTTCTCGGTCTCGGGCTGTCGACGGCCTACAACGCTCCGATCGAAGAGCCGCGGTTCGGCATCTTCAGGATGTGACGATGCAATCCGGCCACGAATGGTTTCTTTTCGATCTCGGCAACGTTCTGATCCGGCTCGACTACGATCGGGTGCTGGAGCGGATCGAAAGCAAGTCACGCGTCGGCCGGGAGGAGCTCATCGAGCTGATGGACGCACCGGGGAGCTACCGCGATCTGGAGCGAGGGCTCGTATCTTTTCGCGATTTCCATCAGTTCCTGCGCGAGCGCATCGATTACAGAGAGGACCTGCGCACCTTTCGCAAGGTTTGGGGTGATTTCTTCGCCGGGACGGTGGAGGGGATCGAAGAGGTCCTGCGCCGGGCGCGGGAGCGCTACCGTATCGCGTTCCTCTCGAACTCCAACGAAGTGCATGCCGATGTGATCCCTCGTCTGTTCGGATCGCTGTTCGACCGGAGTGACGTGTTCGTCTTCTCGCACCGCCTCAAGTGCGCCAAGCCCGACCCCGAGATCTATCACCGCGCACTCGAGACTCTCGGCACGACGGCGGACAAGGTGCTGTTCACCGATGATCTCGCCGAGAACGTCACGGCCGCCAGGAACGCCGGAATCGAGGCATTTCAGTTCACCTCGGCCGCCGAACTGCTGCGGGAGCTGGAGAAGAAGGGATACCTCGCACGCGGCTGAGCACCCTCGGTGCGCCGGTCATGCCGTAGGGACCGGCTGCGCCGGTCCGGTCGCGAAGCGACGGTGAAGGGGGGCGGGGAGGTGGCAGGATCCGGCAATTTTGAGATCCTTCGGTCGCGCGCACGGATCTCGCGAGGACATGTTTGGCGCGGCGCTCCCTCAGGATGACGAGGCGCGGCTACTACGGGGCGGTTGGCGCGCCGAGGTCGGAGGCGTACCAGCGGCGGTGAAAGTCCATCAGCGCATCGGCCTGCGTGGTGTCGTCGGCCGCCTCCGCTCCCTTGACCGGTTGGAAGAGCCGCGGAAGGTCGAACAGGACCCAGGCGAAGTTCTGCTGGGCATACTCGGCGCCGGCGCGACGGAAGTTCTCCCCGTCGAGTGAGAAGCGCTCGTCTCCCTGCCAGCGCAGCGAGACCCGCTCGAAATCACGGCTCTGCATCTTCCGGGCGTACTCCAGAAACGCGGTGTGAACTTCGAGGGGAGTGCTCTCGGAGCCGAGGCCCTTGAGGTCATACACGACGGCCCCCGGGACGATCCAGTACTCGTAATGGGCCGAGACCGTCATTCCGGCGAAGGCCGCGTTGCCTTTGAGGATCTCGTTCATCGGCTGCTGAAGAAGGAGGAAGTTGGCCAGATAGCCGATGATCGTCGCCAGGACGGGCGTTCCGATGAAGACGATCTTCGCCTTCCTGAACGCCGGCATCGGCATGGTGACCTTCTCGAACTTCATCTGCGATCGAAGGCTTCGCTTCCAGCGGCGGAAGCGGGATTCTCCTTCGATGGCGCGGTCGAGTCCTTCCGAGGGGATGGCGTAGTAGAGAATCGACAGCAGCAGTCCGGCACCGATCGAGATCAGGCCCACCGGCTTGAACAGGAGAAGGGTGACCAGGCCGAAGACGTAGGCGACCCAGCTCGCGTAATTGATCTTCTCGCGACGCTTCCGCGCCTCCGCCCGGCGGAACTCTTCATCGACGATCTCCCCGCAGTGGCGGCAGCGGACGGCTTCTTCCTCGATTTTCGCGAGGCACCAGGGGCAGGGCTGCAGGGCCTGGTCACTGGCCCGCCGGCCACGGACGACGAAGTCCTCCTGGCGTCGCCGAGGGGCGTCGCGATGGAGAAACAGCAGCCCGCAGCGTTCGCAGGCAATCGCATCTTCCTGGCTGAGGCTCTGGCATTCGGGGCAGCGAATCGTCGTCATTGGCATTCGTATTATTTGCAATCGAGCGGCCATGTCGGCGTATTCCGCCTCCCGGTGGCAGCCCGATCCGGACGGATCGGGATTCCCGGAGGTCTACCTACTGATTCAATGGAGGTTGGGGGGCATTCGCCCCGGTCTTCGGGCGCCGGTTGGAGTCCCTCAAAGAATCGCATTATTCCCTTGCCCGCAACAGAAGGGGTCCTCGAAACCCGGAAAACGCAAACCGCCCGACGAGGTGGCATAATGGAAGCTCGGTCGAGTCCCGTCGGTTCGACTTCGTGATGACCATGCCTGAACGCGAGCTTCGCGACTCCTACGGCCGTACGATCGGCGATCTGCGGATCTCCATCACCGACCGGTGCAACTTCCGCTGCACCTATTGCATCCCGGTGGAGAACATCGAGTGGAAGCCGCGAAGCGAGATCCTCACGTACGAAGAGATCATTCGCCTGACGCAGATCTTCGCGCGGTTCGGCATTCGGAAACTGCGCGTCACCGGAGGCGAGCCCCTGCTCCGGCCGCAGGCCACCTCGCTGATTCGGCGGCTTTCGCAGGTTGAAGGGATCGACGACCTTTCGCTCACGACCAACGGCAAGCTTCTTCCGGCCTTCGCGCCGGACCTGAAGGCCGCGGGCGTGGGCAGAATCAATATCTCGCTCGATTCTCTGCGTCACGACCGATTTTTTACGATGACGCGTCGGGACGCGCTGCGGGACGTCCTGGAAGGGATCCAGGCTGCGGCCGACGCCGGATTCGCGCCGATCAAGATCAATGCGGTGGTCATCCGGGGTGTGAACGACGATGAGATCGAGTCCTTCGCGACCTTCTCGCGAGAGACGGGGCATACGGTCCGGTTCATCGAGTTCATGCCGCTCGACAGCGGGCACCAGTGGACGATGGACCAGGTCGTGCCCGGCCGGGAGATTCTCGATCGGCTGAAGGCTGCGTTTCCGCTGGTTCAGCTCCCTCCGAGGAGCGACGCCGAGACCGCCGTCAGGTGGGGTTTCGAGGATGCCCGCGGCGAGATCGGAATCATCGCTCCGGTAACGGCCCCGTTCTGCGGAAACTGCAATCGAATCCGTCTGACGGCGGACGGGAAGCTGAGGACCTGCCTCTTCTCACTCGTCGAGCACGACTTGAAGACGCCTCTCAGGCGCGGAGCGAGCGACGAGGAGATGATGGAGCGGATCGGCGCGATGGTGCTCACGAAAGAGCCGGGACACCGGATCAACAGACAGGATTTCGTCCAGCCCGAGCGCACGATGTCCTGCATCGGAGGTTGATGGGGAATGGCCGGAATCAGGGTCTATTATCCGATCAGCGCCTCGCTCCACGATCTCGAAGGTGAGCTGGGCTCGTCGATGACGGCCGAGCCGATCGCCTCCCTTTCCGACCTCCCTGACGAGTCGGGACCCCGTCTGGTCCTGCTCGACCCCGCGTTGTGCGAGGGAGTCTCGGAGCTTCCCGACTCACCCGGCACGCTTTTCATCGGCCTCGGTCTCGACGGAGCATGCGAGGTGGGAGACAGCCCCGAAGTGCGCTTTCACCTGCAGGCCAGCCCTGGCGCCGGCGCGTTGAAGAAGGTCCTCGAGAAAGCCGGCCGGATGGCGATCGATCACCTGGAGAAGGAATGGCTGGTCGAGCAGATGCAGCGGGTGACCACTGAGCTCGACGAGATCCACAAGATCGGCATCGCGCTCTCGACCGTTCGCGACCACGACGTTCTGCTGCCGATGATTCTCACGAAGGCCCGCGAGCTGAGCCGCTCGGACGCGGGTTCTCTTTACCTGCTCGATCAGGTGGACGGCGAGCGCGTGCTGCGGTGGAAGCTGGCGCAGAACGACTCGATCCAGGTCGATTTTCAGGAAATGACCCTGCCGATCACGGAAGAGAGCCTGGCCGGATACGTGGCGCTGACGGGGGAGACTCTCAGTATCGCCGATGCCTACGATCTGCCGAAGGACGTTCCCTACAACATCAACAACTCGTTCGATCGCGCAAACGGGTATCTCACGCGTTCGATGCTCGTCTTTCCGATGTCGAATCACAACGGAGAGATCATCGGAGTGCTCCAGCTGATCAATCGCAAGACGGAAAAGGCCCCGCCGCGACTGACGGCCGAGACGGTTCCGGGCTTCGTGATCCCGTTCGACGCGCAGGTGACGCGCTCGATGCAGTCGCTGGCCGGAGCTGCCGGCGTCGCGGTCGAGAACAATTATCTCTACGAGTCGATCGAGCGGCTGTTCGAGGGGTTCGTGACCGCCTCGGTCACCGCGATCGAGCAGCGCGATCCCACCACCTCAGGACATTCGTTCCGGGTGGCCGATCTCACCGTGGAGCTGGCCAAGACGCTCGACTCCCTCGATGAGGGAAAGTTCCGGACCGTGACCTTCACGCCCGAACAGGTCCGGGAGATCCGCTACGCCTCGCTGCTTCACGATTTCGGTAAGGTCGGGGTGCGGGAGAACGTGCTGGTCAAGGAGAAGAAGCTCTATCCGCTGCAGATCGACCTGATCCGCGGCCGGTTCGATTACATCGTTCGCACGATGGAAGCGAGCGCCAGCCAGCGGAAGATCGACTGGCTTCTCGCCCACGGGCACGAAGGCTATGAGGAGTTCGCGCGATCGGTCGACAGGGAGCTGGCCGAGGCCGTCGCCTCCATGCAGAGCGACCTCGATTTCGTGATGAAATCCAACGAGCCGACGGTTCTTCCCGAAGGGGATTTTCAGTATCTGCAGCAGCTCGCAGAACGGGAGTTCACGGATCGCGACGGAAATCTACGCCCTCTTCTCGAGCCGCAGGAGGTCGCGAGGCTGTCGATCCGAAAGGGAAACCTCGACTCGAACGAGAGAAGCGAGATCGAGAGCCACGTGACGCACACGTTCCACTTTCTGTCGAAGATTCCGTGGACCCGAGACCTCCGGTTCGTGCCGGAGATCGCCTATGCCCACCATGAGAAGCTGAACGGGCGGGGATATCCGCGAAAGCTCGATTCGGAGACGATTCCGATCCAGTCCCGGATGATGACGGTCTCGGACATCTACGACGCGCTCACGGCCAGCGATCGTCCGTACAAGCGGGCGATCGGAACCGAGCGCGCCCTCGACATCCTGGGATTCGAGGTCGACGAGGGGCTGCTCGATGGAGACCTGGTGCGCGTCTTCATCGACGCGAAGATCTTCGAGCGCGCCGGCGTCCTGAGGGTCTGACCGGGCGGCTCGCCCTCCTTAAGCCTGTGTGACGGGGGCGTCGCTCAAATTCAGCTCCTCGAGCAGCGCCAGAGCCGCGGCTCGGGCGCGGGCCCTGCGGGCCGAGAGCATCGTCGCCGCATCGGGAGACATCCAGCCCGGCGTCGATGCCGGACTTTCGATCTCTTCCAGGGCCACCTCCTCGACCGTGCGGCCGCTGCGGTAGGCATTGGCGGCCCGGTTGAGGAAGCCCCGCACTCCCGCCGACTCGATTGCGATGGCCGATGCCACGAGCCTCTCGACATCGGTTTCCGGCTCTTCGAGGCGCCGAAGTGACTCGGCCAGCTCGTCGATCATCGCTACCGTGAGAAGACCCCCCGAAGCGCGGCCGATCATCTCCGAGTTGCCGGGATGCGCAATCCAGCGGCCGAGACGATGAAACAGAATCATCAGCTCGAACAGCTGCGACTCCTCGGGCGCCGGCTCGCGCAGCCGGCGGGCGAGGATCTCGATCCTCTCGACCTCATCGAAAGCCGTCCCCGCTTCCGGGTTGTCGTAGAGTGGCTCGATCAGGCTGACGAGGTGCTCTTTCAGCGCGGGATTCATGAAGGGGGGATTATATCGGTTCGAAGTGGCGGAGGATCTTTTCCTCCGCCGGCCGAAATCGAGGCGGGGCCGATCCTTAGATTCGAGACCCTTCCTCCGAAGCGGCCGCTGATGGGCGGGCCGCTAGCGTGGCGCGAGGCAGAGGAAAGGATCCTCTGCCACCAGGGCTGCAATCTTCCCGAAAGCCGGGCTGTTGTTTGAAGCGGATCGAGAGGAGGTCGCGGAGACGGATGCAGGTCAAGCGAGCTGAAAAATACGGTTTCTGTTCCGGCGTGCGGATTGCCGACATGAAGGTGAAGCGCTTCGCGGGGAAGGGCTCGGCGGGAGCCATCCTGGGACAGGTCGTTCACAACGAGCGCGTCGTCGCGGAGATGGACTCTCTCGGGGTCCGGACAGTCGAGTCGATCAATGACGTCACCGAGCCGACCATCGTCTTCTCGGCTCACGGCGTTCCTCCCTCCTTTCACGAAGCGGCGCGATCGAGGAACCTCCAGATCCTCGATACTACCTGCAAGTTCGTCTACGACATTCATCGCGAGGCCGCTGCGGCCCTCGAACAGAATTTCCACCTCGTGTTCATCGGGGATCCGAAACATCGCGAGGTCATCGGATACACGAACGACCTCGACCCCGCCACCTACCACATCGTGTCCCGAATCGAAGAAGTCGACGCGGTCGACTGGGCGAGCTATCCCGGGATCAAGGTTTTCTATCAGACGACTCTGAACGCCGACGACTACGAGCCTGTCGTGAAGCGGATCGAGGAGCGGGCTTCCAGGGTCCAGCGCGGCGACACGATCTGCTACGCCACGAAGGAAAACCAGCTCGCGGCGCGGGCTCTAGCCGCCGATCCCGCGGTCGACCTGATCGTCGTGGTGGGTGGGAAGCAGAGCGCGAACACGCGGCACCTCTGGGAGATCTGCCGCGAGCTGAAACCCTCTTACCTGATTCAGGGAGCGGGGGATCTTCAGCCCGACTGGTTCCCGGGCGTGCGCATCGCCGGCCTGACCGCCGGGGCATCGACTCCCGACTACGTGATCGACGAAGTGGAGCAGCGAATGCTCGAGCTTGCCGGAGTGACTTCCGCTGCCGCTCATGCGTCAGAATAAAGCGCACCAACGAATCGTTTTTATGGCCTCAATGACAAAATTGATCCGTGTCGCCATGCTCGCCATGGCGCTCGCTTTCCCGGCATTCACCGCGTTTGCCGCGGACGGGCCGGTCAGCCGCCCCGAGGAGCTGCGCTACACCTGGCGGCTTCGCGGCGCGCTTTCCTGGATCGCGGGCCTGAAGTTCCCTACCTCCGGATCCGGGCTTTTCCGCAACAACCCCGTGGGCAACGACCGCATCGAGAGCGAGCTCAGAATCCTGGGCAACGAGCGGAGCGAGGGGATGTATGTCTACCGCTCGGAGATCGACGATCTGCAGCTTCGCACGCTGATGACCTTCCACGGTTACGAATGGGAAGGGCGCCGGCGTGGTGAGCAGACCCGCTTCGACTACGAGGATGGGCTGGCCCGCGTGCGCAAGGAGCGGGAGGAGCGGCCTCCCAGGAACCGCGTTCACAAACTCCCTGCGAATGTGATGCGCGACGTGCTGACGGGCATCTACTATCTCCGCAGCAACGCCGACTCCATCAAGGCGCCCGTAAGCTCCCAGATCTACTCCGACGGAGACGTCTACCCCGTGATTTTCCGACCGATCGGAAGCCGGACGGCGACGGTGGGAGGGGAGAGCGTCGCCACCAGCGGATTCGAGATCGTTGCGGCTCCAGGCAACGAAAAGCGCTGGCCGGGCGGGGTGAAAGTGTGGCTGACCGCCGATTCGCAGAAGATCCCTGTGCGGATCGAGATTCAGAGAAGCCTGACCTCACTGCAGCTCGAGTTGAGCTCGTTCCGCTGAGCGGGTGCTTCAGACCGTCGTTACGGTCGCACTCGGAGTGGAGAGGCCGCAGAAGAGTCCCACCAGGTCCAGAAGCTCGGCCACGTGGAAAGGCTTCTGCAGAATCGCGGTCGGCTGAAGGTCCGCATCTTCCTCGGAGAAGGTGTACGCCGAGATGACGATGACCGGTGACTCCTTGGCGCGCTGGCGGAACCACCGCAGCCACTCCTTCCCGTCCATGGTCGGCATCACCACATCGAGGATCACCAGCATGATGTCGGGGTTCTGCTCGACGAGCGTGATGGCCTGCTCGCCGTCCGGAGCGGTGAGGACTTCGAAGCCGTAGGGGAGGAGCAGGTCTCGGTACGAGGCGAGAAGCTTGAGGTCATCATCGATGACCAGAAGTTTCCTCAGCGTCTGTCGGGTCCTCCGCGCGCGAATAGCCAAATCTGAACCTGCTTTCTCTTTGATCCGAGCTCGAAGAAGGCCCTTTGCAAACAGCGTTCCCCGGTCCGAGGTGGGGAGTCCATTGTACCAGACGCCCCACGGTCCGGCGGGCGTGGACGGTGGAGCCAGGCTCAGGCGGACTCGTCTTCGGACTCGACGGGAAAGAGCCGCATGCGCTCCGGATCCAGCCTCAAAGGGAGCAGCTTTCCTCTTCGGATCTGCTGCTCGGGAGGAAGCCAGACTCGCAGCACCGTTCCGCCGGAAAGAGTCCCTCGTACTTCCCACCGTCCCCCGAAAAAGCGGGCTTCGCTGACATTGACGAAAAAATCCGATTCCTCTCCGGCGCCGGCGAGCTCGAAATCGGCGGGATGAACCAGCGCGAACCCCTTTCCCTCGAAAGGGGGAGCCTGAATGTTCCAGAAGCCGATCGGAGATTCGATCTGCCCGCCGCGGAGGATCACCGGAAAACTGCTCGTCGGAGCGAGGAGACTCGCGAGCGAGAAGGGGGCGGCAGAGTATGCCTCGCGCGGCTGCGCGTCGACCACGACTCTTCCCGTCTCGAGCAGGACGACTCGGTCCGCCCAGGCGATCTCGTCGGGATGCGCGATCTCGTGGACTACCGTGCATCCGGCCGCCCGCATCAGACCCCAGAACCGTTCCTGGAGATCACCCGCGGATCCGGCCGACGCCCCCTCGAACATCCGCTCGGCGAGAAGCACGGCGGGGCGGAAAAGCTCGATCTGCGCGAGGCGCGCCGCGAGAAGCTCGTGCGTCGACAGGTCCCCGCATCGCCGGTCGAGCAGGTGTGCGATCCGCCAAGACTCCGAGACTTCCTCGATCGCGGCGACTCTTTCGGTCAGCGAAAGACCCTCTCGCGATCGAGCCGCCCTGATGAGAAGCCGCCGGACGCTCCACCGTGCGGATGGAGGGTCGGTGAGCCGGTTGTGGAAGAGAGGCCGCCTGGACGCCTTCATTCCGGTCACGTCCCTCCCGCCTGCGCTCACGGTTCCCGACGAGATCCGCACCGAGCCATGAAGGATGGCGAGGATCGTCGATTTGCCTGAAGCAGGGGGGCCGGCGAGGGCAAGGTGCTCGGACCGCGGGAAGGAAAGCGACAGCGGCTCCGGACCGAGCCGGGGAGAGATGACGCCGTCGAGAGTCAGGTCGAGCACGAAGCGATTGTACGGTGGCAGGGCTCTCCAGAGCCCGGTCGTTCTTCGCGGGTACGGAGGCGGTCCGGGCTCTGGAGAGCCCGGCCACAATAGAGGGGCCAGGGGTCAGGGGCCAGGGAAAGCAACAGCAACAGTGGTGCTACGGGCGTCGGCCGCGTCGGCCGCCGGGCTGCTGCAGGCCACGCCGCGGCTGCATCCCGGGCGGAGGACCCTGGCCCGGCCGGCTTTCGATCAGCGCGCGGAACCGGTTCCACTGTTCGTCCTTCAGCTCCCGACGCATGTCGACCAGCATCATCAGCTCGCGCTCGAAGAGGCGCGCGCGTGCTTCGCTGACTCCTTCCGCCGCCTTTCGAACGGCCTCGCGGTCGAGATCGGGGCGATCGAGCTGCTCCCGGAGGGCTTTCGCGTTCGTCTCCATCGCATCGCGAAGCTCGACCAGCTCGGGGGCGGAGCGGCGGAGCACTTCATCGAGCCGATCCCGCTGGTCGGAGGTGAGCCCGAGCCGGTTGACCACCTCCGGGCGGTGCCACCACTTGCCCGGAGGAAGCTGTTGAGCCTCGGCCTCCGGAATCGATGCAAGCAGCAGCATGGCTGCGAGGAACCCGATCTTTTTCATCATCATGCGTCTCCCATCCCCGGTTCCGCCGGCTCGAGCCACGATTCCCAGGCCACGGCGTTTTCCCACGCCTCGAGCGACTCGGCGGCCCACGGATCGGCCGTCGGAAGCTCGATCGGCGCGACGGGCGACACCACCTGCTGAGGAACGGCGGGAAGTGCAGTTGGCGCAACCTCTCTGCGATCGTTCAGGAAAATGCCGCCGGTGACGAGGATGATCACGAACGTTCCCGCCAGCGCCCAGCGAGCGGGTCCGATCGCCGTCATGGGCGAGCGCTCATTCGTCTCGATCCGTTTCCGGATCTCCTCCCTCTGCCGGGTCCAGTATCCATCGGGTCGCGACTCGTGACGGGTCTGAACCTTCTCCCTTTCGATGCGGACGATCTCGGCCATCATGGCCATGCTGGCTGCGCAGCCGGTACAGATCCGCAGATGCCGCTCGACCTCGGAATCGGACTCCGGCAGGTGGAGGTGCTGGAAAAGTTCAGATTCGCTCGGGTGCTTCATGGTGGTTTTCCTCCATTCGCCGCACGGGTCTCCAACCCTCGAGCCGCTGGCGAACCTTCTTCACTGCGCGAAACAGGTGCACCCTGGCCGTGGCGGGCCTCATCCCGAGCATCTCCGCGATCTCCTCAAGGGGGCGATCCTCGAAGTGGCGCAGGGTGAACACGACTCTCTGCTGACCGGAGAGCTCGTCGACGGCTCGATTGATCGCGGTCGAGAGCTGCTCCGCCATCACCAGGCGCTCCGGGTCAGGCCGACCGTCGGAGGGCTCCGGCTCGCCGATCGCTCCGCTCCCATCCTGGCGTGCCCACGGGACCAGGCTCCAGCGCTTCCGGCTCCTGAGCACGTCGCGGGCGCGGTTCACGGCGATCCTCGTCAGCCAGGTCTCCAGGCCGGATCGTCCCTCGAATCGTTTCAGATGGCGATATGCCTGCACGAATGCATCCTGGGTGACCGAATCCGCTTCCGTCTCATCCCGCAGGATTGCCCACGCAACCCTGTGGATCCGCCGCTGATGGCGGCGGACGATCTCATCAAAGGCCTCACTGTCGCCGGCGAGCGTCCTCCGGATGAGCTCCCGATCCGCCGGTTCGTCCGGCCGCACTGCATCGACTTCCGCGGCGGTCACATGAATGAGACGTTTCATTTCGCCACGCGTTTACGCAGATCGAGCCGGAAGGCGCCGTCCCGTCTTCCGGGAAACGAGCCAGACTCCCGCGAAGATCAGAACGGCTCCCATCGCGGTGCTGGTCTCCATCCGCTCCCCGAGAAAAGCAGCCGCCATGATCGAGGCCAGCAGGGGCTGGAGATAAACGTAGGCCGCGACGAGAGAGCTGTCAGCCCGGGCGAGCGCCCAACCGTTGATCAGATAGGCGCCGACCGTGGGCCCCAGGATCACCAGAACGAGGGCGAGCCACGCGCTGCCGGTGATGCCGCTCCAGTCCTGACCCAGCATTGCCCGCGCGGAGAAAGGGATCATCAGAACGGTGCCGATGGCGAACAGCAGCGTCATTACGCGAATCGCGGAGTGCCGGGCCATCAGCGGCTTGGAGAGAACGAGATAGGCCGCGTAGAAGAGCGAGTTGGCGAGAATCATCACGTCGCCCGTCAGGGACGCTGCGCCGGAGCCATCCGCGGAGCGCAGGATGATCGAGAGGGCCCCGCCCGCGGCGAGCAGTATGCCCGCCAGCCGGGCCGGCGAGCCGGTCTCGCGGCGGAGGACGAGGGCGATCAAAAGCGTGAACACCGGGATCGTGACGATCAGGATGGCGGCGTGCTGGGCGGTGGTGCGCGCGAGGCCCGATATGAAGAGGATCTGGTTGAGGACGATCCCCAGCAGCGAATAGACGACGAGGAGGCGCCACTCCCTTTTCGTGAAAGGAACCCTCGGCGTCGCGTGCCGGGCGTAGACCAGGATCAGGCAGAGGAAAGAGCCGGAGACGCGAAGCCAGGCGAAGGCGAGGGGATCGAAATGGGCGAGAGCGATCTTCCCCAGGATGTAATTGGCCGAAAAGAGAACGGCGACGAATCCGAGGGCGAGATGGAGCGCGAGGCGGGACTCGCGGAATGGGCCGGGAGTAGCGAGGGTCTCGCTCATGGGGACTGCGCTCGATCCCGTCTCGAGAGCCGGGATCTCGGTTCGAGGATCAGGTCCCGCTTTCGATCCAGATGTCGGCGTAGCGGACCGGGGGAGGAACGAGGTACGTCCGAAGAGAACGGATCCGCGACCGGTGAAGGACGAAGAACCGTTCGTGGAAGAGGCAGGCGAAAGGAGAATCCTCGACCACCATGCGATTGAGCTTCGTATAAATGCTCTCGCGCCGTTCGATATCGTTGGTGCGGCGGGCTTCTTCGATCAGGGTGTCCAGCTCCGGGCGGCGATAGTGAATCCCCGGGACGGCCTCGGAATCGCGATGGAAAAAAATGTAGAAGAAGTTGTCCGAGTCCGGGAAGTCGGCGAACCAGTTCCCCGCGAAGATCGATCCGTGCCCCGGCTTCTTGAGGGCCTGGCGGATCTCGGCGACGGGGTGCACCGACTTGCGGACCTTGATCCCGACTTCGGCAAGGTCTTCGGTGATCAGGTCGACCATGCCCGAGTTGTTGAACTCGTCCGTGTCCCACGTCCGGTAATCGACCGTGAATCCGCTGCCGTAGCCCGCCTTCTGAAGCAGGTCCCGCGCGCGACCCGGATCGTGCTCGAATCCTCGGAACGAGGAGTCGTAGCCGATCAGCCCCGGCGGGAGGAGAGACTCCGCCTGAACGCCGAGGCCCGAGAAGATCCGCTCGTTGATCCGGGCGCGGTCGAGCGCCAGATTGACCGCTCTCCGGACGTCCGGACGATCGAAAGGCGCGGTCGAGCAGTCCCATGCGAGATAGGACGTGTGGAGCTGAATGTTGTCCAGCAGATAGGGGGCGAACTTCGGATCGTTTCGAATCCCCGAGACGAGGGAAAGCGGAAGTCCGTGGACGATGTCGAGCTCGCCGGCGAGAAAGGCCTGGGTCGCGTCCTTGCTGCTGCGATAGTCGAGCCGGAAGTGAAGCTCGTCGATGTGAGGCCGGCTCGAGTCCCAGTACGAGCGGTTCTTGCGGAGCCGGACGTGGCTGTTCTCCACCGCTTCTTCGGCGACGAAGGGACCCGCTCCAACCGGGCGCAGGCGGAAGCGGTCCCGGTTGCGCGTCTCCTCCACGGGGACGATTCCGCTCTCGGGCATCGACAGCAGCAGGACGAAAAAGGCGAGAGGCTCGGCGAGCCGGATGTCGAGGGTGTAGTCGTCGACCACCTTCACGCCCGTGAGGTCGGTGGCGTTACCCTCGATCACCGCCGCCGCTCCCTCGACGCCACGGAAAATCCACTTGCCGGGAGAGTTCGTCTCGGGAGAGATCAGGCGGAAAATCGAGTTGCGGACTGCCGCAGCGTCGACCGGGGCGCCGTTGTGAAAGCGAGCCTCGCGGCGGAGATAGAACCGGTAGAGGAGCCCCTGCTCGAGAACGTCCCAACGTTCCGCGATCCCCGGCACGAGCTCGGCGCCCTCGCCGAACTTCACCAGGGTTTCGTGAATCGCTCCCTGGATGTAACCGAGGGCCATGTACTGGGCGTCGGCGGGATCCAGGGAGAGGCGCGTAGGGAGGACGGCAGCGGTGGTGATCACCCCTCCTTCTTCCGCGTCGGGCAGACGGAATCGGCGCAGCTCCTGAGAGAGGAGCGACGACTCGTGCCGCATGCTGTTGGCCATCTGATTGAGGTCGGCGACGATGAAGTTGCTTTCCTTCGTGCCGTCCTCGATGGTGCTCATCGACTTGACGATGGCCGCGCTCTCGGTTCCCAGAACCGCGGCGGACTCGCTGACGGTCGAGACGGCCGACATGATGGCGTCCATGGCGCGGGAGATCGAGCGGCTTCCCGTCTCCTGCTCTTCCATCGCGCGCTTGAGATGCTTGGTGTAGTCGCGCACCACCGCGGCCTGCTCGCCCAGCTTCCGCGAGGTATCGGACTGCTGCTGGGTCGCCATGGCGGTCTGCTGAACCATCTTGGTGACTTCTTCGATCGCTTCGGTCGCCGCCTGACTGCCGCGGATCTGCTCCTCGGTCGCCTTGGCGATCTCGGAGATCGAATGCATCGACTTGTCGGTGAGATCGAGGATCCGATCGAGCTTCCCTTCCGCTCGGGCGGTGAGGTCGACGCCTTCGTCGACGCGGGAGGCGCTGATGGCCATCTGATCGACCGCGGACGTGATTCCCTGCTGGACGTTGCGAATGAGGGTCCGGATCTCGTCGGTGGAGGCCGAGGTGCGCTCGGAAAGGTCGCGGATCTCGTCAGCGACGACCGCGAAGCCCTTTCCGCGTTCACCCGCCTGGGCGGCGATGATCGCCGCGTTCAGGGCGAGAAGATTCGTCTGCCCGGCGATCTCGTCGATCACTCGAACGATTTCCCCGATCTCCTCGGAGCGCGAGCCGAGGAGGCTGAGCGCGTCCATCGCGTGACGCACCGCTTCTTCGATCTTCCGCATTCCGCCGACGCTGCCGGTGACGGCTTCGCGTCCTTCGCTCGCCGCGTTGCGTACGTCGCGAGCAAGGTCGGAGCTCTGCCGGGCCGAACGGCCGATCTCGTTGGTGGTCGCATTCATCTCGACCATCGAGCTGGCCGTTTCGATCGCGAAGGAGGAGAAGCTCTCCGTGTTCGTCGCGACCTGGTTGATCGACGCGATCATCTCTTCAATTGCGGAAGCGGTTTCCTCGACGAAGGAGGAGAGCGTGTCGGCGATCTTCCGCACTTCTTCGATGGAGGCCGACATCTCCAGGATCGAAGTCGAGGTCTCCTCGGCGCTGATCGAAAGCTGCTCCATGCTTCCGCGCACTTCCTGGATCGAGCTGTCGATCTGCGTGACCGATTGGGCCGTGGAGGTCGTGGAGTTGATCTGCCGCTCGGCGCCCTGGGCGAGATCGCGCGCGCGGCGGGCGATCTGCTCGCTGACCATGCTCACGTCGGTGCTGAGTTGTGAGAACCGGCTGATGGTTCGCTCGAGATTGAGCACCATTCCGCGAATGCCGGCAGCCAGCTCCGCCGTCCCCGCGTGGCGCTCGATCTCCGCGGCCGAGACCGCGAGATCCCCCGCGGTGATCCGCTGCAGCAGCTCTCCGGTGCTGTCTTCGCGCATGCGTCTCGTCGACGGACGAAATACGGCCAAGACCACCACCACGCCGCCGGAGACGAGGCCGGCCAGAATGATCCGCCAGAAGTCGCCCCGCGTCAGATCCGCATAAAGCCAAACCTGGAGAACGAAAATCAGGGCGAAGACCAGAAAAATGGGGAGGGCGAGGCGAAGGCGAAGTGCCTGCTGTGCGTTCATAGCCACTCGAATCGCGGGGATGTCAGTCCTGCTCGGCTCGGATGCTACCATAATCGATCAGCATCGCTCCCGAACGAGGCCCTCAATTGACCGACTACTTTTCGCAGCGCAGGCTCCTGGTCGACGAGCGCCTTCAGGCGATTGCGACAGCGGCCTCGCTCCCGCAGCCGCTCGTTGAGCCGGTGCGCGTGGCGCTTCGATCGCCGGGCAAGCGTGTTCGCGCGATCCTCACCCTTGCGGCGGGGGAGGCTTTCGGGTCGGCTGCGGAACCGCTTCTCGATGCCGCCTGCGGTTTCGAGATGATTCACACGAGCTCCCTCATCTTCGATGACCTGCCGGCAATGGACGACGCCGAGTTGCGCCGGGGCGAGCCTGCGCTGCATCGTCGCTTCGGGGAGGACCTCGCGATTCTGACGGCGGTCGCGCTGCTCAACCACGGATACGGCCGGATCGTGGCGAGCCACAAGAGGATGAAACCGCGGCGGTGGTCTCTCGACGCGGTTCTGGAGAAAGTCGTCGACGCGGTCGGGTGGGATGGCAGCGTCGGGGGACAGGCGGTCGATCTCCATTCGGGCGCGGCGACCCTCGATTTTCCCACGCTCGAGTACATTCATTCTCGAAAGACCGGAGCCCTCTTCGTGGCGGCGGCGGCGGTCGGTGCGATGCTCGGGAACGCGGCCGAACCCGCCGAGCGTTCCATCGAAGCCTATGCGAAGAACCTGGGACTGGCGTTTCAGATCACCGACGACATTCTCGACGTGACGGCAACCCGCGAGCAGTTGGGGAAAGACGTGGGGAAGGACGAAGAGCGGCTGACCTTCGTCAAGCTCGTCGGGCTGGAAGGGGCGCGGGAGCTGAACGGCGAATTGATCGACACGTCGCTTACGGCCATCGCGGGACTGGGCGCCCCGGCGCGCCCGCTTCGGGAGCTCGCGGAAATGCTCCGAAACAGGACTCGGTAGAAACAGGCGGCTCAAATGAAAACGCCGCGAATCTCTTCGCGGCGTTTCGGCCTGCCTTCCTCTCGCCTGCGGGGTTAGCTGTCGGGTTCGGGCGGGAAGCCCGTCCGGTTCTCACCGGATTCACCCCGGACGGTGGCAAGCCGTCTCAAACTGCTGGGTCCCCCGCTCCCCGGCGCCGGGGATTTGGCTGACAAGCCGCCATCAGAGGAGCGACCCTCCCATGACGACACACTCATGATCGGGCTGGCGGGGGGAGAAGTCAACGAGGAGGGGGAAGTGGTGCCCAGGGACGGAATCGAACCGCCGACACGAGGATTTTCAGTCCTCTGCTCTACCAACTGAGCTACCTGGGCTTGTTGCTGCGGGCTGCCGCTCGAGGCGCGCGGCACGATAGCCGAGCGGTGCGCCCCTGTCAACGGCAACGAGTAACCTGCGGGCATCGAGAATTAATCCACTAGTGGCGGAGGCTTCAGCCTCCGTCCCTCCTTCCCACGAAGCGGGACCGTACCGGGGAGGAGGCATTTCGCTCCGTGGGGAGAGTCGGAGGCTGAAGCCTCCGCCACTTTGTCGCTATACTTTGGGCGTTGACGACCACAGACTCCGGATTCGAGGAATTCGAGAAGCGGCTTGCCTACCGCTTCCGCGATCATGACCTGCTCCGTCGGGCCCTGACCCACAAGTCCTTTTCCCACGAAGCGAAACACCGGGCTCACCCCGACAACGAGACCTTCGAGTTTCTCGGAGACTCGGTCCTCGGCTTTCTGATCGGAGACATCCTCTTCCGGCAGTTTCCAACCCTCAACGAGGGAGCGCTTTCGAAGATGAAGGCGTTCCTGGTCAGTTCGACCAGCCTGGCGCGCAAAGCCCGCGGACTGGGGATGGGGGACGCGCTCCTTCTCGGCGTCGGTGAAGAGAAATCGGGAGGCCGCAACAAGGACTCTCTGCTGGCCAACCTGTTCGAGGCCGTGATCGCGGCGGTCTACCTCGACGGCGGGATCGAACCCACCCGACGGCTCATCGAGCTCTCGTTCGAGGGCGACCTTCGCGATCTCAACGAGAACGACCTCCTCTTCCACGACTACAAGACCGCTCTGCAGGAAGTGGTGCAGGCGATGGGGCTGCCGCTCCCCGAATATTCAGTGGTGGACGAGATCGGTCCCGACCATGACAAGAGGTTCGTCATCCAGGTCGGGATTCCCAACAAGGTCACGGCGCGAGGGGAAGGCTCCTCGAAAAAGGAAGCGCAGCAGCAGGCCGCCCGCGAGGCGCTCCGCTTGTTTCCGCAGCGTGGCAACGGGGACGAATGAACGAGGGCCGGCTCGCGGGGAGGAAGGGGGAGGGAGGCGCGATGGGGTTGAAAATGCTGGCAGCCTTCATCCTTCTGC
>Ga0209347_1002732_pt1 | contig 22419 bp, 22 predicted proteins | sample AutmiccommuBRH23_FD_187382 | JGI IMG/M metagenome (GOLD analysis project Ga0209347, IMG submission 187382) | Deep subsurface microbial communities from Mt. Terri, Switzerland - Autotrophic microbial communities BRH/23 (SPAdes) (version 2) | ecosystem: Environmental > Aquatic > Deep subsurface >...
GGAACCTTCGTGCCCGAGGTGGCCGAGCTGGTGCCTCTGGCGCGGGTGCTGGCGGGCTGGGAAGCGGGGCGCCGCATCCTCTGGGCGGATGAGTCTTTGGTGGGGGCTGCGGAAACCTTGGCGGGGGAAGCGCCTGGCCCCTGGGCGGTGCTGATCGGGCCGGAGGGCGGGTTTTCCGAAGCCGAGCGTACAAGGCTGCGGGCGCTGTCCTTCGTGCGGCCGGTCTCGCTTGGCCCGCGGATCCTGCGTGCCGATACCGCGGCGGTGGCGGCAATCACCCTGTGGCAGGCCGCCTTGGGGGATTGGCGATGATCCGCGCCGCGGTGGCAGCCGATGCCCCGGCGCTGGAGGCGTTCCTGGCGCGACATCCTGAGACCTCGATGTTCCTGCGCCAGAACCTTGCGGCCCATGGCCCCGAGGGCGGCACCCACGCCCATGCGGCGCGGTTCTGGGGACTGGAGGATGCCGGAGACGTGGCCGGCGTGGTGGCGCTGACCCGGCAGGGGATGCTGCTGATGCAGCTGCCGGGGCGGGAGGCGCTGGCGGCGGTGCGGCAGGCGCTGGCGGGCGAGCGCATTTCGGGCATGAACGGTGAGGCGGGGCAGGTGGCGCGGCTGCGTGCGGCGCTTGGGCTGGCGGATGAACCGTGCAGCCTCGACCGGACGGAGCCGCTTTACCGGATGGCGCTGGCGGATCTGCGGCTGCCGGTGGCGGGCGATCTGCAACTCCGGGCGGCAACGCCCGCCGATGCCGGGCTGCTGACCGGCTGGCGCGCCGACTATCTGGTGGAGACGCTGGGAGCCGTTCAGGGCCCGCATACCGAGGCGGATGCGGCGGCGCAGGTCTCGGCCCTGACCGCGCAGGACCGGCTGCGGGTGCTGGAGCAGGCGGGGACGCCGGTGGCGATGACCAGCTTCAACGCGGTGCTGCCGGGTATCGTGCAGATCGGCGGGGTGTTCACGCCGCCAGCGCGCCGCGGCCGCGGCCATGCCCGCGACGCGGTGGCGCTGCATCTGGCGGAGGCGCGGGCGGCGGGGGCGTGCGAGGCGATCCTGTTCGCATCCGGCCCGCCGGCGATGCGCGCCTATGAGGGGATCGGCTTTCAGCGTATCGGGGGCTATCAACTGGTCTTCTTCGCAAGCCCCGCCGAGGTGCCCGCGCCATGATCCGCCCCGAGCTTGCCGCTGCCCTGCACCGCTGGCGCGAGCCGCTGATCGCGGCTTGTGTGGTGCTGGCGGGGCTGTGGGTCGCCACGCGCGGCGGCTGGCTGCTGGGGCCGATCGGCCTGATCCTTGCGGCGCTTGGCGCGGGTCTGGGCCTGTCGGCCTTTCGCCGGGTGCGCTTTGCCCGGAAGGTCGGCGCGCCGGGCATCGTGGAGCTGGACGAGGGGCAGGTGGCCTATATGGGCCCGGCCTCCGGTGGGTTCCTGTCGCTGCGCGAGTTGGCCGAGATCCGGCTGATCGCGGTGCAGGGGCAGCGGCACTGGCGGCTCAAGCAGGCCGACGGCCAGGCCCTCATCATTCCGGTGGATGCTGCGGGGGCGGATGCGCTCTACGATGCCTTCGCCGCGCTGCCGGGCGTTGATATGGGGCGGTTTTTGGCGGCGATGGAGGCGGATGCCCTTCCGCAAGACCTCGCGCCGCCGTTGTGGCGCAGCATGACCCCGCTCGCGCGGACTTGACTTGGCGCGCGCGCCGCTCCACCTCTGCCACGCGAAAAGAACACACGAGGGGCCAATGTCCATTCCACAAAGCGGCGGCGGCCCGATCGAGCATTTCGATGCCTTGGCCGCCTATGTCGCCAGCGGCGAGAAGCCGAAGGCTGACTGGCGCATCGGCACCGAACACGAGAAATTCGGCTTCACCACCGGCGATCTGCTGCCGCTGCCCTATGAGGGCGACGCCTCGATCCGCGCCATGCTGGAGGGGATGCAGGCCCGCTTTGGCTGGACCCCGATCTTCGAGCAGGACAAGATCATCGGCCTGACCCGCGACGGGGCCAATGTCAGCCTCGAGCCGGGCGGCGCCTATGAACTGTCGGGCGCGCCGCTGGAGACGCTGCACCAGACGGCGGCAGAGTTCGACGACCATCTGCGCGAGGTTGCCGAGATCGCCGGGCCGATGGGCGTGGGCTTCCTTGGGATCGGCGCCGCGCCGGTCTGGACGCATGAACAGATGCCGATGATGCCCAAGGGCCGCTACCGGCTGATGACCGACTATATGGGCCGGGTCGGCACGCATGGCACCCAGATGATGTACCGGACCTGCACCGTGCAGGTGAACCTCGATTTCAGCTCCGAAGCCGACATGGTGCAGAAGATGCGCGTGGCCCTGTCACTGCAGCCGGTCGCGACGGCGCTGTGCGCCTCCTCGCCCTTCTTCGAGGGCAAGCTGAACGGGCATAAAAGCTGGCGCAGCCGGATCTGGCGGGATCTCGACGGCGCGCGCACCGGGATGCTGCCCTTCATGTTCGAGGACGGCGCGGGCTACGAGCGTTGGGTGGACTACGTGCTCGATGTGCCGATGTATTTCGTCTACCGCGATGGCAATTACATCAACGCGCTTGGCCAGTCGTTCCGCGATTTCCTGAAGGGCCGGCTGCCGGCGCTGCCGGGTGAGGTGCCGACGCTGTCGGACTGGGCCGACCACATGACCACCGTGTTCCCCGAGGCGCGGGTGAAGAAATACATCGAGATGCGCGGCGCCGATGCCGGGTCGCGCGACCAGATGGTGGCGCTGCCGGCGCTGTGGGTCGGGCTGACCTATGACCAGGGCGCGCTCGATGCCGCGGCCGATCTGGTGAAGGGCTGGACCGCCGAGACGCGCGAGGGGCTGCGCAGGGCGGCTTCCATCGACGGCCTGCAGGGCGAGGCGGGCGGGGTGCGGCTGCAGGAACTGGCGGGCCGGGTGCTGGAGATTTCGGCGGCCGGGCTGGCGGCGCGGGGGCTTGGCGAGGAGGTCCTGCTCGACCCGTTCCGCGAAAGCGTGGCCAGCGGCAAGGTGCCGGCGGACCGGCTGCTGGACGCCTTCCACGGCGACTGGGAGGGCGATATCAGCAAGGTCTATGCGGCGACGCGGCTGTGATCAGGCCGGCGGCGGCGGACCGAACTCGTTCGTCCCCTGGTCGCCCGGTTGGATGGCCCAGTAGATCATCACCAGTTGGCCGATCAGCGGGATAAACCACAGCAGCAGCCACCAGCCCGACCGTCCGATATCGTGCAGCCGCCGCGCGCCCACGGCCAGCGAGGGCAGCAGGAGCGCCAGCGAGAAGAGCGTGCTGAGGGCGTCGATTCCAAGCAGGACGTCGACCACGGCCAAAGCGAGCGAGCCAAGCACGTTGAACAGTGCGAACCACCAGTATTCCGGGCGATGCGCGCGGCCGCTGAAGGTGGCGTAGTTGTTGAAACAGGTCTGAACGGCGGTCTTGAAATCCATGATGCAATGTCCTTTGCCGATGCGCGGAGCATTGCGCCGCCGCCGTGCAGAGTAAAGCGCTAACCCTTCTTGCCGATCTTCGGCTCGGTCCCGGCGCGCAGGCGCTGGATATTGGCCCAGTGCCGCTGGTAGACCAGCGCGGTCAGGATCATCCCCAGCAGGATCATGCCGCTATTGCCGGTCAGCTGCATCCACAGCACCGAGGTTGCCGCCGCGACCAGCGCCGACAGCGAGGAATAGCGGCTGGTGATCGCCACCACGAGCCAGGTGGCGCAGCACAGAAGGCCCACGGGCCAGGCCAGTGCCAGCATGGTGCCGAGGAAGGTCGCGACCCCCTTGCCGCCCTTGAAGCCCAGCCAGACCGGGTAGAGGTGGCCCAGGAAGGCCGCCAGCCCCGCCAGCTGCGCCGCATCCGGCCCGACCAGCGCGCGCGCCAGCAGCACCGCCGCCGCGCCCTTGCCACCGTCGAGGATCAGCGTTGCCGCCGCGGCGCCCTTGTTGCCGGTACGCAGCACATTGGTGGCGCCGATATTGCCCGATCCGATGGCGCGCAGGTCGCCTAGGCCCATCATCCTGGTGATGAGCACGCCGAAGGGGATGGAGCCCAGCAGATAGGCCAGCGCAGCCGTGGCCAGCAGCATCCCGGCCCCGCTCTCGATGATCGGCATCATGCCGCCTCTCCCTGATCCGGCCCGAAGACCTGCTGCCCGCCCACGAAGGTTGCCAGCACCTTGCCCTCCATACGCTGCCCGTCAAAGGGGGTATTCTTGGATTTCGACCGCAGGGTGAAGCGGTCGAGCACGAAGGGCGCGTCGGGATCGAACAGCACCAGATCGGCCGGGGCGCCCTCCGCCATGCGGCCCTGCGGCAGGCCGAGGCGTTTGGCCGGGTTCAGCGACATCGCGCGGAACAGCTGCGGCAGGTCGATATGGCCGGCGTGGTAAAGGCGCATCGCCGCTGGCAGCAGCGTCTGCAGCGCCACCGCGCCGCTGGCGGCATCCTCATAGGGCAGGCGCTTGCTCTCCTCATCCTGCGGGGTGTGCATCGAGCTGATGATGTCGATCAACCCGCTTGCCACCGCCTCGACCACCGCCAGCCGGTCCTGTTCGTCCCGCAGCGGCGGTTTGACCTTGAAGAAGGTGCGGTAGTCGCCGACGTCGAGGTCATTCAGTGTCAGGTGGTGGATGGAAACGCCCGCGGTCACGTCCAGCCCGTTGGCCTTGGCCCGCTCCAGCGGCGGCAGGCTGCGGGCGCAGGTGATCTGGTCGGCGTGCCAACGCACACCGGTCATCTCCACCAGCGCGAGGTCGCGGTCGAGGCACATGCGCTCGGCCATCGGCGACACGCCGGGAAGCCCGCGCAGGCTGGCGAACTTGCCGGTGGTGACGGCGGCGCCGGCCGAGAGCCCGGGGTCCTGCGGGTGGCCGATCACCAGCGCACCAAGGCTGCGGGCATAGGTGAGAGCGCGCGACAGCACCTTGGTATCGGTCACCACATGGTCGCAATCGGTGAAGGCGACGGCGCCCGCGTCCAGCAGGAAGCCGATCTCGGTCATCTCTCGCCCGGCGCGGCCCTTGGTCAGCGCGGCCATGTGGCGGATGCGCACCGGGCTGGCGCTGGCGGCGCGGCGGGTGACGAATTCCAGCATCTCAGGCGTGTCCAGCGCCGGGTCGGTATCGGGGCGCACGATCATGGTGGTGACGCCGCCCGCCGCCGCCGCCAAGCCCGCCGAGCGGAAGCTTTCCTTGTGCCGCTCGCCCGGCTCACCCACCTTCACGCCGATATCGACGATGCCGGGGGCGAGGCATTTGCCGGCGCAGTCGATGATTTGCGCGCCTTTGGGGGCCGAGAGGGCATCCACCAGCGCGATCACCCCGCCATCGAGGATCAGGTTGCCGTGGCGTTCCGTGCCAGCCTCTGGGTCGATCAGGCGGGCGTTTTCAAGGTAGATCGTGGTCATCGGGTCACTCCGCAGCATCGGCATTGGCGGGCGGCAGCCGCGCGGGATCGTCGCCAGGGTAAGTGATGTCGCCGGTCTCATCCGGCTCCGCGTCAAAATCGGTCTGGATGCTCTTCGAGGTGCGGGCACCCAGCCGTTTCAGCTTGTCCACCTGCGCCAGCACATTGCCGTTGCCCCGCGCCAGGCGGTCCATCGCGGTGCCATAGGCGTTCTGCGCCTTGCCCAGGTTGGCACCCACCGCCTCCATCGCGTCGATGAAGCCCGCTACCTTTTCGTAGAGCAGCCCGGCGCGGTTGGCGATGTCTTCGGCATTGCGGTTGCGCCGCTCGATCGTCCAGGTGCTGGCGATGGTGCGCAGCGCCATCATCAGCGTGGTGGGGGTGGCGATCATCACCGACTTGTCCAGCGCATAGCCGGTCAGGTCCCCCGCCTCGCGCAGCGCCTCTGACAGGGCGCCCTCGATGGGGACGAACATGACGGTGTAGTCGACGCTGTGGCCGACCAGCCGGGCATAGTCCTTCTTGGAAATGGTATCGACATGCGACTTCAGCGCCACGACATGGCGGCGTCGGGCGGCGGCAGCCAAGGCCTCGTCTTCCGAGTTCACGCAGGTCTCGTAGTCGATCAGCGAAACCTTGCTGTCGATCACCAGCGCCGAGCCATTGGGCATCCGCACGATCACGTCGGACCGCAGGCGCCCGCCCTCGTCCCCGGCGTGGCTGTCTTGTGTGGTATATTCCTCGCCCTTGCGCAGGCCCGACCGTTCCAGCAGCGATTCCAGGATCATCTCGCCCCAGGCGCCCTGCCGCTGCTTGTCGCCCTTCAGCGCGCGGGTCAGCGCGACGGCTTCCTTGGAAACCTCCTCGGAGCGACGCGACAGCATCTCGATCTCGGTCTTCAGCGCCTGGCGGTCGCGCAGCGCTCCTTCGTGCACGGCCTTCAGCTCAACCTGAAAATGGGCGACATGCTCCTTCAGCGGGTTCAGCGCCGCCTCCAGCCGCTCGCGGCTGGCGCGGGTCAGTTCCTCGCTGGACGTTTTCAGCGACAGGTCGGCCAGCTCCTTGAACTTGTGCTGCATATCCTCGCGCACGGCACCCAGCAGGGCAATCTTCTCGTCGGCTGACAGCTTTTGTTCATCAGCCTGGGCGCGCAGGGCGGCAAGGTCGCGCTCGGCGGTGGCGGCGCGCTTTTGCATGTCAAGGACGCGCAGGTCCATGGTTTCGCGCAGCTTTTCCACATGCCCCTTGGCCTCGACCAGCGCGGTTTCGGCGCGGGCCGCGCGGGCGGCGGCGGCCTCCAGCTCTGCGCTGCGCTGCGAGAGGGCCTGCGCCGTCTCATACCGGGCGCGCTGCGCCTCATGGGCGCGGGCATCGGCGTCGGACAGGGCCGTCTGCAGCCGCGCCGCCTCATCCACCGAGCCGGTCAGCAGCGCGGAGACGCGGGCGAGTTCCAGTTCCGCCCCGTGCAGGGCATGGCCGCGTTCGGCCTCGGCGTCCTGCGCGCGGGCGGCGCGGGCCTCGGCCAGCGCCAGCGTGCCGGCGCGGCGCCAGACCAGCAGGGCCAGCGCCACAAGGGCCAGTAGCGCCAGCGCCGCCCAGGGCAGCCAGAGCGGGCTGGCGGCATCGAGACGGGCGGCGAAGTCGATCAGCGGGGTCATACCATCGTACCCATCGCTGCGCGGCCGCGTTCGGCGCGCAGGTTGCGGGCCAGAAGGTCCATGCAGGCCATGCGCACGGCGACGCCCATCTCTACCTGCTCCTGAATGACGCTGCGGTTGATGTCATCGGCGATGGTGCCGTCGATCTCGACCCCGCGGTTCATCGGGCCGGGGTGCATCACGATGGCATCGGGTTTCGCATGGGCGAGTTTCTCGGCATCGAGGCCGAAGCGGTGGAAATATTCGCGTTCCGAGGGGATGAAGCCGCCATCCATGCGCTCTTTCTGAAGGCGCAGCATCATCACCACATCGGCATCCTTCAGCCCGGCGGCCATGTCGTCATAGACCTCGCAGCCGAACTCGGCGACGCCGGCGGGCATCAGCGTCGGCGGGCCGATCAGGCGCACTCGGTTTTCCATTTTTCCCAGTAGGATCAGGTTGCTGCGGGCCACGCGGGAATGGGCGATGTCGCCGCAGATCGCCACGGTCAGCCGGTGGATCCGGCCCTTGGCGCGGCGGATGGTGAGGGCATCGAGCAAGGCCTGCGTGGGATGTTCGTGCCGGCCGTCACCGGCGTTCAACACGGCGCAATTCACCTTGGAGGCCAGCAGGTTGACCGCGCCGCTGGCGCCGTGCCGCACCACCAGCAGGTCGGGGTGCATGGCGTTCAGCGTCAGGGCGGTGTCGATCAGCGTCTCGCCCTTCTTCACGCTGGACTGCGCCATGGTCATGTTCATGACGTCGGCGCCAAGGCGCTTGCCGGCGAGCTCAAAGCTGGATTGGGTGCGGGTGGAATTCTCGAAGAACATGTTGATCTGCGTCATCCCCGCCAGCGCGTCGGTGCGCTTGATGGTGCGGCGGTTCAGGTCAACATATTGATCTGCAAGGTCGAGGATGGTGCGGATCTCGTCGGGGGCGAGATGTTCGATGCCCAGAAGGTGACGCGCGCGAAAGGACATGGGCGGGTTCCTGTGGCTGGATCGGTTGGGCGCTTATCGCAAAACCCTTGGCGCGCGGCAAGGTCGCGGGCGCTTTACCTGGGGGGCCGGGGGGCCTAGCTTGCGGCCATGCTGATGACCGACATCTCCCACCTCGATTCCCTGACGCTGCGCGCCATGCTGGAATGGCAGATGGAGCTTGGCGCGACCGAGGCAATTGGCGATGTGCCGGTGGATCGCTATGCCGAGGTGCCTGTGCGGAAGGCTGAAGTGCCTGTTATCGCTGAGGTTCCTTCGGGCGAGGTGGACTGCGTGGCCGAGGCGCGGGCGGCGGTGCGGGGGGTGCAGAGCCTTGCGGAACTGGCCGAGGCGCAGGCGGCGTTCGAGCATTGCGAAATCCGCAAGGGCGCCCGCAATTTCGTGTTTTCAGACGGAAATCCTGCCGCGCGGGTGATGGTGATCGGCGAGGCGCCGGGGCGGGATGAGGATATCGAGGGCAAGCCGTTCGTGGGGCGGGCGGGGCAGTTGCTGGACCGGATGTTTGCCGCCATCGGGCTGAGCCGGGGGGCGGAAGATGCCGCTAAGTCCTTGTATATCACCAATGTCATGCCGTGGCGGCCGCCGGCGAACCGCACGCCGGACGCAGGTGAGATTGCGATGATGCTGCCGTTTCTGGAACGGCATGTGGCGCTGGCGGAGCCGGAGATCATCGTGCTGATGGGGAACACGCCCTGCACAGCGGCGCTGGGGCGGGCGGGGATTTTGAAGCTGCGCGGTCAATGGGTTAGCGCCTTTGGCAAGCCGGTTTTGCCGATGACGCACCCGGCCTATCTGCTGCGCAATCCGGCGGCGAAGCGGGAGGCCTGGGCGGATTTGCTGGCGGTGCAGGCGAGGTTGAGGAGCGGGGCATGACGAGAGAGTTCATTCCGGTACGGATTGCGGTGCTGACGGTGTCGGACAGCCGGGGGCTGGCCGAGGATCGGTCGGGCGATGCCTTGGTGCAACGCATTGAGGATGCAGGACATATTCTGGCGGCGCGGCATATCTTGCCCGATGAGCGGGAGCAGATTGCGGCGCAGTTGCGGACATGGATCGCCGATCCGGGCATCGACGTGATCCTGAGCACGGGCGGCACCGGCCTCACGGGGCGCGATGTGACTGTGGAGGCGCACCGGGACGTTTACGAGAAGGAGATCGAGGCCTTCGGGACCGTCTTCACCCTTGTTTCCATGAAGAAAATCGGCACCAGCGCGGTGCAGAGCCGGGCTTGTGGCGGGGTTGCCGGGGGCACTTATCTGTTCGCCTTGCCGGGCAGCCCGGGGGCCTGCAAAGACGCCTGGGACGAGATCCTGAGCCTGCAGTTGGACTACCGGCACATGCCCTGCAACTTCGTCGAGATCCTGCCGCGGCTGGAGGAGCATCGGCGGCGGAAGTAGGGTCCGGCCACCATACAGAAGCCATGCAGAACCTATGCATATACCGTATGTAAACTGGAACTGTCGGGAATTGCCCCTTAACCGGGGCAGCCGCGCAGTTCCACGGCGCGGTTATCGCCCAGAACGGTGATGGTGACGCGCGAACGGTCGAGCGCCACCGGGCCGCCCCGCGCGGGGATCAGGTCGGAGGTGCTGACCAGCCGCCCGCCCTCACGCCGCGTTTCCGATTCGGAGACCCAGAGGTCGGGATCGGAGGTTTCGAACACCGCCACATCCTCGGCCCCGCCCGGCAGGTCGATCTGGGCGGTCAGGCGCAACCCGTCACGGATCGGCTCCACCTGGCAGCGCAGGCCGCTGAGGCCGGCGGCCTTGGCCGCCATCGGCCGATCGGCCAGCGCGGCGCGGATCGAGGCATCGGGCGCGCCGCCGCGGGGGATATCGGTGCCAAGTTGCAGCGAGACGGGAACGCAGATGTCGCGGCAGATGCCCATGTCGATGCTGGCCTGAAGCCTGATCGGCTGCGCCGGGTCGCGCGGCATGATCTCCAGCGGCAGCACCAGCTGATGCGTGTAGCCGATGGTGCGCATCCCGTTCAGCTCGAACACCTCGGGCGTGGGCCAGTGGAAGCGCACCGAGGCGACGTTCTGGGAGCCCGACCAGTCGAATTGCGGCGGGATGCCGGCATCGCCCGGGGCGCGCCAGTAGGTCTTCCACCCGTCGGCCAGATCGAGCCGCAGCGCGGCCATCTGGGAGCCGCTGTCCGTGGTCCAGCCGCCGAGGAACCCGGCGCGAACCAGGTTGTCGGGCACCGCATCGGCGGCGGCCGGAAGTGCCGACGACAGGCACAGCGCAAGAGCCGCAGCGAAACGGCGATGGGCCGCGGCGGGGCGGTGGGGGGTGTTGGACCATGGGTGTGCAATCATGGCGCGAGGTTTATCCCCCGCGGGCCCAGAGGGAAGTCACATTTCCGCCAATGGGCCGCGACTGTGGCTGCCGCGCCACCTCGTCCTCTTGCACCTCGGGGGACGGGGCGCGATGTTGTCGGCGAGGGGAGTCTGCATGGACCTGACCGGGAAACTGCTGATCGCGATGCCCGGCATGGGCGATACGCGCTTTGATAAAAGCGTGATCTTTCTTTGTGCGCATTCGCCCGAGGGGGCGATGGGGCTGATCGTGAACAAGCCGGCGCATGACCTTTCGTTCTCGCATCTGCTGGACCAGCTTGGGGTGCAGCAGGGGCCGGAGGGGGCCGAGATCCGGGTGCATTTCGGCGGGCCGGTGGAGCATGGCCGCGGCTTCGTGCTGCATACCGCGGACTATCCCGGCGGCGATGCGACGCTGAATGTGGATGCGCGGTTCTCGATGACGGCGACGATGGACATCCTGCAGGCGATTGCCGAGGGGCAGGGGCCGGAGCGGTTCATCATGGCGCTCGGCTATGCGGGCTGGGGGCCGGGGCAGCTGGAGCAGGAGATCTTGCGCAATGGCTGGCTGACGGCGGAGGCGGCGCCGGAGCTGGTGTTTGCGGTGCGGAACTCGGCCAAGTGGGAGCAGGCGCTGCGGACGCTGGGGGTGGACCCGGTGGGGCTGTCGGGGGCTGCGGGGCGGGCCTAGGGGTTCGCAACAGAGGGCGGGGCCCGTCCGCCGGGTGGGCGAGCGAGGGCGGTTCTAGGCGGTTTATGGTGCGGCTCACCTCCACCGGAGTTCTGCGCGGAACGGTTGGGAGCGCCCGCCCGGGGGGGCGGACGGGCGCTGCCCGGCGGCGCCAAGGCGCCTTGATTCCGGGCAAGAGGGAAGTGGGTCGCTGAACGGCCCCGCGCTTGACCCTGCGAGAGCCATTGGCTAGGCCGGTGCCCGACGCTTTTCGCAGTTTGGCCGGGCGGCGTTGCGCTGCTGGCCCTTGGAGGACATATGGCAAATCCCTCGATCCTTATCCTGGCCGGCGACGGCATCGGCCCCGAGGTCATGGCCGAGGTCAAGAAGATCATCGGCTGGTTCGGCGCCAAGCGCGGCATCGGGTTTGATGTCACCGAAGATCTGGTCGGCGGATCTGCCTATGACGTGCATGGCACGCCGCTGACCGATGCGACGATGGGACGCGCGCAGGCCGCGGATGCGGTGCTGCTGGGCGCTGTCGGCGGGCCGAAATATGACGTGCTCGATTTCAGCGTGAAGCCGGAGCGCGGCCTGCTGCGGCTGCGCAAGGAGATGGACCTGTTCTCCAACCTGCGCCCGGCGCAGTGCTTTGACGCGCTGGCGGATTTCTCGTCGCTGAAGCGCGATGTGGTCGCCGGCCTCGACATCATGATCGTGCGCGAACTGACCTCGGGCGTGTATTTCGGCGAGCCGCGGGGAATTTTCCCGGACAACGAGGGCGGGCGCGTGGGGGTAAACACGCAGCGCTATACCACGGATGAGATCCGCCGGGTGGCGCGCTCGGCCTTTGAACTCGCGCGGCGGCGGGGCAACAAGGTCTGCTCGATGGAGAAGGCCAACGTGATGGAATCGGGCATCCTGTGGCGCGAGGAAGTGCAGTGGGTGCATGACAACGAATACCCGGATGTCGAGCTGAGCCACATGTATGCCGACGCGGGGGCGATGCAGCTGGTGCGCTGGCCCAAGCAGTTCGACGTGATCGTGACCGACAACCTGTTCGGCGATCTGCTGTCGGATTGCGCGGCAATGCTGACGGGGAGCCTTGGGATGCTGCCCTCGGCCAGCCTTGGCGCGCCGACGGAGGGCGGGCGGCCGAAGGCCCTCTATGAGCCGGTGCATGGCTCGGCGCCGGATATCGCCGGGCAGGGCAAGGCCAACCCGATCGCCTGCATCCTCAGCTTCGCGATGGCGCTGCGCTATTCGTTCGATCTGGGCGACGAGGCGAGCCGCGTGGAACGCGCGGTAGAGGCGGTGCTGGCGGATGGCGCGCGCACGGCGGATCTGATGGGGCCGGAAGGCGGAGTGCCGGTGAGCACGGCCGAGATGGGCGACCTGATCGTGAAGGCGCTGGACGCGAGCCTGTAGTCAGCTGGCGTAATGGGCGATCCGCTCGGCGTGATGCGCCGAGCGGGTCAGCCAGCGCGAGGCGTCGGTGAGGTCGAAAACGCCCTCGGGGCTGACGAGACCCGCATGTTCGCGCAGCAGGGCCGAGCGGCGCAGGCGGTGGGCGCGGTGCAGGAGGGTCGCCTCCAGCCGCGCAAGCCGGCGCAGGGTCGCAGGATCACGCGGCGCGCTGGCGGCGCGGGCCAGCGCGGCGCCGAAGGCGGCGGCGGGGCGGCGCAGCACCGGATCGCGGGCCAGCAGCGCGATTCGCTCCGTCTGCGCGGCGCGGTGGGCGAGGCGCTGCAGGTGGTCGAAGCGGTGCAGCGCGGCGGAGCGGCGGGCGAGGGTGGCGGCGTCGCCCTCGGCCACGCGGATGCGGGTGAGGAAGGATTCGAGGTCATCGAGGGCGGGCGACAGCAGCGGCGCCAGTTCGTCCAGCGGGGCGGGATCGGCGGCGGGGCCGAGCCGGGTGCCTAGGGCGGCGCAGAGCGCCGAGGCGATGGCGTCGGACGCGCCCCCGGCGGCATCGAGCGCGGCGCCGGGATCGGCCAGCAGGGCCGGGTCCAGCTTCTGGGTCAGGCTGGGGCCGTGGCCGGGAACCATGCGCTCTATCAGCCGGGCGAAGGGTGCGGTGAGCGGCAGCATCAGCATCACCCCCATGAGGTTGAAGGCGGTGTGGAAGGCGACCAGCGCGGCGGGCGCGTCGCCCCCGGTCAGCACGGCCATGGCCGGCGCGGCCCAGCCGACCACGGCAAAGGCGGCAAGTCCGGTCACCACGTTATAGGCCACATGCGCCATCGCGGTGCGGCGCATGTCGCGCGAGCCGCCGATGGTGGCGATCAGCGACTTGAAGGTGGTGCCGATATCCATGCCGATCACCATCGCCGCCGCCTGCGGCAGGGAGATCGCGCCCGACCCCAGCAGCACCAGTGCCATCGCCACCCCGGCGCTGGAGGACTGGATGACCAGCGTCACGCCGATGCCGATGCCAAGCAGCGCCAGCCGCCCGGCCAGCGTGTCGCCGGGCAGGCGGTCGAAGACCAGCCAGGAGTCAAAGGCGCCGGTGCCTTGTTGCATCAGGTCGAAGCCGAGGAAGATCAGGCTGAACCCGGCCAGCAGCGTGCCCGCGCGCGCCCAAGGCCCCCCGGCCAGCGCCCGCAGCAGCGCCGCCGCCAGCAGCATCGGCAGCGCCGCGGTGCCCAGTTGCAGCTTGACCCCCAGCAGCACGACCATCCAGCCGGTGACGGTGGTGCCGACATTGGCGCCGTAGATGATGCCGATGGCCTGCGGGAAGGTCAGCAGCCCGGCGCCGACGAAGCCGATGGTGGTGACGAGAACCGCGCTGGAGGATTGCACCACGGCCGTGGCGGCGGCCCCGGTCACCGCACCGGAGAGGGGCGAGGTGGTGAAGCGGCGCAGGACCTCGCGCAGCTGGCGGCTGGCGAGCTGGCGCAGCGCGTCGGTCATCATCTGCATCCCGAGGATATAGAGGCCGATGCCGCCGGCCAGCAGCAGAAGGTTCTCTGTCATCGGTGTCGGTCCCCCGCGCAGGTGGGATCCCGCGCGCCCGCACGATTGCAGAGCCGGGAACCCGGGGCAAGAATGCTGCGTTTGCGAAAGGACCGCCGCGGCGGCAAAGCTGCGTTGAGTTGCCGCAGCAAATCTGGCAGCACGGGCGGGACGGTGCCCGGGATCGGCACGGGCAAGTGGAAGGCAATCACCATGGCGATCGGCAATTCGAGCCTGCGCGGCGCGGTGCTGGCATTGGCGGCGATGGGCATCTACGCCACGCATGACGTGGTGGTGAAGCTGCTGGGCGAGGACTACTCTGCCATCCAGATCGTGTTCTTCGCCGCGCTGATGAGCTTTCCGGTGGTGTCGGTGGTGCTGCTCAGCGACCGGACCTCGGGCACACTCAGGCCAGTGCATCCGGGGTGGATCTTGCTGCGCAGTGTCTGCACGGTGACCTGCGGGGTGACGGCGTTCTATGCGTTTTCCAGGCTGCCGCTGGCACAGACCTATGCGATCCTCTTTGCCACGCCGCTGCTGATCACGGTGATCGCGATTCCGCTGCTGGGCGAGACGGTGCGGCTGCGGCGCTGGGCGGCGGTGATCTGCGGGCTGGTGGGGGTGCTGGTGGTGCTGCGGCCGGGCTCTGGGGCGGAGCTGGGGGCGGGGCATCTGGCGGCGCTGGTCTCGGCGATCACGGGGGCGCTGGCATCCGTCATCGTGCGCAAGATCGGCAGCGACGAACGGTCTGTCGTGCTGCTGCTGTTCCCGATGGTGGGCAACTTTCTGGCGATGGGGGCGCTGCTGCCCTTCGTCTACCGGCCGATGCCGATCGAGCATCTGGGGCTGATCTGCATCATCGCGCTGTTCGGGATTGCGGGCTCGCTGCTGGTGATTGCCGCCTATCGGTCGGGCGAGGCGGTGATCGTGGCGCCGATGCAGTATTCGCAGATCCTGTGGGCGACCGGCTATGGCTGGTTCCTGTTCGATGAGCGGCTGGACGCGGGCACGGTGCTGGGCGCGTCGATCATCATCGGCTCGGGCCTGTACATCCTGTTCCGCGAGAGCCGGTCCGACGCCTCGCAGAACCAGCCGGTGCTGCAGACGCGGCTGCGGCAAGAGACGGTGACCACCCCGCGCGCCGGGCTGCTGCAGCGCATCTTGCGGCTGGGCGGCGACCGCACGATGACCGGGCACGGTCGCTGAGGGCCCGTGCTTGCGATGCCCCTTGCAAATGCGCGCGAGACCCGGTAACTCGCCGCTCACGGTCGGAGCGTAGCGCAGCCTGGTAGCGCACCTGCTTCGGGAGCAGGGGGTCGGAGGTTCGAATCCTCTCGCTCCGACCAATATTTCCCGAGATGTGAAATCCTCAACATGAGCGCGGGCGGTGCAGGCCGCTTGGCACTCCTTGCATGGGCCATGATGCAGAGATAATCGCTCTCCCTGCTCGCGCTGAGCAAAGTCGCGATGTGCCACATCCGTGGCGCCGGCTCGCCTATCCAAGTTGAAGTGCGCCGGTACAAGCACCAAAATCACTCCAAATTTAGATCCAAATCCGGCTTGATTTTCGCTGGGGTTGTGCCTATACTCCTCTGGTATCGGACGTGCAGGAGCGCCGAAAACAAAACGCTCAAAACGCTCAAAACGCTCAAAACGCTCAAAACGCTCAAAACGCTCAAAACGCTCAAAACGCTCAAAACGCTCAAAACGCTCAAAACGCTCAAAACGCTCAAAACGCTCAAAACGCTCAAACAGAAAACTCAAAACAGAAAACATGGCAAATCTGGTCCACGCCGCATTGTCGGCAAGTATCACTGAGTTCAAGCGCAACCCGATGGCTGCTTTGGCTCAGGCGGACGGCGAGAGTCTCGTCGTTCTCAACCATAATCAGCCTGCGTTTTATTGCGTCCCGCCCGAGCTTTACGAGACGATCCTCGATGCACTCGAAGATCTTGAACTTAATGCATTGGCAGACCAACGCGCAGGCCTACAGCCTGTGAAAGTCTCGATGGATGACCTATGAATTACAGTTTCTTCCGCCCGCCTTGGACGAGTGGCGGCGCCTGAGCGAACCCACGCGGCTGCAGTTCAAGAAAAAGCTGGCGCAGGTGCTGGAGAACCCGAGGGTGCCGAAGAACAGGCTGCGGGGCGCGGCGGATCGCTACAAGATCAAGCTGCTGAGCCTTGGGTATCGGCTGGTCTATGAGGTATCGGACACCACCATCATCGTCACGGTGATTGCTGTCGGCAAGCGCGACAAGAGCCTTGTCTACCGGGCCGCCGCCAAGCGCTGAGTCAGTGGCGGCCCTCGGCGTCACGCAATCCCATACCGCGTCCGCGCCTCGGCGAAGGACAGCAGGCGGCCCTGCGCCTCGTCCCACAGGTGCAGCTTCACGGTGGCAAGGCTGTCGCGGATGGTCATGCGCTGTGCATCGGCCAGTTCGCGGTGGTCGCGGATCACCTCGGGCAGCCGGTAGAAGGGGATGCGCGAATAGAGGTGGTGCACATGGTGGATGCCGATATTGCCCGACAGCCAGCGCAGCGGGGTCGGCAGGACGTAGTGCGAGCTGCCCTCGAGCGCGGCATCGTGCAGCTGCCAGTCCTCTTCCTTCGACCAGTGGGTGTCTTCGAACTGGTGCTGCACATAGAACAGCCACATGCCGATGGTCGCCGCCATGACCGAGGTGGGCAGGAACACCAGCAGCACCGGCAACAGGCCCCCGAACCAGATGATCAGCCCGATGGCGATGCCGATCATCGCGTTGGTGCCCATCGCCGAGGTCCAGTGCCGCCAGCCGGAATTCATCAGGCCGAAGGGAAGCCGGTTTTGCAGGATGAACAGGTAGCTGGGCGCCAGCAGGAACAACATGACCGGGTGGCGATAGAGCCGGTAGAGCAGGCGGCCGGAGGGAGAGCGGGCGCGGTATTCCTCGACCGTGAGGGTCATCACATCGCCGATGCCGCGGCGGCCGAGATTGCCGTGATGGGCGTGATGGATGGAATGCGTGCGCCGCCAGACCGCATAGGGCGTGAGGGTGAGGACGCCGAGCACGCGGCCGACCCAGTCCTGCGCGCGGCGGTTCTTGAGGAACGCGCCGTGACCGCAGTCATGCTGGATAATGAAGATCCGAACCAGAAACGCCCCGTTGACGATGGCAAGGGCGAGGGCCAGCCAGGGGCTGACCGAGAGCGCCATCCAGGCCAGCGCCCAGAGCGCAAACAGCGGGATCAGCGTCACCGCCAGCTCGAACAGGCTGCGCCGCGTCGAGGGCTCGCGGTAGCGCGCAAGAATGCTGAGCCATTGGCGGGCGGTGCGGGGGGATTGGGTGCTGACGGACATCAAGGCCTGCGGTTGGGTGCCGGATGTGCCCCGGCAGGTTCGTGTCGAGCCTTGGCAGAAAAGCGGTCCGATCCGGCAGTCTTGACCTAAGGTCTGGCGGGCGGATTTTCAATCGGTTTGAGGGGCCGGGGACGATGGATGCCGATCACGATCCGCCCAGCGCGGGCTTCCCCCCACCTTTGCCAAGCCCCCGCCGCGCTGCTATGCCAAGGCGAACCCGTTGGAGGACCTATGCTGCGATTGTTCGGACGCAAGCGCGCCATTACCCGGATCGGGCTGGTCCCGCCACTGGCGCAGCCGGGGCGGGCGGGGCTCGCGCTGGTGCTGATCGTGCGGAACGAGGCGCGGCATATCGGGGAATGGGCGCGGTTTCATGCCGCGGCGGGGGCGCGGCGCTTCATCGTCTATGACAACGGCTGCACGGATGGGACGCTGGCAGAGCTGGAGGCAGCGGTGCCGGGGAGGACGGTGGTGATCCCCTGGGACCAGAAGCTGCTGGCGGGGAGCGCCGAGATCCACAATCAGGTGCTGGCCTATGCCCATGCCACGCGCAACTTTGGCGGGGCGTTCCGCTGGATGAGCTATCTGGATGTCGACGAGTTTCTGGTGCCGAAGCGGGCCGGGAGTTTGCCTGAGGCGCTGGCGCATCTGGAGGGGTGCCGCAATATCAGCCTGCCCTGGCACATGTTTGGCCGGAACGGTCATGGGGAGGCACCCGAGAGCGGGGTGGTGCAGAACTACACGCGGCGCAATCCCGATCCGATGAGCGCGGCCAAGGGGCTGCGCAATTTCAAGATGATCGTGGACCCCTGCCATGTGACGGCGATCCGGGTGCATACGGTCTGGACCGATGGCAGCGACGCGACCTGCAATGACCGCGGGGAGGTGTTCAGCGCGGCGGGGCGCGAGGCGGCGGGGTTCTACTCGGCCGATCATATCCAGCTGAACCACTATTACACGCGGTCGGACAGCGAGCTGCGCGCCAAGATCGCGCGGGGGCCGAACCTGACGACGCCGGATGCCGACCATCTGCGCCGGGTAATGCGCAAGGTGGCACATATCGAGGCAGGGGAGATCGAGGACCGCTGCGCGCCGGAGTTTCTGGCGCGGATCGGGTGTTGAGGGCGGTTGTTCGCGCCTGCGCGGGCGGCAGGGGAATTCTTTCCTTTTCGGGGCCGCGACAACACGGGGGCTGAAATCCTGTTCCGGTTCGACTATCTGGGAGGAGACCGCGAATCTTTACAGGAGAGCCGAACATGGGCCTGCGCATCAACGATATCGCCCCCGATTTCACCGCCGAGTCGACTGCCGGCACGATCAGGTTTCACGACTGGATCGGCGACAGCTATGCCATCATCTTCTCCCATCCGAAGGACTTCACGCCGGTCTGCACCACCGAGTTCGGCGCGGTGGCCCAGCTGGCGGGCGAGTTCGAGGCGCGCAAGACCAAGGTGATCGGCGTGTCGGTGGACAGTGTCGAAGAGCACCACAAGTGGATGGCGGATATCGAGAAATTTGCGGGTGCGCCGGCGAACTTCCCGATCATCGACGACACCTCGCTGACCGTGGCCAAGGCCTATGACATGCTGCCGGCCGACGCCTACCTGCCCGATGGCCGCACCCCGGCGCATTCGGCAACCGTGCGCACGGTGTTCATCATCGGGCCGGACAAGAAGGTGCGGCTGACGATGACCTATCCGATGTCGGTGGGCCGCAATTTTGCCGAAGTGCTGCGTGCGCTGGATGCGGTGCGGGCGACCGATGGCGTGCCGTTTGCCACCCCGGCCAACTGGGTGCCGGGGCAGGACGTGATCGTGGCGCTGTCGGTGCCGACCGACGAGGCGACGGCGAAATATGGCGAGCTGGACATCAAGCTGCCCTATCTGAGGTTTGCCAAGGCGCCGGTCTGAGAAGTTCCTGAAAATTCAGGATTGAGTGAAGGCCCCCGGTGACGGGGGCTTTTGCTCGTTCGGGGGACCTGTCAGCCAGCGATCAGCCGCCAGATCTCGGCGATGCTGAGGGCGATGAACAGCAGCGCCGCGCCACCCAGTAAGGAGTTGGATACCCAGCCGTTGCGCCACTCTTTCGGCACGCGGCTGGAGTTCAGCAGCCAGATCAGCGTGATGGCGAGGAAGGGCATGAAGAAGGCCCCAAGCGCGCCGTAGATGACGACGAGGCCGAAGGGCCGACCGAAGGCCAGCAGTGCCATTGGCGGGATGGTCAGCCAGAACAGGTAGAAGCGGAAGGCGGGGCTGGTGGTCAGCTCCTCGCGGCTTTCGGTGCCGCCGCGGATGTTGCGCACGAAATCGGCGAACAGCAGCGATACGCCTTGCCAGACGCCAAGGATCGAGGACATGGCGGTGGCGAAGAAGCCGACAAGGAAGATGGTGGCGACGGTGGGGCCGAAGCGCCCGGCCAGCACTTCGCGCAGGTCCAGCAGGCCGCGGTCGCCCTCGGTCAGGGCAATCTGCGCGGTGTAGAGCAGTTCGGCCCCGACGATCAGCATCGCCACCACGAAGATGCCGGTCACGGCATAGGCGACGCGGTTGTCGAGGCGCATGATCCCCATCCAGGCGGGGCTGTGCCAGCCCTTGGCGTTGACCCAATAGCCATAGGCGGCCATGGTGATGGTGCCGCCGACGCCGCCGATCAGCCCAAGTGTGTAGATGACCGAGCCTGCGGGAACGGTGGGGATCAGGCCGGCGAGGGCCGCGCCGACATTGGGCAGCACCAGGATCGCCACCGCCACGACGATCACGAACATGATGCCGATCAGCACCTTCATGACAGTCTCGAACACCTCGTAGCGGTTCAGCGCGACGAAGGCGGCGCTGACGAGGCCGGCGATCATCGCCCAGGCCCAGAGCGGGAGGAACGGGAACAGCGCGGCGAGGGGCAGGGCGGTCGCGCTCATCGCCGTGGCGCCGTAGACGAAGCCCCAGATCAGGATGTAGATGCCGAAATACCAGCTGGTCCAGCGGCCCAGCGAGCGCCAGCCATCGAGAATGGTCGAGCCGGTGGCGAGGTGGTAGCGCGCGGACCCCTCGGCCAGCGCGATCTTGACGATGCAGCCGACGACCGCGGCCCAGAGCAGCGCATAGCCGAAGCGCGAGCCGGCGATGAGGGTGGCGACAAGGTCGCCCGCGCCGACGCCGGTGGCGGCGGCGACGATGCCGGGGCCGATCAGTTTCCAATGGCCGCTGCGGGGCGGCGCGCCGGCATCGGGGTGTGCGGCTTGCGCAGTTTCGGTCATGGTCTTCCCCTTCTGCCGGCTGGTTTGGAAAGGGTAAGCCACGGCAGGCGCGGCGGGTTCCGCAGGCCGGACGTTTTCGGGCGGCGCGGGAACCAGCAGCGGGCGGGGCGGTTGTGATGGCAGGTAAACTGAGGAGAAACGCGATGCCTATCCTTCTTTGGCTGCTGGGCGTTCCCGGCGTGGTGATCATCATTCTGCTGCTTATGGGCGTTTTTTAAGCCGATTTTGATGCAGGCGTCGGCCCGAGTGCTGACGTGAAAAGGCCCCGGCATTGCTGCCGGGGCCTTTCTTTTTGGTACCAAGCTGGAGGGCTTATGCGTCTTCGGAATCGCTGATCTCGGCGCCGGTGGTCTGGTCGACCATCCGCATCCCGAGGCGAACCTTGCCGCGATCGTCGAAGCCCAGCAGCTTCACCTTCACTTCCTGACCTTCGGTCAGGATTTCGTTCGGGTGCTTCAGCCGCTGCTTGGCGATCTGCGAGACATGCACAAGGCCGTCGCGCTTGCCGAAGAAGTTCACGAAGGCGCCGAAATCGACCAGCTTCACGACCTTGCCGGTGTAGATCTTGCCCTCTTCCGGCTCTGCCACGATCGACCAGATCATGTCATAGGCCTTCTTGATCGAGTCGGCATTGGCCGAAGCGATCTTGATGACGCCATCGTCGTTGATGTCGACCTTGGCGCCCGACACTTCCACGATCTCGCGGATGACCTTGCCGCCCGAGCCGATGACTTCCCGGATCTTGTCGGTCGGGATCGTCATTGTCTCGATGCGCGGGGCATGGGCCGAGAACTCTTGCCGGCCGGCGGCCAGCGCCTTGGCCATCTCGCCCAGGATGTGCAGACGGCCGTCCTTGGCCTGTGCCAGCGCCTGTTCCATGATGGCGGGGGTGATGCCCGCAACCTTGATGTCCATCTGCAGCGAGGTGATGCCGGCTTCGGTGCCCGCGACCTTGAAGTCCATGTCGCCGAGGTGATCCTCGTCGCCAAGAATGTCGGTCAGCACTGCATAGCGGCCGTCATCTTCCAGGATCAGACCCATCGCCACGCCGGCAACCGGAGCCTTCAGCGGAACGCCGGCATCCATCATCGACAGCGAACCGCCGCAGACGGAGGCCATCGAGGACGAGCCGTTCGACTCGGTGATCTCGGACACGACGCGGACGGTGTAGGGGAAGTCGGTCGCGGCGGGCAGCACGGCCTGCAGCGCACGCCATGCCAGCTTGCCATGGCCGATTTCGCGGCGGCCCGGGCCAGAGACGCGGCCAACTTCGCCAACCGAGTAGGGCGGGAAGTTGTAGTGCAGCAGGAAGTTCGACCGGCTGTTGCCGTGCAGCGCGTCGATGATCTGCTCATCGTCGCCGGTGCCGAGCGTGGTCACGACCAGGCCCTGCGTCTCGCCGCGGGTGAACAGCGCCGAACCGTGGGTGCGCGGCAGGATGCCGACCTCGGCGACGATCGGGCGGACGGTCTTGTTGTCACGTCCGTCGATGCGGGCGCCACCGTTGATGATGTCACCGCGCAGGATCGAGGATTCCAGCTTCTTGAAGGCCGAACCGAGGTTGGCGTTGGCAAGCTCTTCTTCCGACAGCGCGGCCTTGGCGGCGGCGCGGGCGGCGTCGATGGCGGTGGTCCGCTCTTGCTTGTCCTTGATCGCAAAGGCGGCGCGCATCTGCTTTTCAGCAGCGGCCTTCACCTTGGCGTAGAGGGCCGAGTAGTCCGGCGCCTGGAAGTCGAAGGGCTCTTTCGCGCTGTCTTCGGCGAAGTCGATGATCATGTCGATCACCGGCTGCATCGCGTCATGGCCGAACTTGACGGCGCCCAGCATCTCGTCTTCCGACAGCTCGTAGGCTT
>Ga0209347_1002736_pt1 | contig 22394 bp, 18 predicted proteins | sample AutmiccommuBRH23_FD_187382 | JGI IMG/M metagenome (GOLD analysis project Ga0209347, IMG submission 187382) | Deep subsurface microbial communities from Mt. Terri, Switzerland - Autotrophic microbial communities BRH/23 (SPAdes) (version 2) | ecosystem: Environmental > Aquatic > Deep subsurface >...
AGACCACGGGTGCCCGTAAAGACCACGGGTGCCCGTAAAGACCACGGGTGCCCGTAAAGACCACGGGTGCCCGTAAAGACCACGGGTGCCCGTAAAGACCACGGGTGCCCGTAAAGACCACGGGTGCAGATGATCGCAGAATTATATTGGTTGTCATTGCGAGGGAGTGACGGCTGTGGTCTTCAGCCGGAGCGACCGAAGCAATCTGGAGCAGGCAAGGTAAAGAGCAGGCAAGCACTGGATTGCTTCGCTGCGCTCGCAATGACAAATCAGAGAGCAGATTGCTTCGCCGAAGAGCGTGGCTCGCAATGACAGGACGAACGCATTGCTTCGCTGCGCTCGCAATGACAAATCAGAGAGCAGATTGCTTCGCCGAAGAGCGTGGCTCGCAATGACATGACGAACGTATTGCTTCGCTGCGCTCGCAATGACAAAGTGAGGAGATTGCTTCGCCAAAGAGCGTGGCTCGCATTGACAGGGCAAGCAGATTGCTTCGTTGCGCTCGCAATGACAAACAAATGAAAGGAGATGGAGATGATCGATACAGGTGTGGTGACTGCGCAGCGGGCGCGGCTGGAGGCGAGCGGGACGCCTTTGGAAGGCGGGCGCTTCCTGGTGGACGCCATCCGCGCCGGGCTGGGCAATGGCTGGCAGTTCGGGGCGCAGGCGCTGCGCGACTCGCTGCCATTGTGGCAGGGGGCGGAGTGCTTCGTGGACCACGAGCAGAATCCGGGCAGCCTGCGCGGCGGGCGCTCGGTACGCGATCTGGGCGGGGTGTTCGAGAACCCCACCTGGGACGAGGCCGACCAGGCGGTGCGGCTTGAGCTGCGCACGCTGGGGCCCAGCGCCGGGTTGGTGGAGGCCCTGGGGCGGGCGATGCTGGCAGAAAGCCCTCCCGGGGTGCGCCCGCGCGTGGGATTCTCGGCGGATTTCCTGTTCACTGCGCATGAGCGCGTGGTGCAGAAGATCGTGAAGGTCTTTTCGGTGGACCTGGTGTTCAATCCGGCGCGCGGCGGGGCGTTCGTGCGAGCGTTAAATTCTATTCAAAACCAAGTAATCGAAGGAGGAGCAGCGATGGCAGAGACGACAGTTGAGAACAGCAGTCCCCAGGCAGTGATGAGCAGCGGGGAAGCGACCCAGGTGCGGGCGCAGATGAGCACCTGGATACTGGAGGCCGGGTTGGGGGCAGCGCGCTTACCGGCCGCGCTGGCCGAACACGTGCGCCAGCAGTTTAACGGGCGGGAAGTGACCGTTGAGGCGCTCAATCAGGCCATTGACGCGGCGCGCCGGTTGGCGGCTGCGCTGGGCGGCGGGGCAGCCGTCTCCGGGCTGAGCGGACTCCGCGGGATGTACGACACGCGCGACCAGCTCCAGGCGGCCGTGGATGATTTGCTGGAAGCGCCGCGCGATCCCGGGATGCAAAATTTGAAAGCCGCCCGCCTGAGCGGGATCAAGGAGCTGTACATGCTGCTGACCGGCGACCGCGACCTGTACGGCGGTTATTACGCCGAACGGGCGCAGCTGGCGACCACCGCCACCTTCCCAGGACTGGTGAAGAACGCCATGAACAAGATCGTAGCCGAGCAGTGGGCGCTGCTGGGGGCGGCAGGCTACGACTGGTGGCAGAAGGTGGTGCAGGTGGAGCATTTCGAGACCCTCAACCAGGTCACGGGCATCCTGGTGGGGACGGTGGGCAGCCTGCCCAGCGTGGCGGAGGGCGGCGAGTACACCGAGCTGAGCATGGGCGACAGCCCCGAGACGGCCGATTTCGCCAAATATGGCGGTTATATCCCGCTGACCCTGGAGCTGATCGACCGCGATAACACGCGCAAGCTGCGCCAGTATCCGCGTGAGCTGGCCAAGGCCGGGATGCGCAAGATCTCGCAGCTCGTGGCGGAAGTGTTCAGCGCCAACAGCGGGGTGGGTCCGACCATGGCGGATACAGGAGCGCTGTTCAACGCCACCGCCGTGACCACCGCCGGCGGGCACGCCAACCTGCGTACGGGGGCGCTCTCCAGCCAGGAGTGGGAGAACGTGTGCGCGGCGGTGTACAACCAGCCCATGCTGATCCGCAGCGCAGCCGGGGTGTATGGCACGGGACCCAAGCAGGCGGTAGATCCCAAGTACCTGCTCGTGCCGCGCGAGCTGCGCCTGACGGCGATGAAGGTGGTCTACCCCTATTGGGAGAACGCCGCCAATATCACCTCCGAGAACCAGCAGCGCGGCGAGCTGGGGGATGTGGTGGTGGTGCCGGAGTGGACGGATGCCGCGGATTGGGCGGCAGCGGTCGATCCACGTTTGTCACCGGGGATCATTGTGGGCGAGCGCTTCGGGTTGCTGCCGGAGGTGTTCATTGCCGGGGACGAGCTTTCGCCGGCGGTGTTCATGAACGACGAGCACCGCATGAAGGTGCGCCATTTCCTGGCGGTGCTGGTGCAGGATTTCCGCCCGCTGCATAAGAATAACGTGGCCTAGCTGTCAACGGATTTGACCACGGATTACACGGATCAGGTGAGAGAAATCCGCAGATCCTGCATATAAATCAGTGATGTCATTGCGAGAGAGCGATCTATGCGACCGAAGCAATCTAGGGCTGGCAGGATAGTTGGTAGGCAGGCGCAAGATTGCTTCGCTGCGCTCGCAATGACATAGCAAGGAGGAGCTTGCTTCGACTTGGATATGCACCAGGTCTCGAAATCACACACCTATTGTCATTGCGAGGTGACGGCGCAAAACGCCTAAGCCGAAGCAATCTGGGGCTGGCAGGATAGGGGGTTAGCGGGCATCAGATTGCTTCGCTGCGCTCGCAATGACATGGCATGGTGGAGCTTGCTTCGACTTGGATATGCACCAGGTCTCGAAATGACACGCATTTTGTCATTGCGAGGTGACGGCGCAAAGCGCCTAAGCCGAAGCAATCTGGGGCTGGCAGGATAGGAGGTTGGCGGGCATCAGATTGCTTCGCTGCGCTCGCAATGACATGGCATGGTGGAGCTTGCTTCGACTTGGATATGCACCAGGTCTCGAAATCACACACCTATTGTCATTGCGAGGTGACGGCGCAAAGCGCCTAAGCCGAAGCAATCTGGGGCTGGCAGGATAGGGGGTTGGCGGGCATCAGATTGCTTCGCTGCGCTCGCAATGACATAGCAGGGAGGAGCTTGCTTCGACTTGGATATGCACCAGGTCTCGCAATGACATGGCGAGGAGAAGCTTGCTTCGACCTGGAAGTGTGCCAGGTCTCGTAATGACAGGGCGAGGTTTTCAAGAAAGGAGGTTACAAGGATGGGTTATGTACACGATACGAGCATGGTGGAGGTGATCCCGCTGGAGCAGATGACGTTCTACGGAGGCACGTGGAGCGATATCGTTCTGGGCGGGAACCTGTGGTGCAAGCGGCGCACGGCAGCCGATACCACTTTTACTGTGAAGCTGCCGCTGCCCCTGCCGCAGAGCTCCGCGCCGGGCAAGGGTGCCTGGCTGCAGGCGGTGGAGGTGTTCTATAAGGTAGGCTCGGGCGGGATCGACTCCCTGAGCGCAGCCATCTACCAGACCACGCTGCCTCTGGATGGAGCGGCGTTCACACCCGCGCAGGCGCAAAGCTTCAGCTATGACGCCGGGCACGACACGGCTGCAGAGCGCATCGACAACGATGAGCACCGCATGACGCTGACCCTGTCTACGCCTCTGCTGATGGAGGCAGGCAAGCTGGCGCACCTGGAGCTGGCGGGGGATGGCAGCCTCACGGCGACATTTGAGCTGTATGCTGTGCAGGTGTATTACACACTGCGCCTGTAAAGGAGGCCGGAGATGTCGGAGAAGGTGCGCGAGAGCTTGAAGGAGCTGGCGTCCAGGCTGATCGGCGAGCGAGCAGATGAGCTGCTGGATTACGCCGAGCGTGAAAATGGCGTGACGCTGGTAAGCAGGAGCGGGCAGAAGTTCAGGATCACGCGGGCGGCATTGGAGGATTGGAGACGGGAGACTGCAGACCGGGGACCGGAGGCATACGACCGGAGTCGGAAGGCAGAGGACCGGGTGCGGAAGCAGGGGGCCAGGCGATGAGCGCACTGACCCTGGCGACGCTGCGCGGGCGGGTGCGGGCGGCTCTGATGGACGCCAGCAGCGCCATCTGGGCGGACGCCGACCTGGATGCGGCGATTGGCGAGGCGCTCAGGCTGCTCTCGGCGGCGGCGCCGGCGGGCTATACCGCAGTGCTGACCCTGACAGCCGACGGGCGTGAGCTGAGCCTGGCGGCGTTGAGCGACCTGATCGGGGTGACAGAGGTGTGGTTCCCGTATATCGCCCCGGCGGCAGGGGTGGGCGAGGTCTTTGGAGTGTGCCCGTTCCGCTTCTTCTGGGAGGGCGAGACACCCACCCTGCGCCTGGAGCCGGACGGCGGGCGTATGCCGCGTTCGGGGGAGAACCTGCGCCTGTTCTACAGCGGCATGCTCAAACTGGATGGGCTGGAGGGGGCGGCGCTTACTACCTTGCCGGCGCGCGACGAGGCTTTGCTGGCGCTGGGAGCGGCGGGCCAGGCAGCGTTGAGCCGGTCGCTGGACCTGATGGAGACGCCGGCCCAGGACCTGTACGCGGTGACGCTGCTGGCGGTGTGGGGCCGCTCGCGCTTGAAGGAGTTCAATGCCGGGCTGGAGGCGCGCCGGGCGGCGAGCGCCAGGAGAGGGGCGGGAGTGAGCCTGAGCGGGGGCTGGGATGTGGACCGGTGACCGTGCGTAGGATAAGCCTCAGCTTGTCCATGTGGATTGTTATTGACATGGATGGGCAGGATTGACAGGATTAATCCTGAACTCCTGAGACCCTACAGGTTTCAGGGAATCTAGGAATGGTATGGCTGGTTGCGTGATCGGGCAGGCTGAAACAGTAAGGTTTTATAGAAACTTGTAGGGTCTGGTAGGTGGGATGATGGAGGGGCGCAGCGGTTAGCGTGGGGAGGTTGTTTTCGAGCACGTCCGCTGCGCCCGGACAGGAGTGGATAATGGACGATTTTGGGGAATTCGAAGAGATCATCCGGCTGGCGCCGGGCAGGACGACTCCGCTGCTGCGCTACAGGCAGGGTGGGGACGCGCGTGCCTGGGCGCGGCCGGGTGGGCAGGCATTTTTACCGGCCGGGGCGATGCTGCTGGCAGGTTCCTGCCGCTGGACGGGGACGGCGGCGACCTCTGGTCAGCTCACGATCACCTTCCCGGCGCGCTTTGCGGACGAGCCGCTGCTGCTGTGCACGCTGGCGCGCACCACACCGCTGTATGTGGATGTGCGCTGCCAGGCGCTGGGCGAGGCGACGCTGGGACGGATCACCTGGTACGCAGCGGCGCCAGTGACGGAGATTTGGTTTCACTGGATGGCGCTGGGGACGGCGGGGAGTTGAAGCTTAAACCGCAGATTACGCAGATTAACGCAGATATAACTATATTCTTAAAATAAACCACTCACTCGACACCAAAAGGTGAAGGGTTAAATTTTGTAATCATAATAATTACCAAGGATTGGCGGGTTTCTCGTTGTTCAAAATTGTCGTCAAGATAGAGAATGTGAATTTAATCAATCGAGTTAGTAGATCTGCGTAATCGTCTGCCAGTTCTTCGGTCACTGGCCTAATCAACGGGAGCTTGATCCATAGACGTGTCCGGCCTTGATTTTCATGGGGACCCAAAATAACTTGATGTCCAAGAGCAAAATTTAGCTCGTTGACGTAGGATCGGAAACCCTCCAAGCGGTTCGCATTATTCTTGGGCGTACCTTGGAAATGAAGGGCAATTTCGTCGTGATCCAGGTGTAATCCAATTTCATAATGGCAACCTCTGGTGTTATCAGGTTGAAGAACTACGACATTGCCTCCTCTGTAATTCAGAGAAAGTTTCCCCCATATCTTTTTGACGATTATTTGTTTCCCGGCACGATCTATCACTTCATATAAAAATTGATCACGTGGGATTTCTGTGGTTGTCATTGGTTGTTTTTCCTTTCATCGGAACATGGGATCTTTCGGCTGCGTCCCAGGATGACGGTGAGACTAGAGCGGGGGGAGTTGTTATCAAGGCGCATCAATCTTTTCAACACGCGGGGCTGCTTCCAGCTTAGCCAGGGCACGGTTGGCGATATCGAGCACATATTCCAGCGTGACCAGGTCTTCCCAGCCATAACCACCAACTCTAGAAACGTAATTGCGGTATGCTGTATCAATAATGATATAGATTTTATATTTTCCATTGGGCTGCATTTGTTTCCAGATCATTGCCAGACTCACATCACCCAAATCAGGATGCGAATCCAGATACACCCAGCCATCATAATCGCCGCGTTCTACTTCGTTATATTTTTCAACAGCGATTTGGGCGCCTTCATGGGTTTGATATTGAATAATATTATGGAAAATTTGGTCGGGGGTATGATTCACATTCCTGGCGCGGATAAAATCAACCCACCAACCATCTATTCTGCCGGTTTCCTCCAGATATTTCATCCCCTCTTCTCGTCCCCAGCCGGAGATAATTTCGGAGTTGTGGTGCGGACTGATCCAGCTCGAATGAGGGATGCTGTAGTTTCCATCCTCCGGTAGCTCTTTGGCAGTCAACAGCATCTCTTTGGGATCGACGGCAATCACGCGCAGGTCGGGGGTTGCGGTAGGCGTGGGAGTTTCCGTCGGGGTGGAGCTGGGCGATGGTGTTAAGGTAGGTGTGACTGTGTCCGTGGGAGTGTTCGTCGGCTGAGGAGTTTGAGTCAGTGTTGGAGATGATGCAGCCATGGTTTGGGCTATGGCAGTTTCAATATCTGAAGAATTTGGAGTGGGTGAAGAGCAAGCGGAGAGAAGAAAAGTACACAATAGGACGACGATGAACTGTTTCATAAAGATTCCCCTTTATAAGAATACTTACCTAACGCTTTAATTAGCATACCAAAAATATTGTTCCATGAGTCATTTTATTGTTTACAATTTACTTACATCTTGAGCCTGACACAATCAAGGAGTCGCTAATGCTCACCATCTCAACCACACCTGACTGGCATACCACCCACCCGGGGGCGGTAATCGGCCTGCTGGAGCTGAGTGGGGTGGACAACACCCGCCACAGCCCGGCGCTGAACGCGCGCAAGCGCCAGGTGGAGCAGCGCCTGCGCCAGGCGTACGCCGGGTACAGTCGCAAGGATTTCCTGGCGCTGCCGGTGCTGGCAGCTTACGCCCGCTATTACCGGCAGTTCGATAAAACCTACCATGTGCTGCTGCAGGTGGAGTCGCTGGCACTGCGCGGGCGAAACCTGCCGGACGTGTCGCCGCTGGTGGATGCCAACTACACCGCCGAGGTGGAGACACTTGTGCTGACCGCCGGGCACGATGTGGAGAAGCTGGCCGCGCCGGTGGTGATAGATGTCTCCCGGGCAGGGGATATGCTGGCGCAGATGAGTGGACTGGCACTGATGAACGTGCCCAAGCGGGCTATCCAGCCAGGGGATATGGTGATGCGCGATCGGGAGGGGATCTGCTGCACGATCCTGTACGGGCAGGATAACCGCTCGCCAATCACGGTGGAGACCCAACATGTGCTGTATGTGGCGTACTGCCCGGCAGGCGTGCCGCGCGATGTGGTGGAGGCGCAATTAGAGCAGATCGAGGCCAATGTGCGCCTGTTCGCCCCGCAGGCCAGGCTGGAGCAGAAGAAGATCCTGGACGCATGAAGCGGTAAATAAAGTAGCTGCGGCGCTTATCCTGGAAGCATAAACCGGTAAAAAAAGTAGCTGCGATGCATGCATCGCAGCTACCAGGATTACCACAGGAAACTGGCGGAGGTTTATTCTTCGAGCTTGATGTAGGTCTTGCCGTCGTAGACCATGGCCGACCACTGGTCTTCGCCGATGCGTGCCCAGGTATTCTTGCCATCGGTCCAGGTCTCGAGGATCTTGACTTCATTGCCGGCGACCAGCCCGCCCACGGACTTGGCATTGGCATCATGGTCGGCGCGGATATACAGGCTGTGGGCCGTAACGACGCCTTTCCTGGCATTGGCAAGATCGCGGGCTGCTTTGGCTTCGGCAGCTTTAAGTTCAGCCTCTGTTTTGGCAAATTCGATATAGGTCTTACCACCGGAGACCATAGCCGACCACTGGTCTTCGCCGATGCGCGCCCAGGTATTCTTGCCATCGGTCCAGGTCTCGTAAATGGTGACTTCGTTCCCGTTTTCCAGCCCACCTACGGATTTGGCATCATCTGCATGGTCGGCGCGGATGTACAGCTTGTGGGCTTTCACAACACCCTTCTTGCCGGCAGCTTTGCGCTCGGCGGCAGCTTTAGCAGCGGCGGCCAATTGCGCGGCCACTTTCTCCTGGGAGGCTTCTTTTTCCGCAGCAGCTTTTTCAGCAGCGGCTTTGGCAGCGGCAGCTGCACGGGCAGCCTCGCGCTCGGCGGCAGCTTTCTTCTCAACGGCGGCGCGTTCGGCGGAGGCTTTCTCAGCAGCAGCAACTCTATCTGCAGCGGCTTTGGCAGCAGCAGCTTTCTCAGCGGCAGCTTTCTCGGCAGCTATTTTGTCAGCAGCGGCTTTAGCAGCGGCTGCTTTTTCATCGCGATCGGTTAACTTATCGACAGCCTTGTCCCACAGGCTTTTCTTTTCTTCATCTTCGCTCATAAAATTCTCCTTTAAAAGTAAATATCGGATTGTTATTGTAGGATTGGTCCGCCATGCTGGTACATTTATTATACCCCAGTAATTTGCGGTAATTTTAGCTCAGTGTGAGCGGCGCCAGCGCAGGATCCAGCGCACGTGCTGGTTGATGTGCCGCCAGTGGAAGGTGACCAGGGTTTCCACCGATTCGGTGTCGGCCCGGGTAAGGGAGGCAGGCGGCTGGAACGCGGCGCGCTTCCAGGGGGTTACCCCGCGCTGGCGGAAATCTGCCGGAGAGAGGCTCTGGATCAACTGGAATTCTGCCTGATAGTCGCGCTCGAGATCGGCGCGCATCTGCGCCCAGGTCCATGTGCGCCTGGCATCGATCCAGAGCTGGTTGGAGGCGGCGAAACTGTCCGCGCCGCTGATCTGGTACTGGTAACCGGGGTGCTCGCCCTGCAGGATGAGCTGGATCTCGCGCCGGAATTCATCGTTCCAGGCGACCAGGTGCCCGAGGATATCCTTGATGGTCCAGTCTCCGAGGGCGGGGGTGTGGCACAGGGTTTGCTGGTCGAGCCCGTCGATGGCAGCCAGCAGGCGGATCTTGGATTGGGTCAGGCGCTGCAAGTACAGGCGCTGGCGGGGGGTGAGAGAGTGGGGTATGGTATTCATCACCGGCATGCTGATCCTGGTCAATCTGATTATATTAGCCTGCGGTCAATCCGGGAATGGCTGGGAGCCGACCGGCGAGCCTCTGATTATAGTTGGAGAGATTAGCGAGGTCAGCAGCACTGATGAAGCGGGTAATACGATCGTTGAACTGCAGGTGCCGGTTGCTACCCGGACGCAAGTTGTTGAAGAAACCCAGGAAAGCGAAACAGCCTCTTCAGAGGTGGGCGGCAGCGATCCGGTCCAGGTCCACGATGGGGAACACACCTATTCCACCCAGGCGTACAGCTTCGACTGCACCTGCCAGGAAGCCGGCACGGTTTCCAGGAGCTTCAACTTCAGCGATGACAGCGTTGAGTACGCAGACAATTCCTATCAAAAAACCGCAGAGCAAACGTACACCCGCTCGTGGACCGGGCAGACCATCCTGGTGGAGAATGGCAAGGAGACCACCCTGGATATCCCGAAACACGCCGTTTTGATCTTTTCAGCAGGTGGATTTGTCCTGGAATCGTATTCCGATGCGGACCCCGCCAGCGGTTCGCCGTGCTGTTATTACGAATTCACGCTTGAAAAGTAGAGCAAGCTGTTGGCTTGCTCAGGGGGAAAGTGGGCAAATGAACAGTTTGCGCTACAAATGTAGAACAAGCTGTTGGCTTGCTCGGGGGGAAAGTGCGCAAACTAACAGTTTGCGCTACATATGTAGAACAAGCTGTTGGCTTGCTCAGGGGGAATGTGTGCAAATGTACAGTTTGCGTCATTTGTAGAGCAAGCTGTTAGCTTGTTCAGGGGGAAAGTGCGTCAATGAATCGTTTGCGTCATTTGTAGAGCTAGCTGTTAGTTTGCTCAGGGGGAAAGTGCGCAAACTAACAGTTTGCGCTACATTAAGAGCGCAAATTGAACAGTGTGCGCTACATGGGTTACTGATCGGGTGAATGGGTCTTGAGGTAGCCGGTGAACCAGTCGTCCAGGCGCGGGTTGGTGACCAGCAGGTGGTACTGCACCAGTCGCAGGACGGTGGTCAGGTCGTGCCATTCGCTGGATAGGCTGCCGCGGCGGGTGATGATATCCATGCCCTGGCGCAGGGCTTCCTGGAGGAGCTCGCCGGTGTCCTTGGCGTACAGCTCGGCGTGCATGGCTTCCAGCATACGCTGGAACTCGCCGGCGTCGAACCACACGCCGTGCTTGTGCGGGCACAGGTCCAGCTCCACGCCGGCCTGGGGGTGTGAGACGACAAACATGGGGGCGGAACACTGCGGGCAAATACGGGGGCTGGGCCGGGTGGTAAGGTCGCTCAACTCTTTCCACAGGTCGATATCCAGCCAGCGCAGGTCGGGGGCGGCGGTATCGCGCGCCTGCTCCCATTCGCCGTGCTCGAACCACAGGCCCTGGCACTGCGGGCATTCGTCAACCGGCACGTTGTGCACGAAGGTGCGGGTCAGTTCTACATTACAGAGTGGGCACTGCATGGGAAGCCTCCTGTGGAGTTGGTTGGGTTCGCCGCGGTAGATTGTGGTCAGGGTGCTCTGCCAGGTTAATTATACCCATGTTGGGGATTGGTTGTAGGGCGAACTGTCGAGGTCAACCAAAGGCAGTTGAGCGGGTAAACCTGCCGAAAGTAGAGCAGGTTTTCAACCTGCTAATAAGGCAGACTGAAAGTCTGCCCTACGATGGCAGACTGAAAGTCCGCCCTACGATGGCAGGCTGAAAGTCTGCCCTACGATGGCAGACTGAAAGTCCGCCCTACTTTAAGGTTGCGCCGGTCTCAGGACGGGCTGGGGCTGCTCGCTCGGGTCCGTGATCTCCGGGATGGGCAGGGGCTGATAGGATTCGCCAGAGCCAATACTCCCGGTGGGAATGTAGTAAAGCCGGGTGGTCTTGCTGGCGCCAGCTCCGTTATCCTGGAAGGCAAAAACGAGGTAGGTGCCATCCGGGCTGAACTGGGGATCGCGATAACAGCAGGAGCCGCCTACCGGGTTGATATTTTCGGTAAAGTTGAAAGTATCGGTGTTGAACATGTGCATCGCGCTGAAACTTTCGTACTCGTTGCGGCTGTGGAGGATGAACAGATCGGCGCCATCCCAGGCGTAATCCTGGAGATTCGGATTGCGGTTATAGTCGAGGTAGGTGAAATGCTGGTCGGGGAAGCGGACCGAGATGAGCGGGTTGGGTACGCACTCGTCCACAGAGAAGATCTGGAGCACATCACCGGGCTTACCACTCTTGAGTTTACCCATGACGACTGCTGCCAGGCGTTTGCTATCGCTCGACCAGCGCATAGAGCGGGCGGTATTAGGCTGGTACGGCGCCAGGTCGGCGCAGGTCGCTATGGCCTGCAGATCGCTGGGCTGGTCTACAGAACGCAGGGCTTCAAGATCGAAGGGCAGCAGGTATAGCTGGGAATCCAGGCTGAGCGCCAGGCGTTGACCGTCGGGGGAGACTTCGAAGGATTCGAGGAGTTTGGCAGCTTTGAAGCAGGTAATCGTTTCCACTGCGCCTGCCAGAGATACGGTGTGGATGCACGTCCCGGAAATGTAAGTGAGCCCTTCGCCATTGGGCAGCCAGCGCAGGTAGGTTTTGGAACTGCCATCCTGGGTGAGCTGGGTGAGGGTGCTGCCATCGATATTGGCAGTCCAGACATCTCCGTTGGAGAAGAAGGCGACCTGATCGGCTCCACCCAGGACAGGTAATGAATCCCTCGCCGGAACTAATGGTGACGGTGTAAGTTCTGGCTTTTGAGTGGCGGTTGGGTCAGTCGCCGCTGAGGGCTCGGCGGTTGCCGGTAGCTCAGTTGTCGTTGTCGGTTCCAATGTGGGGCTGGATACAGCAGCGGTGTTGGGTTCAGTTACAGGCGCCGTAATGGGTGCAGACGGGCTGGCAGGGGCCGGCTGGCATGCGGTGGCGCTGGCGATGACCAGGCTGACAATCACAAATAGGACTGGCAGTTGGAGAGTGCTTACCTTTAACGGATGCTTTCGATGACGCACGGTTTCTACCTTCTTTTCTTCCCCGACCGGTCTGGTGGACGTTGATGAAGTGGTTCGGGCTGATTATAGAATGGGGGCGGGTGGTTGTCAATTGCGAGAACGGCTGCGACGGGGGCAGGTGACAGTTCCAGCAAGGAGGCTGGGTTGAGCTAGGCTGCGGGGTCCCGGCTGCGCCGGTGGTCAAGCTAAAGCTTAACCTACGTTCTGGCTGTGCCGGTGGTCAAGCGGGCGAGAAGAGCGCTCGCCTTAACCTAAGTTCTGGCTGCGCCGGGGGTCAAACGTTCGAGAGGAGTGCTCGCCGTAAAGCCTGCTTGACGATGACTGACTGAATGGCCTTTCCACGGTAGAGCGAGTTTTCAGCCCGCTGATAAGGCAGGCTAAAAGCCTGCCCTACATGGCTGACTGAAAGGCCACTCTACGGTAGAGCGAGTTTTCAGCCCGCTGATAAGGCAGGCTAAAAGCCTGCCCTACATGGCTGACTGAAAGGCCACTCTACGGTAGAGCGAGTTTTCAGACTGCTGATAAGGCAGGCTAAAAGCCTGCCCTACCTGGCGGACTGAAAGTCCGCCCTACTTTAAGGCTGCACCGGCCTCAGGACGGGCTGGGGCTGCTCACGCGGGTCGGTGATGTCGGGTATAGGCAGAGGCAGGTAGGCTGCGCCGGTGCCCAGGCTGCCGTAGGGAATAAAGTAGAGCTGGGTGACGCTGCTGGAGCCGGCGCCGTAGTCCTGGAAGGCAAACAGCAGGTAGCTGCCGTCCGGGCTGAACTGGGGGTCGCGGTAGCAGCACGCGCCGCGCACCGGGTTAACCGCCTCACTTAAGCGATAGGTCTCGGTATTGAAGATGTGCAGGTCGCCGAAGCCTTCGTTGCGCGTGTGAGAGTGCATGACGAACAGGTCGCGCCCATCCCAGGCCAGATCCTGCAGGACAGGGACTGTGGTATAAGCGCGGTAGGTGAAGTGCGGCTCGGGGAACTGCACGCTGATGAGTGGGTTGGGAATGCAGCGATCCACGGGAAAGACCTGCACCAGGTCACCGCGCCGCCCATCCTTGAGCACGCCTATCACCACCACCGCCAGACGTGTGCCATCGGCTGACCAGCGCGCATAACGGGCGGAATTGCGCTGGTAAGGGGCCAAGTCGGCGCAGGTTGCCATGGCTTTCAGGTCGCCGTGCGAATTGGCGCCGCTCAGGGCGGACAGGTCAAAGGGCAGCAGGTACAACTGGTGGTCCAGGCTGAGCGCTACAGTTTGCCCGTCGGGGGAGACTTCGAAGGCTTCCAGGAAATCAGCGGAGTTGAAGCAGGTGATAGTCTCCATAACGCCAGCCAGCGAAACGCTCTGGATGCACTTGCCTGAGATGTAGGAGAGACCCTGCCCATCGGGCAGCCAGCGCAGATAGGTCTTGGCTGCACCATCCATGGTGAGCTGGGTGAGTGCGCTGCCGTCGATATTGGCGCTCCAGATATCCCCGCTGCTGAAGAAGGCGATCTGGTCGGCGCCGCCCAGGGCCGGCAGGATTGGCGCCAGAGTGGCGGTCGGCTCAGGCGTCGGGCTCGGCATTGCCGAAGGCTCAGCGGTGGCGTTAGGCTCAAGCGTGGGGGTGGACGTCGCTGAAAGACCAGGATCAGGCGTGGCGGTGGCGAGGGCGATGGCGGGGATCTCGGTATCCATAACGATGGCGGCTGGCTGGGTGGGATTGGGCGCACCGCCATTCGGTGTGTTTCTGAAGAACAGCAAGTAGACCACGCCAGCAGCACCCAAAAGCACCAAGATCACCAGATTGCGTATGCCGAGGTGCATAACACGCCTGGCATGCTCGGGATGCACAGGCTGCGCAGTGGGGTAAACAGCACCACCCGCAGGCGGTCCGGCAGGCGGCTGAGCATCTGCAGCAGGGGCGAATCCGGCCGGGACCGTGCGGGGGGGAATGGGGCGCGACGGGCTGGGCGTCGCCGAAAGTGCCGGCTCGATGAAAGTAGACTCATAACCTGGGGGCGTGCTGGAAGGGCTGGCTGCGCTGGCCGGGGAAGCAGGCTCGACCAGGGTGGAGTCTGCCGCGGGGGTAACGGGAGTAGAAGTGACAGCCTGTTCGATCACGGTGGCGGCGGAGGGAGCAGCACCGGCGGCTGCGGGGGGTGGAGTAAGCCGGATGGCTTCATCGGTAGGCAGCCGGCCCTGCAGGACAGTCAGGTCCGCAGCCAGAGCTTCAGCAGTGGGGTAGCGCTGCTCGCGGTTTTTGGACAGGGCTTTGTTCACCACCGCCACCAGCTCGGGTGGGACCACCGGGTTGAGCTGGCGCAGGTCGGGGATAGGGTCGTGCAGGTGCATCATCATCAGGGTCATGGCCGAATCGGCCTCGTAAGGCGGGTGCCCATTGAGCATCTCGAACAGGGCCACGCCAAGCGAGTAGACATCGGCGCGCGGGTCGGGCTGCAGGCCCTGGATCTGCTCCGGCGACATGTACAGGGCAGTGCCCAGCACGGCGCCGGTGGCGGTATGCTGCTGCCCGCCGACCATCTTGGCGATGCCGAAGTCCATCAGGATGGCGGTGTTGTGCACGTCGATCATGATGTTGGCGGGCTTGATATCGCGGTGGATGGTGCCGCGCTGGTGGGCGTATTCAGCGGCATTGCACACATCGATGGTGTATTTGAGGGCATCGCGCAGGGGCAAGCGCCGTCCGGCGGCGTTCAGACGCTTAAGGCGCGCCTGCAGCGTCTCACCGAGAAGATATTCCATGACCATGTAATACAGGTCGTCTTCGTGGCTGAAATCGTAGACCTGGACGATATTGGGATGGCGCAGGTGCGCCACGCCGGTGGCTTCTTCTTCGAAACGACGCACGAAATCGGGGTTGCTGGAGAGGTGCGGGTGAATGAGCTTGATGGCGACGGTACGGCGCAGATTGGGGTCGTTGGCCTTGTAGACGGCCGACATGCCGCCCTGCCCGAGCAGCTCTTTGATCTGGTAGCGCCCGCCGAGGGTGCGTCCGGTCCAGTTGGAAGCCATCGTTTTCTCCTCTTTTTTTGTCATTGCGAGCCAGATTGCTTCGGTCCCTTCAGGTGGACTGCGTCCACCGCCGCTCCCTCGCAATGACATTTTTTTATTTATTTATCTAATATCCACAACCAGGCGTCGCTGAACTGGCAGGAAGTGCGCCCGGATTCGCTGAGGGCGATGAAGCCCAGGAAACCATCCGTGAAAATTGCCGGCCTGGCAGCGTGATTGCTCATCGCAAGGCTGTAATCTTGATTGCTCTGGTTAACCATATCCTGATATTCCTTCAATTCGTTCTGGTATATATTCATCTGCTGCTGGTCGTTCTGGTCGGTGGGCAAGTCTGGCCTGGGCGGCGCGCCGGACTGCCCCGGCGGGTTGGTGGTGTCCACCGTGCCGATCAGGCTGTGATTGGTGTAGATATCCAGCAGGTTGCCCCTCGCCACCACTGCCAGACGGTTGGTAGTCTGGTTCTGCCAGTCGAACCTGGTGTCCTTGTCCTTGGGATAGAAATCCTGCATATTAGCAAGCTCGCCGCCGTCAATTGCGGTAAAGAGCAGGCGCCCATTGGCGAAGCGCGAGATGATAATCATGTATTGGGAAGGATGGTCCTGGTCGCCGTTAGAGCGGAACATGAAGCCGCAGCCGGAGGCGCCGTACTGGGTATCCCAGGTGATATCGGCTGCCAGCACGAAATCGGCGGCGGTGATCTGCATGTGGTCGTTGCCGAAGGCAGTTTCGTGGTAACCGCTGATCTCCAGCATGAGCGGATCGTGCAGCCAGGCGGCGCGCCCGCTGGAAGCATCCAGCCCGTATTGAGGCAGCTCGGCCAGGATCGGGGCGGCGACGGTGGCGGTGGCAAGCTGGTCCACGTCACGCCCGCTGACCTGGGCGGTCTGGGTGGCGTTGATGGCAGCGCTGGTAGTGGTGGCAATCGCCTGGGCGGTCGCCAGGTTGTCGGAGGCGCCGCTCTGTGCGCCGGAAGCCGTGGCCGTGCGCCCCACAGACGCGCTCAGAGCCGTCAGGGTGGCGTTGGGGGTGGGGGCAGCGCCACTGCAAGCCGACAGAGCCAGGGCGGACAGCAGCCATAAGATAATCAGTAATTTACGCATAGCCATTTCCATTTCTGGTTACGTTCCTCAGACATTGTCCTTGCGCTTGATCAAGAACAGGATGATCACAAAATATACCGCGCTGATGATGAGCTGCGCGCCCCAGGCAGTGTACAGCCAGGGATAAAAGACTTCTGGCTTTGATTTATCCACCCAGGCCCAGCCGAACTCCTCGCGCACGCTCTCGATCACGCCCTCGGCGCGCTCCACGGCGCCACTGCGCGCCGACTCATATTCCAGGCGCTCGGTGGCGTAAGTCTCCATTTCGGCCTGGTACAGCTCTGCCTGGGCTTCGTACAAACCCATGGCGCTCCTATACTGCTCCTGGATCAGGGCGACATCATCCTGGTAGGACTGCAAGGCGTTCAGGTACTGCACCATGGCCACCTGGTCGTTCTGGTCGGCGGGCGGGTCGGGGGCAGGTGGGATGACCGGCTCGGCAGGCTTGGGCTGCAGGGCAGGCGGCTCGACCGGAGCGACCAGGCTCAATTCGGGGACGATGTACTGCCCCAGGCCGGGGAAATTGCATGAGCCGGGCTCGAAAACCGCCAGCCCCATGCAGCGGCAGCCGTTGGCGGCTTTATCGTCCAGGGTCATGGCATCGCGTAAGTCTTCATCGAGCTGCCAGCAGGGGTCGGCGGCGACATCCGAGCCGTAGCCGGTGACGCCGATCAGGCCTTCAAATGACCAGCGTGTGGTGGCGACGGCGCTGATATTCTCGGGCACCGGTGCCAGGATGCCGGAAAGCACGATCTGCGGGATGACAAGCAGGATCATCAACATGGGCGCCGAACTGGCCGCAGGAGCGATGGCTGACGCCAGCAAGCCGGTCATCATGCCGGCCATGGCAGCCAGCACCATCGTAACATAGAACAGGCCAATTTCCAGCGCGCCGCCGGGCATCTCAAAGGCCAGGTGGTGGATGATGGTGTACGCCGCACCCTGGTAAAAAGCCAGCAGCAGGGCGATCCACACCTTGGAAGACACATAGGGCAGGATCTTCAGGTTGACCAGGCGCTCGCGCTTGTAAATATCGGCCTCTTTGACAAATTCGCGCATCTGCGAGAGACCTGCCACCAGCAGGCAGTCCAACGCCAGAAGAAACAGGGTCAGCGAGCCATTGGCGGCATCCCCGCTCATAAAGTCGTAGGGGTTGCTGCCCATCAAGGGGGCGATGATGAAATCCAGGGCGCCGACAAAGATAGGCGCCAGCAGCATCAGGATCAGGCTGGAGCGGTCGCGCATCAGGATGCGCAGGTTGCGGGCGGAAAGCACCAGGAACTGGTGCAGGGCGGAGGCGCGTGATTTCGGTTTGGCTTTGGAGACCGCTGCGGCTTGCGGTGCAGGTGCGGGCGTACTGGCGCCAACGCCGGGAATCGCGACCATCTGGCGCGCCTGCAGCGGTTGGACCACGTACTGCTGGAAGGCGGGGTGCTCGCTAAAGCGCTTGGCCCACTCCTCGGCGCTGCCCTTGGTGGGATCGTCCAGGATGGCGTAAATCTGGTCAAACTCCATGGAATGGGCGCGGCGCTCGCGCTCCGAGCGGTAGCTGTCGAAATACTTGAGCGCTTCGTCCGGCGGGCCAAACCAGGCCATATAGCCGCCGCGGGCCAGGAAGACCACCTTGTCCGCCAGCATCACATTCTTGGTGGCGTGTGTGACCATGACGATGGTGCGGCCCTGGTCGGCCAGGCGGCGCATGAGGTGCATGAAGGCCGTCTCGGTGCCGGGGTCCAGGCCGGAGGTTGGCTCGTCGAGGAAGAACAGGCCGGGCTGGGTGAGCAGCTCCACGCCAATGGAAACGCGCTTCTGCTGCCCGCCGCTCAGGCGCGTGATGGGGTTGTCCTTGCGGTGCGCCAGGTCCAGGTCTTCCAGCACTTCTGTGATGCGCTGGTGGCGCTCGGAGGGGCTGGTGTCGCGCGGCATACGCAGTTTGGCGGCGTAATCCAGGGCCTGGTAGACGGTCAACTCGGTGTGGATGATATCGCGCTGCGGCACGAAACCGATGTCATTGCGCACGGCGTCGAAATTGCGGTACACGTTGGTGCCGTTGACCAGCACCTGCCCGTGCGTGGCGGGGCGGTAACCGGCAATCGCATCCACCAGGGTGGATTTGCCCCCGCCGGACTGCCCGACAACGACGATGAACTCGCGCGGCTGGAAGGTGAGCGAGATATTCTGCAGGATATTCAGGTCTTTACGCACCCACTTATTGAGACCGTAGGCTTCCACGCGCAGGCCGCGCGCCTCTTCCACCTGGGAGAGCTGGTCCTGGTCCATGCGGAAGGTATGCCGCCCGATGCGCACCACATCCGAGGGCTGCAGCCAGACTTCAGGCGCTTCCAGGCGCTGGTCGTTGACGAAGGTGCCGTTAGCGGAGCGCAGATCGCGCAGGCGGAAGCGCTGCCCTACGCGCTCCACCTGGGCGTGGAAGCGTGAGACGGCGGGCGAGGGCAGCACCACGTCATTCGCAGGATCGCGCCCGATGCTGATCACGGTCCTGGCGCCAAACTGGATCTGGCTGGCGGCGGAATGCTCGGCGGCAAGCCCAGGCGCCTGGAATGTGAGCGTGACCATGCTGCCGGGGTCCAGACTGCCAATGCGCAAGGTATCGCCGTGCTGCAGCAGGCGCGGGGCGCTGAGCGGGCGGCCTTCGAAGAGCACCGGGTTGGCAGCTTCGGGCAGCACGCTGAGCTGGTAGCCGAGATGGACCTGCTCCAGGATGGCGTGGCGGCGCGAGACGATGGGCGAGGCGATGATGATGTCATTTTCGGGACTGCGCCCCAGGTGCAGCTGCGGGCGGGTGAGTGGGTAAGTGCGTGGCTGCTCGCCGGCGATGGTGACGGTGATTTGCGGCGGCTGGCGGCGCAGGTCGGGAGGCGCTTCTTCGCCGATCAGGGTGACATTGGTGGGGGGAAGCTGCTCCTGCAGGGTGCCGGTGGGAGTCACCTGCTCAAGCTGCGTGCCTTCGATGAATGTAGCCTGCACGGGAGCCAGCTCGGCCTGAAATTCCAGACTCACCGACTGCCCCAGGCGGATCTCATCGCCGGGAGTGAGCTGCCGGGAAGGCCGCAGGCGCACACTATTGACGAAGGTGCCGTTGCTGCTGCCCAGGTCTTCTAGCACGACCGCATCCGGCTGGAGCAGCAGGCGTGCGTGGCGGCGGGACACACCGGGGGAATCGAGGTGGATATCGCAGGCGGGGTCGCGGCCAAGGCTCAGCTCGGCGGCGGTGATGGGGTAGACTGTGCCGGTGAGCTCGCCGGTTTTCAGGATCAGGCGTGGGGAAGTAGCAGCAGGCATACGACGCTCCTCTCGGTTGGATCATCAGGATGGATCCCCGCCGGATTGAAGGCTGACCAGTTGCTCGGTGCAAGGAAAAATGAGGTAATTGGGCGAGTGCTAGCGTACCAAAAACGACGATTTCCTCTGTGCGTGGTGTCGCGTACTAAGGTTAATTATACAATCACATGCAGTTTTCATTGCATTTCATTATGGAAATTGGTTTACAGATTTGGAAGGAAATTATTGGCATTGCGAGCGCAGCGAAGCAATCTGGGATTGGCAAATGGGGTAGATTGCTTCGGTCGCAAAGATCACTCCCTCGCAATGACATAAGGGTGTAGTCATTGCGAGAGCAGTGGAACGATATGTCATTGCGAGCGCAGCGAAGCAATCTGGGATTGGCAAATGGGGTAGATTGCTTCGGTCGCAAAGATCACTCCCTCGCAATGACAGGCGCGTCTATGGCAGCGGGGTCAGCGTATCGGCTGCGGGATCGAGCAGCCAGCGCGAGCCGCCCTGGTCGCCCAGCAGCAGGCCGTTTGCAGTCCAATCCTGGATATCGAGCCAGCCGGGTGCGCCATCCAGGATCAGCTCGATATCGCCGGAGAGCGGGTCGAGGGTGTAGATATAGGTGATCTGCGGCGGGCAGGCGGCGGGGTAGGCGGTGAAGGCCAGCAGCCTGCCGGACGGATCCCAGCGCGCGCCGCCGGCCTGCCACTCACCGGGCAGCGTGCTGTAGCTGAGCTGACGCTCGGCGCGCGTGACGTGCAGGGGCGAGGCATTCACGTCCACCAGGCGCAGGCTGGAGGCAGGGTTTTCGAAAACGATCAAGAGATCGCCGCCGGGGGTGATGGCAAGCACACCCTGCAGATCATCAGCCAGGAGCTGCACCGCCCCGCTTGCCAGGTCCACGCGGCGCAAGCGGCTGAGAAAAGGGAAGAGAGCGCATCCGTCCGGCGTGGCCGAGTCGGCGATTAATACGTAATCATCTCGAGGCGACCAGAAGAAGACCGTGGGCGTGGTAGCGCCCAGCCCGAAATCACGCCATTCATCTGCCACCGTCCAGGCGGGAGAGCCGGAGGCATGGCGCACAATTAATCGGGTATAGTACTGGGCGGGGGCGACCGGCTCTTCGTTTTGGGCCGGGAAATAGACCTCGACCTCGGTCTGCCAGGCGCCATCGGGTGAGAGACTGAGCCAGGAATCGCGCCCCATCTGGCTGAGATCGGGGGTCGCGGTTGGCGGACTGGAAGGCAGCGTGGTTAATGCCGGTGTGGATGATGGCAGGGTAGGGAGTGTGGCGGGAGCAGCCGCGTGAGGCAGCGCAGAGGTCAGCGAGGGCATTGGGGCGACATTTACAGCGGGCAGGCTCAGGCTGACCGGCGTGGGGCTGGCCCGGGTAAGGCCAGGCGCAAGGCCGGGCGGGGAAGGGCGCGGGCTAATGGGACGCACGCAGGCAGTCAGGCTCAGAGCCAGCAGGATGGCAGCCCCGAGCGGGACTGGAATGGGCCTAAACCTGAAGTGAAAAATGCGTATAGCCATAATTTTCAGTCATCCTAACCAGGGCTTGCCTGCGCCTGCCTGGAGAATCGTTAGCGCAGAATGAAGTGCGCCAGGGTCTTCTGCACGCCCTGGATATCCGCCCCTCTTCGAAACTCGCGCTGGATCGGGTTCATAATGCCGGAGATATAGATCTTCATTTCGGCGTCCATGTCGAAGGTGCCGGCCGTCTCCACCGAAAAGTGCGAGATGGAGCGATAGGGAATGGAGTGATACTCAGCCTTTTTGCCGGTCAGCCCCTGTTTGTCGATCAGCAGCAGGCGTTTATCGGTGAAGATGAACAGGTCGCGGATGATTTTGAAGGCGCGCACGACCTTTTCGTCCTCAATCAGCAGGGCATCCAGGTCCTTTTGCAGGCCTTTGGCGTCGATTTCAGAGGCATTGCCAAACAGTCCTTGAAACATGGCGGGAGGTCCTCCTTTGGGGGGTTGGTTCAGGCTAATTGTACCGGATTTTGAGCTGGGAGCGCTGCGGGATGGATCGGGAAATCTGGCGGGGGCGCAAGGCTTGCGCCCCTACACACGCTGCAGATATCATTTATAGTTTGTGATCCGAGTCAGTAAGAACATTTTTATTGGTTTGACCAATCCGGTTGTATAATATAACGCGACAACACTGAACCGGGAGATCGAGGGAGGGCAGCATGAAAGCAGACAATATGGGGAACGATTTGATGACCATAGATGTGGGTGAGCGCCTGCGGATTCTGCGCGAGGAGCGTGGTCTTTCTATGCGCTCCCTGGCGCGCGCCAGCGGACTTTCCACCAATGCACTGAGCATGATCGAGCGCGGGCGCACCTCGCCGTCCGTAAGCACGCTGGTCAAGCTGGCCGGGGCGCTGGGCGCACCGGTGACGGCTTTCTTTCGCGCTGAGCCAGAGCGCACCAATATCGTTTTCCGCAAATCGACCAACCGGCGCAAGATGGCTTTTACTGCTGGCGTGTGGGAAGGCCTGGGCGGCGAAGCATTTGAAGGCCTGGTGGAGCCGTTTGTGCTCAACCTGGATCCCGGCGGCTCGAGCGGAGAGCATGAAATGATCCATACCGGACACGAGTTTGTGCTGTGCCTGGAGGGGGTGATTGACTACGGCGTGGAGGGGTCGAATTACCGTCTGGAGGCGGGCGACAGCCTGCTCTTCGCCGCTCATTTGCGCCATAACTGGGCCAACCCAGGC
>Ga0209347_1002737_pt1 | contig 22392 bp, 18 predicted proteins | sample AutmiccommuBRH23_FD_187382 | JGI IMG/M metagenome (GOLD analysis project Ga0209347, IMG submission 187382) | Deep subsurface microbial communities from Mt. Terri, Switzerland - Autotrophic microbial communities BRH/23 (SPAdes) (version 2) | ecosystem: Environmental > Aquatic > Deep subsurface >...
GGCTCTGTCGCATCTTGGTTTTGGCTTTACGCCTCGCTTTGATGCGCGCCACCGACCTCCGCGAAGGCGGATGCCTGCGGCCTCGCCGCTTGCATGCTGATGCCAGGAAGGCGTCCAGCACGCTCACCAATCCAGTTCATGGCTGCGTCGCGAGGGCTCCATCACCAGTTTCGCATCATCTCCGCAGACGACGAATGGAGCCGCAGCTCCAATAGGACACTAGGCGACCGAACACAAGTGCTGCTCAACCCAATTCCAGTCGATCCGCTCCTGTTCGAGGCGAACCCGATCGCCCAATGCCGCCTCGACCAAATCCGTATAGAGACCGAACTCGTCGACCGTCAGGCGGGTCAGCGCCGACCGCGTTGGACGGTCTTCGGTCACCCACCGATCGCGGTGTGTCAGCAAGGTCTCCCGGTCCATCAACACTGAACGGGTCTCCGGCAACCACGCCCGCAACCGGTCCAAGATCGCGAACCCGTGCGTATCGATATCGCCCCAGTACACCACGTCAGCACCACCCAGCCACGGCAGTCGGCCTACATTGTCGACGTCGAACCCTCGGCCCCACAGCACTATTCCGCCGTCCGGGACCTCCACGCTCAGATAGCTGATCTCGTTCTCGACGACGACCGCCACCCGTGGCCGCACATGAAGTCGGGCGAGTTCGTCAGCGCGCACCGCGAGTTCGGTCAGCGCCGCGGGCAGACCCAACGACGGCGACGGCCGCATCCGGACCAGAGCAGGTTTGGCCCGCAGCCCGAGTTCGCTGATGAAACCCGACGATGACGACGCGACCCCCAGCATGGCCGCCAACTCCGATCGGTGTCGCTCCACGAACTTGGTATCCACGCCGGGCGCGCTGATCTCACGGAGATAGCGGCGCGACTGCCGGTGCGCGTCGAGCCACTCGTAGGCTGCGATCAGCTGCGGTATCTGCGGCGCCAGCGTCAAAGCACGGTGCGGGTGCTCAGTGATCCATTCCCGCACCCGGGGTTGCCGGCGGGACACCCCCAGGAGGTCGTCGAAACGACGCACTGTCTCGGCGACACCGAGCAGGGCCCACATCTGGTCGCTTCGACGTAGCACCGCGCGGGTGGGTAGTTCGTTTCGGCCGATCTTTCTGCCGCCGACCGATTTCCACTCCAGCTCATAGCAGGTACCGTTGCGCCGCCCGGCATCCAATGCGGCTACCCACTCTCGTACAGCGGCAATGTCATCACCGATCGCAGCCGGTGCGGGACCACGCAGCGGCACCTCGACCGGCTCAAACGGTTCGGCCTTGGCGTGACCTGTCAGCAGCGAACCGTCATCCCATCGACGCCTGAGCCTGGCGACGATATCCCCGACCGTGGTCCATCCTCGCGAGCTCACTGTCGTAGCCGGTCTCGCCGGTCCCGGTATTCCTCGATGGTCATCGTCTGCAATCGTGAATAGGTTCCGGTCGGGTTATCGACGATGCCAATCGATTTCACATAAGGCTCGATCACGTGCACCTTCTGCAAGGGTGTCACGATCAGCAGCTGCAAACCTAGTGTCGCAAACAGATCGAGGGCATACCGCGTGGATACATCGGAACCCCGCCCGAAAGCCTCGTCGATGACAGCGAAGCGAAAGTCGCGTGATCGCTCGACGCCCCACTCCAAACCGAACTGGTAAGCCAGCGATGCCGCGAGAATGGTGTAGGCCAACTTCTCTTTCTGCCCACCGGACTTACCGTCGGAGTCGCTGTAGTGCTCCCACTCAAGACCGGTGTCGACATCACGCTCGGAGGCCGAAAACACAAACCAGTTACGCACATCGGTAACGCGACGGGTCCAGTTCTTGTCCGATTCGGCGTAGCCGTCGCGACCCCGGAAGCGCTCGATGATTCGCTTCACGTCCAGAAAGCGCTGCTCGGAATACTGGTCACCGTCGACGGTGAGCGTGTCGTTGGTGAGATTGCGGAGATCTGAGCGGAACTGCGCGACATCCTGATTGCTGGTCGGTTCCTTTTCCAGTTTGATGTATCGGCCCGGGTTGTAGGGCACCGCGCCCAGGGCGTCGTTGATTCGGTCGACGCGCTCGTCGATGGCCGACGCTTGCCGGCCCAACCAGTTGTTGAACCCCGCCAACTCTTGGATGGCATTCTTGTTGAGCTGTTCTTTGAACTCGCTCTCGAACCGAGGCAGATCGTCGGTGGCGACCCGCTCCCGGAAGGCCAGGAAGTCTGCTCGGGATTCGACATTGACATCCATGTCCGCCCGCAGCTCTTGCCATCGGTTCAGCACTACCGTCATGTGCTGGGTCAGGTTGAGTGCGTGCCCGTTGAGCTGACCGGACAACCGCTCGATGCGCCGGTGCAGGTCATCGGACAACGCCGCCTCGGACGCGGCGCAGTCCGCCGCGCGGGCAGGCTGGTTATCCGCCAGTCGTGCAGTCAGAGCCGGGTACGACGCACGGGCCTTCTCCCGTTGATCTGCGGCTTGCGCGGCGACGAACTCGTCGTCGCGGTTTCGCTCGTGCTTTGCCTGATTCATTCTCGTTTGCGCGGTCGCCAGCATGCCGGTGAGCTTCTTGATCAGATCCGTTACTGTGACTGCGTTTTCGGCGTTACGCTCCAGCGCCTGCGTAATCTCCGCCAGCCGAGTCGATCCGGCTTGAAGCCGAACCCTTTCGGCATCATGAGATTGCGCACGCGATTCGGCCTCGTCGGCGTCGAGTTCGCCCCAGGAGCGGAACCCCTCGACACTCCGGAAGGCATCCAGTCGACACTGCACGGCGTCGCGTTCTTTCACGAGCCGCGCGGCTTCGGCCGCTGCCTCGTCACGTTGGCTTTCCAACTCGGCCAGTTCCGCACGCATCGCGGCGATCTTGCGTTCGTTGACCCAGCCCAGCACCCAACGCCTGGGGTCGTCGACCCGGTGCCGGTCGTCCTTCTCGTGCCGGTCTCCCGAGCGCACCTGGCCCTCGCGGGTAACGGCACGACGCTCGTTACGGAATTCATCAAGTGTTGCTGCGCAGCGGAAGTCGGCGCGCTTCATCAGCTCGGCGCGCAGGTATTCCTCGAACTGCCCGTGTCGCACTTCGATGCAGTCGGCCAGCAGCAAGCCGTCGTGTGCCGTCGGCTGCAGCCGCACCCGATGGTGGGGGACGCGTTCGTAGACCAGTTTGGCGCCACGGCCGCCGACGGTGAGCCTGCGCCCGTTCACCCATGCGGTGACGGCGTCGTAGTGCCGCTGGGGCACCAGCAATGACAGCGCGAACCCCCGCAGCACACGTTCTGCGGCGCCCCGCCACTGCGCATGCTCGTCATAGACATCGAGTAATTCGCCGGCATATGGCAGGTCGTCCGGCGTCAACCCCAGCGCCGCGCACAACTCGGCCCGCACCACCACCTGCTCCTGAGGCAGGTTGTCGGTGCGTTGCTCCAGGCTCGCGACCTCCTCGGCGATCACGTCGCACCTGCGTTGGTGCTCCCGCTCGCGACCGATCGTGTCAACGATCGCGGTGTCGAGGTCGCGTTTCTCACCGGTCAGCCGGGGGCGTTCGGCGGCAACCACGCCGCCAAGCGCGGCGAAGGCGTCACCGTCGGCGACGGGGCCCAGTCCGGCCTCTGCCACTGCGGCGTCGAACAGGGCCTTTGTCTGGCTTCGCGTTTTCGCCTGCTCGCGGGCATCAGCGGCAAGGCGCTCCAGCTCGCCGATACGATCGCCACCCGCTTTGGCCCGCTCCTCGATCAGCGAGTCGCGCTCGTGGCCGAGCCTGCGCTGTTCGCCTTCGGCGGTGTCCAGCTGAGTCAACAACGCCGCTCCGTCAGCTTCCAGCCGCGCCATCTCGTCGGTGAGCAACCCGGAGCGCAGCTCGGCGATGAACAGCCGGACCGCCGCGCGCTCAAGCTCCAAACCCGCACGTTCGGTGAGTGCCGCGTCGTACTTCGCCGCGGTGTCCACGATCGGCTGCAGCGCCTCGAGTTGCTCGCGCGCGCGTTTGACGGCGTCGTGCGCTTTGGTCAAATCCTCGAAATGTCCGATGATCTCGCGGACGCGTTCGGTCGAGTCGCTGGGTTCGAGCATGTGATCGCGGACAAAATCGTTGAGATTCCCGACCGATTTCATCGATACGGTCTGGTGGAACAGTTCGAGGGCCTGCTCCGAGCGGATGCCGAGCAGTCGGCGCAACGAGGTGGAGTACTTGGGGAACTCATCGAAGATCTCGGCCCCGGCGCCACGCAACCGTCTGCGCAGTTCGCGCAGATCGGTGCCGAAGTCGGCGAAGTCGGTCGCGATGGACAGGTCCTTGGTGGCGGTCACAAAGAACCGGTAGGGCTGCCCGGTGCTCTCACGCTGCTGGAACACCTGAGCCAGGGTGACCGTCTCGTCGTAGCCGTGGTTGCGGAACACACCGAGAATCACCGAGTAGGTGCGCTTGTTCTCTCGTAGACCTTTCGGACGGGACCTACCGGTGGATTCGTTGCGCTCGGATTTGTAGTGGCCTTCGACGTAGGAGCGCAGCGTGCGCTCCTTGGCGTCGGCGCCGGCCGCCTTGTTGTAGGCGGCCTTGTGCGCGGGCACCAGCAACGTGGTCAGCGCGTCGACGATTGTCGATTTCCCTGATCCGATGTCGCCGGTCAGCAGCGCAGTGTCGGTGCCGGGGGTGAACCGCCAGGCATGGTCGTCGAACGTTCCCCAGTTGTAGACCTCGGCGTATTGGAGCCGGTACCCGGCCCCGAGTTGGGTTGCATCGCAGCGCGGTTCATTCATCGTCGGTGGACGCTCCGGCGTATTCACGAAGTTTGGCGGCGAAATCGTCCAGAGTCTGGGCGTCGACGTAGGCCTTGAGTATGCGTCGCACCTCCCAATGGTCGCGCTGGCCACGAAGCTGACGCAGGAAACCGAGTTCGGCCGCCTTCTTGATGGTGGTCTCGGCCTGGTCGACGACACGCGCGTCGTTGGTGGAGTCGGCCTGGAACAGCCGCAGCATGTCGACGATCTGGTCGGTGCTCAACACCAACCGACCCTCCCCGCCGCCGGTCTCGAACTCGACGAGCCGTTTGCGCAACAACACCAGCAGCAGACTGACGTTGTAGGTCAGGGCACGTCTACGCACCAGTCGCGGCAACGCCTCCTCGCCGTCCTCCTCTGGACGTGAGCGCAGGTACGCGTAGCCCTCGGTGTCGTCGATCACGACGTCGACGCCGATGGTCGAGAAGTGGTCGCGGACACCGGCGCCCAGCCGTTCCAGTGTCAGCCAGGTGTCCTCATCGGTAGTGCGGTAGACGACGCCCTGCATGAGTCGGATGATGGCCGCGGCGACGGCACGTTCGTTGCTCATGATCGTTGGCCCCCGTGTCGTCGCACCGTCACCTTCGGTAGCCGGGCGCGCTTGGTGACGTCGGGATGAGTCGGGTCGGGATAGTCCAGCACGGTCTCATCGGTGTCGTCCATGTCGATGCTGACGTCGTCGTCGTTGAGGGCCAGATAGCCGACGATCTCCGCGGCGCCCTGCTCAAGGGGATGCACAGCGATGACGTCGGACAGCAGCGCCGACGAGTTCTCGGGCAGGACGGCGCGGATGGTCTCGGCCAGCCGCACCTGGTCGACATAGGTCTGGGTGAACAGCAGGTCGGCGTCGACATTTTCGGTGCCGTCGGCGACACGGCTCTCGACGGCCACCGCGACCGGCGTTTGATAGAGCGGGCGCTCGAACGGCAGGGCGATGTCGATGCCCGGTTCATCGACCTCGAGCCCGAACGACGGCGGGGTGTCGCGGACATCGAGGGCAGCGGCCTCGACGGCCCTCACCAGATCCAACACCCGCCGATTCTCCAGCCACACCTGGTCGTCGAGGAACCGGCGAAGCTGTTCGGAGATCTGGCGAACGGTGCGCTGGGCGCGGTCGGCAGCCTCGGACCAGTCGTGGTGGATACCCCTGATGCGCTCATCTGCGTCGACGCTGCCCAGGGCGGTCACCTTGGCGAGCAGGTCGGCAAGCTCGGTTTGGCGCTGCTCGGACAGCAGGAAGTCGAAGAATGCCTGAAAGCTGCGCCCCTGGTCAGAGCCGGCGATCTCGGAGCGACTACCGATCAGCTCGGTCAGCAGTTCGCCTTTGGATCCATCCCAGGCGGCGATCTTCTCCCGAGCGGCCCGGTCCAGCAGGCGGAAGTTCTCCTCGACCTCACGGAAGTCAGACAACAACTCGCGCGCGGTTGTCGACAACTGTTGGTAGCGGTCGCGGATTCCGGTGGCGTCCAAGATGGCGACGTGCCCTGCTTCGACCGCCGCGATCTCGGCGTCGAGTTCATCGCGGCGACGGCGTAAGTCGGCCAGCCGGACTTCGGGCTCCGTCTCGGTGCCCCGCACGATCTGACGCAGCAACGCCACCACCGTGTGCAACCGGGATTCGGTGCCCACAAAGGACCTGCCCTGCAGGCTGTGCACCCAGGCGTAGGCCTTCTCGAACGCCGGGGTGGCCTCGTAGTGGACCTCATCATCTCCGGGCGGGTAGAACCGCCTCAGGTATCCGGCGTCGTTCGCGGCCCAGTCCTCCAGATACGCGCGGGGCTGCTTCGGGTACCGCACCTCCTCGGCGTTCAATGCGTAGAGGTGGTCGTCCAAGGCGTCGGCGAGCACACTGGCCGAGCATGCGCCGCGGTTGCCTTCGACGAAGAACTGGCCGAGGAAGGACAGGACCAGCGCGGCATTGCCCGCGCGCAACAGCCGCCAGGCGGGGTGCCGCTCGCGCAGCGTGGTGAGGGCCGGGTAGTCCACGACCTTGAGACTAGGGAGGCGCAGCGACAAGTTCCTACTGCGAATCGCCGATTAGGGCGTCAGGAGGCGCATCGGCGTAGCCGCCGCGGTGTGTGGTCATGGCACATTGTCGTCTACCAGGACTTCGGTGCCCACGCCGAGCGCTTCGTAGGTCGATCTGGCACGCGCATCCCGGGTGACCAGGATTGCACCGTGCTCACGAGCCGCCAAAGCAACAAGTCCGTCGTACGTCGCATCCCCGGGAAGTCGGGTCAGCACAGAGTATGTTTCGGCCAACGAATGCCCGCAGAGCCCAAGGACTCGCCCCTTAGCCCACGTCGCGACCATGGCATGTTGGAGATGCGAGGCCACAAGGAGTGGCAAGGCGACACTCGTGTCGATCGCCGTGATCGGCGCCGGCGTCAGCGCCGTCCCGAATCGATGAGAGCGAACATCATCTCGTCGGTGACGACGGTGTCGGCTCGGGCCACCAGACGCCCGTCTGCATCCCGCTCGAGTCGTGCCGTTCGCCCGCCCGGCACGATGTGCAACCCACCGCCGTACATGGAGATATCGACCTTGGTACCGGGCGTCAGCCCCAACGCCTCACGCAGTTGTTTGGGCAGCACCACCCGGCCACCGGAATCAATGACAACCTCCATGGGGCCAAGCTACCAGCGAAATCCCATCTTCTCGGCACGGATGTGCCGGTAGGTCATGCTGTCAGGGCTGCCGTGAGCCGCTTCGTCTCACTTGGGTGCCGAGCCCGCCGACGCTGCAACATCCGGACACAATGGACTCGGTCAGTCGTCGGTCATCTCGGAACGTTGCTCGCCAGTGAACGCAGGCATCGCGGCAGCCGAGTCGATGAGCTTGTCGCCGCGGTATCTGCGGACGTCGCGGGATGCCGTGGCAAAGGCCTCGCGGGATTCTCCTCGTGCGTAGGTGACGGACCGCTCGGCCTTGACGCCCAGACCCTGGCCGGCTCCGCCACCCGATTGATCATCGAGATTGCGTCCAGGGGCGTGAACGCGGCGGCACAACGACCCTCAGCGCAATCTCAACAATCAGGTCACTCGTGCGTTGTCACCGGCTGGCCGCGGATACCATGCCCGCCCATGAGCAATCCGCTGGATGAATTGGCGCTGGAACTGGAAGTTGCAGCGACCGCACGCCCGCACGACCCGGCCCGGTACGCGGCGGTGCTGGAGCGCGCGGTGCAGGCCTGCAAGACCGATCCGGCCGCCGCGGAGTGGTTTGACCTGGGCGACCTGTACCTGGACCTCGTGACGGAGTACCAGACACTGAAACGTTACGACGACGCACTGGCGTCGGCCGACGCGGCCGTCGCCGCCGGTCTGCAGATGCGTCCCGACGCCCGGTGCCTGCGGGCGGAGATCCTGATGCGGGCAGGCCAGGCCGCCGAGGCGGAACGGATCTGGGCGGCGGTGCGCACCGACACACCCGACGACGTGTGGCTGTACAACACCGCCGGAATCGAGTACGCCGACGCAGGTGAACACGGCGCCGCGCTGGACTGGTTGACCAAAGGCCTGCAGCTCGCGCTGCGCACCGGCGACCCCGAACGAGTGGTGGCTCAGCTCGCCGACTTCCGACAGACCAGCCTCGACACGCTGGGCCTGGCCGCCGACGAACTCCAGGACGAGGCGGCGACGTTTCTGCGCACGAGGACACGGGCACCCGAGCCGGCCTACACCGCCGCCCGTCCGATGTCGGTGGCGTGGTTGCCGGCCGGGGACTACGAGCAGGCCTTGGGGCTGTGGCCGAAATTCGCCGAAAGCGAACTGGTTGCCGCCCCAGACGGACCGCTACCCCACGCGCGGTATTGCTGGGCGTTGCAGCAACGGCTTATCGCGTATTCCGAGCAGGGTGCACCCGCCATGACCATCGTGCCGATACGGTTGGCACAGTTCACCGCGTGGTGCGCCGAACACGGCCAGCCACCGGAATCGGCAGATACCCGCAGCGAGTACGTCATGCACCGAGGCGCGACGGGTGGTCCCGATGTGATTGCCTGGCCGCCGGGTCGCAACCAGCCGTGCTGGTGCGGCTCCGGGATCAAGTACAAGAAGTGCTGTGCCGCACCGGTGTTCGTCGACCGGGCAGCGCAGAAGTGAAGACCGCCCGCCTGCAGATCATGATGCACTACATTTGCCCATTTTGTCCCCCGTGCTCGTCATAATGCGTTGGTGCAGTGGTACCTGGCCGGGGTGACAGCGAGGCCGGTCGGTGACCTCTGAGGCGGTGGACCCGCTGATGCTCGGCCAGCGGGTGGTCGCGATCCTGGAGACCGGCCTGCGGACGGCGACGTACAAGCTGGCGACGCTGATGGCCCTCATCGAGCACTGCATCGAGAACCTGCCCGAGAACCCGGACGACACACTTCGGGTGCCGCTGCCCGAGCTGGCGCACCGGGTGCTGGAGACCTACTGGCGGCAGGTGCGACCGTTCGACGGGCACGAACTGCGGCAGTCGACACAACCGCGCGCACGGATACTGATCGCCACCAATGAGTTCCGCACCGCTGCCGGCCGGGCCGGCTCGGTGGAGATCGCACATCTGCGGGCGCCGCTCGCCTACCAGAAGGCGATCGACGAGATCGTGCTGTGCCTGGCGCAGCAGCCGTTGCACCGGTTGCAGAGGCTGCCCGGTGCGACGGGCAGCGACCCGTTCCTCTACGACGACGGGTTTCTGCATGACCAGGTGTCGCGCTCCACGCTGCGCTCCCACGGTGATGCGATCGAACTGCGGCCCGGGGTCGCGGCCGGGCTGGCCCGGCTGGCCGGCCTGTTGAAACCGGCCCTGGAGATCATGTGGGTCGAGGACGTGCGCCGGATGAACAAGTTCCTCGACGCGGAAGTCCCTGACGTCGCCGGTCACCTGTTCGGGCGCGAGCGCGCGGCCCTGTCGGTGGTGCGCGAACCGTTCAAGGAAGCTTTCGGACCTCACTGCTTCTACTGCCGCACCCATCTACCGGCGAACAACCCCATCGACCACGTCCTGCCCTGGTCGCTCGTCGGCATCGACGGATTGTCGAATCTGGTGTTGGCGTGCGCGCGATGCAACGGCGACAAGGGCGGGGCCCTTCCCGCGGTCTCGGTGGTGGACCGCGTACTGCAGCGGGACCAAGAGGTTCTGGAGGACATCGCTACGGCGTTGCAGTGGCCGACCCAGCGCCAGCGCGTTGTCGCCGCCGCGCGAGGCATCTACCGCGGCCAGCCTCCCGGCGTGCCGACGTGGTCGGGGTATAAGCAGCGGGAGCGTTGGGACGTCAGCTTCCCGCCGTGGTGGGCGTAGACGCTACCGACCGCGGCAGGCATCTCATCCCAGGACCAGCGCCACGCCTCCGGACCGCAGTTCGTCGAACGAATAGCTCAACTCGCCCCGCTTCCCCACCGCCACGACGTAGCGGTCCTGGCCTTCGGTCACGTCGAAGGTGAAGCCGAAGGTGCATCGGAACCGTCCGCCCTTGCCCCCCTCCAAGTATGTGGTCGTGAGGATCTCGCCCTTGCCGTTCTTCACCGTCACCGGCGTCCCTGGGGTGACGTCGGAATATCCGCCTGCCCCTACGCACGACGAGCCGTCGACTTCGATCGCCGGGAAGTACGGGTTGGGGTCCTCGTCGTTGAGCGTGAAGCTGCCTGAGATCGTCGCGGTCTGCAGCACGTGGAAGCCTTCGACGAACTGTGGGCAGAAGTGCTGCACCGCAACCTCGTCGGCGGGCATCCCCTGCTGCGGGCCGCCGTCCTCGAGGGTCCTGCACACCTGCTTGCCGTGCGCGACAGCGTTCGCGTCGGAATTGAACTCGCCCGAGAATCCGGACTGCTTGAGCGCCACCAGGTAGCGTTCGTCAAGCGTCGTCCGGTCGCGATTGAGGTACGCATACGTCCCCACCCCGGCGCCGACGAGCGCCAGCAGAGCCAGGACCGCCGCGGCTACGATCCACCACCGCGGTCCTGTTCGCGCTGTCACTGGTGTCGAAACAGGTTCAGCGCCAGCCAGTTCGAGCTGCTGCTTGCCCATCGGGTCCAAGGCCTCGACGCCGCCGTCGCGGATCAGATCGGTGGGCTGTCCACCGACGAAGTAGCGACCCTCGTGCCGACCGGTCGGATCCGGGTGCCAACCGGCACCCGTACCCGCGCCGCCGGGCACCACGTAGGCCGACTCGTGCCAGGTGCCGCCCACGTTGACCGCTCCGCACGAGGTGCACCGCATCGTGTCGGTGAGCTCGCCACCGCAGAACACACAGAAGCCCATCCCCTACCTACTTCCGGTACGCCGTGGTGCCGTCGACGCCGAACAGCGAGCTGACGAACTTGGCAAAACAATCGTTGACGCCCAGGCGATTCGCGTCACACCACGCGTTCGCCTCGGCCGGCGACAGCTTCGGCGCCCCGACGACCGTCACCCAGAAGTCCGCCGAGCTGAAGGTCGTCCACTGCGCCGACGACACCAACCGCACTCCGCTGTACTTCTCCCTCAGGTCGAGGTGGTCGCGCAGCACGTCGGCGCTCGTGAGCGTCCTGCCGTCGACGACCAACCCGGACTTCTTCGCGCTGATCTGCGGCACCCAGCGATTCGCGAGCGACCCGGACACGTACCCGTAGTCCGCATCCCGAAGCTCCCGCAGCACAGCTTCGGCCACCCCGTCGATGCTGCCGTGCTCGGGCTTGGCGGCGGCCTGGGCGACCAACCGGTCCGAACCCGACGACGCGGCCGTCCTCGCCTCGGCCTCTTCGTCGGGGTGGAATACCAATTGCGGAGCGCCGGTGAACATCTCGGTGGTCCGCCAGTACGTCCCCGCGGGGAACACCAGCGTGCGACGCGCCGTCTCACCCGGCTTCATCGTCAGGGGTGCGGCGGAGAAGTCGAAAACCCCTGCCGCGATGTCCCGTTGGCCATCGGCGACGGTGATCCGCGCAGATGTGGACGCCTCGGCGTTTCCACCGGCGCACTGCGACATGAACGCGGCATCGACCGTCATCCCGTCGGCCGTCATGTCGACCGACTCGGCCTGCACCAGCGGCGCCATCGTGCAGGCCGGCACCTCGGCGGGGTTCACCGTGCCGGGCGTGAGACCCCCTGCCTGCGGGGCGGCCTCGTCGCCTGTGGACGATCGGGTCATCAAGAACCCAACCGCGGCGACGGTCACCACCAGGAGCACCGCGGCAATCGCACCGCCGACGGCCAGACCGCGGCGTCGCAGCGGACGTTCGTCTTCGGCGACAGCGTCGTCGTCGGGGAACGCCACGACGCCGATCGGCGATCCGCACTGTCCGCAGAACTTGTAATTCCACGCGTTGAGGTGTCCGTGCGGGCAGGCCACCATCGGTGCGCCGTCGTACCCACTACTCACTGCTCATCCCCACAATCTGTGCCGGGTGCCGGCCGCAGCCCCACCCGACCGAACACCCGCGACACTCCCCCAGTGCCTGCACACTGTTTGCCCTCAGACAACCAACGGCAGCCGTTCCGACTCCCTATGCACGATGATGCGCTTGCACGCCGACAAAGGGAATCGGGGATTCCCCGCTCGGTGCGCGCTATCTGACATCAATTGCCCGATTAGCCACAGCAGTCACATTCGTCACGCTCAACCCCCGTCAGCGCGACGATCGAAGCGACCCGACACAGGCTTCCCCGATTCCCCCGCGGCGCGCTAAACCCGCACCATCCCCCGCCATGACCAATGTCGCCGGCGGACGCCGCAGCGTTACGTCATCGCGGTCGCCGCTTCGTACCCCTTGCTCCTGCAAAAGTTAGCCGAGACATCAATGCTCCACGGTTGGGCGGCATCAACCAATGGCGCTACGATGACCGGACAGACACAGCGCCCTGCGGTCACGGACCGCAGTTGATGTGTTTGCTGAAGCCCGGTTCGGGCTCCAGCAACTCGATCCACCAGGAATCGACATGACGACGCTCACCAGACTCAGCGCGATTGCAGGCATGGCCGCGGTGGCGGCCGTCGGCATGGCCGCATCCGCTGCCGCCGCACCGCAGGACGCCGTGTTCCTCGACCGGCTGCAGAAGGTGGGTATCTCCAGTTCCAACCCGTACGCGACCGTCCGCGGCGCGTACGACGTCTGCCGTCAGCTGGACCTCGGTACGCCGCATTCGCAGATCGTCGGCTTCGTGTTGAGCGACAACCCTGACCTCGACTGGGACAGCGCCGCGGACTACGTCGTGCTCGCGAACATGACGTACTGCCCACCCGTGTAGACCGCTATATCGAAAGCGCCGCAACCTAATCCGGCCGTTGTGGTCTGCATCCAGTCCGTCAGCCCCCGCACACCACCTTGGGAATCGGGTCGTAACGCACGGTGTGGGACTCTTTGCGGGTATCCCCCGTGGCGATATCGCGCAGAGTGCGGGTGTCGGTGATGGTGAATCCCGGTGCGCCGCTGCTGGCGCTGCACGACTCCCCCTCCGGGATGGTGATGGTCCTCGGGCTCGTGGGCGCCGACCGCGGACTCTGCGCCGACGTCACCTCGTAGCGTTTGATCCCTACCAGCCGGACGGTGATCGAGGACGACGTCCACGTGGTCTGGATCTGCACCGGGGTCGGTCCGTCGTTGCGGAACTTGACGTCGATGGCGTCGCCGAACACGGTGGCCTCCCGGCCCGCCGGATAGCGGCTGATGTAGTAGCTGTGCTCCTGATGCTCGACGAGCTCCATGCCCGCGAAGTAGGCGGCGTTGAACAGCGTGGTGGCCACCTGGGACACGCCTCCCCCGACGCCGCTGTCCGGTCTGCCGTGCAGGATGATGCCGGCCTCGGCATAGCCGTTCGCGGCGGTGCGTGGGTTGGTGGCACCGTTGAGGCTGAACGTCTCCCCGGGCGCGACGACGATGCCGTCGATGGCGCCCGCGGCGCGTTTGATGTTCACGCCCGAGTCAGCGGAGAAACCGGACGTCTGGAACTCGCCGATGACCTGGACGGGTCCGAGCGCGTCGATGTCGGCGGTGGTGAACGTCGCCGGCTCGTCCACATAGACGGCCGCGATCTCGCGGTCCGAGTTGTCGGCCAGCACGTCCATCAGGTTGGCGAGGGTCTCGTCGTAGTCGATGCGACGGCCGTCCTGCGACGGCACCTTCCCCGGCGGGGACACGGTGAAGTCGATGGTCGCGTCGCGCCGCGGGATCTCCGAGGCGGCGAGTTGGGGCCGCGCCGCGTCGGCGATGACGTCCTCGTCGACGGTGGCCACGATGTCGACGTCGTCGACGTCGAAGGTCAGGGCCGTGGCGATGACGTTCTCGGAGATGACAGCGCGGACGTCGTCCTCGCCGGTGATGATCAGCGGCCCGGACACCGCGGGCGCGGCGATGTCGGCGACTGCGGCCTCGACGTCGGACGCTGTTGTGCGGGGCTCTAGTTCGATCATCGGCAGGTCGACGGTGCTGCCGCTTGCCCAGTCGCGCTTGAGCAGTTCGGCGGCGCCGTCGACGTCGAGCCGGCGGCCGGCCTCCGGGTTGACCCCGACGGGTTCGCGGCCCGCGAAGCGCACGGTGCCCTCGACCGGATCCTGGGCGACGAGGGCCCCCACGTCATCGAGCGCGGCGGTGAGCGCCCCGTCGTCGGCGGTGGAGACGACGCCGATCTCGCGGGTGGTGAACAGCGACGAGAGGCGGGTGATCGGGTTCAGCGGCTGGGCGCCGGCCTGGTCCACGGTGGCGCGCCAGTCGACGGACAGACCGGCCGACGTCGGGTCGATCTCGCTGCGCTCCGGTCCGGCGGTGACGGGAACCGGTCGGGTGGTGCGTGGGGTGACCTCGGCGCGCAGTTGCTCCTCGGCGTCGCGCAACGTCAGGCCGCCGATGTGCACGCCCGCAGCGGTCGTCCCCCGGACCACTCTGTCTTTGCTGTACAGCAGGTCACCGATATAGGCGAAAGCCAGCAGCGCGAACGGGGTGGCGATGAGGGCCAGCAGTAGCTGTCGACGGCGGGACTTCGGGGGTGCGGCTGGTGCGGTCGAGGCGATGACCTGTGGTTGCGCTCTGTCGGCCCGCATAGCTTTTCGATCCTTAACCCATCGCTCGCGCTGCTCTCGCACACCTCGGCACGTAGCGCACTGCCACCAGCCTAGCGATTCGAAACCGGCGGTGCCGTGCCGCGACCTGCCGACGGGTGCTTCCGTGCGGCGCCTCGTCGTTTGCTGACGGGCTTCCGGTGACGCAACGACGAGGCCACAGAAACTGGTGACTCGACCCCCTCCCCGGCGCTCATAGACTCGATTCGCACCGAGTGCCGAGGGAGGAGCCATGGACCACCTCAAGGTTGACCCCGACGTGGCGTTCAATACGTCACGGTCGGTGAGCAACGACGCTGTCGAGTTGCACGAGCAGCTCGACGGCCTTCAGCGCGACTGGGACAACCTGTCTCGCGGCTGGTCAGGGGCGGCGTCGTCGGCGTATTCGCCGCTGTGGGCGGAATGGTTCGACGGTGCGACGACCCTCGTGGACACACTCGAAGAGCTGTCCCACAAGGTCGCCGCGGCCGCGGCCCGGTATGTCGATCAGGACGGCAGCGCAGCCGTATCCCTCGAATCAACAGTGGTCGACCTGGGACACTGATGCGCTACCGGGTCGAACTCGAGGAACTGTTGACGTTCGTCGACCGCCTTCAGGCATTCGAGCAGCACGCAGAAGCCATCGCGACCCGGGTGGACAGTCAGATCGTCGACCTGCACACCACGTGGTCCGGGAGTGGCGCCGCGGCCCACCGCGCTCGTCACGACGAATGGATGGCTGCTGCCACGCAGATGCGCGAAGCGCTCACACAACTAAGGGCCGCCGCCCACCATGCGCACCGCAACTACACCGACGCCGCGCAGCTGAACCTCGACATGCTGCGATGACGGTTCAAGACGTCGACCCCGACACGTACTACGCGGTCGGGAAGGGCTTGTTCGAGAAGGCAGGCAAGCTCTTTGACGCGTTCAACGTCAACGTCACGATCCTCGGCGACACCGCGGCTATGGCGGGCACCGACGACACCGGCACCGCGTGGGCCGCATCGTATGACCAGCGGGTCGGTGAAATCCTCGCGGCGGTCAACGATCTCACGCGGGCCATGGAGAACTACGGCGGCGTCGTGATCCAGGCGGGCTACAACCATGCGGTCGCCGAACACAACGCCACACCAGGAAACAGCGGTCCTGTGCCGACCAAACCGCCGGAGCCTGCCAGCACGGCCGGTGTTTTGTCGGCTCCACCCTCCGCTGGCGGCCCGGGCTCCGGACTGCTGGACAACGTCGGCTTGATGCAGCAGGTCGGTGTGCCCGTACCTGACGGTGACACCGACAAGGTGTCGAAGGCCGCCGACGCGTGGGATCGTCTGGCCACGGTGTATCAGACCACGACGGTCGCGGACGGGCTGGGCGTGGACGCTCGCGCGTTCCGGGAGACGCGGTCGCCGGAGGTCGAGTACATCGTGCGCGACCTGGAGGACCTGCAGAAGGCGACGTCGGCGGTGCTCGACGGATGCGCCGAGCTGGCACAGTCGTGCCGGGACTACAAGGCGGCACTCGACGATCTACGGACCACTCTCGAAGGCATCCTGGAGGACCTCGCCGTCGAACTGGCCGCCACCGCAGCGATCGGCATCGCCGCTTCGTTCGTCTCGTTCGGCGCCGGTGCCGTCGCCGCCACAGCGAAGGCAGCACATTCCGTCACCAAGTTCGCCCGCGTCATCGCCGAAGCCGTTGGTGCGTGGAAGATCTCGAAGAACATCAGCAAGGGTGTCAACAGTGCCCACGACATCGCCGGCGTACGGACCAAACTGCAGCGCATCAAGAACCTGGGGCGTAAGAACAAGCCCGAGGAGAAACCGCCTGCCCCCAGGAAACTTGACGAGCTTTTCAATGGGCGCACGCCAAAGGCCAGCGAGCTGGAGGACTACGCTAGGTCCCAAGGATGGACCAAAACCCAAACACCTGATGGCCCGCCGAAATACGTCGACGAGAACGGTATTACGCGAATGACGGTCAAAGAGGGAAGTCCCCGAACTCCGGGTAGCGAGGGACCGCATGTCGAGCTTAGAGACGCAGGCGGTCAGCGGATTGACCCGAACGGAACCCCCGTGACAAAACGAAGTCCGGGCAACCACACGCCGATCGTGTGGGATTGGTGAATTCATGATCGACTACACGAAGTTCCCTGGCCTCGCGGGTGTCTATCTTGAGGACAGCTACGTACTCGAAATTTTCGAGAAACCGGGGGAACTCATCTTCAAACTTGACGCGGTCCTGACTCCGGAGAGCCCGGCATATCGGGCGCCGCGCCCCGACGAGCAGTACTGCTACGCGGCTGGATGTCTCGTGTTCCCCAGCATCGTCAGCATCGACTGGATCAAGCGGACTGACCAACGGTTCACTGACGCGACTGGTGAACAGGATCTTGGCAACATCGACGTCCTCAAACGCGATGGCAACTTCTTTGTGGCGGAGGGCGACTGGGGCGAGGTCCGCGTCCAGAGCGCAGAGCCACAGTTCGCGCTTGATGGTTGATTGCTGAATGCCCCGACCAGACGGTTTCTCAAACCGCGGCGGGTGTTTGCCTCGGATCCGTCACCGGCGCTCGGACGGCAGCCGGCTGTGCCGGAAGATCTCAGCGGGCCGCCCTCTGGTTCCGGCGGCCACGGTGCCGGTGGGCGCGAGCTGCGGTTCCATGGTGCGGCGGAACCAGTCGCGCTGCAGTGGCTTTCCGGCGACCGCCTCGTGCGCCAGGCGGAGTTCCAGCATGGTGAACTCGTCGCCGAGCAGGCGATCGGGGTCAGGGCGGTCGGCGTACCGGGACCTAAGATCCTCGACGGCCAGGGCGATGATGTCGGCGTGGTCGTAGGGCAGACGCCCCGGCGAACCCACCGAAACCAACCTGGTCGACTCGGCGAAGCGAGACGCCAGACGGTCGGCCCGCACGACGTCGATGTGAGCGACGGACAAGACCCATCCGCGATCGTCACGCCTCGGGTCGTCGAACACATGCAGTTGCCGAGGCTGCAACCCGGCCACACCGGCTTTCACGCGCAACGACCGGTCCACGGCGAGGGCGAGCGTCTCCCCCGGATGCAGGAACGTGCCCGGCAGCCCCCAACCCTTACCCGAGTTGCGACGCACTTCGAGCACCGCCAGTCCGACGTCGCCGTCCAGCGTCAGCAGCGCGGTGTCGACGGCGACCGACGGCCGCGGGTACTCGGTGAGGGCCCGCCCGCTGCTGTCTCGGTACACGCGTTCGTTCATGTCAGCCGTAGATGCTACCGTTAGGTCATTAGCGCACATATGCGCTAACTGATCCCTCCTTTGAGACGGCGATTGATCGGTCCGGAGTACCCGCTGGCTCTGCCGTAGCGCAGGCAGAACCGCAGATGGCGGACCGCGTCCTCGAAATGGCTGTTCCGTGGGGGGTCGCGCCGCTGCGGCGTCGGCGGAGGCACGCATGCACTACACCATCTCGGGACGAAGGAAGTACATGTCGGCGTCCCGGCGTACAGTAGAACCTAGTTAGCGCAGAATCGCTCTAAATGTTCGAGAGGGGGACGTCATGACGTCACTTTATGACCGCATCGAGGGTGTCCTGCTGGCCACCGCAGCCGGTGACGCGCTCGGCGCGCCGTACGAGTTCGGTCCGCCGCGTGGCCCGGAACTCGAGGTCGCCATGGTCGGGGGTGGCATCTGGGAGCGCGGCGAGTGGACCGACGACACCTCGATGGCGATCGCCATCGCCGAGGTCGCCGCGACCGGCGCAGACCTGCGTGCACCGGATGCCCAGGACGCGGTCGCCGTGCGCTGGCACGAGTGGTCACTGCGGGCTAAGGATGTCGGCATCCAGACCCGCTCGGTGCTCACCGCCGCCGCGCAGGCGGGTGGCGTCACGGCGGCGCGCGCCCGTGACGCAGCAGCCAGGCTGCACGAGCGCACCGGCCGCACGGCGGGCAATGGCTCGCTGATGCGGACCGCGCCGGTGGCGCTCGCCTACCTCGACGACGAGGACGCGATGGTCGAGGCAGCGCGGGCCATCAGCGAGCTCACCCACGTCGATCCCGACGCCAGCGACGCCTGTGTGCTGTGGTGCTGCGCGATCCGCCACGCGGTGCTCACGGGTCAGCTCGACGTGCGAATTGGGTTGCGCCACATCGACTGGAGCCGCCGCAAGGTGTGGCAGGAGCGGCTAGACGCGGCAGAGGTGGGACGGCCGTCGTCGTTCGCACACAACGGTTGGGTGGTGGCCGCCCTGCAGGCGGCGTGGTCGGCTATCAGCACGACGGCCTTGCCCGACGACGACGCGGCGTCCGGCGTGTTCCGTGCCGACCATCTGCGGCTGGCGCTCGACGCCGCGGTCCGGGCAGGGCACGACACGGACACCGTCGCGGCGATCGCCGGAGGGCTGCTCGGCGCGGCACACGGGGCATCGGCGGTGCCGGTGCGGTGGCGAGCGCTGCTGCACGGGTGGCCGGGCATGTCGGCGCGCGACCTCGTTGGCTTGGCGTCAGCGATCCAGCGCGGCGGTGAGCCGGATCCGTTCGACTTCTCCTATCCCGGTTCGCCGGTCGACACGGTCGCGCGTCATCCGTACGACGACGGCGTCGTGCTCGGCGGTATCGGCGTGCTGCGCCGGCCGCCGGCGGATGTCGACGCGGTGGTGTCGCTGTGTCGGGTGGCCGACGGCGACGTTCCCGCGGGCATGCCGCACGTCGAGGTGCGGCTGATCGACCGGGTCGATACTGATGAGAACCCGCACCTGGACTTCGTCCTGCTGGACGCGGTGCGCGCGGTGGAGGAACTCCGCCGGCAGGGGCGAACGGTGTTGGTGCACTGCGTCGCTGCGTACAGCCGCACGCCAGCGGTCGGTGCGTTGTACGGAGCGCGGCTGAAGGGTGTCGGCGTTGGTCGGGCGCTGGACGACATCAGCACGGTGCTGCCGGGCGCGCATCCGAATCGTGCCTTTCGAGCCGCGTTGCGGCGCTTGCATACCCGTCCGGCGGAGTGCCGGACGCAGCATCCGTTCGTGTGGAGGGGGGTCCTCGATCCCGCGCTCATCCCAACGCCCGAAGTAGCGGCGCAACACCGGTTCGCCGACGCCGCGAAAGCAGGCGATTGGCAGACGGTGTTCGCGATGCTCGACGACCTCAAGACACCGGTGGACATCAACTGGTGGCGGCCGGGCGGGACGGCATGGTTCACGGTGCTGCACCAGGCGGCCTGGCACGACGCACCGGCGGAGGTGGCGGAGGAGTTGGTGCGACGGGGAGCCTTGCGGTCGCTCAGAGACGCCAAGGGTCGGACGCCGCATGACGTTCTCGTACAGCGGCATGGATGGCGCGCCGATGGCGAACGGCAAATCAAGCCGCCACCGTCGCCGTGGCCACGCAGCGTGGTTCGTGCAATGGACACGCATCTTGGCGAGGTGATCGACAGTCGCCTCCGCGCGGTGCTCGACGATCCGCGGGCCGTGCTGCGCTACCCGTCGGTTGAGATTCTGCACGAGCTGCCGGGGCACAACATGTGGTTCCCGGTACTGGGGATGCACGGCGGGTTTCGGATCAAGTTGCAGGGCAACGGGGTTGCGGTGCGGAGCTCGAGCGAGGTGGCGGGCAGTCGGTAGGGCGTGCCGTTGCGCAGGCAGGTGGCGATGCGGGTGATCAGCATGGTGGCGAGGTGGCAGATCGCTGAGTCGTGGTGGCGGTCCCCTCACGCTCCCTACGATGGGGTGATGCCTACCACGGCGGCCCGCTTGAACGTCACCGACAACTCGTTCCTCAGCCTGGAAAAGGGTGGCGGACACATGCACGTGGCCGGCGTTCTGATCTTCGAGGGACCGCCACCGCCCTACGAGCAAGTGGTGGCGCGGATTCAGTCCCGCCTCGACCTGGTCCCGCGCTATCGCCAGAAGCTCGCCGACTCCCCGTTGCGACTGGGGCGCCCCTTGTGGGTCGACGACCCCAACTTCAACATCCACTACCACTTGCGCCACACCGCGCTGCCCGCACCCGGATCGACGGATGGTCTCGAAACACTGGTCGGGCGGATCTGTTCCCAGCGCCTCGACCGCTCCAAACCGCTGTGGGAGTTGTGGTACGTGACGGGACTCGACGACGATCGGTTCGCGCTGATCGCCAAGACCCATCACGCGCTCGTCGACGGGATCGCCGGAGTGGACGTCGCCAGCCTGCTCTTGGACTCGCTCGAGGCCGACCCCGACGGTCCCGCCCGAGACGGCGCCGACGCGGAGTGGGAGCCCACTTCGGAGCCGACCGGCGCGCAGCTTGCCTCCGCCGAACTGCGTGAACTCATCGGGGGGCAGTGGTCCGTCGCCAAACGAGCGTTGCAGGCCGTTCCGCATCCCCGCCGAGCGCTGCACGTGGCCGGCGAATACCTGCAAGGCTTACGGGACTTCCTCGGCGCCGTGGTCGACACCGCCCCGCCCTCCCCGTTCAACGTCCCGCACGGTCCGCACCGGCGGGTCACCTGGTTCGAAGTAGAGCTGTCCGAGGTCAAGCGAATCAAGAACGCGCTCGGCGGAACCGTCAACGACGTGGTCATCGCGGCGGTCGCGGGCGGCTTGCGGAGCTGGATGCTGGACCGGGGCTATCCGGTCGACGGCCTCACACTGCAGGCAATGGTGCCCAAGTCCGTCCGGGAAGAAGCGGAGCGGCATTCGTTCGGCAACCGGATCGCGGCGATGCGCGCGCCCCTGCCGGTCGGCGTCGCGGACACGGTCGAGCGGCTGCGGACAGTGAGTGCGGCGATGAAGGACCTGAAGCACTCGAAGCAGGTGCTCGGCGTCGAGGCCTATCTGGGCATGCAGCAGTTCGCGCCGCCGACGCTGCTGGCCCAGGCAGCCCGGCTGAACTTCTCCACCCGTTTGTTCAACCTCATCGTCACCAACGTTCCCGGACCGCAGGTCCCGCTGCACATGCTGGGGCGCGAACTCGTCAGCTTCCTGCCGATCGCGCCCACGCCGCAGGCCCACACGCTCGGGTTCGGAATCCTCTCCTACAACGGCAAACTCGGCTTCTGCCTGATCGGCGACTGGGAGGTGATGCCCGACATCCGGGATGTCGCCGGCCACATCCGCGACGCGTTGGGCGCGCTGCAGCGCGCGGCAGACACTTCGGCAACGCCGACCGGCGAGTCGTCATGACCGACGGGCTGACCGTGGCGGTCACCGGACCGACCGGCGACATCGGCCGTTCCCTGCTCCGTGCGCTCGAAGGTTCCGACCGCGTCACGCGCGTGCTGGGGATGGCGCGCCGACCGTTCGATCCCGAGGCGCACGGGTGGCGCAAGGTGTCCTACCGCCAGGGCGACGTGCTCGATCCCGAGTCCGTCGCCGCCCTCGTCGCCGAGGCCGACGTGGTAGTCCACCTGGCGTTCCTGATCTTCGGCAACCGCGCGCAAACCCGCGAGGTCAACCTTCTCGGCTCCCGTAACGTATTCGAGGCAGTGGCCGCCGCCGGCATCGGGCGCTTCGTGTACACGTCATCGGTCGCCGCTTACGGGTTCGGGCACGACACCCCGGAGCACGTGGATGAGACGGTGCAGCCGCGCGGAACCGAGGCGTTCTACTACTCGGCGCAGAAGGCGGAGCTCGAGGCGCTCCTCCAGGAGACGCTCGGCACGACAGACGTCGACGTCTACATCTTC
>Ga0209347_1002738_pt1 | contig 22385 bp, 18 predicted proteins | sample AutmiccommuBRH23_FD_187382 | JGI IMG/M metagenome (GOLD analysis project Ga0209347, IMG submission 187382) | Deep subsurface microbial communities from Mt. Terri, Switzerland - Autotrophic microbial communities BRH/23 (SPAdes) (version 2) | ecosystem: Environmental > Aquatic > Deep subsurface >...
CCGATTCTTCACCTGGCTGAGAAAGAAAAGAGAGACAATAATTGAACCGGATGAGATCAATCAATCAGAGGAGACACCGGAAAATGAACTCCCCCTTACCACACTGAACAGTGACTCCCCCTCACTCAGGTCATCAAAGGTGAGAAACCAGCCACTACCGGACGATGGCTTCGAAGTGATCGTGCCCAAAGATGATGAGGTAGCACATACACAAAATCCGTTGGACAATAAACAAAGTGAGGAGGAGTCCAATCCTTTCGAAACGGAACAGCAGGAGGATTATGATCCGAGAAAAGATCTCTCCTCGTTCAGGTTCCCTACAATGAATCTGCTGAAGATCTATAACACCGGTGACAGAGCGGTAGACATGGCTGAACAGAATGAGAACAAGGAGAAGATCATTCACACGCTGCGTAACTATGGTATAGAGATAACCTCCATCAAAGCCACTGTAGGACCCACCATCACCCTCTATGAGATTGTGCCCCAGGCTGGTGTCCGCATATCCAAAATCAGGAACCTGGAAGACGATATTGCGCTTAGCCTGTCGGCATTAGGCATCCGTATTATCGCGCCGATGCCCGGGAAGGGTACGATCGGTATCGAGGTACCCAATAAAGACCCGCAGATTGTTTCTATGCAGTCGGTCATCACCTCCAAAAGGTTCCAGGAGTGCAATTATGAGCTGCCTGTCGCGTTGGGGAAAACCATTACCAACGAAGTGTTTATCTTCGATCTTACCAAGATGCCCCACCTGCTGGTTGCAGGAGCCACGGGACAGGGTAAATCGGTCGGGTTGAACGCCATCATCACCTCACTTCTTTACAAAAAGCATCCATCGGAGATGAAGATGGTGCTGATAGATCCCAAGATGGTGGAGTTTAACATCTATTCCACCATCGAGAAGCACTATCTCGCCAAGCTGCCGGATGAACAGAAAGCGATCATCACCGACGTGACCAAAGTGACACAGACACTGAACTCGCTCACCAGGGAGATGGACGATCGTTATGAGTTGCTGATGAAGGCACATGTCCGCACCATTAAAGAGTATAATGAGAAGTATATCAAACGGCGTCTTAATCCTCTGAAAGGGCATAAGTACATGCCCTATATCGTGGTAGTGATTGATGAGTTTGGCGATCTGATCATGACAGCAGGGAAAGAGATAGAGATGCCCATCGCCCGCATCGCACAGAAAGCACGTGCCGTGGGAATGCATATGGTGATTGCTACGCAGCGTCCCACCACCAATATCATTACCGGCACCATCAAAGCCAACTTCCCGGCAAGAATGGCCTTCCGCGTAACCTCACAGATCGACTCGCGCACCATACTCGACATGAGCGGTGCCAACCAGCTGATTGGTCGTGGCGATATGCTCTTCTCCCAGGGGAGCAACCTCATCCGTATCCAGTGTGCTTTTGTGGATACACCTGAGGTGGAGGAGATCACCCAGTATATCGGAAAACAGCATGGCTATGACAATGCCTTCGCGCTCCCCGAGGTGGCAGGTGAGGCCGAAGCAGTGCCGGGTGCAGTGGACCTGAACGACCGGGATGCGCTCTTCGAAGAGGCTGCAAAGCTCATCGTGGTGCACCAGCAAGGCTCCACCTCGCTCATTCAACGTAAGTTCTCCATCGGATACAATCGTGCCGGAAGACTGATGGATCAGCTGGAGGCAGCAGGTATCGTGGGTGCGGCACAAGGCAGTAAGCCGCGTGATGTATTTATTCAGGACGAGTACTCGCTGGAGAAGTTGCTCGATTCGCTACGATAAATGGATCGTTCTTACGCAGTTCCCCCTGTGATGAACCATCCCGTGGCACAACAACAGGGAACTGAAAGCGGTAATCCGGTACCGGTCCATTAAACCAGCTGCTCTCTTTTCTGTCTATGAAACAACGAGAACACAAAAGAAAAAGATGATGAAAAGAAATATCCTTACCACAGCTGCACTCCTCTTCGCTTTCATAGTATCTGGGCAAAGCCCTGGCGAGGCAAAAGCCATTTTAGACAGAGCATACACTGCTTACGAGGTATCACAGGGTATTATACTGTCGTTCACATCAACTACAATGGAAGCGGAAGGAACAACCTATATGACCCAAACGGGGAAAGCCTTCATTAAGGGCGACAGTTTTAAACTTGAAATGGAAGCAATGGATATCTGGTTCGATGGTGAAACACAATGGGTCTGGCTCAAAGATGTGGACGAAGTAAACATCAGCAACCCCACCGGTCAGGAGATAGCTGCCATCAGCCCGCTGGCACTTCTGGGAATGTACAAAAACGGATACACCCTGAAAGCACCCCGCACACAAACGGTGAACGGTAAGAAAGTGCATCTTCTGGAGATGGTGCCTGCAGTCACAAACAGGGATTTCAAAGCTGTCTCTGTAGCGATAGAGAAAAGCAGTCACACGCTGGTGCAGGTAATCCTCACGATGAGCAACGGAATGACTAACAAAATAGATATCACTGACTATAATGCCAATCACAAATTCAGTGCTGCCGAGTTCAGGTTCGACAAGTCCGCACACCCGGAGGCGGAGATCATTGATCTCAGGTAAGTATATCACTTACAATGAGCAACTCCACCAGATTATTCTTTTCATTTACCATGAATAGATAATGGTAATATCGGTTTCACTATTAAAAGATTAATTGTACCTTTGAGGCAATTATAAACCCAAAACACCTTCTTCCGTATGAACTATTGGAGAAGGTTTTTAAACATCTGAATAACATATGAATGATAAAGTGAGATGCCTGATCATCGGATCAGGACCTGCCGGTTATACGGCCGCGATTTATGCTTCACGCGCCAATCTGGAACCGGTTCTTTATGAAGGGATGGAACCGGGAGGGCAGCTGACCACCACCACCGACGTGGAGAATTTCCCCGGATATCCTGACGGCATCACGGGCCCGGAGATGATGGAGGATCTGAAAAAACAGGCGATGAGATTCGGTGCAGATGTGCGATCGGGAAGAGCTACCGCTGTTGACTTCTCCGTGCGCCCCCTGAAGGTGACCATCGATAATGAGAAGGTGGTTGAAGCGGATACAGTAATCATCTCCACCGGTGCCACAGCCAAGTACCTCGGACTGCCGGATGAGACCAGATATGCCGGTCAGGGTGTATCGGCATGTGCCACCTGTGACGGATTTTTCTACCGTAAGAAGAAGGTAGCCGTCGTGGGCGGTGGCGATACTGCCTGTGAGGAGGCGACCTATCTCTCCGGTCTGGCAGACAAGGTCTATATGATCGTCCGCAAGCCCTACCTGCGTGCCTCACAGATCATGCAGGATCGTGTGATGAACAACCCCAAAATTGAGATCCTTTTTGAGCATAATGCCGTAGGTCTCTTCGGAGAAAGAGGGGTAGAAGGAGTACATCTGGTAAAACGAATGGGTGAGCCTGATGAAGAAAAAAGAGATATTGCAGTGGATGGTTTCTTCCTTGCCATCGGACACAAGCCCAACACAGAGATCTTCAGTAATTATACCGATCTGGATGCAGTGGGCTACATCAAGACGGAAGCTCCTTCCACAAGAACCAATATCGAGGGAGTCTTCGCCTGCGGAGACGTGGCCGACCCTATCTACCGCCAGGCTGTCACCGCTGCCGGCACCGGTTGTCGCGCCGCCATGGATGCGGAACGTTATCTGACGGAAAAAGGGTTGTAATCAATTACGCTACGCTCATGAAAAAAAATCTTCTACTGGTAACCATTTTACTTTCGGCCTGTTCACTCTTTGGCCAACAGCTTGAAGGAACATTTAAGAACGGATTGGATTCACTCGCTTTCACGAACGACAAAGCAACATTCCGTCTCACCGGTTTTGCAGGACTATCAGTTGCACAGGTAGGTGAAGGCAGCTATGAACTGGCAGATAATTTCCTGATGATCCACACAACTGATTATTCCGGCTTCAAATCATCATCACAGGCTTTAGAAGGCTCCAGGAAAGACACCTGCGTTGTAAAAGTGGTGGGTTCATATAATTACCCTATTCAGACTATTTTGGTTGAATCAAGAAACAGATCCAACAAGCTGGTTGAAGGGAGAGTAACAGACCGTGAAGGAAAGATTTATTTAACTGTGAACGATAAGATGGCATCCATAGCTGTATCTGCTATGGGTTACAATGCCATTGCGTTCGATTACACCCCTGACAAAGATTATCTGGTCAGATTAGCCGAGAACGAGATCATTGAACAGCGAACAGTTGTTTTCACGATAGATCATATTGACGATGAAACGATCTCGCTCCTGCTGCTGACAGACGATTTTGATGCAGGTAAAAACCGGGGCAATGCATTGAAAAAGCTGGAAAAAAAGGCGCGTAAAAGCAATCTGCTCGATAAGCGCCTGAAGAAGGTGTACGTCCCTTATCAGAGGAAATTATAGTACAGCTTTTTCTAAGACAACAACTTTTTCACCATCTCGGATATAGCCCTGCCTTCAGCCTTGCCGGCGAGTAGCTTCGTAGCCGATCCCATCACCCTGCCCATCTCTTTCATGGAGGAGGCACCTGTTTCTGCAATAATACCCTTCACCGCAGCTTCAAGCTGTGCTGCAGTAAGCTGTGCCGGGAGAAATTCCTGAATTACTTTCATCTGTTCAATCTCGGGCTCAGCCAGGTCGGGGCGGTTCTGTGTAGTGTAGATCTCCGCACTGTCTTTACGCTGTTTCACCATCTTCTGTAAGATGGCGGTAGCAGTCTCCTCAGTAAGCTCATCACCGGCACCTTTAGCCGTTTTGGCTTCCAGAAACTCTTTTTTTATTCCCCGCAATGCTTCCAGACGTACTCTCTCTTTGGCAAGCATCGCCTTTTTAATCTCTTCTGTAATGATTTCAAATAGTGCCATATATTTTTGTTATTTTGTGATAAAGTGATGCTTTACCATCATCAATCGAAGAGGGAGGTCGATTGCTGGTGTGTGTCCGATTTAAAAATACGAGGATTGAAATCTGATTCACGCTTGAAGACAGGCGTCTTTTCCAAAGCCTCAAGCACCTTGTCATCATCCAGCTCGTCGATGGTCAGCACAAACGGTTCAAGCCTGTAGTTCACGGAGGTGAGTGTTTTCAGGCCTGTTTTACCGTAATACTTCTCAATCAGCTCCTTATCTTTTTTATCCTGTTCAATTTTTGCATCCTTCTCTATCTGTTGCTGAATCTCCTCAGCTCTCGTTATATCCTGCTGCTGTTCCTGAATACCCGGAATACTGGTGATGGAGAAGCCGGTAGCAAGCAATGTCACCTTCACCTGGTCACCCAGTGTTTTCTCCTCAGCAGTACCCCAGATTACCTCTATCTCCCTGCTGAACTTCGACATAAAATCGTGCAATGCATTCATCTCTTCCATCATCAGCGGATTCTCATCCCCAAAAGCGAGGTTGATCAGAATTTTCTTGGCACTGAACACATCGTTGTTGTTTAGCAGGGGAGAGTGCAAAGCACTCTTTATCGCATCGTTGATACGATCATCACCGCTGCCCAGACCACTGCTCATGATGGCTACACCACCATCCTTCAATGTTGTTTCCACATCTGCAAAGTCGAGGTTCACATGACCATGCACCGTGATGATTTCAGCAATGCTCCTGGCAGCCGTCGCCAGCGTATCATCAGCTCGAGCAAAAGCATTGAGCATTGTCAGGTCGCTGTATATATCGCGCAGACGCTCGTTATTGATCACCAGCAGGGCATCCACATTCTTCGCAATCTTTTCCACACCTTTCAGTGCCTGGACAATCTTTCGCGGCCCCTCAAACATGAAGGGAATGGTCACAATACCTACGGTAAGCACTCCCATATTCTTGGCTATACGAGCCACTACGGGAGCTGCACCTGTTCCGGTACCACCACCCATACCTGCAGTGATAAAAACCATTTTGGATCCGTCGTTCAGTAGATCTTCGATCAGATCAACGCTCTCTTCAGCGGCTTTTTCTGCCACTTCAGGTTTGTTGCCAGCACCCAGACCGCCGGTCGTATTTTCTCCCAGCTGCACTTTCACCGGCACGGGTGACTCCATCAACGCCTGATTATCGGTATTGCAAAGAGCGAAAGAGACATCATGGATGCCCTCCTGGAACATGTGGTTTACAGCGTTCCCGCCGCCACCACCCACGCCAATCACTTTGATAATTGCATCCGTACGGCTCTCTATCTGAAAATCCAATATATCGTCATCCATTACTTGCAGGTTTTGCTCTGTTATTCATCATCTTCTTCCGTAAATATATTTCCGAAAACATCTTCCATTTTTGAGATGAATCCCCCCTCTTTCTTTACAGGTTTAGGTTTAGGTTTCTTCTCCTTCTTCTCAGGTTTAGGATTATTCTTTTTGCTTCCTCCAAACCAGCCGGATGAGAAGGATCGGCTCTCATCTCTCTCATCGTCATCATAAGACTCTACTGTCACCTGCTCGCAATCCTCTTCTGCGCTAAGGAGCATGCCCAGCACCTGCGTGTAGGAGGGATCGTTGATTAGCTCGGGAGCATTGTTTATCAGAGTCTTCTTCGCTGATGCTTTTCTCACTGACAATTTTAGCTTTTGCGTGAGATAAATATCTAGATTCCTGAGTTGTGATGCACCTCCTGTGATAATTAATCCTGCTCCCAGCTGACCTTCGTAGCCTGAGAGGCTTAACTGTTCCTTTATATTTGCGATGATTTCATCCAGACGCATACCAATTACTTTGTTCAGCTCAGCAAGGTCTATATCTGGTTTAGATGAAAACGGGGATGAGAAAAGCGGACCATCATGGTTCTCGAATGCTTTACCAAACTTTATCTTCAACTGTTCTGCATCATTCTCGGTAAAGTTCAGTACACAAATATCCTTGGTGAGGTTTTTACCACCAAAGGGGATGACCACCATACGCCGGAGAATACCATTTTTATATACAGTGAGGGTGGTGGTGCCGGCACCGAAATCAAGGAGGCCACAGCCCAGCTCTTTCTCTTCTTCGTTGAGTACCATCTCAGCAGAGGCAGTGGCTCCTACAATATAATCCACAATCTCCAGCTCTGTTTTCGAGGAGATGCTTTTCTGAATATTGGTCAAAAGGTTGGGACGCCCTACAATCAGTTCAAAGCCGGCTTCGATCTGTGAACCAGTCACTCCCACCGGACTACGTTCCGGTTTATCATCGATATAATACTCCACATCGGCAACACTGTAATTACGCTTCATCTCGGGCTGGAATTTTTCGGCTGCCTTATTCAACTGATTCACCACCTCCTCGGTGACCATCCCGGAAGAGAGCTGTCTCATCTCATTGAACTCCAGCGTATGCAACGACTGACCTGCCAGGGATACATAAACCCTCCCTATTTTGCGGCTGATGCTGTTCTCGAGCATCATCACCAGCTTTTGTACATTCGCACCGGCTTGCTCAATATTATAGACCATTCCTCTGCGGATAGAATTACCGGAATCAATGGCGCCGCTGGCCATAATAGAGATAACACCATTCTCGTTCTTACGCCCGACAACGCCTTTAATTTTGGAGGTGCCCAGATCAATCACAGCTACAAATCCTGTTTGAGTCATATTATTCGGTTGATGAACTTTTGGTTATATTGTTGTTTTACAAACATCCTGCAACGTTTTTTGTTTGCACGTTAACATCATTTCATGGATGAGCTGTCAGACTCCGGTTACTTTCTTGTGCAAACCACCTGGTTTTCATATTTCAGGTTAATCTCGGAGTAGCTATTCCATCCTACAACGTTTAATCCCTCATCTACAAAACGGATAAATTTGGACAACTTTGCCGGATAATCATCCAGACTACCCATGATGATCCTGAAGTCTCCCACACGGGGAATCAACTCCACATCACTGTTGTTTTGCACCACGATCTGCTCTACCCAGGCATCCCAGTCGGGATTGCGGTGAAGGAACATGGCAAAATCATAGAGCTCGTTTTGCGCAAGCTCTTCATTAATCTCACCCGTAGCAATGGGAACGTAGACAGCGAAGCTCGAAGAGACGGGCATGATCTGGCGATCTTCATCAACATAGAAGTTGCCCTTCAGGTTTGATACGATCCTTAACACCGGCTCGCGCTGATGAATGGTTGCAACAATCGCACCACCCGGTGTCAGGTATACTTCTGCCGACTCAACCAGTTTATTAGTGAGGATAGTGTCGCGAATAGCCAGCGTGTTGATCTCCCCGAATGTTTTTCCTACGGGATATAAATCATACCTCTTCACCAGGTTCACAATATCCCGTGATAGCACAAACTGCGTTTTGACACTGTCCTTGATGACCACCTCAAAGCTCTCGCACAAATGATTGCGGGATGAATCCCTGAAATAGTTCGCTGAAAAAATCAGGTATCCTATTACCAGCACAGCCACCAATATTACAAGGAATTTCTTCAATCTTTCATCTGTTTTGTTTCCCGGTTGCAAAGATACATCAAGATGTTCAATGGCAGGGAAAATTTATAAACATTAAACATTCAACAGATACTTCTCTCTCAGCAGCTTCTCTATATCCGGCAGCAATCGATCTATATCACCCGCCCCGAACGTTACAAGCAGCTCTATCGGCTTACTGCGAAGCAACGCCGGCAGTTCTGTTTTTGTACATAACGTCTTCTGCGGTGAGGTGATCCTGTCGTAAATGATCTGTGAAGTGACACCTTCGATAGGCTCTTCCCGTGCCGGATAGATATCAAGCAGGATAACATCGTCCAGCTGCGACAGGCTCTCTCCGAACTGATCAGCAAAATCGCGTGTACGTGAATAGAGATGCGGCTGAAAGATGGCTGTGACCTTCTTGTCCGGGTAGAGTGCTTTGATTGACTGGATGGCTGCTGTTAGCTCCTGTGGATGATGTGCATAATCATCGATAAGAATGATCTGCCGCGATTTGATATGGAAATCGAAGCGACGCTTTGCTCCGCTGAATGTATATATGCCATTACGTATCTCCTCAGGAGTGACGCCGCATAACTCAGCAGCCGCGATGGCAGCCACACTGTTCTCGATGTTCACCTTCATAGGAACACCCAACAAAATATCTTCAATCTTCCCCCTGGGAGAAACATAATCGAAGAGAATCTCCCCGTTTCCGATTCTAATATTCTCGGCATGGTAATCCCCCTCCGCTTCCGAATAGCTATGGATCGTTACCGTCTCATCGGTACACGGTGTCACCGCAGCACCCTTTTTAATAATAAGATGACCATGGGAACGGATCAGGGAGGTGAACATCTCAAAGCTCTCCCTGTAAACCTCCGCTGTGCCATAAATATCGAGATGATCGGGATCGGCTGAGGTGATGATGGCAATCCATGGTTTCAACCAGTGGAACGAACGGTCATACTCATCTGCTTCAACAACGGTAATATTGCTCTTATCAGACAGCAGCAGGTTGCTGTCGTAGTTCTTCAATATACCTCCCAGAAATGCATTGCAATCGACTTGCGACTGACGCAGGAGATGTGCTGTGATGCCCGAGACGGTAGTCTTGCCGTGTGTTCCCGCCACACAGATGGCATCACTTGTTTTGGTGATCTCTCCCAGCAGCTGTGAGCGTTTCATCAATGTGTATCCGTTCTCCCTGAAGAAGATCAGCTCTCCATGCGTTGAGGGAACTGCTGGCGTGTAGACAATGAGCGTCTTTTCGCTATTGACGAATTCACCCGGGATCTCCTGCAGATCATCACTGTAATGCACGAAAGCACCCTCTCTGCGAAGCGACTCGGTGAGTGCTGACGCTGTACGGTCGTACCCCCCCACTCTCTTTCCTTTTGCGAGAAAAAAGCGGGCAAGGTTGCTCATGCCAATACCACCAATACCTACAAAATATATATTGTCGTAATTCATCTTCCTTTTATCTATCACCTACAGATTAGTCATTTATACAACTTTTTCTCATGTTCATAATACTTGGGTCTATACAGCCTAAAGATGTGACCTATCGATGTTTTGCTGAGATGATCTTCTCAATCTCATTCACTATCCGTTTAGCCGAATCGTGCTGCGCCAGCTTCGCGATATGCTTCCTCAGTCTCTTCAACCGTTCATCGTCCCTCACGAGCGAGAGTGCCACATCAAAAAGAAGACCGGGTGCCAATACATCCGAGACCATTACTGCAGCGTCCTTGTTAACCAATGCCTGAGCGTTCTTTGTCTGATGATCCTCAGCAACATTGGGCGATGGCACCAGCACCACTGCCTTTTCGAGCAGGCAAAACTCCGAGATGGATCCGGCGCCGGCACGTGATATCACCAGATCAGCCACCGAATAGGCATAATCCATACGTGACACGAAATCCAGCAGATGCACGTTGTCCGGTATCTTACCTTCTGCCTGTAACTTTTGCATCTCCCTGAAGTAGTACTTCCCACATTGCCAGATCACCTGCACATCCTCTTCAGCAGCCAGCTTCGGGAAGGCAGCAACAATGCTGTCGTTGAGTGTGCGTGCGCCTAAGCTACCACCTACCATCAGAATCGTTCTTTTTTGTGGATCGAGTTGAAAAAAACCATATCCTTTCCCCCGGTTCTCTTCAGAGATCACCAGATCCTGTCGACAAGGGTTCCCTGTAAGCACGATCTTCTCTTTCGGGAAAAAGTTGGCCATCCCTTCATATGCCACACAGATAGTAGCAGCTTTTTGTGCCAGCATTTTATTGGTCACTCCGGCGTAGGAGTTCTGTTCCTGTATGAGTGTCGGCACCCCTCTTGCAGAGGCGGCCCTGAGCGTGGGTCCGCTGGCATAACCCCCTACTCCCACAGCTATATCCGGTTTAAAATCATCTATGATCTTACGGGCAAGCTTCATGCTTTTGAACAGCTTCATCGCCACCGGGAGATTCTTCAGGATATTCTTCCTGTCGAATCCTGCCACAGGGAGTCCAATAATCTTATACCCTGCTGCAGGAATACGTTCCATCTCCATGCGATCTTCCGCACCGACGAACAGAATCTCTGCATCGGGCCACCGTTCTCTGATGGCGTTGGCAATGGAGATAGCCGGGAAGATGTGTCCGCCGGTACCGCCGCCACTCACTATCACTCTCAGCGATGGCGTGTTGCTTGCCGCTTGTTGCGAGTTAGTATTGTTTATGATGCTCATAATATACTTCTTTTGTAACACATGAAAAAAGAGAGGAGTGAACGCTTACATCTGAATAATCTCAAACTTTACTTTATCTTCCAGATGATTGACCGGCTCCTCCATGTTGGATGAAGCACCGTCATCCTCCGGATCCTCCTCATCTTTATGATCGATATCATTTTGTTTCACATCCTCTTCTTCCTTCTTCTTCTTTCCGATGCCAAAACGGTCGGCACTTAAGATAAGACCGAAATAGGCACAGGTGATCAGCGTGGAGGTGCCACCGCGGCTGATCAGCGGCAGGGGCTGACCGGTCACGGGAATCAGGTTCACTGCTACCGCCATATTGATAAACGCCTGCACCGAGAGCATCAGTGCTGATCCCAGGACAAGGTATTTGGGGAACATCTTCTCCGTTTTTCGGGCAATCATGCCGGCACGTATAAGGATAATCACATAGAGAAGCAGGACAAACAACCCTCCCAGTATTCCCATCTCTTCAATAATGATAGCATAGATAAAATCGGAATAAGCCTGTGGCAGAAAATCGCGCTCGGAACTGTTGCCAGGGAAGACACCCAGCACCCCTCCGTTGGCGATCGCGATCTTGGCATGTGCCACCTGGTAATTCTCATCGGTGATGGCATAGTACTCCTCTTCAGAGAGCTCTTTGGCTGCATCGAAATGGGAGATACGGTTCTGCCATGTCCCCAGACGACTTAAAGGACCGTTATCAGTCCAGCTCTCGGGGATCACATTCAGCAGCAACACAAACAGAAGCACTGCCGCGATACCTGACCCCGCCACCTTCAACAAACGTGTCAGCTTCACATTGCCGATAAACATCAGCAGGTAGCATACACCGAAAAGCAGTACCGCCGTAGAGAGGTTGTCCATTGCAATAATACCGCTCACCGCCACCATCAGACCTATCATCCACTTGAAGAGCAGTCCGTCGTTCTGTCCGTTCTGCTTACTCAGGAGAAAGGCGATAGTGCCCATCAGCGATATCTTCGCTAACTCGGAAGGTTGAATGGTGAATCCCATAAATGAGATCCATCGTTCGGCACCATTGACGCTTGTCCCGATGAAAGGGGTCAGTATCAGTAATACAATGGCTCCCATCAGCACAAAGATCAATAGGGAGAAATAGCGGTAGGGTATGTTATGGATAAGTAAAATCACCCCCACGCCGCCGATTAAAAACATTGCATGCCGAAGAATAGGCCCCCAGATATTCTGATGGCGGTAGACGATGGTACTGGTGGCACTGAAGATCTCCACCAGAGAGATCACACAGAGAATGATGAAGACCGACCAGACCACCTTGTCTCCCTTAAAGATTTTACGCCCATAATCCCCTAACGTGAAAGCCGGCTCCACAACATCCTCTTCAGCAGTGAGAATAGGGTCATTCATATTATTGGTTTGTTCTGACATATCTTTTACCGATTTATCTATTTACTGATTAAACGATTCGCAGAGTGAATGATTGATTTACGAGTCACATCAACACATCTCCACATCATTGAATCGTCACATCGTCATAATTTCCTTACACACTCTCTGAACTGATCGCCGCGATCTTCATAGTTTTTAAACAGATCAAAGCTTGCACAGCAGGGTGAGAGAAGGACCGTATCTCCTCTCTCAGCCAGTGCATATGCTTCTTCAACGGCCTCACTCATGGAGGCGGCTTCACTTATCAACTCTACTTTCCCGTCGAAGAAAGCATGCAGCCGGCTGTTGTCCTTCCCGAGGAAGATCAATGCCCGCGCTTTAGTGCGTACCAGCTCTTCAATCTCGCTGTAATCATTTCCCTTGTCAGTGCCCCCGAGAATAAGCACCGTTTTGGTGCGCATGCTCTGTAAGGCATACCAGCAAGAGTTCACATTGGTTGCTTTGGAATCGTTGATATACTGCACACCGCGTACGGTGGCCACCTTCTCGAGGCGGTGCGGAACACCTTTGAAATCGGAGAGTGACGTGCGCAGTTGCTCGTCACTGATATCCATCAACTTTGCCACGATCCCCGACGCCAGAGAGTTATAAACGTTATGCATGCCTTCCAGGGCAAGTAATTCCAGTTCCATGTTAAAAATATGTTCTTTCGCGTGTATGACTAATTTCCCATTCTCGGTATAAGCAGTCGTATGAATCCGTTTCTTCTCCCCAAAAGGATAGCATGTTGATGCAAGTTGTAACTTCTCCATCTCTTTGGTCACTACAGGATCATCAATCCAGTAGATGAACGCATCCTCCACTTTTTGATTGCGGATAATACGCATTTTTGCATCGACATAACGCTGCATATTATGATCGTAGCGGTCCAGATGATCAGGAGTGATGTTCAGCAGCACAGCGATATCGGCTTTGAAATCATAGACACCCTCCAGTTGAAAGCTGCTTAACTCCAGCACATAATAATCGAAATGCTCCTCAGCCACCTGTCGTGCGAAACTCCTCCCGATGTTTCCGCCCAGCCCCACATTCAACCCAGCCGATTTCAGAATATGATAAATAAGACTGGCAGTGGTTGTTTTGCCATTGCTTCCGGTGATACAGATCATCTTCGCACTGCTGTACCTGCCTGCAAATTCAATCTCGGAGATGACATGGATCTCTTTCTCCAGCACTTTCAGCATCACCGGAACAGTGTCGGGTATTCCGGGACTTTTCACTATCTCATCTGCCTCCAGCACTCTCACTTCTGTATGGCCGCCCTCCTCGAAATCAATATTGTATCTTCTCAGGCTCTCCCGATGCTCCTCATTCAACAACCCGTTGTCTGACAGAAACACCCGGAAACCTTTCTTTCGTGCAAGTATAGCCGATCCAACGCCGCTTTCACCACCTCCAAGAACAACGATCAATTTCCTACTCATACTCATAATATAGCGTCACTTTTTATTGTCACCATTTTTATCTCATCTTGAGCGTTGCCAGTGCCAATACGACTAGAATCATACCCACCAGCCAGAAACGACTTACAATTTTCGGCTCTGCCATGGGAGCAAAAGGCTTTTGAATAAGCGAGTCTATGCTTCCGTCACCCGGTTTCTGGTAGTGATGATGCAGTGGTGTCATCTTGAAAATACGTCTGCCTGCACCATATTTCTTCTTTGTATATTTAAAATAGGTGACCTGTGCAATCACCGACAGCGCCTCCACGAAGAAGACACCGCAAAGGATAGGCAGTAACAGCTCCTTATGTATCAGCACGGCAAACACCCCGATGATGCCACCCAGTGTCAGACTGCCTGTATCGCCCATAAAAACCTGAGCCGGATAGGCATTGTACCAGAGAAAACCCACACAGGCGCCTACAAAGGCGGATGCAAACACCATCAGCTCATCACTCCCGGGGATATACATGATATTGAGGTAAGAGGCAAAGTCGACACGTCCTGACACATAAGCCAATATACCCATCGCCACCCCTATGATGGCAGAGGTGCCTGAGGTCAGTCCATCCAGACCGTCAGTCAGGTTCGCGCTGTTCGAGACCGCCGTCACAATCAGGATCACCACCAGGATGAAAACAATCCATACCGCTTCGTCAGCAAAGTCACCCATCCAGCTTACCAGCCACCTGTAATCGAAGTTATTATTTTTCAAAAAAGGAATAGTGGTACTTGTGGTCTTGACATCTTCGGTAAGATAGGTCACATCTTCAATCACGTTGTTCACCCGCACCTCCATATTTTCACGCACCACAATGTCGGCGCTGAAATAGATGGTCAAACCAACAATAAGACCCAGTCCCACCTGAGCTACAATTTTGAATTTCCCTTTCAGTCCCTCTTTATCCTTTTTGAATACTTTGATATAATCATCGGCGAAGCCAAGCATACCCAGCCAGACAGTACTGACCAGCATGAGGATGATATAAATATTTTCCAGCTTCCCAAAAAGCAATGTAGAGATCAATATGGAAAGAATAATAATGACACCTCCCATGGTGGGTGTGCCGCGTTTGCTATACTGTCCTTCCAGATCGAGATTACGGATAGTCTCTCCTATCTGTCTATGTTGTAGTCTGTCTATGATTTTCTTGCCTACAAAGATGCCAATCAGCAGCGAGAATATCACAGCCATGGCTGAGCGAAACATCACATAGTGAAACATGCCTGCCCCGGGGAAATTGAGTTTGTCTAAATATTCAAAAAGATAATATAACATCCTTAGATTTGATAATGTATTGATTTGATGATTTGTTGATTTATTAATCTGATGATCAGCACATCAGTCAATCAACCAATCAAATATATTCTTTACTCTTTGAGAAATATCTTCTCCACCTCTTCCTTGTCATCGAAATGATGCTTCACCCCTTTTATCTCCTGATAATTCTCATGTCCTTTACCTGCGATAAGGATCACATCACCGGGTTGAGCGAGTGCACAAGCTGTTTTAATCGCTTCACGACGATCGATGATGGTGAGGGCCGCACTTTTTTGTGCCTCCGTAAGTCCGCCAATCATATCCTGAAGGATAGCCTCCGGTTCTTCAAACCGGGGATTATCGGAAGTGAGTACTACCTTATCACTGAGCACAACTGCCTCGCGTGCCATGACAGGCCGTTTGGTCCTGTCGCGGTTTCCGCCGCACCCCACAACGGTAATAATACGCCCTCTTTTACCGAGCACTTCGTGGATAGCATTCAACACATTGGTAAGCGCATCGGGTGTGTGCGCGTAGTCCACGACAGCCGTATAATCCTTCGGTGAGCGTATGGTCTGAAAACGTCCTGCCACTGGCTTCAGTAATGAAAGCTGGCGGAGCACTTCATTCTCCCCGACCCCCAACAGCATTGCCGTCCCATAAACGGCTAACAGGTTATAGACATTGAATACACCTACGAACTGAACAACAAGCTCCCTGCCGTTTATTTCGATATTGGTTCCGTCGAAATGTTTCTCAAAAATGCGGGCTTTAAAATCGGCCATACCCCGAACAGAGTAGCTATGTTTTCTCGCTCTCGTGTTTTGCAGCATCACCAAACCGTTCTTATCATCAATATTAGTCAGTGCGAACGCATCATCCGGAAGATGGTCGAAAAAGGTTTTTTTTACATTCCGGTAATCGAGCATATTCTTGTGGTAGTCGAGATGATCCTGTGTGAGATTTGTGAAGATGCCTCCCACAAACCGGAGCCCGTACACGCGTTGCTGATGGATAGCGTGAGAGCTGACCTCCATAAAGGCATATTCGCAACCGGCATCCACCATCTTTCGCAGATATGAGTTCACTGTAATGGGGTCGGGCGTGGTATGTGTGGTAGGATAATGATCGTCGTTCACGTAATTTGCCACGGTAGATAATAATCCGGCGGGATATCCCAGATTGCGGAACATCCTGTATAACAATGTGGCGATGGTCGTCTTACCGTTTGTTCCGGTAACACCCACCAGCTTCAGTTGTTGAGAAGGATTCCCGTACCATTCCGATGCTATCAGGGGCAGTGCCACTGCGCTGTCTTCCACTTGCAGATAGGTGACACGCGAGAAGTATTCCTCAATCATCGGTTTATCGTAAACGACCACCGCAGCGCCCTTTTCTATTGCTTTTCCAATGTAGGCATGTCCGTCAGTACATATCCCCTCAACCGCTATAAAAAGCGATCCCGGCTGAACAGTTCGCGAATCGGAAGTGACCGAAGTCACCTCTGCCTCCTCGTTACCACGTACGGCAATGAGATCGCATTTTTCTATTAATTTTGTCAGCTTCATACCTGTTATCGTAAAGTGATGCTTATTGTTGTTCCCTTCACCAGTCTCTGACCGGGAGAGAAGGATTGCGATACCACCTTCCCTGAACCGGACAGGATGACCCTAAGTCCCGATTTTTCCAGCAGATAGAGTGCATCACGGGCACCCATGCCACGCACGTCAGGGATCAACGATCCGGCAACTGCAAGGGCTTGCGGGTGGTAAGTGACACTATCTTGCTGCATCTTCACCCAATCGGCTGTTTCATCCATATCCGCGGCAGGAAAACTGAGTGAAGCCAGCAATGTCTGGTTATATTTCCAGTTACCGTTCTTCAGCGGGGGATTTTTCTGCAGCGTGGAATCGATCCTGTAATCATCTACTCTCAGTTGTACTTTCCTCACATAGGTCTGTTCAGCGATATTCTTGAACACCATCCCCGCCATCCCTCCACCCGAAGGAACACCTTTTGGTTTTCTGAGTCCTACAAAAATGGTGTACAACGGTTCTTCGGCAGGGAAATAGCCGCAGAAAGAGACATAATAACCGCCATACCCCCCACCGGATGCTATCTGTGCCGTACCTGTTTTACCGGCAATAGTGAAGTAGTCTGATGCTACCACCTTGCCTGTTCCCTCTTCCACCACGCCAACCAGCATCTCCTGTATCTGCTGCAGCGTTGTCTCCTTGCACATTTTCGGATTAACCACCTCCGCTTCAGCACTCTTCACCACTTTCCCCTCTTCAATAAACTGCCTGGCAATAAAAGGCTTGATCATCTTCCCTCCGTTGGCAATACCATTGTAGAACATCAGCAAATAGATAGGTGGTATTTTCGATTCATAACCGAACGACATCCAGGGAAGGGTTGTCTTAGACCAGTAGTTTGTCTTATCATCGGGAAAACGTATCGAGGATGTCCCTTCGATGCCCTTTAGCGGCACATCCCACTGAAGTTGTTTTCTCAGTCCTATCCTGTCAATACCCTCAACATATTTGGTAGGATTATCTTCGTATCCCTTCAGTACGATTTTACTCATTACGATGTTGGAAGAAATATGTATACCTTCTGCTACCGTTAAATAACCGCGATCCTGACCACGCCGCCAGTAATGATCTCTCACCCATCTTTTGTTGTATTGAAAAAGACCGCTGCCTACATGAAACGAATCGGTTGGAGTAACCACTCCATCATCGAGAGCGACCATGGCAGTAACTGTTTTAAAAGTTGATCCCGGCTCATTCATATAGGAGAATGCGTTGGGATTACCTTCGGCATACTCCCCGTTACTCATACGGTCTAAGTTTACAATACCCTTAATCTCTCCGCTTTTCACCTCCATGATAATTGCCGTGCCTGACTCTGCTTCTGTCTCAGTAAGCTTATCCCGGAGCGAACGTTCTGCAATATCCTGAATACCGGCATCGATGGTGGTAATGATATCCCACCCCTCTTCGGCCGGTTTTTCCACCACATCCATCCATTTACCCTGTATCTTCTGCCGAAATTTCACTCCCGGCACTCCCCGGAGCAGTGAGTCGTACTTAAGCTCAAGGCCGCTGGCTCCTCCCTTATCAAGGTCTTTGTATACATTCCCGACGGTACGTGTTGCGAGGTTACCAAAAGGTTTTTTACGTGCATTACGCTCCTCTGCAATCAGTCCGCTACGGTTGGATCGCTGGTCCCAGAAAGGAAATGTCCGAATCTCTTTGAGATCGACATAGGAGATATCACCACCTATAATCTTCACATATCTGGAACGTATAGGCACCCTCTTTTCAATTCCTTTCGCCCTGTTTTCCTCTATCTGCCGCTCCTCTTTTTCACGCATCTTCCAGCCACTCATAATCACGTTCTTGTATTGAGCAGCTGTTCTGCCGGGGAATTTCCCCGAAAGCTCCATGGAGAGGTCTCCCACATATTTCGTCAGTGTATCTTTCTCCATCCCATCCGCCCAAAAGTCCATGTATATACTATAGAGAGGCTCCGTGGTTGCAAGCAGTTTACCGTCGTAAGTGTAAATATTCCCCCGTTTTGGCAGGATCACACGATCTCTGATCACTGTCTCCTTTTCACCAACTTCACGCCACTTTTTTCCTTCAGATGTGAACACTACCTTACCGGCCGAGATAATGATCATCACAGCGAACAGCATTAACAGGAAGACGATAAGCCCATATCTCCCTAAAATACCTTTTTTGTCTTTCCTGTTATGCTCTTTCATTGTCTTTTAAATCCGACAAGACTACTTATCGATATAATAAACCGGTTCATTCGTCACCTTCAGCTCCAGCCCGGCCTCCGCCACACGACGCTCAACCTCTCCCTGTCTGCTGGCTTCTGTGAGCCCTGAAGAGATAGTCAGTGACTCATATCTCGCATCCTTCAGCACCCTTTCAAGGCGCTCAATCTCCGACATTCTTTGCAGCACCGTATAGCGGTGACTGATGAACAAGAACATGATAAGCACGACAACAAGAATAAATCTCATGTTCCGGAGGAAGAAATTCTCGGTGAGAACACTTCCTCCAAAAACATGGACAAACGATTTGCGTATGTTATCGAACTTAAGTTTCATTTGATTATCAGCGATCAGTTTTCAGCTGTCAGCTATTAATTTTTAATTTTTCACCTCTTCTCCGCTATGCGCAGCTTGGCACTTCGTGAACGCGGATTTTGAATCTGCTCCTCTTCTGTGGGAACAATCACTTTCCTGTTGATCAGTCCGAACGGAGTCTCTATATTTCCATAAAAATCCTTGATCAGCTTCCCTTCAAAATTACCTGTCCTGAAGAAGTTCTTCACCAAACGGTCTTCCAGCGAATGATAAGATATCACGCTCATCCGTCCTCCGGGTTTGAGCACCTGCAAAGCCTGCGTGAGCATCTCCGTCAACGCATCCATCTCGCCGTTCACCTCAATACGAAGAGCCTGGAATGCCTGCGCCAATATCTTTTTCTCTCTGTCTCTGTAAGCAAACGGTTCAAGGATGGATAGCAGATCCTTTGTCTCCTCTATCTTTCCTGAAGCTCTGTATGCCACAACCGACGATGCAATCTTACGTGCATTTCTCAGTTCTCCGTATTTGAAAAAGATATCAGATAGTTTCTCTTCGGAATATTCATTGAGGATATCAGAGGCTCTCTTGTGCGCGTAGCGGTTCATACGCATATCCAATTCACCCTCAAAACGGAACGAAAAACCACGTGCTGCATCATCAAAATGGTGTGATGAAACGCCCAGGTCGGCCAGAACGCCATCGACCTGCAATATATTGTGATAACGAAGGAAGTTTTTCAGAAACCGGAAATTGGATCGCACAAAGATGAAACGTTTGTCAGAAAACGCATTCTCTACCGCATCCTCATCCTGATCGAAAACGATCAGACGGCCCTCAGCCCCTAACCTCTTCAAAATCTCCCGGGAATGGCCACCACCACCAAAGGTGACATCAACATACACTCCGGAGGGAGAGATAGCCAGTCCGTCAATACTGTCACTAAGCAATGCCGGTGTGTGATATGCTGCCATCTGCCTGTCATCTGAAATCATCTCAGAGATGTTATTCATTAATAAATACGCTTCTCCCGCTGTCTCGTCTATCGCTAAGGAAGAGGTTCACTTGCATTTGTTGTTGTCAACGCTCCATTAACTGCTGTAATTTCGAAGAAAAATCATCGGGGTCAACCAGCGGTTTTTCCAGTTTCTCTTTTGCCCAAACCTCGATGGTTTCATCCACTCCAAGGAAACGGACATCTGTATCAATGGAAACCATCTGAAGGTATCGCTTCGGTATAAGCACCCTGCCGCTCGCGTCCATCTCAAGCCTTTCGGCATCAAGCACGAACTGACGGAAAATCTGCTGTTGTTCCCTGTTCCACTTATTCAGCCTGCTTCGAAGTATCTCAATCTCTTTCTCCCATACACTGCCGGGATAGAGCACAAGACAATCCTGAAAAATATCTTTCCGAAGCACAAGGAATTCTTCGCCCTCACTCTGTAAGCGCTTGCGAAAAATGGCCGGCACAAAAATTCTACCTTTCGTGTCAGCTTTGGCTTCCATATTTCCCAGAAATTGCATCATTTCTACATCAAATTCAGCTAAATAGAGATTTATATGCTGTAAAAGTACAAAATTATCCACTTTCCCCCACATTTCCACACTGAAATTTGCAAAAAAGTTATCAACAAACTAACAAAAGATCTTATATTGCTATCTTCCTGCAACTTACAATTATCTCATAGGTTGGGGTTTTCCTCACTTTTTGACTAAAAAAAAGAAAATTAAACTGCATTACTTATTGAGTTGACATATTTTCGTACATTTGCATTAAAATAGATGTGGAGAAAGATGCAATGAACCAAAACAATGCATTTAGAATTAATATTGATAAGATACTAAAGGACAAGGTCTCAAAACATTATAACAAAATCCCGAAGTTTCTTATTAACTATCTCAAGCGGACTGTTCACCAGGAGGACATCAACGGCATTCTTGAACGGAATCATGATGTTGAAGGGGTGGAGTTCATGCAAGCACTGGTCGGGAAAGAGTTCAACCTGCACCTTCAACTGGAGGGGGAGGAGAATATTCCCGAAACCGGGCTGTTTGTGTTTGCGTCCAATCACCCGCTGGGCGGACTGGATGGTATCTGCCTTTCCTCCGTGTTGGGAGGGAAGTATAACGGTAAGATTAAATATTTTGTCAACGACATCCTGTATTATATTGACCCGTTAAAACCAATCTTCATCCCCATCAATAAATACGGAGTGCAGGCCAAAGAGTCGGCAAAAGCGATGAATGAGGCATACGCTTCAGACAACCAGATCATCACCTTTCCCGCTGGCTTATGTTCCCGAAAAGTGAAAGGGGAGATAATAGATCTGGAATGGATGAAGAGTTTTATTATCAAAGCAGTAGAATTCAGGAGAGACATCATCCCTGTACATTTTGAAGGCAGGAACTCCAACTTCTTTTACAATTTTGCCAATATTCGTAAAGCGAGCGGCCTCAAATTCAATATCGAACTGATCTATCTGCCGGATGAGATGTATAAAAACAGCAACCAAACCTTCACTATCACTTTTGGTAAGCCCATACCCTGGCAAACATTCGACAAATCAAAAACAGCAAAAGAGTGGGCTCAGTATGTGAAAGAAGTGGTCTACTCCCTGAAGTGACGCAAATCTTTAACGAAACAAAAAGTATGGAAAAGATTATTGACCCTGTAAAGAAAGAACTGATAAAAAATGAACTGACAGTTCAGAAAAGGGTAAGAATCACCAATAAAGCAAACAACGAAATTTATGTCTTCACTGCACACGATTCTCCCCATCTGATGCGTGAGGTAGGTCGGTTGCGCGAGATAGCGTTCCGTCATTACGGCGGTGGTACCGGTCTGGAAGCCGATATAGATAAATATGACACCATGGATGTCCCCTACCGCCAGCTGATAGTCTGGGACCCCGAGAATGAAGAGATTCTTGGGGGATACCGCTTTATCTACGGTTCCGATGTGGAGTTTGATGAGAATGGCAAGCCAAAGCTTGCAACAGCTCATCTCTACAACT
>Ga0209347_1002739_pt1 | contig 22382 bp, 20 predicted proteins | sample AutmiccommuBRH23_FD_187382 | JGI IMG/M metagenome (GOLD analysis project Ga0209347, IMG submission 187382) | Deep subsurface microbial communities from Mt. Terri, Switzerland - Autotrophic microbial communities BRH/23 (SPAdes) (version 2) | ecosystem: Environmental > Aquatic > Deep subsurface >...
GCGACGGGGGGGCAGGCGTCGTGACGGGAGGCAGGCGTCACGACGGGAGGCAGGCGTCGCGACGGGGGGCAGGCGCCTAGCCGGACTGGCGGACGTGCAACTCCACCGGCAGGATCACCGGCGACGGGGTGTCGCGGCCCTCCACAAGCTTGAGCACCATGAGGGTGGCCTGTCGGCCCAGCTCGACGGCGGGGTTGACGACGGTGGTGAGCGGCGGGTGCGTCTGGGCTGCGGCTTCGAAGTCGTCGAAGCCGATCACCTTGACCTGATCGCCAATCCGGAGCCCCCGCGCCCGCAGCGTGTCCAGGACACCCTGCGCCATCAGATCCGACGCGGCGAAGATCCCGTCGATAGAGGGGTCCGCGTCGAGCAGCTCCGCCGCGGCGCGTGCCCCGGATTCGCGCGTGTAGTCGCCGTGTGCGACAGCCACGCTGAGGCCCGCTGCCTCCAGCACCTCCTGCCAGCCGATCAGGCGGTCGAGGGCCGCAGCCATGTCGATGGGGCCGGCGACGGTGGCAGGGTGTCGGACACCCGTGGCAAGCATCCGCTCGGCGGCGAGCCTGGCGCCGCCGAGGTTGTCGCTGTCGACGAAATACAGTGTGCGCTCAATACCCGGCGGCATCAGCGGCGCGCCCAGGAACACCGTGGGAATGGGCAGGGACGCGGCCGCGGCTACCAGGCCGTCCGAGCGGTGGTGCGACACGATGATGGCCCCCGCCACGCGGCCCTCCAGGAGGAAGTCGACGACGGCGCCGGAACGGTCAGGGCGGGACGCGAAGACCATGACCAGCTGCATGTCGGTGCCGGCCATGCCGGCGTTGATGCCGGCCACGGCGAGCCCGAAGAACGGGTCCGAGAACACCCGTCCGTCGGGTTCCGGGACCACCATGGCCAGCGTGTTGGACCGGCCGGTCGCCAGGGAGCGCGCCGATGCGTTCGGGACGTAGCCGAGCTTGGCGACCGCCGCGCTCACCTTGGCCGCGGTCTCACCCGCGACACCCACGTCGCCACGCACCACCCGCGACACCGTCGCCCGCGACACGCCCGCATGCCGCGCGACGTCCTCAAGCGTCGGCCTCATCATCGTCGGTCCCTTCATTACCCCCGCACGCAATTCTCGCTCGCGGCGTCCCGAAAGAACAACGCGGACGCCTTGGGCGTTCGCCGCTGCGTCTCGTAGTCCACGCGGACGATGCCGAACCGCTTGTCGTAGCCCCACGCCCACTCGAAGTTGTCCATGAACGACCACACGAAGTAGCCGCGCACGTCCGCGCCTTGCGAGATCGCGTCGTGGACGGCCACGAGGTGGTCGCGCACGAACGCCACGCGGTCCTGGTCATCGACGAAGCCCTCCTCGTCCGCGACGTCGGGCATGGCAGCGCCGTTCTCCGTCACGTAGAGGGGGATGCCGGCGGGGCCGGTGTACTCCTCGTGCAGGCGCACCAGCAGGCGCGTCAGGCCCTCGGGCTGGATCTCCCAGTCCTGGTCCGTCACGGGCAACCCCCGCGACACCGACCGCACCCACTCCGAACCGATGTTGGGGTTGCCCCGGAGCCGTCCGTCGGGCCCCACCACAGGCGCGTAATCCGACGACGGAGTCCCGGTGACGGCCTCGCCGCGGTAGTAGTTCACGCCGAGCACGTCGATCGGCGTGGCGATGACCTCCATGTCTCCCGGCTGGATGGCCTCCTCGAGGCCGAGGCCGGCCAGGTCCTCCAGCACATCGGCCGGATAGGCTCCCCGGAAGATCGGGTCGAGGAAGAACCGGTTGAACATGCCGTCGATGCGCCGGGCGGCGTCCACATCCGTCGCTGATGACGGGTCCAGCGGGTCGGCCACAGTGTGGTTGGTGGTGATCCCGAGGGTCGCCGACGGCGCCAGCTCACGCAGCCGCGCCGTCGCCATGCCGTGGGCCAGTAGGAGGTGGTGGCCGGCGTGGAGTCCCTCGCGGCGGTCCGCGTGGCCGGGGGCGTGCTCGCCGCCGGCGTAGGACAGGAACGACGAACACCAGGGCTCATTGAGGGTGGTCCAGATGTTCACCCGGTCGCCCAGCGCCCCGTGCATCGCCTCGGCGTACTCGACGAAGCGGTAGGCCGTGTCGCGGTTGGTCCACCCGCCGTTGGACTGGAGTGCCGCGGGCAGGTCCCAGTGGTACAGCGTGACCCACGGTGTGATGCCGTGGCCGAGGAGCTCGTCGACCAGCCTCGAGTAGAAGTCCAGCCCCGCGGGGTTGAACTGATCGTCGTCCGGCCGCACCCGCGCCCACGACGTCGAGAAGCGGTACGACTGGAGGCCCAGCTCGGACATGAGCGCCACGTCGTCGGGCATCCGGTGGTAGTGGTCGCAGGCCACCGTGCCGTCGTCGCCGTTGGCGACCGCCCCGGGCTCGCGGCAGAACACGTCCCAGATCGAATCGCGGCGCCCGTCCTCGTGGGCCGCGCCCTCGATCTGGAAGGCGGCCGTGGCGCTGCCCCAGAGGAAGCCTTCCGGGAAGGTGTAGGTCGTCATCCCTTGACTGCTCCTTGCATGATGCCGGCGACCAGCTGGCGCCCGGCGACGGCGAACAGGATCACCAGCGGCAACGTGGCGACGACGACGCCGGCCATGATGAGCGAGTAGTCCTTGAAGTACGAGGCCTGCAGCAGCTGCAGTGCCACGGGCAGGGTGGGGTTGGCCGAGCCCAGGATGATGAACGGCCAGAAGAAGTTGGTCCACGAGCCCACGAACGTGAACAGCGCCAGCATCGCGGCGGCCGGCCGGGCGGCGGGCATCGCCACGGACCAGAACGTGCGGATCATGGAGGCGCCGTCGACCCGGGCCGCCTCGATGAGCTCGAACGGCAGTGCTTCGCGCAGGTACTGCGTCATCCAGAACACGCCGAACGCGGTGACCATGCCCGGCACGATGACGGCCTGCAGCTTGCCGACCCAGTCCAGTTCGGACATGAGGATGAACAGAGGCACGATGCTGAGCTGCGTCGGGACGGCCATCGTCGCGATGACGAACACGAGCAGCCCGTTGCTGCCGCGGAACCGGAGCTTCGCGAACGAGTATCCGGCCAGCGTCGAGAAGAACACCACGGAGATGGCGGTCACCGTCGACACGATGATGGAGTTGGCCAGCGCCGTCCAGAACTTGATGTCGGACTCGATGACGCGTGTCACGTTGGTCAGGAACTCCCCGGCCGGGATGAGCGACGGGATGGGGTTGCGGGCGATCTCGCCGGCGTTCGAGGAGGCCAGCAGGATCGTGAACCAGATCGGGTAGAAGGAGATGAGGACGACAGCGGCCAGCGCGCCGTAGGTCAGCCAGCCGGGGCGCTTGTCGACGCCGTGCAGCTTCCGACGGGCGGCGCGCGCCGCGCCCTTGCCCGCGAGCTGCTCGATCATGGGGGTGGACATCTGGGTGGACATCAACGGCCCGCCTTTCCGCTCGACGACGACGCGATGGACCGCGTGATGAGGAAGTTGATGACGCCGACCGCGATGATGATGAGGAAGAGCAGCCACGACACCGCCGCGGCGCGGCCGAAGCTCTTCTGCGCGCCCCAGCCCAGCTCGTAGATGTACATCGTCAGCGTCATCCACTGCCGGTCCGCGCCGCCCTGGCCCAGGGTGTCGAACATGCGCGGCTCGTCGAAGATCTGCAAGCCGCCGATGGTGGAGGTGATGACGACGAAAATGATGGTCGGCCGCAGCATCGGGACCGTGACCGAGAAGAAGGTGCGCCACCGGTTGGCGCCGTCGATGATGGCCGCTTCGTAGATCTCGCGCGGGATCGCCTGCATCGCTGCGAGGAAGATCAGCGCGTTGTAGCCCGTCCAGCGGAAGTTCACCATGGTGGCGATCGCGACGTGGGCCGCGAACGGATCGGCGTGCCAGCCGATGGGGGAGGTGCCGAGGATCTCCAGGACCGCGTTCACGAGGCCTGACTGATCGGCGAAGATCTTGGCGAAGATCAGGGACACGGCCACGGGCGCCACGACGTAGGGCAGCAGGACGCCCATGCGCCAGAAGGTCTTGGCGCGCAGGTTCGTGTCGAGCAGGTAGGCGATGACGATCGCGGCGAGGACCTGCGGGACAGAGGAGAGCAGGAAGATCGAGAAGGTGTTGCGCAGCGCCTTGAAGAAGTTGGGATGCTGCAGCACGTCGATGTAATTGGTGAGACCCACCATCTCGCCCTGGCCGCCGATGAGGTGCCAGTCGTGCACAGAGACCCAGGCCGTGTAGACCAGCGGGAAAAGGCCGACGATGAAGAACAGGATGAAGAAGGGGCTGATGTACAGGTACGGCGACGCCTTGACGTCGAGGCGACTCAGGCGTTGGCTCCGGGTGAGCTGCTGATTCATGGGGGACTCTCTCGCAGGGCGGGGTGACGGGCGGGGTCGGGGGTCGGGGTGTGACCCCCGACCCCGCGGGTGACTCAGCTGAGGCCGAGGGCGTTGTAGGCCTCGAGGGCCTTGTCCCACGAGCCGGCGGCGTCGTCGGTGCCTTCGACGTCGAGGCGGTTCAGCGCGTCGGTGACCAACTGCGCGAGCGCGAAGTAGTTCGGGCCCTTGAACGGCGCGACCTCGATGGCCTTGGCCCGCTCGGCGAGAATCTGGCCGGTCGGGGCGTCGTTGAAGAACGCGTTGGTCTGATCCAGCAGGGCCGGGTCCTCAAGGGCCTCGACCTGCGAGGGGAAGGTGCCCTTGGCCTGGAAGGCCTTGATCTGCTGCTCGGGAGCGGTCAGCCAGGCAGCGAGCTTCTTGGCCTGCTCATGGTTGGCGCCCTGCTCCGGGACGGTCAGGTACGAGCCGCCCCAGTTGCCGCCGCCGCCGGGGAACACGTTGGCGATGTCCCAGCCCTCGACACCCTGCGCGTTGCCCTCGATGACGCCGAGCATCCAGCCCGGGCAGAGCATCGTGGCGAACTTGTCGGTCTGGAATGCGTTGGTCCAGTCCTCGCTCCACTGCGCCAGGCCGGCGGACAGGTTGTCGTCGGTGGCTGCCGTCGCGATGTCGTCGTAGATCGCCTTGATCTCATCGTTCTCGCTCAGCGGGATGGGGGTGCCGTCGGAGTTCTCGAAGGGGTTCTCCACCTGGTTGACCATGCCCTGGAAGGTGGCCGAGGCGGAGTCGAACCACGCCACGCCGCCCGACTTGGCGACGAAGTCCTTGCCGACGTTGAAGTAGGTGTCCCAGTCGCCCTCGAGCAGGTCGGCCACCTCCTCACGATCGGTGGGGAAGCCGGCCTTCTCGAAGAGGTCGGCGCGGTAGCAGATGGCCTCGGGGCCGATGTCGGTTCCGTAGCCGATGACCTTGCCGTCCTCGGTGGTGACAGCGTCGGACTTCCATTCGAGCCAGCGACCGTCGAGCTCCGGGTCCGCCAGGTCGACGAACTTGTCCGGGTACTGCATGAGCTCGGTGAGCCAGTCGATCTCGATGGCTTCGATGTCGGCCAGGCCGGAGCCGGCCGCCAGGCGGGTGTTCATGTTGTCACGGGCCTCGTTCGAGGTCGCGGCCTTGCGGGCCTCGATGGTGACGTTGGGGTTGTCGGCCATGTACTCCTCGAAGAGCTCTTCGTAGCCGAACTCGTTGAAGGTGGCGACGGTGAGCGTCACCTTCTCGTTGGGATCCGCCGAAGCGGCTCCGCTCTGAGAGGCGTCGGGAGTGGTCCCGTTGCCGCTCGAGCAGGCGGTGAGCAGTGCCCCGACGCACGCGACGGCGGCGAGGTTGCGGATGGCAGCACGCACTATGACTCCTTTGTTTGCTGTGCCGATCCGAGAGCGCTCTCACCACATCGTCTGTGAGGTTCGAGAGCGCTCTCAGGGGATTGCTGGAAGGCTAACCCGGGGGTGCGGAGAGAGTCAACTCACGTTACCAACTTGTGATAATCGGCGGCTCGACCACGGTCCGCAGACCGTGTCTCAGGCTCAACGCCCCGCGACGAACGGTGGGGGTGTCAGCCGGCGGAGGGCCGAAGCAGCGGGTAGAGGATCGTCTCCCTGATCCCGACGCCGGTGAGCAGCATGATGAGCCGGTCGACACCCAGCCCCAGCCCGCCCATCGGCGGCACGCCGTACTCGAGCGCCTCGATGAAGTCGTTGTCGAACTGCATCGCCTCGGGGTCGCCCCCCGCGGCCTTGATCGACTGCGCCAGCAAGACCTCGCGCTGGATCACCGGGTCCACCAGCTCGGTGAAGCCCGTGCCCCGCTCGAGACCGCCGATGATGAGGTCCCAGGCCTCCACCTTCCCGGCGTCGGTGCGGTGCTGGCGGGCCAGCGGCTGGGCGATCGACGGGTAGTCGTAGACGAACGTGGGCTGGATGAGGTCAGGCTCGATGAGCTCGGCGAAGAGCTCCATCACCATCTTCCCCTCGCCCCACTTCGGGTCGTACTCGACGTCGTGGGCGTCGGCCAGGCGGTGGAGCTCCGGCAGGGGCGTGTCGACGGTGACGTCCTCGCCGAGCTTCTCCGACAGCGTCGGGAACACGGGCAGCCAGGGCCACTCGCCGTCGAGGTCGACGGTGCCCTTCGGCGTCTCGACCTGCCGGGAGCCGACGGCGTCGGCGGACGCCTGGACGACGTCCTGGATCAGCCGTGCGACGGTGCCCTGGTCCCCCCACGACATGTAGGCCTCGAGCATCGTGAACTCGGCGGAGTGCGTCGAGTCGATGCCCTCGTTGCGGAACACCCGGCCCATCTCGAAGACGCGGTCGGCGCCGCCGACCATGGTGCGCTTGAGGTGCAGCTCCAGCGCGATGCGCATGGTCATGTCGATGTCGAACGCGTTGATGTGCGTGGAGAACGGCCGGGCCGCGGCTCCGCCGTGCACGAGCTGCAGGATCGGGGTCTCGACCTCGAGGAAGCCCCGGTCGTAGAGCGTGTCGCGGATCGCCCGGGTGATGGCGGAGCGCTTGCGCACCATGTCGCGGGCCTCGTCGCGCACGATGAGGTCCACGTAGCGGCGGCGGACCCGGGCCTCCTCGGACAGGTCCTTGTGCATGACGGGCAGCGGCCGCAGCGCCTTGGCGGCCATCCGCCAGCCGCTGGCCATGACGGAGAGTTCGCCGCGCTTGGATGCGATGACCCGTCCGGTGACCCAGACGAAGTCCCCGAGGTCGACGTCGGACTTCCAGGCCGCCAAGGCCTCCTCGCCCACCTCGGCCAGGGACAGCATGACCTGGAGTCGCTCCCCGGTGTCCTCGGGGCCGAAACCGTCCTGCAGGGTCGCGAAGGCGAGCTTGCCCGTGTTGCGGATGAACACGACGCGGCCACCGGTGGTGACGACGTCGTCGGTCTCCTGCCCGGCCTCGAGGTGACCCCAGCCCGCGCGGATGTCGCGCAGCGTGTGGGAGCGCGTCAGGTCCGCGGGATAGGGGTCCCGCCCGTCGGCCAGCAACCGGGCGCGCTTCTCCTTGCGGACGGCGGTCTGTTCCGAGTCGCTGGGCAGGGGGGCGGGGGCATCAGTCACGCGGGCCATCCTAACGGCTGGGCCCGTGGCGCCCGGAATCGTGGTGGGCGTCAGCGCAGCGTGACCCGCACGCCCTCGGGGACGGTCTCGAAGCGGACGTCGGCCAGGCTCCCGACCGCCCAGTCGGCGGCCAGCTCCTCGGCGCTGTGTTCGGTGAGCACCGCGAGCACCGGCATGCCGGCTGCCCGGGCGGCCGCGACGCCGGCCGGTGCGTCCTCGCACACCAGGCACCGCTCGGGCGAGACCCCGAGCCGCTCGGCCGCCAGGAGGAAGCTGTCCGGCGCGGGCTTGCCGCGCTCGACCTGGTCCCTCGTGACGACGACGTCCGGCCGCGGCAGGCCGGTGGCCCCGAGCCGGGCGTCGAGCAGCGCCGTCGTGCACGACGTGGCGATGGCACGCAGGTGGGACGGGATGGCGGCGAAGGCATCGGCGGCACCGGGCAGCGCGACCACGCCGTCGACGTCCGACACCTCGAGTTCGTCGATGCGGCGGCCGGCCGCGTGCGCGAGGTCGGCGGGCACCAGGGCGCGTGCCACGGCCTCGGCGGGCCGCCCGGTGTACTGGCGCAGCGACTCGAGTTCGATGCCGTACTCCTCAGCCCACACCGCGTAGGCGCGGTGCATGGAGGCGACGGAGTCCGCGATGGTCCCGTCGAAGTCGAAGATGACGGCGTCGAAGGTGCCGAGCACGCTCACTTCCACATCGTCATGCCGACGAAGCTGGCGACGATGAGGCCCAGGCCGATGGCCAGGTTCCAGTCCCCGAGCGCGCGCATGAACCCGATGTGCTCGTAGGCGAGGTTCCACGTGACCATCCAGGCGACGCCGATGAGGCCTAGTGGCAGGAACACGGCGGGCACCCACGACCGGCCGGCGGGCGCCAGGCGCGCGGTCTCGCTGCGCTGCTCGGCCAGCTCTGACCTGCTCTTGGCCTTCTTCTTCTCGACGGCGGACTTGCGGACTCTCGATTCGGGCACTGTCGTCTCCTTCTAGCGGTTCTTAGCCTAGGTCAGCCGCCCCGAATCGCCCACATCCGCCGGCCGCGCTCGGCCCGCCTGCGGGTACCGTGGGCGCATGAGCATCTGGCGCACCATCGCGGAGCGGGTCCCCCGCGTGCGCGCCAACATGGGCCGAAACCAGCTGCGCGAGCGCTCGGGCCGGGGCCGCGCGACCACCATCCTCGTGTGCGTCCTGGCCGGATTCATGATGACCGTGGCCGCCCTCGCCGCGCGGGGAACCGACCTGCGCGCCGACCGCAACGCCGACCTCCGCGACCTCATCGTCAGCCAGGGGCGCCGCAACGAGGAGCTCCGCCTCGAGGCCGATCGACTGCGCGCGGAGGTGGCGGCCCTCGGCGATGCCGCCCCCGACATCACCTCGATCACGGGGGCCCTGGATGAGGCACAGCTCGCCGCCAGCATGGTCCCGGTCTCCGGCCCAGGCCTGCGGGTGGTGCTCACCGACGCCCCGAACGACGTGAAGCCGGCGGGGGTCGACGAAGACGCCCTGGTGGTCCACCAGCAGGACATCCAGGCCGTCGTCAACGCGCTGTGGGCGGGCGGCGCGGAGGCCATGACCATCCAGGGGCAGCGCGTCATCGCCACCACGGGCATCAAGTGCGTGGGCAACACCGTGGTGCTGCACGGCATCCCGTACGCGCCGCCCTACGTCATCGAGGCCATCGGGCCGCAGGACGGGCTGGCCGAGGGCCTCGCGGCCTCACCCGCCGTCCAGATCTACCAGCAGTACGTCGACGCCTACGGGCTGGGTTACGGCGAGGAGCGGGTGAGCACCCTGGAGTTCCCGGCGTTCAGCGGATCGACGGGGGTCTCCGTCGCGCGGGCGTCCGGCTGACATCGTCGCCGAGGGCCGTCCGGGTCCCGGATGGCACAATGGCCGCGTGGCCGCCATCCTCGTCATCGACAACTACGACTCGTTCGTCTACAACATCGTGTCCTACCTCGCGCAGATCGGCGCCGAGGTGGAGGTGTGGCGCAACGACGACCCACGGTTCGCGGACGAGGGCTGGTACGAGCCCTTCGACGGTGTGCTGCTGTCGCCCGGCCCCGGGACTCCCGAGGAGGCCGGGGTGTGCATCGACGTCGTGCGCACCCTCGGCGGTGTCCGGCCGCTGTTCGGGGTGTGCCTCGGGCTCCAGGCGATGGCCGTGGCCTACGGCGGCGTCGTCGACCGGGCGCCGGAGCTGCTGCACGGCAAGACGTCGCCCGTGTTCCACGAGGGCCGAGGCGTCTTCGCGGGCCTACCCTCGCCGGTGACGACGACCCGCTACCACTCCCTGGCGATCGTCGAGGAGACGGTGCCCGACGTGCTCGAGGTCACGGCCCGCACGGAGTCGGGCGTCATCATGGCGGTCCGCCACCGCGAGCTGCCCGTCGAGGCGGTGCAGTTCCACCCCGAGTCGGTCCTGACGGAGGGCGGCTACCAGATGCTGGCCAACTGGCTGGCCGAGTGCGGCGACCCGGACGCGCCCCGCAGGGCGGCCACGCTGTCTCCGCTGGTCACCACCGCGCTCGACTGATCAGCTGGTCTCGGCCGACGTCGACGGATCCGGGGACGGTTCCTCGCCCGCGCCGCCGTTGCCGCCCGAGTTGTTGTTGCCGCTGCCGGAGTTCTCGTTCGGCGTCGGGCTCTCGCTCGGGGACGGGTCGGGCGTCGGCGTCAGGCTCGGCGTCGGGTCGACGGTCGGCTCCGGCGGGGCGATCGCCACGATGACGCTGATCTCGTCCGTACGCGACGCCACCGCTCCCGGTTGCGGATCCTGATCGAAGACCAGCCCCGGCTGGGACACGTCGGTCTCCTCTTCCCGTGCGTCCAGCTTGAAGCCGGCGCGCTGGGCGACGGCCTGCGCCTCCTCCAGCGTCAGGGTCCGCAGCGACGGCACCACCGAGTTGCCCGTGGCCACGACCAGGACGATCTCGTCCGTGGGGGCCGCGGTGGCACCGGAGGCGGGGTTGACCTCGACGACCTCGCCCGCCACGGCGTCGATGGGCTCCTCGGCGGGGTCCGCGTCGACGTTCTTGACGTTCGGCAGCCCGGCGTCCACCAGCCGCTGGCGCGCCTCGTCGGCCGTCAGCCCGATCAGGCCGTCGGGCACGGTCTTGACGTCGGGCCCGCTGGAGACCGTGAGCGTCACCGTTGATCCCGGGTCGACGAGCTCACCGGCCTCGGGGTCGGACTCCAGCACCTGGCCGCGATCATCGGCCGTGCCGATCTCGTAGACCACCTCGGGCACGAGCTCCGCGCCGGTCAGCAGGGCCACGGCGGCGCGCTCGCTCTGGCCGACGACGACGGGCACCGCCACCGGTTCGGGTCCCTCCGGCGGGGGCGGGTTCATGATGGCCCACACTGCGACACCGAGCGCCACGAGCAGCAGCCCCGCCACCACCAGCAGCGCCACCAGACCCTTGCGGGACCGGCGGTCGTCGTCATCGTCGATGACGACGGGCGTCACGGCGGTCCTCGGACCGGGCGCGGGGACGGGGGAGATCCCGCGCCGCGCGGTCGTGGTCATGGGGTCGGAGGGGATCACCTGCGTCGGCGGCTCGACGGGCAGCGCGGCGTGCACCTGGTGGCCGCCCAGCGCGCGCAGGATGTCCTCGCGGAACTCGGAGGCGTCCTGGTAGCGGTCGCGCGGATCCTTGGCCAGCGACTTGAGCACGATCGCGTCCATGGCCGGCGAGATCTCGGGATCCACCTGCGACGGCGGCACGGGAGCCTCGCGCACGTGCTGGTAGGCGACGCTGACCGGCGAATCGCCCTTGAACAGCGGCTGCGACGTGAGCAGTTCGTAGAGCAGGCAGCCGACGGAGTAGATGTCGGACCGGTTGTCGACCTTCTCGCCGCGGGCCTGCTCCGGGGACAGGTACTGGGCCGTGCCGATGACGGCCGCGGTCTGGGTCATGGTCGCCGACGTGTCCGCCACGGCCCGCGCGATGCCGAAGTCCATGACCTTGACGGTGCCGTTGGGGGTAAGCATGACGTTGGCGGGCTTGATGTCGCGGTGGATGATCCCGGCGCGGTGCGAGTAGGCGAGGGCGTCCAGCACGCCGCCGGTGAACTCGAGCGCCCGCTCGGGGACGATCTTGCGGCCGTCGCGCAGGACCTCGCGGAGCGTGACGCCCTCCACGAGCTCCATGACGATGTAGGGCACCGTGACGTCGGAGGCGGAGTCGCGCTCCTCTCCGGTGTCGTAGACCGCGACGATGTTGGGGTGGTTGAGGCCGGCGGCGGACTGCGCCTCCCGCCGGAAGCGCGCCTGGAACGTGGGGTCGCTGGCCAGGTCGACCCGCAGGCGCTTGACCGCGACGTCGCGCTCGAGCCGCAGATCGCGGGCGCGCCACACTTCGGCCATGCCGCCCCGCCCGATCACCTGATCGAGCTCGTAGCGGCCGCCCAGGAGGGCTCCTCGCTCTGTCATCGCTCGCGTTCCTTTCGATCGGTCAGGCTCAATACTGCGCCATCAACCTGAGACATATCTGAGAAGCTCACCGCAGGGCCTCCAGGATCGCCGTGAAGATCGGGGCCGCGACGCGGCCGCCGGAGATGTCGTCGCGCGCCACGTCTGCGTCCTCCACGAACGCCACGATCGCGACCTTCGGGTCCTCCGCGTAGCCCACGAACCAGGCGTAAGGGGGACGGTCGGGGGCGGTCTGGGCCGTGCCGGTCTTACCGCCGACGACCAGGCCGTCGACCCGCGCGGGCCGGCCGGTGCCGTCCTCGACGGTGGCGACCATCATCTGCTGCAGCAGTTCCGCGCTCGACGCGCTGATGGGGCTGCCGAGGCGCTCGGGGCCCTGGGCCGAGAGGACCGTGAGGTCCTCGCTCGTGACGGTGTTGACCAGGTGCGGGCGCATGAGGACGCCGTCGTTGGCGATGGCGGCGGCCACCTGCAGCATCTGCAGCGGGGAGGCCGCGACGTCGTACTGCCCGATGGCCGACAGCGCCGTCTGCGCCAGGTCGAGCTCGGTGGGGAACCGCGACTCGGCCGCGCCGATGTCGATGGTCGGCTCGCTGTTGAACCCGAAGGCCTCGGCCATGGCCTGCAGCTTGTCGGGGCCCAGCGAGATGGCGAGCGAGCCGAAGGCCGTGTTGCACGAGGTCTTGAGGGCCTGCTCCAGGGTGACGGTCTCCCCGCCGCAGTTGGTGGAGTTGCCCATGGAGCGGCTGGAGTTCGGCAGCCGCAGCGACGCCGGCGCGTCGAGCTCGCTGCTCGGCACCAGGCCGTCCTCGAGCGCCGCGGCCGCCGTGATGAGCTTGAACGTCGATCCGGGGGGATACACCTCGCGGGTCGCCCGGTTCTTGAGCGGCTCGTCCTCGGCGTCGATGAGTTCGGCCCAGGCGGCGCGCTCGGCGTCGAGGTCGACGGTGGCCAGCCGGTTGGGGTCGTAGGTGGGCGTGGACACCAGGGCGAGGATCTCGCCGGTCTCGTAGTTCATGGCGATGGCCGCGCCGCGCTGGTTGCCGAGCGCCCGCACCGCGGCCGCCTGCGCCCGCGCGTTGAGCGTGGTGGAGATGTTGGCGCCCTGGGTGCGGCGCCCCGACAGCAGGTCGATGACGCGCTCGACGGACTGCTCCGAGGAGGTGCCGGCCATCTCCTCGGTGTACGAGGCCTCCAGCCCGGAGCGGGCGTAGTCGTAGGAGTACCAGCCCGTGACCGTCGACCACAGCTCGCCGTCGGGGTAGGTGCGCACGAACGGGAACCGCCCGCTGCGCGGCACCGACTGCGCGATCGGCTGGTTGCCGACCAGGATGGCCCCTCGGGGCTGCGCGAACTCGGCGTCCATGATGCGACGGTTGCGTTGCTCGGCGTTGAGGGCCTCGGTCTGCACCACCGAGATCTGCGTCAGGTTGAGCAGCAGCGCCGCCATCATGAGGGCGACGAACACCGTGACCTTGCGGATGGGGCCGTTCATCGGGCGATCACCTGGGTGGCGTCGTCGACGGCGCCGGCCTCGCGGGGGGCGGCGGTGGCGGCCTGCGGCATGCGGCCGCGGTGCGAGATGATCATGAGGATCGCGATGATGATCCAGTTGGCCACCAGCGACGAGCCGCCCTGGGACATGAACGGCGTCGTGAGGCCCGTGAGCGGCAGCAGGCGGGTCACGCCGCCGATGATCGCGAACACCTGCAGCGCGAACGCGAAGCTCAGCCCGGTGGCCAGGAGCTTGCCGAACCCGTCGGGCGATGTGAGGGCCGTCTTGAAGCCGCGGGCGATGAGGAGCGCGTAGACGAGGATCACACCCATGAGCCCGAGGACCCCGATCTCCTCACCGAGCGCCGCCGCGATCATGTCGCTCTTGGCCAGCGGGGTGAGGCCCGGGCGCCCGAGTCCCCAGCCGCGGCCGAAGAGGCCGCCCCACGCGTAGCCGAACTGCGCGCTGATGATCTGCAGGTTGCGGTCGTAGTCGCTGAAGGGGTCCAGCCACGCGTTGACGCGGCGCGGCACGTGGTTGGTGAACCGCCAGGCGGCGAGCGCGGCGCCGACGAACGAGATCCCGGCGAGAATGGGCCAGGCCGGTCGCTCGGTGGCGACGTAGATCATCACGGTGAACAGCCCGAAGAACAGCAGCGACGTCCCCAGGTCGTTCTGGTAGACCATCACGACGAGGGCCGTGAGCCACATGACCGCGATCGGGCCCAGGTCGCGGGGGCGGGGCAGGTCGATCCCCAGCACGCGGCGCCCGGCCAGCGCCAGCACCTCGCGCTTCTCGTAGAGGTAGGCGGCGAACGCGATCGCGAGGAGGATCTTGGCCACCTCGGCCGGCTGGAAGGAGAGCCCGAAGACGCGGATCCAGATCTGGGCCCCGCCGGAGGTGACCCCGATGACCGGCACGAGCGGGAGGAGCAGGAGCACGAGGCCGGCGATGAACATGAGATAGGGGTAGCGCTGCAGACGGCGGTGGTCGCGCAGGACGAACACCACGGCGGCGAAGAGCGACAGGCCCAGCGCGGTCCACAGCAGCTGGGTCGCGGCGTCGTTGGCCGGCGGTTCGGGGATCTGGTCGATCCGGGAGATCATCGCCAGCCCGAGGCCGTTGAGCAGGAACACCGCCGGCAGGATCACCGGGTCCGCGTACGGCAGCCGGAAGCGGACGACGAGGTGGGTCGCGATCCCCAGGCCGTACCACAGCGCGGCCACGGGCACGAGGCCCTCGGGCAGCGTGCCGTAGAGGTTGAGGCTCGTGATGATCCACCCGGCGAGGCCGAAGGTCTGCGCGAAGAGCAGGAGGACCAGTTCGACGGTCCGGCGCTTCTTGTAGACGATGACCTCGTCGGAGACTGCTGGCTGGACGGCGGCGGACATCAGCACGCCTCGGGGTCGGCTTCGTCGCTGTCCGTCGGGGTCGCGGTGACCGCGGGGGGCGAGAGGAACGTCGGGACCCCCGGGGCGACGCCGCCCGTGGGGGTGGGGCGGGCGGTGGCGGTGGGGAGCCCGGGGACCGTGGGCGTGGGGCTCGGGCTGGGCGTGGGCTCGGCGGTGTCGACGGGGCTCGGCTGGCGCCGCTCCTCGCGCACTTCGACGCACCGCTCGGCCAAGGCCCGCAGCTGCTCGGTGGTGGCGCGGCCGGCGGCGACGTCGGCCACCCGGATGGAGGACTCGACGGCGCGCTGGTAGAAGGCCGGCAGGTCGCCGATCGCGACGTCGGAGCGTTCTTCGAGCGTGCTGAGCCGGATGCCGAGGACCTCCCCGGGGAGGCCGTTGAAGATCGCGACGTTGCCCTCGTCGGCCGCGACGAAGTAGCGGGTCCGGGCGTAGGCCTGGACACCCCAGGCGCCGCCGCCGATGACCAGGGCGACGGCGACCAGCATGATGATGATGCCCGGCCAGCGCCGATGCGACTCCTGGGGCGCGTAGCGCGCCACCTCGTCGGGGCTGTGGTCCGTCGAATGCGCCGCCGGCCACGCGGCGGGCCGCCCCGGGGTGTTCGGGGCGGGGGACTGGCTGCGCGGCACGTCGAGCGCCGCCGCGGCGCCGACCAAGGTCCCCTCACGGGCGTCGAGCGCGTCGTCCTGCTCGACGACGTCGCCGAGGACGATGGTGATGTTGTCGTGGCCGCCGTTGGCGTTGGCCGCGGCCGCGAGGTTGGCCAGCGCGTCGGACGGGGAGTCGAGCTCGAGGAACCCACGGATGGAGTCGTCGTCGACGAGTCCGCTCAGCCCGTCGGAACAGAACATGATTCGGTCGCCGAGGCGGGCGTCGAGCAGGTCGAGGTCCGGCTCGAACTCCACCTGGCCGTTGAGAACCTTGAGGATCAGCGAGCGGTGCGGGTGCGTGGCGGCCTGCTCGGGGGTGATGCGGCCCTCGTCGATCAGCGACTGCACCCAGGAGTGGTCGTGCGTGAGTTGCGTCAGCTCGCCGTCGCGCAGCAGGTAGCCGCGCGAGTCCCCGACGTGCCCGATGCCGAACTGGGTGCCGTTGAACATGGCGCCGCAGAAGGTGGTGCCCATGCCGTCGAGCTCGAGGTCCTTCTCGATGAGGGCCGAGAGGATGGCGTTGGAGCGGCCGATGACGCCTGCCATCAGCGTGAGCATCTCCTCGCCGTCGGCGACGCGCCGGTCCGACCGCGCGGCCTCCTGCGCCGCGACGGCGGAGGCGACGTCGCCCGCGGCGGCACCGCCCATGCCGTCGGTGACGAGCAGCATGGTCGGGGAGGCGTAGCCCGAGTCCTGGTTGTTCTTCCGGACCCGGCCCACCTCGGAGTGTGCGGCGAAGCGGAGCGAGAACGTCATCAGATCTCGAACCGCATCAGGGTGCGACCGATCCGGACCACGTCACCGACGGTGACCTTCGTCGGCTCGGTGACGAGCTTGCCGTTGACATAGGTGCCGTTGGTGGACTGGAGATCGGTGATGACCCAGGTGCTGGGGTCCTGCTGGACGAGCTGCGCGTGGCGCGCGGAGGCGTAGTCGTCGTCGAGCAGGAGCGTCGAGTCCGCCGCCCGGCCGAGGTTGATCGTCGGCTCGACGTGCACCGACACGCCCTGCTGCGGGCCGGAGGTGACGGCGAACCGGGTCGGGTGCTTCGCGCGCTTGCGCCCTCGGCCGCGGTCCGCCGGGATGGCGGCGAGCGAGGACACCGGCACGCGCCGGCCGAACATATCGGTGCGGACGACGTTGGCGACGAAGAGGATGAAGAGCCACAGCAGCGCGATGAAGACGATCTTGACGGCCGCCACGATGAGGTCTGACACGGTCAGGACCCCGCGGGTGTGTGGATCAGCATCCGCGTGGAGCCGATCTCGATCCTCGTTCCCTCGCCGACCCGCGTCTTGGTGACGCGGTTGCCGTTGACGTGCACGCCGTTGGTGGAGCCGAGGTCCTCGATGGTGACAACCGGGTGCTCAGGGTCTCCGCTCACGGTGAGCATCGCGTGGCGGCGGGACACGCCGGGATCGTTGAGCCGGAGGTCTGCCTCGGCGCCCCGGCCGATGAGGAGCCCAGGAGCCACCAGCGGATGCCGCACTCCGTTGACCTCGAGCACCAGACGGCCAGGCCGGGGTTCCGGCGCGGGATTGTGGGCCGCAGCGCCGGTGTCGACGGAGACGGCCTGGCTGGTGACGGTGAACTGGCCCGTGGGCAGCGAGGTGTCGAGCTCGTAGTCGATGGTGACCGGCCCGTTGAAGACGTAGCTGCGCTCGGCGGCGTGGTCGCGGATGCCCGGGAGGATCTCCGCGTTGAGGGTCTTCGAGTACGGCACGAGGCGGTCGTAGTCCGCCTGCGAGAGGCCGACGGTGAAAGCGTTGGGGACCAGGCGGCGGTCGCGGCTGAGCAGTGTGGCCTCGGCGTCCAGCTCGCGCTGAATGCCGGCGACGATCTCGACGGGGTGGACGAACCCCTTGAAGGCTCGGGCGAAGACCTTGCCGACCGCGGACTCGATCCGCTTCTCGGCCTTGTCGAAGACTCCCATGCGCCTCCTCTCGGTGCTCAGTTGGCGCCTCCCCACGGGCAACGGTACGGGGCAAGTCTAACGGCCCCCGTCGTGAGGGCGCGACATGGGTTAGCTCGCCGTCGCCACTCTGGGGGGTGGGTTTGAGCAGATGGCACCTCTCAAGAGACTGCTCACGCGTGAGCTGGGCGGGGGGTTTCTCGCGAGTGGTGCCATCTGCTCAATTGCGGGTGACGTGGAGGGCTGAGCTGCCGGAGGGGGATCAGGCGGAGTGTGGGGTGTGCTGGGCCCAGGGGAAGCTCGGCAGCGCGTCAGCGAACGCACGCAGGATGATCTGGGAGCCCTCGAGGGCGGACAGGGACTCCTCCGCCAGCTGGGCCTCGACGTCGTCGGCGACCGACCGGACCAGCGGGGAGGTCCGCAGCGACTCCAGCAGCTCGTCGCGCACCATGTTCCACAGCCAGTCGCGCTGCTGGTCGAGGCGGCGCGCCGCCAGGGATCCCTCCGCCTCCAGTTCCGCCCGGTGCTTCTCGACGGCGTTCCACAGCTCGTCGAGCCCCGCGCCGGTGTACGACGAGCAGGTGAGCACCGGGGCGCGACGCTTCTTGGTGTCGCTGGTGATGAGCTTCATCGCGATGCTGAGCTCGCGGGCGGCGACCCGGGCCGCCTGCTCGTTGTCGCCGTCGGCCTTCGTGATGGCGATGACGTCGGCGAGTTCGAGGATGCCGCGCTTGATGCCCTGCAGCTGGTCCCCGGTGCGCGCCACCTGCAGCATGAGGAAGGTGTCCACCATGCCCGCCACCGCGACCTCGGACTGCCCGACGCCCACCGTCTCGACGAGGATGACGTCGTAGCCGGCGGCCTCCAGCACCAGCATGGACTCGCGCGTGGCGCGCGCGACGCCGCCCAGGTGACCGCCCGACGGTGAGGGCCGGATGAACGCGTCCTCGCGGGAGGCCAGTTCGGCCATGCGGGTCCGGTCGCCCAGGATGGAGCCGCCCGTGCGCGACGACGACGGGTCCACCGCCAGCACGGCCACCTTGTGGTGCCGCTCGTCGATGAGCTTGATGCCCATGGCGTCGACGAACGTGGACTTGCCCGCGCCGGGCACGCCCGAGATGCCGACCCGGAAGGCGTGCCCGGTGCGCGGCGCGATGAGGCGCAGCAGCTGGTGGGCGTAGTCGCGGTGCTCGGGCTTGGTCGACTCCACGAGCGTGATCGCACGGGCGATGTGCCCGCGGGACCCGGCCACGATCCGATCCGCCAACTCCTCGACCGACAGCTTCCGCATGCCCCTGACCCTACCGCCGGCCCCGGCCCGCGGGACGTCAGCCCCTGCCGTGGACCGCCGCGAGCTCGAGAATCTCCTCGGCCGCGGAGACGACGGCGGCGATGAGCTCGTGGTCGTCGCGCAGGTCCGTGGCCACGTGGGCGACCACCCTCGCCGCGTCAGGCGTCGATCGGCGTCGATACTGCTGACTAAACGGATCCTTGCCGTGCGGCGGGCCGCGAACGTGTCGTCCGCGTGCCTCGTGGAACGATGCGAGTCGGTGCGTAGAGCAGGCATTGGCACCACCGGCGCTTCGTCGCGCCGCGATGACGGGACGGCATCACGTGACGTGCGTGGCTGTGGACCCCCTGCACTTCTTATGAGCATGCGTCGGCGCGCAATATCACTGCCATCGTGGGGCACGCTAGGGGCATGTCAATGCTCGCTGTCATCCCTGCCCGAGGTGGTTCCAAGGGAATCCCGCGCAAGAACCTCCTGAGTGTCGCGGGCAAGCCCTTGATCGTCTGGACCATCGAACAGGCGCTCGCCGTCCCCGGCCTGCGGGTAGCCGTCTCCACGGAGGACCCCGAGATCGCGACCGTAGCGGCCGCCGCCGGGGCATGGGTCATCGCGCGCCCCACGGACCTCGCCCAGGACGACACCGCGACGGAGCCGGTTGTCGAGCACGCCATCGTCGACTGCACGGAGCGGTTCGGCAGACCGGACCGGGTGCTTCTCCTCCAGGCGACGTCACCCGTCCGTCGTCCGGGGACGATCGGCCGGGCCTTGGCCCAGTTCGACCGGGACGGCGTCGATTCCCTGGTCGGGGTCGTGCCCACGCCGCCGTTCATCTGGTCACTCGACGGCGACCAGGCGGTTGCGCACTGGGACTGGCAGCGCCGCGCCCGACGGCAGGACATGCGGGCCGACCAACTGCGGTACCGGGAGACCGGTTCACTCTATGTGACCCGCACCGGCATCTACGAGCGCACCCACAACCGCATGGGCGGACGCATCGGCCTGTTCGTCATGGATGAGATCGAGGGCGTCGACATCGACAGCATCCACGACGTGACCGTGGCCGAGGCGGCCCTGGCACGTCTGGGCGGGTGATCCCCCGCCTCACCTGGACGCGGCGTCCTCCAACGCGGCCCGCAGCACGGGTGTCGTCTCCACCGCACGCTCCGCGAGCAGGCGCGCGCCCAGCTCCGTGACGTGGTCGTCGTCGGAGTAGAGCAGGCCCTCCGGGGAGTCTCGGTAGCAGCGCGTCCCGTCGCAGAGAGCCGTGTGCATCGAGACGATGCCGGCGAGTTCGCGCCCCCCGGTCATATCCTCCAGCGCCTCGCGGATCGCCACCTCCCGCGGCTCGAAGTAGCTCCGATCCCAGTCGCACACTGTCCCGCCGAGGATGAGTGAGCGCCGGTGGGTGCAGCTGTACATGTCGGTGGGCCACTGCGGGCTGTCGTCTGCCACGAGGATGCGCCGGCCAAGCGCGGCGATGCCCTCGACGGTCCTCCGCATTCCGGCCTCCTCGGCGACCGACAGCGCACGACCGTCACGGACGAGATGTCGGACGTAGACGACCGTCTCGATCTCGGGCCGCGCCTCCACATGCCGGAGGACACGCTCGACCCCCTCCATGGAGGCGAACGGCTTGGGAGACCGGACGGTGATGATGCCGATGTTGGCATCCGGGTAGAGGCTGACGAAGCCGGGGAACAGGGCCTCGGCATGGCTGTCGCCGATGATCAGTACCGACGCCGCCCCCGGCTTCGTGGTCCCGCAGAGGCCGTTGGAGAGGTCGGCCATGTCGGGGTCGCAGGGGACGAGCTCGGAGGACCGCTCCTCGACGTCCTCGTCGAGATCCCGAGGGCGTTCGACGGAGGGGGCGATCGCCGCGGCGAAGACCAACGACGCTGACACGGCCATCGCCGTCGGAGGGATCAGGACCACCCCCAGGGTGGAGATGACCCGCCGGACCCCCTCCACGCGGAGCGCTCGGAACGGTTCCTCGATGAATCGGAAGCTCACGTATGCCGGAAGGATCGCGGCAGCGGCAGCGATGACCGGCGCGGCGGCCGAGAACGGCCAGATCGCCTTGGCGACGACGATGAAGGGCCAGTGCCACAGGTACAGCGAGTACGACCAATCCCCGATCGCCACCATGGGACGCGAGCTGAGAATGGCGGTGAGCGGCCCCCCGCCGTCGCGTCCGGCCAGGATGAGCAGCGCCGTGCCCACCACGGGCAGGAGGGCCCACTTGCCCGGGAAGGGCGTCTCGGGCGTGATGGCCATGAAACCCCACACCATCAGACCCGCCCCGATCACCCCTGCGGCGCGGAGCACCAGCGACGGCAGACGCTGCACCAGCCCTATGCCCAAGGCGAGCAGGCAGCCGGCCAGAAACTCCCACGCCCTGGTCACGGGGCCGTAGTAGCCGAGTGGGAAGTTGGTTCCCATCCGAACGGAGGCCAACGACGCCAGGGCCAGAGTCCCCAACAGGAGGAGGGGGACCGCCTTGGGCCACCGTCTGCTGAGCCGCCCACCGAGCACCAGCGAGAACAGGAGCAGCGCGGGGAGGACGACGTAGAACTGCTCCTCGACGGACAGCGACCAGGTGTGGAGCATCGGGTTGCGCTCCGCGGCGGTCCCGAAGTAGTCGCCGGTGTGATCGGCGATCACCCAGTTCGCGACGCCGACGGTGGCGCCCAGCGCCGTCTTGAGGGCCGTCTCCTGGGGCCCGAGCGGCGACAGGAAGAGCAGCGACAGCAGCACCGTGACGGTGCTCGTCACGGCGAGGGCAGGTCCCAGCCGCTTGAGGCGCCTGATGTAGAAGCGCCGGAACGAGATCGTCCCCGTGGTTGCGTGCTCGCGCAGCAGCATCAGCGTGATGATGAAGCCGGAGATCACGAAGAAGACGTCGACGCCGGTGAAGCCGCCGGGCACGGGCAGGCCGGCGTGCGTGACCATGACCGCGAGCACGGCAACGGCGCGCAGGCCTTGGAGGTCGCGCAGGCGGCCTGGGGCGGGAGTGTCGACGGACGAGGTCATGATTCCGTGATCGTAGGTGCTGCGGAGGCAGTTGTCGCCCAGCCGTGGGCTCAGTACGAGCGTCGCCCCTCGTAGCCGATCCAGGCTGCGAACGGCTCCACGGCCCGCGACCGCGGCTCATGGACGCGCGCCATGGCGCGGGGAGAGCCCGCGATCTCGTCGTAGAACGCGGCGTCGTCGAAGCCGGCCGCGGCGGCGTCGTGGCGGTCGGCCGCGAACACCACCCGCGACACCCTCGCCCAGAGCGCCGCCCCCAGGCACATCGGGCACGGTTCGCAGGACGCGTAGAGCACGCAGCCGGTGAGGTCGTGGGTGCCGAGGCCGGCGGCGGCCGCGCGGATCGTCTGGACCTCCGCGTGCGCCGTCGGATCCGGAACGGCGGTCACCCGGTTCACGCCCTCGAAGACCTGCCCCGACGGGGCGACGAGGACGGCGCCGAACGGGCCGCCGCCGTCCGTGACGTTCGCGACGGCGAGGTCGATCGCGCGCTGCAGGTGATCAGTCATCGAGCCCTCCTCGTCCTCACTGTAGTGAGTCTGGCGAGAGGGATCGCCGCCTGCGGCGACGGCTTCGAGACTCGGGCGCGACGGCGTTGCCGTCGGCCCGCGACCTCAGCGAACGGGGAGGGTGACGGCTTCGAGACTCGGGCGCGACGGCGTTGCCGTCGGCCCGCGACCTCAGCGAACGGGGAGGGTGACGGC
>Ga0209347_1002740_pt1 | contig 22378 bp, 33 predicted proteins | sample AutmiccommuBRH23_FD_187382 | JGI IMG/M metagenome (GOLD analysis project Ga0209347, IMG submission 187382) | Deep subsurface microbial communities from Mt. Terri, Switzerland - Autotrophic microbial communities BRH/23 (SPAdes) (version 2) | ecosystem: Environmental > Aquatic > Deep subsurface >...
TTGGCCTTGAACGCCGGTGAGTGGTTGCGTCTCGGTCTTCTTGGCATCGTTGCTGCTCCTCCCAGGGTCTTAGTGCCAGGGAGCAGTATCACCTATCGGGCTGTCCGAATTCGCCCGGCCACTTCTGATTGCGTTAGCCATCTACCTGGGGATTCAGCTCTTCTGACCCGCAGCGGTGGGGTAGTATCCTAACCGTGTACATCCAAAGGGGGTTGCAGTGCCGGTCGAATTCACCATCGAGTTCGAACTGGAGACCGACGGTCGCTGGATCGCCGAAGTCGTGGAGCTTCCGGGTGTCCTCGCCTACGGTTCGATTCAGGAAGAGGCCATCGCCCGCGTCCAAGCCCTTGCTCTCCGTGTCGTCGCCGATCGCCTCGAGCACGATGAGGCCGGCCACGACCTCCTGAAGATCACCTTCGCCGCCGCGTGAACCAGTGGCCGAGCACGCGCGCCCGGATCGTGCTCGCTGCCCTTATGCGGACAGGCTGGCCCGCATCGCCAAGCGTACGGGTCTACGGCCGGAGGACCTCTGAGACTGAGACGCCCGCCGAATAAGCACATCGAGCCGTCTCGCCTCGCTCCGCGGCTCATGTGCTGGGTGTTAGGCCGACGTGCGGCGAGGAGTCACATGAGCCGTCCTCGAAGGACCGGGCGGCGCGCGGCGCGAGCTGCCGGTCCAGGAACTCTACGCTCCCCTGAGGATCGCCCTAGAGGCGGGCGAGCTCCTCACTGAGGTGCGGGTGCCGCCGCCTGCGGACGGAGTCCGGTCCACCTTCCTCAAGTTCACCGTTCGCGAGCCCATCGACTTCGCGGTGGTCAGTGTGGCGGCGAACCTCACGCTCCGGGAGGGAGTCTGTACCGGCGCCCGCGTCGTCCTGGGTGCGGTAGGGCCGCGGCCCTACCGGGCGGTGCAGGCCGAGGCCCGACTCATCGGGGTCCCCGTCGAGGAACGAGCCGCCGTCGCGGCGGCAGGGCGGAGGTGGCCGGCGCCAAGCCGCTGCGCGGGAACGGATACAAGGTTCCGCTGGCTCGGTCGATTGTGATGCGAGCCATCTTGGCGGCGCTGGAGGGAGGTCCTCCGGGAGGACCAACGTCTTCCTTGACGGCTGAGGTTCGCGACATATACAGTCTGCCAAAGCATAGGCGCGGCCACCATGTCTGCCGCGCGAGACTGCGGACTCATTGTGGGAAGGCCGCTAGCTTGAGCCCAAGAAACGACGGCGGCAGTGCCGAGGCAAAGGCGGGATAGTGACGCGGTTCAAGAAACTGAGTCCTGTGCTCTGGGGCCTTGCGGCTGCCGTCCTCGCCTTCTCACTCGGCGCCTACGGAGAGGCAGTGGCCAGCGGGGAGCGGGCTGGCTTCGTGATGAACTTCCCGGCAACCGGCACCGAGTGCGGGGGGCCGTCGATGCGGGATCTCACGGGCGAAATCGTGATCGAGACCGACGGCGCCGGCCTCGTCAAGCGCATACTCCAGCCGCGCACTCTCGAACTCGTATCGCACGTCGTGCGCAACGTTGGCGACGTGCCGCAGCGAATCAGGTTCGAAGTCCAAGGGCTTCCGGCGGACATTGAGTTGGAACTCGGTTCTCGGGATCTTGCTTGGAACCCCGAAACACACGAGATCGAACGAGACATCGCGCCCGGTGAGGCGGTTGATTTCGACGTACTCATGCACCTGCCTGCGCAGATTCCCTTCAGCTCGATGCCCCTGCGCGGCCAAGTCGTGATCTTCGATGCTTCGAGCGGGCAAGTCTTGAGCACTCTGCCGGTGAGTCTGGTTCGTACCGGTGCCGTTGGCGGGGGTAGTTGCTGTGATTAGGAGCCCTCTGTTCATCAATCGCGTAAAGAGACTGGTGGGATTCACGGCAGGGCTGGTGCTCTTATACGCTCCTCTTGCGCTCATCGCCCGCGCGTTCGCCCTCGCCGCGCCAGGGTCTCTCGCCGGCACCACTGTCTCAGACGTACATACCGCGTGCTTGCGGATGCCGTGGGGGTGGCTGATCCAGCCGTGGATGCTGTCGACCCTCCAGGGCAACCCTGTCTACTGGGTGGCGATCCTGCTTCTCCCGGCGACTGCGATCATCCTCGGCCCCCTGTTCTGTGGGTGGGTGTGCCCGGCCGGCGCCGTGTCGGAGTACCTGGGGCGCATCGTCCCGGACCGGTCCAAGTTCGATCTCAAGCGGCTCGTGGACATAGTCCCGCTCCGTTACGGGTTCTTCGGGGGCCTTCTGCTCGCCCCGTTCGTGTCGGCGTCCATCTGCTGCTCGTTCTGCAACTTCACCCACATGCAGAACATCGTGAGCGCGGTGTTCGGCGACAGCTCGGGGTTCGCCTTCCTGTCATCGACCGGTGTCATAGCCGCGACGCTGTGGATCGTCCCTCTGGGTGTGTTGACGGTCGGTGGACGGGGATGGTGCTTGTTCCTGTGTCCCGCGGGCACGGTCATGGGCATCGCCTCGGCGGTGACGGCTCGGTTTCCGTGGGCACGACGCATGCGGACGCGCGACACATGTGCCGCGTGTGGCGAGTGTGAGCGAGTCTGCCCGATGCGGGCGGTCAAATTGGATGCGCCGGGGCCGGCGGAGATCGACCATCGGCTGTGCATCGACTGCTTGGACTGTGCAGCCGCCTGTAAGACCGGAGCCATGCGCTACGGGAAGCCGTCATGAGTAGCCCTCGGGTGCGCCGTGTCGTCACGTTTGTGAGTGGCTTTGCCGCGGTGGGCGCTGCCGCGCTTCTCGCCGGGGCCTGCCCCGCCAAGTGCGGGAACTGCGACCAATGCGCGGCGGCCGTGGCGCCGATGGCCGCGTCGGCTGTGGCGGTCGGAGGAGCGCTGGTTGCGTCGACCTGGATATCGGGAACGGACGACACATCTGCGGTCCCTCAGGAGGATAGTCCTCCGAGAGGACCGGCTTCTATACGGTGACAGCTCAGCGAAAGTCGACAGCAGACACGCTGCGACGCGTGCGCTGGCCGGCGAGATCTCTCGCGATGACTTACGATGGCCCGGTCCCGACGCCGACGAATCGGTGCTCACTGCCTTCACCGCAGCAGACGAGTATCTCGACGTCCGCTCCCGTGGCCTCGATGAAGACGATGAAGACGCTTACTGGGCCGAGGAACTTGGACGCATGATCGAGCGGCTTGAGGTCGGTGAGCCACTCGAGCATGAGCAGCTTGCGGGTTGGAAAGGCATCGATCTCACCTCCTGTTTCCGGATGCCCTTGAACGCAAGTACCCGAACGCAGCGGCGGAGTGGGGCTGGCAGTGGGTCTTTCCTCAGGAGCGTCGTTGGAAGGACCGGAAGACCGGGCGAGAGGGTCGGCACCACGTCCACGAGACGCTGGTGCAGCGAGCCGTTCGACAGGCCGTCCGCGAGACCGGCATCGCCAAGCACCTTCCGGGAACCCTCACGTCGTCTTAGGGGGGATGCATAGACAGACAGATGGCAGGCGATGGCGGATTTCGGCAGACTGCAGAAGTATTGTTAGGAATAGCCGGGCATTCCGAGATGGGGGCAGAGGAAGATGGCGAAGGTGCTCCTGACCTACGCGAGCAAGTACGGCTCAACCTGCGAAGTGGCAGAGGCGATTGCGAAAGCGCTTCGCACGCGTGGACTCGATGCCACCGTTGAGCCGGTCGAATCGGTCAAGGATCTCGAGGGGTACTCCGCGGTGGTGCTGGGTGTCGCCCTGTACTTCTTCAGATGGCGCGGCTCGGCCCACAAGTTCTTGAAGCGCCACCATCGCAAACTCGAGCGTATCCCGATGGCCGTGTTCGGGATGGGGCCCATCGAAGACACGGCCGAACAGTACAAGGGCGCGCGCGAGCACCTGGACAAAGGACTTGCTAAGCATGCCTGGCTCGCACCGGTCTCCGTCACCGTATTCGGCGGACGCCTTGCTCCCGAAGGCTTGCGCTTTCCGGACAACAACCCCGCAATCCGCCAAATGGGCGCTGTCGACTTGCGCGACTGGGATGCTGTCGGGAAGTGGGCGGACGGCCTCGTTGAGAAGCTGAACGAGGCGGCACCGCAAGGCGAGTGAGACCCGGAACCGGCATTCCTAACAAGCGCTTCCAGCCGACTTACGAACGCGCTAGGCTGAATGCGGCCGCTCGTTCGCGGCTGAAGCGCAACACGTTGGAACGAACCTGAGGGGAGCGGCTGGTGAAGGTCCTGATCGTACTCGCACATCCCGATCCGGCCAGTTTCAACCATGCGCTCGCGGGCGCAGTCATGGACGCGCTCACAGGCGAGGGCCATGAGGTCTCACTTCGCGACCTGTATGCGGAGGGGTTCGATCCGGTACTCCCGGCAGGCGAGATACCATCAGCATGCGAACTGTCCGGTGATCTCGACGCCTGGTGCCAAGAGGTCTCCTCGGCACAGGGCATCGTGGTCGTGCACCCTAACTGGTGGGGATCTCCGCCCGCCATCCTCAAAGGCTGGATCGACAGGGTGATCCGCCCGGGCGTGGCATACCGCTTCGTTGAGGGAGATAGCGGCGAGGGCGTGCCCGTCGGACTCCTCTCGGCGCGCTCGGCACTTGTGCTCAACACCGCCAACACGACCGTCGAGCGAGAGCTGGCCGTCTTCGGTGATCCGCTCGAGCGCATCTGGCGAGACTGCGTCTTCGGGCTTTGCGGCGTGAGAGACGTGACTCGGCGCTACTTCGGGGTGGTCGTGACCAGCACGCCAGCAGAACGTGCGGCGTGGCTGGAGGAAGCGCGTTCGCTAGCACTCGGCTGCTTCGGTGTCGCATAATGGAAGCGCAAGCGCGCGGGTGAAGCCGAAACACGTTGGGCGGACCGGCTGTGGGGGGTCTGGACGGAATCGGCTTTGGTCCATCCGGTACTGTTCGCACCTATTGGGAGGTCGTTATGGCCAAGAACACGGGTAACCGTAAACGAGTCGGATTGCTGCGCAACCGCTTCCAGAAGTTCAACCCGTTGACGGGGCTCTGGGGGAAGTACGACACGCGAGGGAAGTTTGTCGTCGGCGGCCTACCCATGCAGTAGGAAGGTGCGCGGAAGTACGAGCTGTAGGAAAGAGGGGCGCCATGCGTCTGACAAAGTAGGTTTGTGAGCAGCGGCTGGATCTGAACGAAGACTTCGTCACAAGGACCCACAACAGTCAGCGAAACTCCACCGAAGATCGGACATACACGATTGCGGATGGTGAACTTCATTCAGGCGAAGGGCAACACTTCGTGGGCGGATAGCCGCTACGAAAAGGAGTGGGTCGCCGATGACGAAGCGACCCATCGGTTCCTGTACAACAACCTCGGAGTCCTGAACACGGACGAAATCGACTGAGCCGAGTTTGAAGTCGAGGTAGGGCGGCGAGCCGCCCAACAAAGGCATCGAGCGGGCGGCGCAAGGTAGTATCAACCAGCGAGGTATGGACCGCCGCTCATGCGCAACACGTTCGGCCGTCCAGCTCGGCCATCTGGCTGCCAATCGGGTGATCGCGATCGAGGGGTGGTCCCAATGGTTGAACTCACCGGGAAGATCGTGCTTCTGACAGGTGGCTCGCGCGGTATCGGCCCAGTGATCGCCGAGACGATTGCTCGACGCGGCGCACACATCGCGTTGGCTGCCCGGGACGAGAGCCGACTGCGCGCCGTGGCCGCCCATTTGGGCGAGCTTGGAGCCACCACGCTGGTGGTTCCAGTCGATCTACGAGAGGCGCGGCAGCGAGAGCAGCTCGTCGACACCGTACTCGCTGAGTTCGGCGCCATTGACGTCCTTGTCAACAACGCCGGCCTTGAGACTGAGGGGGCCTACGCGGAGCTACCCTGGGACTCCATATACGAGAACCTAGACGTGAACCTGGTTGCTCCGATGGCCCTGACCCATCTCGTCCTCCCGTCCATGCTCGCGCGAGGCGCCGGCCATGTCGTCAATATCGCCTCCATCGCCGCCAAGAGCGGTGCTCCCTATGCTGCGACGTATTCCGCCACCAAAGCTGGGCTCGCTGAGTGGACGCGCGCACTCCGCCTGGAACTCGCCGGCACCGGCGTCCGTTTCTCGACCATCTTCCCGGGATACGTCAGGGACGTCGGGATGTTCGCCAGATTCGGAGTCAAGCCCCCTTGGATGGTCGGCTCGTGCTGCGCCACTGAGGTCGCTGACGCGGTCGTCGATGCAATCGCGTCGGGCAGGCGGGAGACCATAGTCAACTGCCGCCCTTTGCGATACGCGTTCGTCCTGTGCGAGGCATCTCCCGCCTTGGGTGATTGGCTGGTGCGATTCAGCGGTGCCGTCGACTTCCAGTGCAGGAAGGTTAAGCGGGGAGCCGCCTAGCGCCCATCAACCTGTCAAACTCGGCAGGGAAGCGTACGCCTCCTCGGGAGGCCGTTCCGGCCTCGGGTAGGCGACCGTGTCGTGGGCCAGCCTGTGATCGATTGGGTGGGTGATTCCCCATTGGCAGGAAGTCGGTTCACGTACAGAGTTGCCCTCGGATCGGGGGCCTGCGCGCAGGTGCAGGGTGAGGAGTGGTTGATGCGCAGCAAGCGGCTGTCCAACGCTTTCTCAGCATCGAACGGGTCGCCCTGCGAAAGCTGAGACAACTGGAGATCGCCGGTGCCCTAGGTGACCTTCGGGTCCCTCCGGGCAACCGCCTTGAGGCATTGAAGGGCGATCGCGCCGGCCAGCACAGCATCAGGGTCAATGATCAGTTCCGTATCTGCTTCCGCTGGACCGCAGCCGGCGCTGAAGATGTAGCGATCGTGGACTATCACTAGGAAGGAGGTGAGATCATGACCACTCTTGCGCCCATCACTCCGGGTGAGCTCTTGGCTGAGGAGTTCCTTGGCCCTATGGGTATCTCGCAGTACCGCTTGGCTAAGGAGATCGACGTTCCCGCCCAGCGCATTTCCGAGATCGTTGCCGGCAAGCGCTCGATCACTGCCGATACCGATCTTCGTCTCTGCCGGTTCTTCGGGCTGTCCGACGGCTACTGGCTGCGGGCCCAAGTGGCCCATGACACGCAGGTAGCCAAGAGCAGGCTGTCCGAGGCACTCGCGAAGATCCGTCCTTGGCGCGATCCTCCTTCGCGTCTTGGCCGCACTGCCTAACAAGCCGCCGCAGACCGACGCCGCTTGGCGGCGCGGGTGAGCGGCTGGCCGTTGGGCTTACTTGGTCCCTCGGTTCGGATGCCGCATGGCGACGCTGCACGCGAGCGGGTAGGATGATGGAGGAGGTGTGCCATGGTCGCAGCAATCGAGAGTAAGCGTGACGCAATCGCCGCTCCCCCACACCCCTTTTCATCGGAATTGCTATCACGGGCGTTGTGCTCATTGCGGTCTCCGTCGCCGCGCTTGTGATCGCGTCAAGGCTAGGCGTTCCGGCCCGGGAGGGCTGAGCCGTCTGGCGAATGGGCCGCTGCAGTCCTACCCGTCAGATGTCGCCTCCCCGCAGTGAGGGTTTTCCCGTCTGGGAGCGGGCGCTTGTCGCCGTGAACGCCGTAACCGGTGTCGCCTTGTGGTTCTTCGCCGCCGGCAGGTACTCGTTCGTCGGCTCTCTCCGGGATCTGCTCTTCGGGCCGATAGTGGGGGTCATCGCATTGACGACGGTGATCGTGCTTCGCGTCAGCGGCGTTCGTGTGAATCAGCTCGACTCTCGGGCGTTGCTCGTGGTCGGCGAACCGGACGAGCCCGAGGAAAGGATCGAAGTCGACTGGCTGCCTTTCTGAATGGCATCCAACAAGCGCATTATCACCCTCGGCGTGGACGGACCTCCCGCGCGCCATCCTCGAGACGAGCTGGCGAAAGACGTCTCCCCGGACCTGCCTTCCTCTGGTGGCCTTCGGCAGACTGCAGAAGTTATTATTTGGCAGAACGGGGGGATCAATGGTCTCACGTCTGTGTGCCGCATGGCGGCAGACGCGGGTTGTAGCACGCCGCGAAGCCCTTGAGTGCTAGCGTCACCTGTCGCACGCCCAGAGGGAGTCCCTATGAAGCCGGAGCCGCTCGACCACAGCGAAGTCCCGAACGCGAACACGGCTTCGCTTGGACGCGCGCTGGGGCGTAGCCAGAAGATCAAAGTTGCCATCAAGCGGGCTGCAGGCAGGCTCACTTCGGCAAATGCGATGCTGAAGGGGAGTAAGGGGGCGGACAGCACGGCTCGCCGCGTCGAGCAGGCCATCACTCTTTATGAAGATGTAGAGGACGAGGTGGCGCAAGCCGCGCACGACCTCACTCAGGTCAACGCCGACCTTGCCGTGGAGGTCGCGGTACGAGTGGGCATCGAATCCGAACTCGCCGACACGAAAGCCGATCTGGCCGATGTGCGGGTCGATTTGGCCATCGCGCGTGACGACCTCTCGGAGTCTCAAGCGAGCGTGGACGAAGCACTTCAACGCGCGCTGCACGACCCGCTCACCGGTCTTCCCAACCGGGTGCTGTTCGATCAGGGTCTCGACCAAGGGCTGATTCAGGCCCGTCGGCACGGTTGGAGACTAGCGGTCCTCTTCATCGATGTCGACGACTTCAAGAGTATCAATGACTCGTATGGTCACCACGTGGGCGACGAGGTGCTGCTCATGATCGCCGATCGCCTGCGGTCGTTCGTCCGCGCGGAAGACATGATCAGCCGCCGGGGTGGCGATGAGTTCGTGTGCCTGCTGCTGGAAGTCGCAGAGCAAGCCGAAGTCAACCGCCTTGCACGGAGCATAATCAGTCGCATCGCCGAGGAATTCGAATCAGGTGGGACGACTCTGTCGGTAGGGTCCAGTATCGGTATCGCCATGTATCCGGGGGACGGAGAATCGGCCGATGTTCTTCTGAGAAATGCCGACGAGGCCATGTATAGAGCCAAACAAACCTCCGAGAGAGTCGTGCTCTGTGGGTCTATAACTTCGGAACGGTGACCTCGGGTCGTTGGGTTGCGGCTCGTTGTGGTTCTTCGTCACGTTGGACGCACACCGACATATGGGAGGCGCAGGTGGAACGCATGGACTGGTACGATAGCCTAGCGAAGCCGACGTGGACGCCGCCGCCCGTCTTCATCGGCACCATGTGGACCGTGCTCTACCCGATCATCATCGTGACCTTCGGCTACATGGTCTATCGGATCGCGAGGGGTATGGTGCCGACTTCGCTGCTCTTACCTATCACGATCAACGTCGTCTCCAACATCGCGTTCACGCCGATCCAGTTCGGCCTGCGAAACCTGCCGCTCGCCTCGGTCGACATTCTCATAGTCCTCGTCACGATCGTCTGGTGCATTGTGGCGTTCTTGCCATACTCGCGACTGGCGGCGCTCGCGCTCACGCCGTATCTCGCCTGGGTCACCACGGCCAGCGTGCTGCAATTCTCGATCACCTGGATGAACCGCTAGCTGTCCATGCAGGGCCCCGCGTGTTAGCCGCAGAGGCTGCCGGGGGCCGACTCCTTGGTCTGTTCTGCGCCCTACCCGTGTCACGTGTAACGCCACACGATTGAGGCGATGTCGAACAAGCCGTGCAGACCGGCGCCGCTCTGCGGCGCGGCTGGACGGCTGGCCGTTATGCGGACGCGGCGGTACGGCGTTGACATGTGTCACGTGACAGGATAGATTTGTCCGGTGATCAGGTCCTTCGCCGACGATGAGACGTATTCCCTCTACCTGACCGGCAAGTCGCGACGTCTGCCTCCGGAGATCGTGAGGCGGGCGGTGCGAAAGCTCGAGTACATCGACCTCGCCGGGCAGATCGAAGATCTACGCGTGCCACCCGGGAACCGCTTTCACGCTCTCGAAGGTGATCGCAAAGGTCAGTACGCAATCTCGGTCAACGACCAGTGGCGCATCTGCTCTCGCTTCATCGACGGCGACGCGCTTGATGTCGAGATAACCGACTACCGCTGAAGCCGAGGTGCCACATGAGTATTCCTAACACGAACAACCGCACGATACGACCCACCCACCCCGGGGAGATGCTGCGGGAGGATTTCCTGCCCGACTACGGTCTGACCATTGCCGGCCTGGCCGCTTCGCTCGATGTCTCCCGGCAGACGGTCAATGAGCTACTGCGTGAGCGCCGTGCCCTGAGTCCGGAGATGGCGCTGCGTCTCGCCCGTCTATTCGGGAACTCGGCAGAGTTCTGGCTGAAAGCACAGCGTGCCGTAGACCTCTGGGAGGCCGAGCAGTCGATCGGGGCCGTGGTGGAGCGGATCAAGCCGCTCAAGGTCGCATAACAACGATGCAGTCGGCAGCGTTCCACGCTGCCGCTGATGCCGTCGATGTTAGACCGCGCGTCTGCACGAATACCGGTCTAACAGGCGTATCGAGCTGACGGCGTCACGCTAGAATCATCCGAAAGCGCACGGGCCGCAGCTCATGTGCAAACCACGTCAGCAACGTACTTGGGGGCCTTCATGGAGCCGCGAATCAGCATCATCACCCTCGGTGTGGACGACCTCCCGCGCGCCATCTGCTTCTATCGTGACGGGTTGGGGTTCGCGACGTCTGCCCAAGATGACGCAGGCATCGCCTTCTTCGATACGGCGGGCACCCGACTGGCTCTCTATCCTCGAGACGAGCTGGCGAAAGACGTCTCCCCGGACCTGCCTTCCTCGCGCGACGGGTTCTCGGCCGTGACCCTGGCTCATGTGGCGCGCTCTCGCGAGGAGGTCGATGCCATCTTGGCCCAGGCTGCGCGAGCCGGCGGCTCGATCGCCAAGCCTGCCCAGGAGGTGTTCTGGGGTGGCTACAGCGGTTATTTCGCTGACCCGGATGGACACCTGTGGGAGGTCGCCTCATGGGAGGGTTGGCAGTTCAACCCGGACGGGAGCTTGGTCGTCGAGTAGCTGCTACCGGTCGCCCAAGAACGTTCGACGTATCCGACAACCAGAGAACGGATGGTGCAGCAGTGCAACGGGTAGGTTGGACACTGGTCTGCGCACTGCTGCTGGCCTTCCCAGTGTCCGGCTGCGTTGACGATGATCCCATCGATTCCAACACGGTGGTCCAGCAAGAAGAGGTGGGCCAGACTCCTGAAGAGGTCATTCGAGACTACTTCCTTGCGGTCGGCCGACACGACGACGAGACCATCGACGCGCTGTCGAGCTCGTATCTTCGGAAGGCACGGCAGTCGTGGGCCGACGATGACACTGAGGTCAGGTACGACATGTCGAACCTGACGGTCACCCCGACTGAGCCCGCTGACGACAACGATCTTGCCAGTCGACCTGAGCGTTATCAGGACTACTTCGCCGTTCGCAACGGGAGAGTCGACTACGTCATGCTCGACGACTCGATGACATCGATGGCGGGACCGCAGCTGCGTTTCGTGACCGTAGTGAAGGAAACGGAATCCTTACCCTGGCGCGTGGAAGAGATCGGGACCGGGCCCTAGGAAGCGTAAGGCGCGCTGGTGGAGCGCACGAACGTTAGACTCACCGGTGGAATGGGAGAGGGGACACGATGGGTCGGCTGATCTGCCCGCGCCGCTCGCACCCGGATTGAGCGCGCGTTCGAGCCCGACGCCGTCCGACGGATGAAGGACGAGCTCGTGGCTGACATCTCGATCGGTGGACCGACCCTGGCGGCTCAGGCGATCGCGGCCGGTCTGGTCGATGAGTATCAGCTGTTTGTCGTGCCCGTCGTCGTGGGCGGGGGCACGCGCAGTTTGCCGGATGGAATCCGGCTCGACTTGCAGCTCGTCCACCAACGCCGGTTCGACAACGGCACGGTGTACATGAGCTATCGACCGGTCGGATGACGGCAGGTCCCGGAGTCTCGCGGGGGCGGCTGTTCCTCACGTGGGAAGGAGAGCCACTCTCGCTTCGGGCGAGCGGGTCCAGCGCTTCCTCGGCATCGAACGGGTCGCCCTGCGAAAGCTGAGACAACTGGAGATCGCCGGTGCTTCCTCTTGCCACCGTGCTGCTGAGCAAAGACGTCGCCCTCGCCGAAGGGGCACTGGGCTTTGCTCTCCTGATCGGGCTCCAGTTCGTCGTCACATGGTCGAGCGTCCGGGCACCGTGGGTGCGGCAGTGGGTCACGGGGGAGCCACTCATTCTGCTGTATCGTAGTCCGCCGAGGGGGCGGGGACGGCCGTCCGAGCCTCGATGGTGTCCAGTGCCCGCGGCCGAGCAGCGAGTCCGCCGACTGGACCCGCCGGGCAGGTGAGCTCGATAGTTAGGCCCAACCATGGAGATCTTGTGGTCGAAAGCGCGTGCGAACCCAACTCGCCTGAGTCACTCGAACCGCTGGTCACAGACGGTCGCATTCCCCAGCGGCGAGTCTGGGGCATGCTGGCGCTGCGCTCAGCGCTGTCGTTCGCTTTGCTTCTCGCGGTTGCGGGTGCCCTGGCCCTGACTGGGCGCGACGACGCAGTGGCAGGGTCGGCCGCTTGGTGGTTGTGGTTCGTGACTGCTGCCAATGTCGCGTGCATAGCACTGATGGCTCGGTTCGGTCGCATTGAGGGCCTGCGGCTTCGGAACATCTTCTTCGCCAGCAGGTCCACCTGGAGGGGCGACCTGCGCTGGGCCGTCATCTTTGTGATCGGGACCGCTGTGCTCGCGATGCTCCCCGGCACACTCCTCGCCACGGCATTGTGGGGGGACGCCAACTATCCCAACGAGCTGCTCTTCCAGGCGCTTCCGTTGCTCGCGGTGTATCCGCTGTTCCTGCTCATGCCCGTCACCCAAGCGCTAGCCGAACTACCAACGTACTGGGGCTACGTCGCGCCGCGGCTTCGCGCGTCCGCGATGAATCGTCTGCTGGTCATCGTGATAGTGGGGGCCACGCTGTCGCTACAACACATGTTCTTCGCCTTTCAGCTCGACTGGCGCTATGACCTATGGCTGGCAGTCAAGTTCTTGCCGTTCGCGCTGTGGACCGGCTTTATCGTGGATCGTCGCCCTACCGCGTTGCCGTACCTGATGGGTCTGCACTTCGCACTCGACGCCAGCCTGCCGGTTCTCCTTCTCCTGGCCTCGAAGGGTGTACCGCTATCCTGAACGGGACGCGAGTGAGCCCAACCCGTGCTTCCAGCGGACTCACGAACACGCTAGGCTGGAGACGTGGCCGCTCGTTCGCGGTTGAAGCGCAAACACGCAGTTGGGAAGGCCGCAGAGAGGAGTTTCCGTGAGGTTCGCCGCTTGGAGTTCGATCATCGTCGGCGCCATGATGTTGCTGCAGTGGGCATTCTTCCTCGGCACAGGCTCCGTCCCGGAGGTTGATTCGGAGCCTGTCGCGCTCGTCTTCCACCTGGTGGCCGAGGGTGCCACTTCTCTGGTGCTCCTCTATGCGGGTCTCGCGCTGCTGCGAAGCGGGCGCTCCGGTATCGCCGTCGGTCTTGTCGGCAACGGCATGCTTCTCTACACCGTGATCGTAAGCCCGGGCTACTTCGCGCAGATCGGCCAGTGGCCGCTTGTCGGAATGTTCCTCCTTTTGGCCCTGGTGGCGTTTGTGGCGATAGTGAAGCTCGCCCGAGCGCTCCGTGACCCCTCGGCGGCTTCCTAACAAGCGCATCCACGCAGTCGTGAGAGAAGGAGCGGCGTTGCGCAGGTCACAATCGTTGAGTCTTGCTTCTGGGTTCTTCATCCTCACGTTCGCCCTTTCCTGGGCGCTGTGGGTGCCTCTCATGCTCGTACGTCTGGGAGTGGTCGACACCGGGATCCCGCGGGACGCGCTTGTGCCTCTGGCTCTTGTCGGAGTGCTGATGCCCTCCATCGCCGCGGTCATCCTTGCTGCTCGTCAGCCCGCATCCGGCGGAGTGCGCGCGCTCCTCGGACGGCTCCTAGTCTGGCGCGTGGGCTGGTGGTGGGCTCTTGTCGTTCTCTTGCAGCCCGTCGTGGTTGGGCTGGCTGTCCTGCTCACCAAGGCCCTCGACTGGGGAGAGCCGGTGGGCGTGACCTTCCCGGCGGGCCCCGGAGCTCTGCTCACGACCGTGGTGTTCCTGCTCATCGCTGCCGTCGGCGAGGAGATCGGGTGGCGAGGCTACGCACTGCCTGCGCTGCAGTCGATGCACACTCCGCTGGTGTCGAGCGCGATCCTCGGTTTGGCGGCCGCAACCTGGCACCTGCCCTACTGGATCCTGCAGGGCATCCTCGGCACGTACGGACTGGGATACTTCGTCCTCAACTACGTGTTCGTGGTGGCGCTCACGATCCAGCTCACTTGGATCTTCAACCGCACCCGTTCGAGCGTGCTCGTCCCCGTCGTCTTCCATGTCGTGTTCAACACGTTGAACGTCGGGCTACTTCCGATCACATCCAGCGTCTCGGGGTTCGCGGTTCTTGCTGCCATGGAGTCTGGAATCGCGCTGTTGATGCTCGGAAGTCTCGACCGGCGCCCAACGGACGCTTCATCCACGCCCTCAAACGCAGTAGTCGACCAGAGCCCGACCCCGCCGTGAATCATGTCTAGGAGGCTGTTGAAGATCGAAGCCTTGGCCCCCAGAACGCACTGGACGGCGCGATACGGCGTCCTCGGTCGCGCCCGTAGCGCCGCTACGAGCGCGCCTCTCGTCCTTGTCTCGCGCTCGCCCATCGCGTCCTGGCGGCGAAGCGTCATTCTTCAACAGCCTCCTAAATCCAAACTTGGCTTCAATGGAGCATGGTCGATGGCCGTTGGCGGCATGGTCGGCGGCGGTATCTTCTCGACACTCGGTGTGGTGGTCGGAATCGCTGGTGCATGGGCATGGCTCAGCTTTGCCACTGCGGGTCTCATCGCGCTGGCCGCAGGATACAGCTACGTGAAACTGGCCACCCACTACGGCGAAGGGGGCGGAGCGTTCACGTTTCTCCGGGAGATCAATGCAGAGGGGTTCGCCGGCAGCCTCTCGTGGGTGCTCATCGTCGGGTACGTCCTCACAAACGCAGTGTATGCGTTCACCTTCGGGCAGTACCTCGGGCATGTCGTCGGTCTCGGAGCATGGTTTCCGCGTGTGGCTGGGGTTGCCATCGTGGCTGTGTTCATTGGACTGAACCTACGCGGCGTCCGTGAGGCCGGCGGCGTCGAGGTGTTTCTCGTGTGGTTCAAGCTGGCCGCGCTTGTGGGGCTGGCCGGCTGGGGGCTTGCACAATGGGATCCCCCGATGCTCTCACAGGGTGTGCCGGACGCCGGGATCGGTGCAGCGCTGTTCGGTGCGGCGTCAGTGTTCATGGCCTACGAGGGATTTCAACTCTTGACGTACGACTACCAGGATATCGACACCCCACAGAAGACGCTGGCCCGCGCGGTTCTTTCGGCGATCGTCGTTGTGACCGCCGTGTACGTCGGCGTTGCCCTTGGTACTGTCATGCTGATTGGGGCGGACCAGGTAGTGCAGTACAAGGAGGTCGCTCTGGCCATTGCGGGGCGGGAGGCGTTCGGAACCATTGGCCTGGTTGTCGTGACGATTGCCGCGGCGTTTTCCACCGGGTCGGCTATCAACGCCACGTTGTTCGCCACAGCACGTCTCACGTTCCGGGTAGCCGAGGATGGGGAGCTGCCGGCTGCACTGGAGCACAAGACTGCAAAGGGCATACCGGATCGGGCTGTGATCGGGCTGGGTGTAGCAGCAGCGGCCCTGGCCGCTGTGGGAACGCTCACCAACCTAGTTCAGGCCGCCAGCCTCGTGTTTCTATTCACGTTTTCCGTTGTGTGCGGACTTGCTTTTCTTCAGCGGACAGGGTTGCGGGCCGTGACGGGATTTGGGGCACTGGCCGGCGCCGCCGCTTCGGTTGCCCTTGTTGTTCTCGTGATCCAAACCGACCCACAGGCGCTCGTTCTTCTCGGGCTACTGGTGCTCATCGCCGTGTTCGGTCGTCCGGTGCTGCTGCGCCACGTAAAGAGGGAAAAGCCGAAATAGCCGAATGGGAAAGTACTATGGTCGTTGCTGGGTGGCGGGATAATCAATCAAATGCAGGGGATTCGCTGGCGTTCACTGCTGATTTGGACCGTTAGGCTGAGCGTGGTGCCCCTTAAGGGGGTGTTCGATCTTCGCCGGCGACTTCTTCCATGAAGCTCGGCTGATCTTCAGGTCCACGGCTCTGACACAGCGGTGCCGTTTCTCGAAACGTCCGGCAGCAAGCCGCGTCTCAAACTTCCACGACCGCGGCAGCTTCCAAGTCGATCTCGCCTTGAGTGGTGGCAGCTGGTCTGTGACGGGTATGTGGCCTTGAAGGTAGAAGCGGGCGGCGGTCTGTTCGCCCAACCAGCGCCTTCACGTTTAAACGGCGCGGCCTGTGTGTAGGTATCCTAAAGTGGCGTCGGTGCGAAGGCTGCGCCGCGGTGGTAAGCAAAACGTCGACAGACTCCATAGGGAGAGACCAATGCATCCGTACAGAAATTTCATCTTGATGATCACTGTGTCTGCAACTCTGATGTTTGGTTTGATGTACCTGAACACCTATCAGCTTAGCCATGTGTGGTTTAGCCAAACTCGCCTGTTCATGACCTTCATCATGGCGGGCACCATGGCGTTAGTCATGCTCTTCTTCATGCGCAAAATGTACAAGAATAAGAAGATTAATGTAGCCATTGTTATCGGGAGCGTTGCACTCATGGGCTTAGGCTTATGGTTGGTCCGCAGCCAGGAAACTGTAGGGGATGTCGCTTGGATGAAGGCGATGATTCCGCACCACTCGATAGCAATACTCACAAGTGAGCGCGCCGGTATTACTGACCCTCGTGTCAGGCAGCTTGCTGACGAGATCATTGAAGCCCAGCGCCGGGAGATCGGGGAGATGGAAGTCCTGATCAGAGATATCAATGATCAGTAAGCGGAAACCCCGCATCAGCGACGTCTACTATCAGTCGTCGATGGTGGCAAGTCCCTGACGTTTCAACTCGGCCAGGTGATCCCGCATGGCCTCGAGCACGTCCGGCGGATGGCCTTCCCAGTCCTCGATCTCGCCGACGACTCGCAGTGGTTTCCGAGTCCTGTACGACTTGGTGGGGTTGCCGGGGAAGCGCTTGTTGGTCAGGTTGGGGTCGTCTTCAAAGGGACCGGTGGGTTCGACGATGTAGATCCGTCCCGCTCCCTCGCCCTTGGCCAGCTCCGCTCCCCAGACAGCGGCATCCAGGGTGCCCGTGAAGTAGATGTTGTTGGATGTCCGACCCTCCTCGAAGTTGGAGCCGTAGCCGGGAATCAGTAGATCGCCCGGCTTCACGCCGGCCTTCGTCCCGTGGTAGAAGGGGCCCTCGACGTGGTCGCAGTGCTCGAACGTGACGGGGATATGAGCGCTATCGTCGTCCATGACCAGACTCCCTGCTTGTGTCGAACAAGCGCTTCCGACCCACGAACGCGCTAGGCTGAAAGCGGCCGCTCTTTGCAAAATGAAACGGCTATCGATAGACTTGGCGTATGACGTCAGGAGGTCTGTCGATGGAAATCGTAACCATCTCCCCCAAGTTTCAGGTCGTGATCCCCAAGTCGATCCGCGAGGAGCTCCGACTCGTTCCCGGCCAGAAGATACACGCGATCGCCTACAAGGGTCGCATCGAGTTCCTGCCCGTTCGTCCGGCACGCGAGCTGAGGGGTATCCTCCGCGGGCTCGACACTCGCGTGTTCCGTGACGAGAGTGATCGCGTGTGAACGTCGTCGATTCCTCGGCATGGCTCGAGTACTTCGGTGATGGCGAGTGCGCCCTTGAATTCGCGAGTGCCATCGAGTCGCCCGACCAGCTTATCGTGCCCTCGCTGACGCTCTTCGAGGTCTTCAAACGAACCTGTCAGCTCTCGGGCGAGACCACGGCACTCGAGGTCATTGGCATCATGGTCCAGGGTAAGGTCGTAGAACTGTCCGCGGAACTCGCGCTCGAGGCGGCAAGCCTGTCCATCGAGACTGGTCTTGCGATGGCAGACTCCATCATCCTGGCCACGGCCCGCTCTCAGACCGCCACACTCTGGACCCAAGACGCCCACTTCGAAGGGATGGATGGCGTTGAGTTCCGGACGAAGGCTGGGTCGGGCTGACCCGCGCTTCCTGACAAACCGGCCCTGTCAGGTATGCTCGGGTGGTGAGCGCGTGATTGCCCCCCCGTTCGAGCCGAGAAGGGCGAAGATACTGCCCCGCGCCACGTCGAAATCCACGCCGCGCAGCACCTACAGTTCCTTGTATGACTTCTCCAGGCCCTGCACGTGGATCGTGGGCTCCTGCACTTGATCGCCTGTCATCCGCACATCCCTATTTCTTTCGCTACGCGTCGCCGCCCGCGACGCGATCTATGGCGTGGGTCAGCCGTTCCCGCTCCTTGTTGATCCACCGACCCTCCGAGTAGTTCTGGAGGAATGACTCGGCGAACTCCACGGGGTCCTCCCCGACGACCGTGCGGATCGGGGTGTCGTTCGCCGCACTCTGCTCGAAGAGATCGGCGAGATCCTCCAGCATCGACATCAGGATGTCGCCCTTCGTGATCCCTCCGAAGTACATCAGGTACCGCTCGAGCGCACCGACCGCCGTGCGATAGTTGGGGGGAAGCTGTTTCGTGCGCGCCTTGTACTGACGCCAGCGCCGCTTCTCGGCGATCATCTGTGAGATGGACATAGTCATCTGCCTCCTCCGTGGAGCTGTTCGAGCCGTCCGGCGAGGAAACTCCACGTCCTCCAGAACTCTTCGAGGTATTCCCGTCCCCGAGCATTGAGCGAATACACTTTGCGCGGCGGCCCCTTTTCGGACGGGTATTTCTCTACATCGACGAGGCCCCTCTGCTCGATCCTGACGAGCAGGGCGTAGACGGTGCCCTCGGCAATGTCGGAGAAACCCATCTCCCTCAGCTGTGCCGTGATCTCGTAGCCGTACGCAGACCGTCCGGACAGGATCGCGAGGACGATGCCCTCCAGCGTCCCTTTGAGCATCTCCGTCATTTGCTTGCCCACGCAACACCGCCTCGATCTACTGAGTATCACTAGCTACTGGTACATAGTAACACATAGTAGTGCGGTGCCAGCTCCTCCTGGTACGGTAGTTCGCGGGGTGACAGCGGTTGGCTGTCGTGAGTGAGTCGAGCGGACGGAACGGGGCCGAAACTACGAGACTGAGGCGCTATCTGCTGGTTGCCTTTCTGGCGCTGTGCCTGGTCGTACTGGCGGTCGGTATCTCGCGCCCACAGTGTGGACCGGAGGCGGCCGACATCGGCGACCCCGGGCCACTTCCGAGCCGCGGGTCTGCCGGTGGCGACAGCTCCCAGGCGAAGGCCCTCGCCGGATCGTTGTCGACGTTCGGCTTCGACCTCCTCCTCCTCCAAGCTCAAGCGACGTCGGGCAACGTGGTCATTTCCCCGGCCTCCCTCGCAAGCGTGCTCTCGATGATCCGCAACGGCGCTCTCGGTGAGACCGAGCGGGAGCTCGCTCAGGCGCTCGGCGTCGAGAATCTCGACCCGACCGAGGTCAACCAAGGTTGGGCGGACCTCATCACCGCCGCCCAATCGGGCCGGAAGACCAGCGTTACCGTCTGGAACTCGCTGTGGCTGCGCGAGGACATCCCCTTCGAGCCTGCCTTCCTCGACCTCAACCGGGAGTACTATGCGGCCGAATGCCTGCCGCTGAATTGGAACAGGGGTGCCGCCGTCGACGAGATCAATCGCTGGGCGTCTGAGCGGACGAGCGGCAAGCTCCCCCCGTTGTTCCAGGGGCTGGCCCCGGAGGACGCACTCGTGGTCGTCAACACTGTCAACCTGAAGGTGGGCTGGGAACTCTTCCACGAGAAGGATACAAAGCTCGAGCCGTTCCAGACCGACTCCGGGGCCACCGTAGACGTGGAGATGATGCACGGCACCCTTGTCAGCGCCGAGATGGAGAAGAACGTCATCAACGACCGCGAGGACTTCGACGCGGTGTGTCTCAAGACCGACGGACCGGTGGACGTCTGGGTGGTCGTACCCAAGGGCGAGCGTACCCCGGAGGACGTGGTGCGGACTCTGACGATCGAAGCGACGAAGCCCTCCTCGACGGCAAGCACCGCCGGAGCCGGCGTCTCTGCCCTCTATTTCTGGGCGAGGTCGTGGGGGGACGTGGAGGTCGGCCTGCCCCGGTTCGAAATCCTGTACCAGCCTCCCAGCCTCAAGACCGACCTGCAGGCCATGGGCATCAGGCGACTGTTCGAGGGCGGCGAGCTCCACGGCATTGCCGACGTGCTCCCGCCCCTCTACGTAGCCGGCATCGCGCATTCGGCGCGCATCAAGGTAGACGAGAAGGGCGTCGAGGCCCAAGCGGCGTCTGGTGCCGAGCTCGGTTGCACGGGAATGCCCGCGGAGATCCGTGCGGACCGCCCGTTCCTCGTTGTGCTGGCGGAGTCCGGGTCGCACGCGCCGCTGTTCCTGGCGATCGTGCGTGATCCGCGTGCGACAGAGGACTGACCCGATAAAATGGGAGGCAGACGTGGACGTCAATTCCCCGTCTTCCATACGTAGTCGCTACGCCGAGTTCGGGTTGAGCTGGTGGCCCGTGCTGGCCCTCCTGCCTGCGCGTATGGTGTTCTGCTTCCTGTCTCAGGGGCTCGCGGCTGCCTACTTCTTCCTTGCCGGCAGCGCGGAGCCGGGGAACCGTGCCGCCCAGTCGTGGCTCGTTCACACAACCCTCGCCGACGTCCTGTGCCTGCTTCTAATCGCGTGGTTGCTGCGACGTGAAGGGCTGCGTCTCCGCCACCTGTTCGGTGTGGCGACGTGGAGGGAAGGCCTGCGTCGACTGCGCTGGACACCGGTGTATCTGCTGCTGGTGGCGCCCGGAGCGATCGCGGCGCACCTGATCACCACCGCCTTCTACGGAAGCCAGCTGCCGCCGATGATCTCGATCGTCGATCTGCCGCCTGCGGGCGTAGCCTACTCCATGCTCGTGTGGCCGCTGGTGTGGGTGATCACCGAGCAGCTCTTCTATCTCGGGTATCTCTTGCCCCGCATCGAGGCCATGACGGGGAAGACGTGGCTTCCGGTCATGATCATCATCCTGTTCTGGGGTCTTCAGCATGTGGCCATACCGTTCATCGGTGACCCCACGTACCTCGTGTCCCGGGTACTGGCGGCGACCGCAGCGGTGAGCCTCTTCCCGGTGGTATTCGTGCTCGGAGGTCGCCGGCTGGTTCCGCTGATGGGAGCGCACTACATCGCGGACCTGTCGACCGCCTTCTTGGCAGCGGCGCTGCCTCTTCTCGAGAGGTAGAAGCGCCGCCTTCGTTTCGGGTTGGCGGGGCGCTAATCGCAGCCGGCATCGCACTGATCGTGGTTGCCCGCATCATGCTGGATAAGGCTCACACGGCGTGGCACCCTGCCGAACCGGGTCGCACCTCCCGTCTTGTGACGCGAGGGGTCTACAACACGCAACTACTTCTACTGGGAGGTCACTCGCTAGGAAGCGTCGGGCGGTCTAAAAGGCTGTCGGGTAGTAATGGCAGGCATGCTCCGAGCAGGAATCCTGGATACCGGGGGACTTAGGAGACTTGACGTAGGTGCGACTGCCGTGGTTGTGGCAGAGCAGGCAGTTGCTCGAGTCATTGGGGTAGCCTGCCGGACCCCAGACCTCCGGGGAGTCCGGTCCTGCGTGACCGCCAAGGCTTGGCGAGTCGTGACACCCTCGGCACTCCTGATGCCAATCGTAGGTGGTGCCCGCGTGGCATGCCATGCATGCCGCTTTGGCCTGGTTACCGTTCGTGACAACGATCCCGCTCGTGTCGTTGATGGTGGTCGCCAGGTGGTAGAGATTGCCGTTGCCGTGCGTATCGTGACAGGTGGTGCAGGAGATCGCCCCCATCCCCCTCCGGTAGGGCTCTTTGAGGGTGCCGGCGCTGTGGGCGTAGTTGGTGCCTCCCCGAGCGCCGTGCAGGTCGCCTCCGCCCGCGTTGGCCCAGAATTGCGAGATCTTAGTAACCGCCGCGGGGAGCACGACTCCGCTGGGTGCCGCGCCGTCGTGGCACCTCAGGCAGAACGCGTCGTCCGGATAGGCCGCGGCGAAGTGGAGGCGCGTGTCCGTGCCCGCCTGCACGGTCGCCACCTGGTTCCAGGAGCCTGCCTGAAAATCCCAGATGGAGAAGACGACCGGATAGCCGTTGGTCGGCTCCCCGTGTCCGTTCCAGTATGCGACGAGGTTGGTCAATGAGTCGACACGTCCAGGCGGCACGCTGAACTTGGCGATCTGCCAGTTCCATCGCCTGTCGATGCTCGTCAAGCTCGTCGTCCAGTAGATACCGTCGGTAGTCGCGGCCTCATCCAGCGTGCCCGCGCCCACCGCCGAGCCCGGACTGCTAGGGGTGGGTGCAGTCAATCCCTGGCTCTGCCAGCCCTCGTCGGGGGCGAGCATCGAGCTTCCGTATGCGGCATCCACCGCTTGGAGAAGCCAGCGGTCGGTGTTCAGCGATCTATGCAGCCCCCATCCCCCCTGCACCCCTTCTCCGGGCCGGGTGGTGGCGGCACCCTGGGCCAGAAGCCCGAGGACGAGATCGGGGACGTAGGCAAGCTGGGGGACCCACGCCC
>Ga0209347_1002742_pt1 | contig 22365 bp, 20 predicted proteins | sample AutmiccommuBRH23_FD_187382 | JGI IMG/M metagenome (GOLD analysis project Ga0209347, IMG submission 187382) | Deep subsurface microbial communities from Mt. Terri, Switzerland - Autotrophic microbial communities BRH/23 (SPAdes) (version 2) | ecosystem: Environmental > Aquatic > Deep subsurface >...
GACCCGGAGAAGGACTTCAAAAGTGTAATCTACGCCGGCGGCCATGACGCGGTGGGGCTGGCGGTGAAGAACAAGAAGGTGCCGGCCGGGGCGGGCAGCAACATCACCTATGAAAAGATGGTCGGCCAGAAGCTCATTTCAGCCGATGAAAACATTATCATCGCCAAGTCCGACCCGATCCCCGGCTCGCCCATCGCCTACCGGAAAGACCTGCCGGAAGACTTGAAAAAGAAGATCAAGGACGCTTTCCTGACGATGCACCAGGAGGACGCGGCGGCGCTGGGCGGTTACGGTGATATCATCCGCTACGACGAGGCTAAAGACAATGAATACGACGTAATCCGCGAGGCGGCCAAGATTCTGAATCTGGACTTGAATAAAATGAAGGGATAATTAATCTAACAATAAATAACGGAGGTGTTTAAAATCGGCGCGGTAATCAATATTTCCGGCTTGAACAAAGATTTTCCCGGCGGGGTCAGGGCCCTGCGGGGAGTCAACCTGGAGGTGCAGGCGGGCGAATTTCTGCTGATGCTGGGGCCCAGCGGCGCGGGAAAGTCCACTCTTCTGCGGTGTATCAACGGCCTGGTAACCCCCACCGCCGGCCGGGTGGAGCTGAATGGGACGCCGGTGGGCGCCGGGGGCAAGACCCCTTTAAGGGAGCACCGTAAAAGTGTCGGCATGATTTTCCAGCAGTTCAACCTGGTCAGGCGCTTGCGGGTGCTGGACAATGTCCTCTGCGGCCGGCTGTATTATAACCCGCTGTGGAGCAGCTGTTTCAATATTTTCCCGCAGCGCGACGTTCAGTTTGCGCTTTCCTGCCTGGATCGGGTGGGTCTGCGGGAAAAAGCCTACCAGCGGGCCGACACGTTGAGCGGCGGCCAGCAGCAGCGGGTGGGCATAGCCCGCGCCCTGGTCCAGCAGCCGCAGGTTATTCTGGCCGACGAGCCGGTAGCCAGCCTGGATCCCAAGTCTGCCCGCGCGGTGATGGATATTTTGCGCGAGATCAACCAGGAAGACGGGATTACTGTAATCGCCAGCCTGCACGACGTCGACCTGGCCCTGGAATACGCCAGGCGGGTGGTGGGTGTCCGCGAGGGGGCGGTGGTGGTGGATAAGGCCGCTGTTAAACTCACCCCAAAAGACATCGAGAATATTTACGGCGGCGCCGGCGAGCAGGAAGTTTACGACGGGACCTACGGGAGGTTGGAATGTGTCCACGCTTAAGCCACCCGTCCTGCCTCTGACAGACCGGAAGGCGGGGCTGGAAAAGCTCCTTTACCTGCAGCGGGCGTTAATTATCGGGTTCGTGCTGGCCGTGTATTTGTGGAGCGCCAGGGGAACCGACCTCAGCCTGCCGGAACTGATCGAGGGCTATCCGCACATGGCGGACTTCTTTTCCCGCATGCTGCCACCAAACTTTTCCATCCTGAAAGAGTTGGTCCGTCCCACCGTCGAGACTGTCCAGATCGCCCTCTGGGGGACCACCCTGGCCGTACTGCTGGCCATTCCCCTGGGTCTCCTGGCGGCCCGGAATATCGCTCCCCACCCCACTCTATATGGCACGGCGCGCTTTATCCTCAATGCGCTGCGGTCTATATCGGAGATGGTCTTCGCCCTGATTTTTGTAACCGCGGTGGGACTGGGTCCCTTCCCGGGGGTGCTGGCGCTCGCCTTTCACTCGGCCGGTATGCTGGGGAAATTTTACGCCGAAGCGATCGAGAACATCGACCCCGGGGTGGTGGAGGCGCTGGAGGCCACCGGCGCCCACAAGCTGCAGGTAATCGCCTTTGGGGTCGTGCCCCAGGTGCTGCCGGAATTTATCAGCTACAACCTTTACCGCTGGGAGCACAACGTGCGGCAGGCCACCGTCCTCGGCCTGGTGGGGGCGGGGGGGATTGGTTTCGAGCTGATCACCAGCATGAGGCTTTTCAAGTACCCCGATACCGCCGCGATTCTGATGATGATCCTGGCCACGGTGACCCTGGTGGACTTCCTTTCTTCCCGGCTCCGGGCCCGGGTGATCTGAGGTGTGCGTAAATATTTTTTAAGGTATTTTTTTTAAGGGGGCTTTCAGGCGGTGGATTTAACTGTTAGGACAAGGATCATGGCCGAGGGCGATTTGCAGGTTTTTCAAGAAATTGCCCGGGAGATTATTGCCGCCGGGGGCGTGAGGGTGATCCGGGAGTCCCGCCCCGGCCTGGTGATGATGCGGGCGCGGGAGTCGGTGGACGGGCAGCCCTTTAACCTGGGCGATGTGCTGATCGCGGAAGCGGTTGTGGAATTGCAGGGCTGCCGCGGCTATGGATTTGCCCTGGGCGATGAGCCCGACCAGGCCATGTGCCGGGCGGTGCTGGAAGCCGCCCTTCTCTGCGGGCACCCTCTTGCCGCCAAAATTGCGGCGGCCCTGGAGAAAGAGGCGGCGGCGGTTGAGGCGGGGAAAGGGCTGGAGATGGCGGCAATCGCCAGCACCAGGGTTGATTTTGAGGTTATGGAGGGCTGATATGACTGACTGGGAGACCGGCTTTGATTTTGTGTTTGAGAGCCAGCAGATCTTCCGGCTGTTGCTGGACGCCATGGCCCGGCCGGGAAAAATCAACCGGCTGCCCCGGCCGCTGCCGGCGCCGGCGGGAATTTCCGGCTATACCGCGGCGGTGGCCTTTACCCTGCTGGACGGGGAGGTAACATTCGCCGCGCTGGGTGCAGATCAAGCGGCATGGTCACGTTACCTGATTTCAAACATCAGGGCCGTGCCGGCCGGCGTCGAACACGCCGATTTTATCATTGCTCCCGGGGAAAGGGCCAACGCGGAAGTGGGCGGCGCCAGGAGGGGGACCCTTCTCTTTCCGGAGCGGGGCGCCACGGCGCTGTTTACAGTAGAAACGATTTCCGGCGATTCCCCCGCGGCGCTTGTCTTGAGCGGGCCCGGGATCAAGGGAACCGCCGGGCTGACCGTGGCCGGAATTGCCCCGGTCAACCTGGAACTGCTGGCCGGGGCCAACAGCGAATATCCGCTGGGGATCGACGCCATTTTCATCGGGCGGGACGGCGCCCTGGCCTGTCTGCCCCGCTCGACCAAGATCGAAAGAAAGGTGAAAGCCTGATGGGTTACGTAGCTGTTAAAGGAGGCGCCGGGGCCATTGCCGCCGCAGAGGAACTGGTAAAGTATTTCCGGGTCAAGGGGGGGTCAGATCCGGTCGCGGTGCGCCAGATTCAGGATCAGTTCAGGCTGGCGGTGGATAAAGTGATGGGCGAGGCCGGGCTTTACACGCCTTTTTACGCCGCTCTGGCCATCAAGCAGGCCGAGGGAGATCTGGTGGAAGCCTCCTTTATTTTGCGTGCTTTTTGTTCCAGTCAACCGCGCCACTATTACTCGGTTACGGCAAATACCGGGGAGATGGAGGTGATCAGACGGATTTCGGCGTCTTTTAAAGATATTCCGGGGGGCCAGATACTCGGGCCCACCCGTGATTACACGCAGCGGCTGCTGGATTTCGATCTGGCCGGGGAAAGCCGGGGGCATGTGGAACAATTTCTTTCATCATACCTGAAAGATATTCCCCTGTCCGGCCGGCCCACACCGGCGACCTTCCCCAAGGTGGTGGACCTGCTGCGGGCCGAGGGGCTGCTGGAGGAGGAAAGCGCGCGGCCGGAAGAGGAGATCTTTGACATTACCCGGGAGGCCGTGACCTTTCCCGCCCCCCGGTCAGCCAGGCTGCAGGCCATGGCCAGGGCGGAAACCGGCGGGCTGATGGCCATAGCCTACAGCAGCATGCGCGGGTACGGCAACGTCCACCCCAATCTGGGCGAACTCAGGGTGGGCTACCTGCCTCTGAAATTACAGCACCCGGAAATGGACGGCGCGGTCTATGTGGGGCGGGTGCTGGTCACCGAGGCTGAGGTGATCACCCGCTTTGCCGCCGGAGAGGACGGGACGCCCCGGTTTACCATGGGCTACGGGCTGTGCTTCGGCCATAACGAGATCAAGGCCATTTCCATGGCCGTCCTGGACCGGGCGATGCGCAGCCCGGCGACCGGCGCTCCGGCCGAAGACCAGGAATTCGTCCTCTACCATACCGACGGCATTGAGGCTTCGGGGTTCAGCGCCCACTGGAAATTGCCTCATTACGTCACTTTCCAGGCCGACCTGGACCAACTGCGCGCGGCGCAGGACCGGCAGGGGAAGGGGGACCGTTGATGCGCTCTTATAATTTTGCCTTTATCGACGAAAACGCCAAGCGGGAAATCCGCCGCAAGATATTAAAGGCCGTGGCCGTGCCCGGCTACCAGGTTCCCTTCGCTTCCCGGGAACTGCCCATTGCCCGGGGCTGGGGCACAGGCGGGCTGCAGCTCACCTTTGCCCTGATCGGGCCGGAGGACGTGCTGAAGGTCATCGACCAGGGCTGCGACGGCAGCGTCAACGCCGTCAACCTGCGCAACCTGGTGGTCAAGACCACCGGGGTCGGGACCACCTACGAGACTGGGGAGGCCACCATCATCCAGACCCGGCACCGCATTCCCGAGGAACCCCTGCGGGCGGAACAGGTTCTGGTGCTGCAGGTCCCTTTCCCGGAGGCCCTGCGCACGGTGGAGCCCAGCGACTCCAGGACCAGGGAAATGCACGCGGAAATGGACTACCACCGGATGTGGGTCTACCTGTACGAGGACATCGTGCGCTGGGGAGAGGTCACCATCGGCTTCCGCTACCCGGTGCTGGTAAACGGGCGCTACATCATGGACCCTTCACCCATCCCCCGCTGGGATGTGCCCAGGCTGAACATGGCCGAGAACCTGTTTCTCTTTGGGGCGGGGCGGGAAAAGCGGATCTACGCTGTGCCTCCCCACACCGCCGTAACCCCCCTGGAGTTCCAGGACCATCCCTTCCGGGTGGAGGACTTCGGCGGGCAGGCCTGCGGCCGGTGCGGCAGCACGGACACCTATTTAAATGAAATGTTCGACACCGCCACCGGCCGGAAGGTTTTTTCCTGCTCCGACACCGCATTTTGCGACCGGCGCCTGGCGGCCGGCGGGAAAGGGGGAGACTGATGTCTTTAAGCGGATACGACCAGTCAGAGGCTTGCGGAGGCCGCGTTTTGGCGGCGGGTCCGGACAGCGCCGGGAGCGTGGACGAAACGGTGCTGGAAGTGCGCGACTTTTTGAAAATCTACGGTCCGTCCTGCCCGTCCTGCCTGGAGTCGACCGGTCCCCGGCACAACACCAGCGTCTGTCCACGCTGCGGCTCCACAGTGGCCTGCGCCGGGGTTTCCCTGACCATTCACCGGGGGGAGATCCTGGGTCTGGTGGGGGAGAGCGGTTCGGGCAAAAGCACCCTGGCCCGTTGCCTCTACTTCGACGAGGAAGCCACCGGCGGGGAGGCTTACCTGGCGGGCTACAGAGACGGGCGGGCCAATATCCTGAAGGCCGGCGCCCAGCAGAAGCGCCGCATCCGCAACCACCTGATGGGCATGGTCTACCAGCACCCGCACCTGGGTTTGAAAATGTATTTCACCTGCGGCGGCAACATCGCCGAAAAACTGCTGGCCGCCGGCTTCTGCCATGTGGGGCGGATCCGGGAAAAGGCCGGGGAGCTGCTGCGGCGCACCGAAATCCCGCCCGGCCGCCTGGACGACCTGCCCGCCAAATTCAGCGGCGGGATGCAGCAGCGGGTGCAGATCGCCAAGGCCCTGGCCAACGACCCTCCTTTACTGCTGCTGGACGAGGTCACCACCGGCCTGGACGTGTCGGTGCAAGCCAGGGTGCTGGACCTGATCCGCTCTTTGCAGCGGGAACTGCAGCCGGCGGTGCTGGTGGTCTCCCACGACCTGGGGGTGATCCGGCTGCTGGCCGGGCGGACCGCCGTGATGAAAAACGGCCGGGTGGTGGAGACCGGCCTGACAGACCAGATCCTGGAAGATCCCCAGCATCCCTATACCCAGTTGCTGGTCAGCTCCCAGTTATAGGAGGATGTCCATGTCTTTTTTGCTACAGGTTGAAAACCTGATCAAATATTTTACCCTGCATACCCTGGGGGGCAGGGAAATTCCCGGCTGCCAGGGTGTCAGCTTCAGCCTAAGAAAAGGAGAGTTCATGGCTGTCACCGGTCCCAGCGGGGCGGGGAAGACCTCGGTCATCAAGTGTGTCTACCGCACCTACCTTCCCTCCGGCGGCACCATTCTGTACCGCTCGGCGGTCTGCGGGGAAGTGGACCTGGCGGCGGCTGCCGACCGGCAGGTGCTGTGCCTGCGGGACCGGGAGATCGGGTACGTTTCCCAGTTTCTGCGCGTGATGCCCCGGGTGGCGGCGGTGGATATCGTGGCCGAAGGACTGCTCCGGCAGGGCCGGCCGCTTATGGAAGCCCGCGCCCTGGCCGGGGAATACCTGCGGCGGCTGGGCATTCCGCGGGAACTGTGGGACGCCTGCCCGGCCACCTTCAGCGGGGGTGAGCAGCAGCGGGTCAACATTGCCCGGGCCCTGATCACCCGCCCGCGCCTGCTGCTCCTGGATGAACCCACCGCCTCCCTGGACCTGCGGGCCCGGGCCATGGTGGTGGAGATGCTCCAGGAATTGAAGGAGGAAGGCACCGCCATGGTGGGTGTTTTCCACGACCTGGAAACCATGCGCAAAGTGGCGGACCAGGCGATTACCATGAATGGGGGTAAATCAATGACAGAGCAGCGGGGTGAAAGCCGTGACCGGTGATCTGTTGCTATATAACGGCCGGGCGGCGCTGCCCGGGCGGGTGCTGGAGGACGCCCGGATCATCATCCGGGACGGGCGGATCGAGGATGTGACGGGGGGCGCGGGGCGGCCCGCCCGGGCGGGCCAGGCTCTGGACGCCTGCGGCGGCTACATCCTGCCCGGGTTCATCGACCTCCACAGCGACGCCATCGAAAAGGAAATCGAGCCCCGGCCCCGGGCCGTCTTCCCGGCTGAGCTGGCCTTCCGGGAACTGGAAAAGAAGACGGCGGGACACGGCATCACCACCATGTTTCACTCATTTTCCTTTGCCAACGCCGAATTTGGCCTGCGTTCAACCGAGACGGCGGCTGAAATTATCCGGACTATTACCAATCCTGCCAACCGGTCCCAGCTGATCCGGAACCGGATCCACCTGCGCTACGAAATTGCCGGCGTGCGGGCCGTTCCCGCTATCCGCCGGCTGGTCGAGGAGGACCGGGTGGACCTCCTTTCCTTCATGGATCACACTCCGGGGCAGGGCCAGTTCAAGACCCTGGAGGCCTACCGGCACTACCTGCAAAAGACCTATCACCTGGGGTTGGAGAACATTGAGGAGATCCTGGCGGCCAAACAGCTGCCGGAAGGGTTGAGGGATGAAAATTTGCTGGGCCTGGCCGCCCTGGCCGCCCGGCGGAGTTTGCCCCTGGCCTCTCACGACGACGACAGCCCGGAGCAGGTGCGCCGTTACCACGAGCTGGGCGTGCGTATCTGCGAGTTTCCGGTCAGTATAGAGGCGGCCCTGGAAGCCAAGAAGATGGGCATGCACGTCTGCGTGGGCGCCCCCAACGTGCTGCGGGGCGGCTCCCAGAGCAATAACGTCCGGGCGATGGATGTCATCCGCAGCGGGGCGGCGGATATCCTCTGCTCCGACTACTACCCGGCGGCCATCTTGCACGCGGTCTTCCAGGTCGCCGCTGAACTGGGCGACCTGCCGGCGGCGGTGAATATGGCCACCCTCAACCCGGCCCGGGCGGCGGGACTGGCGGGAGAACTGGGTTCCCTGGAGGCGGGCAAGGCGGCCGACCTTGTCGTGGTGCAGGATTGCGGCGGCCTGCCGGCAGTGGTGGCCGCCGTCGTGGAGGGGAGGCTCGTTTACCGGGTGGAGTACGGCCGGCAGGAGCGCCGGGAAAAAGAACAGCCCGGACAGCGCGGCCGGGGATCCCGGGCGGAGTGCGCGGGAGGTGGCGGCAGGTGAAAATAGGCATCAACGCCGACGCCGGCCGGCTGGACGGAAACCTGACCCTGCTGGAGGAGGATTTGGGACGGTTTCAGACCGTGGGCTTTACCCACGTGGAGCTTTCGGTGCATGGAGTGGGGGCGATGGTTAACGGCGCCCTGCTGCCGGAAAGAGTCAAAGAGGTGGGCCGGATCCTGGCCGGGTTTGATCTGCACTATACGGTCCATGCCCCCAACCCGCTCAATTTAATGAATCAGACTGACCAGGCCACGGAAAAACGCCTCCTGGCTTCCAGCATCGAGTTTGCCGGAGCCGTCGGCGCGGAGATCCTGGTCTGCCACAGCGGGCGCTACCGGCCGGAGGAGCACTTCGGCCTCCCCCGCCGCCCCCTTTCCCTGCGTGACGAAGAGCGGTTGTGGGCGGCTGAGGTTCGTGCCCTGCAGGAACTCTCCCCCGTGGCGGCGGCCTGCGGGGTGCGGCTCTGCCTGGAGAACGCCCGCCCCTACCTGGACGGGAGTCCCTACTGTTACGCCGAGCGCCTGGACGAACTGCTGCGCATGGTGCGGGCGGTGGACCGGGAGAATGTGGGCGTCACCCTGGACGTGGGCCACGCCTACCTGGCCGCCCGTTTTTACGGCTTCGACTTTATGCAGGCGGTCCGGGAGCTCCGGCCCTGCATCCGGCACATCCACCTGCACGACAACTTCGGCAAGGTCTGCGCCTCCTACGAAAAGAAGCAGTACGAACTGGTGGCTACGGGCCGGGGCGACCTGCACCTGCCGCCCGGCTGGGGCGAGATCCCCATGCGGGAAATGTTTGAACTGTTGGACGACTACAGCGGGGTGGTGCTGCTGGAGCTGCGCCCGCGCTACGGCGGGTTTTTGCCGGAGATCCTGGAAAACGCCCGGCGTTTGTGTGCAAATCAGATTATTTAATTCAGTGAACTCGTTCAGCTAAAGCTGAACAGCGGGGCTTCAGATGGGGATTCTACCCCACCTGAAGTGAAAAAAGGGACCCCCGCTTCTAGAAGTGGGGGTTTTGGAAATAAGATAAAATCGGTGTTAAGATCCCTCCTCAAATATCCACTGTAAAAAATCCTTCGGTGCGCCGATGACAAAATTTAATTTTTCTTTCCAATCAGCCTTCAAAAAATGCTTATCCAGACTCAGCAACCAGTCTACGTTTTCACCAATAGCCGCCGCCAGTACAGGAGCGTCTTTTTCATTAATCAAGGACTTGGCATACTCCATGTCTCTTTCCGCAGCATCCACTGTTTTAAAAGGGAGTGTCTTGAATAATGCGTAGAAATGGGCAGTGCAATGCGGCAGCTTTTTTTGCACGTTTCTAAGCACTTCACTTACCACGTCCTCCGAAATGCAGGGGACGATAATGCCCAGTTCGGCCAGTGCCAATACTTCGTGCGAACCGCCCGTTCTTGAAGCAAGCCCCGCCATAATCACACTGCTGTCCAGGAAAACCTTACTCTGTTTCATATCCGTGGCGGCCCTCCCTCAGTTCCGCCAACAGTTGCTCAAGATCAATTTTGTTTTTGGCCATTTCTTTCTGTACTGATCCGGCAAGTTCTTTAACGGTCAGCCTCTCGGGAGTGGCTACGATGGCCTTACCAACCTGAAAGACTTCCAAAATTGCATCTTCACCGATCCCAAGTCGTTCCCTGATGTCCACGGGAATGGTGAATTGTCCTTTTCCCCAAACGCGAACCTTTTTTATGCCCGGGCTAATTTTACGACGCTCCATAGAAGCATTTTCAGACATTCACAATTCCGCCTTTCAGATATTTTAACTAAATTATATGCCTGAAAAGTGGTAAAAACAAGCGCTGAGTTAAAAAATAGGCGTCACAAACCAGACAGACCCGGCTCCCCGGCCGGTTGCCCGCCCCGGCCCCATCCTGTTCCCCCCCCAGCGCGCACCAGCGTCAAGATGATGTTTTGTCTCCCTTGCGACCAGACGGAAAATCTCTCGAAGGAATCCTTGAATGTAGGCTTGGCGAAGTCAAGGAGCGGCACGGAGTTCCGGAAAGCATTGACAGGATTGCGGTAACCCCGGCAAACAGGCGGGGATTTATTTTGTCACTCTTTCTCTTGTTCTGTCCAGGTTAGACCACAACCGCACAGGGCCGGTGCCGTGGCTGGTGTCAGAAAGTGAGTGCATACAGGTCGAAATTTGTCGTCCATAGAGGAATTTGAACAAGGCAAATACAAAGGTCGAACGGCAGATAACTATATTGTCTTTTATGCTGTTTCTGAAAAGGATGCCTCAGTGACGGTGCTTAGAATCATTTATGACAGACGGGATTGGGTCAATTTGCTTTAAGCTCATTCACTTGCATGAAAAACCAGGAAAAATATCAATAGGCTGCACAAAGCGCCTTCCTTCCAGGTCGCCGTTTACCCGGCGACTTTTTGCGTGCTTTTGCAGAGTAATTCCCTACCAACGCCCACCCGGAGTTAACCACAAATTTAACCTTTTCTTGAGGTCCATTTAAAACGCTTCTAATTGTCAGTTAACCTGATTGTGGTAATGTAGGAAAAATACTATATTTACCTGCCCACGAGGGGGTGAAGGGCCGGGCGGGGTAGGCGATAAAGATAAAACTAAAGTGAGGGGGAAATGACATGTTCAAAGGCAGAACAAGTAGAACACTGGTGGCTCTTATGATGGTGGTATCCCTCCTGGGCGGGGCGCTTCCGGCCGGAGCAAATCCAGACGGCGCCAAAATTACCGTCCTGCCCATCGACCAGGCCAAGTTCCTGGCCGGGCAGAAGTTTGATTTCCAGGTTGAGGCCGGCAACCTGCCGGGAGAGGCCAAGGCCTGGGACATCAAGGTTAACGGGCAGCCGGTAGCCAGCTTCTTCGGCAAGGATGGGGAAGGTTCCGGCGATGATAAGACCGTGCGCTTTACCATGCGGGACGTGACCTTTAAAACCGCCGGCCAGGTCACCGTGGACGTGCAGATTAACGGGGATAACTGGGCCGAGTCCCGGCGGGTATCCTATCAGGTGCTTAAAGCCCAGGCGCCCGGCAAGCCGGCCAAGAACGTGATCCTGTTCGTCGGCGACGGTATGAGTCTGCCGATCCGCACCGCGGCCCGGGTGCTTTCCAAGGGGATGACCGAAGGAAAATTTAACGGATTGCTGGAAATGGACCAGATGGAAGAATTCGGCCTCCTTACCACCTCCGGCATGGATTCCATCGTAACCGACTCGGCCAACAGCGCCTCGGCCTACGCCACAGGGCACAAGAGCGCGGTGAACGCATTGGGTGTCTATCCAAACTCAACCAAAGACCCCTTTGACGACCCCCGGGTGGAAAATATCGTGGAACTGGCCAAAAGGGCCCGCAAGATGGGCACAGGGCTGGTGACCACGTCGGACGTCACCGACGCCACCCCGGCGGCCATGGTGGCCCACACCCGGCGGCGGGGCGAAATGAACGCCATCGCCGAGCAGATGCTGGACCCGGCGCGCCGGCCGGACGTGATCATGGGCGGCGGCTCCAATCACTTCCTGCCCCAGGACACGCCGGGCTCCAAGCGCAAGGACAGCCGCAACCTGATCGCGGATTTTGAGCAGGCGGGCTATACGTTTGCCGGCGACAGGACCTCTTTAGCGCAGGCGGGTACGCCAGACAAGCTGCTGGGCTTGTTCCACCTGAGCAACATGAACGTCTACATCGACCGGGAAGTGACCAAAGACCCCGCGGTGCTGGGCTCCTTCACCGACCAGCCCACCCTCGGGGAGATGACCGACAAGGCCATCCAGGTTTTAAGCAAAAACCCAGACGGCTTTTTCCTGATGGTGGAGGGCGCCTCCATCGACAAGCAGGCCCACCCCATGGACTGGGAGCGCGCTATTTATGACACCATTGAGATGGACAAAGCGGTGGGAGTGGCCAAGCGCTTCGCGGCCAAAAATAACGACACGCTGATTATCGTTACCGCCGACCACAGCCACGGCATGAGCATCACCGGCACCTATCACGAACTGGACGGCAAAACCGGCCGGGAAGGGGTGCGGGTCTACGCCGAGGCCGGATTCCCCACTTTCGCGGACAACGACGGTGACAGCTTCCCCGACAATCCGGCCCCTGATGTGACGCTGGCCATCGGCTGGGCAAACCACCCCGATTACCGGGACGACTTCAAATTTAATCCGGCGCCCCTGGAGCCGGCCGTGATCGTGGACGGCAAAGCCGTGGCCAACCCGGCCCGGGATCCTGAGGGAGTGCTCCTTACCGGTAACCTGCCGGTTAAAAACACCAACGAAGTGCACACTGCGGACGACGTGCCGGTGACGGCTTCCGGCCCCGGCGCCGGTCACTTTAACGGGATCAAGGACAATACCGAACTGTTTTTCGGTATTGTCAACGCGCTGGGCTTGAACCCGGTGAAATAGCTTTTTAAAGCGCCGGCGGACCAACCTGTGCCCGCCGGCGCCTGTTCCTTTTTCCGGCTCAAGGGGGTGGCCGTCTCCCTGGCGGCTTTATTTAAACCAGCGGGTGAAAAGAAGTTCAAGGGCCGGACTTTCGTCAGGCAAAGAGACTGGTCTTGCAGGTTTAACATCCAGCGATTATCGTTTGATTTGAAGGGAGATGACGATCTTTGGCCAGGGTGACCCCGGTTTTTGTTTTTTTATTGGTCATTTTAATGGCAACAGGGTGCTCCCGTCCCGCTGCCTCACCGGACACAAGGGAACCGGCCAAATCAGAAGAAAGCGATGTGACCGGCTTAGAGAACGGGTTACCCGTCCGGGCATTGGAAACACCTGAGAAGGCAGAGGCGGCAGGATCGACGCCGCAGCAGAAAGCGGATCCCGACGCACAGGCGCCACGGCAGGGGGGAGGAACACCGGAACAGGCGCCTGCCCCGCCACCGGAGGCGCCTGTTCCCAGCCCCGCCGCTGGCGCTGGAGACGCGTCCGGGGAACAGAGCAAATCTCCGGTGTCCCTGCAGTTTTCTGAACTGTATGCGGGTGGCGGCGCCCGCGGGCTGGTCTTTACCGACAAGCTCAAGAGCCTGGCCGGGCGGCAGGTGGTCATGTCCGGTTATATGGCGCCTCCCCTGAAACCTTCCCTCAGTTTCTTTGTTCTGACCCGACAGCCAATGGCCATCTGTCCCTTCTGTTCCACCGACGCCGATTGGCCGGCGGACATCGTGCTGGTGCTGCTGGCCGGGGGACGTAGTGAGGAGGGATGACCTTGCTGCTGCGCATAGCCTGGCGTAATCTGACGGCTCGCCCCCTCCAGCACGGGCTGACGGCCCTGGCGGTGGCCATGGCCCTGTCGGTGCTGTTGCTGGCGGGGTCGTTCCGGGGCGGGATCACCAGGGCCGCGGAGCATTTCGATCTGATCGTGGGGGCCAAGGGCAGCCCGAACCAACTGGCGCTGAACATCATTTTCCTGCAGGACGTGCCCATCGGCAATATCTCCTGGGATCTCTTCCGCCGCCTGGAGACCGACCACAGGGTGGCCGCGGCGGTGCCCCTGGGCCTGGGGGACAGCTACCGCGGCTTCCGGGTGGTCGGCGCCGCCGCAGGGCTTTTTGATTTGCGTTCCCGCCCCGGCGCGCAGCCCTACCTTTCGCTGGCTGAAGGGAGAATTTTCCAGGAAAATTTTGAAGCGGTGGTAGGGGCGGCGGCGGCCCGGAAGCTGGGACTAAAATTAGGCGATACCTTCATTACGTCCCACGGCCTGGCCGGGGCCGGCCTGGAAAAAGAGGAGCACGCCGGACGGCCCTACCGGGTGGTGGGGATCCTGCGCCCGGCCCGCGGTCCCTACGACCAGGGGATCTTTACCACCCTGGAAAGCCTCTGGGCCGTACATGATAAGGAATGGGAACACACCTCTTCGAGGAATGTCCCCGATGAGGAAGCACATGACACTGAAGAGGAAGGCGCCGGAAGGGGGAGCTCCCCGGAGAAAGGAGCCACGGCGATACTGGTGAAGCCCCGCTCATGGGTGGGGCTGATGCAGCTCTACCAGGAGATCAACGCCGGCAAAGAAGCCCAGGGGGTGTTTCCGGGTCAGGTGCTTTCGGGGCTGTTTGACCTGCTGGGTCAAACCAGACAGGTACTGGCGGTGATCAGCGGCGTGGCCCTGACCATGGCGGCGGCCACGGTGGCGGTCTCCCTGTACTGGGCGGGGGTCGCCCGCCGGCGGGAGACCGCCGTCCTGCGTGCCCTGGGCGCCGGACGCCGGACGGTCATGGCCCTGACCATGCTGGAGGCGGCTTTGGTGACCGGGGCCGGCATGGCTGCGGGGGTTCTGCTGGGTCACGGCGTGGCCCTGGGAACAGGTCTGTGGCTGCGGGAACGTTATGCCTTGAGCGCCCTGCCCGGCTTCGACCCCGGAGAGCCCCTGCTCCTGGCGGCGGTGCTGTTCCTGGGGTTGCTGGCGTCTCTGATGCCGGCCGTTTCCGCTTACCGCGCCGAAGTTGCCCCGTTCCTGGAGGAATAGTTTAAACAAAATTTTTTGATAATCTAAATCAGCTAATACAACTAACTGATATTTACATTTATGGATACATGATTATTAACCTCAAACAATAAACCCATTCGTGTAAGAAAGAGGCCATTGCAACCTTTTTATCCCCTCCCCCATATTAGCACATAACTAATCTATTAGTAAGAGAAATATCAAGAGCCAGTTATATTGTAACCATAAACTGGTGCTCGGATGCCTAAGAACTTTACCAAAATTACGAGTTTAGGGACTAAACTAAATTTGACAACTCCAGACCATCGCTCGCAGGAAGATAATAAAAATATGAGTAGTGGGGAAAAATACCGTCTATATTTTTTGTGCGGAGGGCTGAATTTGAACGATACGTTGATTGCGCTCACCCATTCGCTGCCAGGCAGGGTTCGCCTCTCGGTTCCGGGGCTCAAAAAGAATGCCGTTCTCTCCCAAAAACTTGAAGCTCTATTATCGAACATGAAGGGGGTCAGCACCTGCAGGGTCAGCCCGGTCAGCGGCAGAATTCTCATTCTTTTCCACGAGGACGAAGTATGCCACCGCGATATTATAGACGACCTGCAAAGAATTCTTGACTGGAACGGGCTTTCAGTGGAAAAACCAGCGCCGGTGACGGAGGTCCTGGCCTGCCGGGAACTGGAGGTTCTGGCTGTAGCGTCACGGCAAAAAATTGAATGGACCCAGCTTTCCCAGGAGCAGGTTCTTGAAATTCTGGGAGTGGCATTGGAACGGGGGCTGTCTGAAGAGGAGTCTCTGCTCCGGCTGAGCCACTTCGGGCCGAACAAGCTAAAGGAGGTGAAAAAAAGAGGCTTTTTTGTCCGGTTCCTGGATCAGTTTAGAGACTTTTTAGTGCAGGCCCTGTTGGGTTCCACGACGGTTTGCCTGATTGTAGGGGAAGTCGTTGACGCCGCAGCCATACTCAGTATTCTTCTGGTGAACGCCATCATTGGGGCTTCCCAGGAGCAGCGCGCCGCCGGCGCCGTTGAGGCTTTGAAAGAACTGACAGCGCCCAACGCAAGGATCCTGCGGGAAGGACGGCCTTACCGGGTCCCCGCCGCTCAACTGGTCCCCGGCGACGTGCTTTTGCTGGAGCAGGGTGATATTGTGCCGGCGGACGCCCGCTTGCTGGAGGTTGCCGGGATGGAAGCAGAGGAGTCGGCTCTGACGGGAGAGTCACTCCCCGTGGTCAAGCAGCCAGGCGCCATTGCCTCTTGCGTTCAGTTGTTTGATTGCGATAACATGGTATTTCAGGGGACTACGGTAGCAAAGGGCCGGGCGCTGGCAGTGGTTACCGCAACCGGAATGGAAACGGAAATTGGAAAAATAGCCGGACTTTTACAAGAAGGGAATGAAGAGAGACGGACCCCGCTCCAGCTCAAGCTTGCGCAAACCGGTAAGACTGTCTTGAAGTCTTCCCTTCTTTTGAGCGGGGCGGTTGTCGCTCTGGGCATCCTCCGCGGCGGGCCGGTCTTCAATATGTTTTTGACCGGGGTATCCCTGGCCGTGGCCGCAATACCGGAGGGGCTTCCCGCTATTGTAACCATTGCCCTGGCAACCGGCGCCGACCGCATGGCAAGGTCGAACGCCGTTGTCAAAAGCCTGCCGGCGGTCGAGAGTGTGGGGGCAACTACCCTGATCTGCTCTGATAAAACCGGAACCCTGACCACGAACCGGCAAACCGTCCGGATGGTTTGCGCCGGCGGGCAGTGGTGGGCATTTACGGGATCCGGCCATGATCCTGACGACGGGGAGGTGATCGGCCTTGTCCAGGAAGGCGGTCAGGACAGTTCCCGGCTTGCTTTTGCCCTGACGGCGGCTCTCCTCTGCTCCAACGCTTCACTGGAGAGGAAGCGTGAAAAGGACGGTGTTCCAGCGGAATCAAGCCGGTGGGTCTCCCAGGGGGATCCCACGGAAATTGCCATCCTGGTCGCAGCCGTCAGGGCGGGGTTGAATGTTGAAGAGATAAGGGAAACGCATACCCGGCTGCATGAAGTGCCTTTTGATGCCGAACGCCGCCGCATGTCCGTGATTTGTTCTACCCGGAGCGGCAGCGCCCTGTTTGTAAAAGGCGCGCCGGACGTGATCCTGGAAAGATGCGGCACGCTCTGGCGTCCTGATGGGGAGACAGCGTTTACGGAATCAGAAAAGCTGGCCGTTGTCAGGGCCAACGACAGGCTGGCTGCAAAAGCGATGCGGGTGCTGGCTGTTGCCTACCGCCGGCTTACCGGCAGCCTGCCCGGGCCCGCCGGGGATGCCGACCAAGACCTGGTGTTTATCGGCCTGATCGGAATTATGGACCCGCCCAGGGTTGAAGTGAAAGATTCCATCGGGCTGTGCCGGCGCGCCGGCATAGAAGTCGCCATGATCACCGGCGACCACCCCAATACGGCTGTGGCGATCGGCAGGGAATTGGGTATTCTGAGCCCGGGTGAAGCCGTCGTTTTAACCGGGCCGGAAATTGAGAACATGAATGAGGAAGAACTCACCGCCGCCCTCGTCGAGACCCGGATCTTCGCCCGGGTTCTCCCCCGGCACAAGCTCAGGCTGGTGCGGGCTTTCCAGGAGCGCGGCGAGCTGGTGACCATGATCGGGGATGGCGTAAACGACGCGCCGGCCGTAAAAGAGGCCGACATTGGGATCGCCATGGGCGGCGCCGGAACCGACGTCACCAAAAAGTCGGCGCTGATGATTATTACCGATGACAATTTCTCTACCATTGTCAAAGCAGTTGAGCAGGGCAGGGGTATCTACGCCAACATCAGAAAATCGGTGCGCTACCTCCTTGCCACCAATGCGGGCGAAGTTCTCCTGATGTTCTCGGCTGTTGCCCTGGGGCTGCCCCAACCGCTTCTCCCCATTCAGCTCTTATGGCTGAACCTGCTGGGAGACGGGCTGCCGGCCCTGGCCCTGGCCGTGGATCCCGCGTCTCAGGACTTGATGAATAAGAAGCCTCAGCCCGTAAATAGCGAGATCGTAGATCAAGATCTCCGGCGTAAGATTTTGTCACGCGGGATTTCAATCGGAGCGACGACTCTCGGCGCCTACATTTGGGGTCTCCGTGGGGGCAGTTTGCCCCGGGCGCAAACCCTGGCCCTCGCCACGCTCACTTCAGGGCAGCTTTTGCACGCGCTGGATTGCCGCTCGGAGGGCGGGAAAAGGAACGTTAGGAACCCCTTCCTGCTGGAGTCCGTGGCCTTGTCCGGCGCGCTTCTTGCGGGAGCGATTTACTGGCCGGCCGCGCGCTCCATATTCAGAACGGTTCCCCTGGTCCTGGCCGACTGGGGGATCGCCCTGGGGGCGGCCGCCTTCAGTTCCGTCCTGGACAGGCTGTTTATGATGCGAAACCGGTGTTAGTGAACTCGTTTAACTTATGCTAAACATCTGGGCTTCAGGTGGAAATTCTACTCCACCTGAAGTAAAAATCAGAGACTCTCACTTATATAAGTGGGAGTCTTGGTAATAAGATAAAAAGGATGGCGAGCACATAAAACACACTTCCTTGATTTTATCCCAACCTTTTGGCCAGTAAGTGTTCGATCTGGTTTTCATCAAAAATAGGGGGGCTCTCTTTTGAATCATAAGGAGCTGTTTTGCAAAATAATTCTTCCCAGTCTTTGATTAGTTCCATAAAACCGGCTTCTAACGATTGATTGAGGGCATAAGTATGGGCTTGTTTGCCCAGCAGTCTTCTAAGGCATTCATTTTTTATTAAATTTGTGACTCCGTTTGCAAGGCTAACAGGGTCATCCGGTATGCAGGAGATACCGTTGACTCCGTCAACCAGAGTATCACCAACACCACCGCAGGATGCTCCAACCACAGGCAAGCCGGATGCCATTGCTTCCAAAACTACGTTGCCGAAAGTTTCTGTTGTTGAAGGAAAGACAAAAATGTCGGCGTTGGCATATATCTTTGCCAAGGTTTCGCCTGATAAATATCCGGTACAAGTGACATTTATCGGTCCCCATCGCTCAACCTCTTCCAGCATGGGTCCATCTCCAACAATAAACAGATGTACTTTTTTTGCGCAGCTCTGGTTGATTATCTCCATGGCACGCATCAATACACGTATGTTTTTTTCTACGGAAACTCTGCCTACATAAAGCAGAATGATCTTGCCGTTGATGTGATAATAGGGGATTGAGAGCATTCCCCTGTATTTGGGTGTGAAAAAATCGGTATCCACTCCTCTGACCCAGAGCTTAAGATTTCTTATGCCCCGGGCCGAAAGCTCGTCTTTTGTATGCAATGAGGGACAGTAATTGACATCACAATTATTGTGAAACCAAGTAAGATATTTCCAGAGTAAACCATCCAGTGCTTTTAAACGATAGTAATGTAAATACCTGTTAAAATTAGTATGATAAACGGCAGTTACCGGGATATCTCTTTTTCTCGCGTACGATAACCCCCAAATACCTACGCCGAACGGTGTGCTGATATGGATCTTATCAGGCTGAAATCTGTCTAACAATTTTGAAATATTGTTAAAAAATGGGATGGAAATACGGCATTCCGGGTAGAGAAAGAATTTTACGCTCGGCAAACGATATATCTTTTTATCTGCCGGCTCTCCCGGAGCTGGGGCGAAAACGAGGTATTCTATGTCATTGCGTTTATCTAAATGCCCGAATAGTCTCTGCATGGTAATGGACACCCCGTTAAGCTGGGGAAGGTAGGTATCCGTAAAAAAAGCTATCTTCAAAAATATACACCGCTTTCGTTTTTACTCCCCGCATCAATTAATTATATATCCTGTGATTCCCCATTCCCTGTTAATACTCATACTTGTTGATGGCTTTGCCGGCCTTCTTGATTGTCAAGATGCGCTGATCGCCGTCCTTGATCTAACCCCGGCCCGTTCGCAGGTTTGCAGCAAACTCTTTTGGCAGGCTGGAAGCCTCGATGACCCCGGCCACACGTTCAAAATCATAGGACACTTTTGGGAAAGTTGCTTGCAGCTTCCTGTCTATTTCGACCAGCGCGTAAACGGACAGGGGATCTCCATGCTTGGGCAAGCCCACGCTGCCTGCGTTAATAACGTGTTTATCCGGGTCCAGGGTTTTGTGGTAAGGGGTATGTGTATGGCCACAAATAAGTACGTCCGTATTTGATTCGTCTAAGAGTTCTTTTAAGTATTCATCGCTGACGTCTTCGGATAGATATTCGTTTAGGCGGCGGGGGCTGCCATGAACGAATTTAACACTATATTCGCCAGCTTTAAAATGGATCTCTGAGGGCAGGTTTCGTAAAAATTCTTTATTTTCTTCACTCATATTCTGACTGGTCCAGGCAATGGACCGTTCGCCAAGCTCCTGTGTTTTTGCGTCTTTGAAGTCACACCCGCAGATCAGGCGGGCGTTCCCGATGGCATCGTCGTAATTTCCCATGACACAAGGTATTTCTTTTTCTTTGATTAGATCGATAACCTCATTGGGAAAAGGCGCGTAGCCCACCAGGTCCCCGCCACAGATAATAACGTCCACTTGTCTTTGTTCAATATCTTGCAAAACAGCCCTAAGCGCCAATAAATTTGAGTGAATATCGGAAATCACAGCGATTCTCATATGAATTGCCCCTCCTCAAAAAATTATTTAATTTGGAAAGGGAAAATGGCAGCGTGCGCTCATTTACACGCTTTTTGTGAATTTGCTTATTGACAAGATGCTAGATCCTCGTCCGGGTTAAAAATGTAGCCACTCCTGTTACGAGCTATCCATTTAATTTTCTTGCCCCGCTCCCCCTTTGTCGCTGATTGAGAGCAATTTCCCACTACCCCTTTCGATTTCATTTTATTATTTCTATTTTAAGAAACGACCAGCATTAAGTTATTTTTTTGTTAACCGATTTAACTGAAAATTCAATCATTTAAAGAGAAAGTAGGGCAGATGAAAATGCATGCCCATTTTACCGAAAAAGCCGGGGACGGCCGAATTATTTTGGCGGAGATGTGTCTTCGGAAACGGTAAGGGTGTTTTTATTTTTTTCGAAGTTCACCTCGGCCACCATATCTTCCACGTCTTCTTTGGCGGTTGTGAAGATTTCATTGATTTTATCGGATACATCCATTGCGCCTGCAACCACTTTTTTGGCCAGCGGCCGCAGGCCCTGACGAACCGATGGTGTCGCCAGAAACAGCAGCAGCGCTGGTAAAAGCCATGCGACGGCGCCCAAACTGCCTCCCGGAAGCAACGAGGTGATCCGGTTCTTCAGCCCGCCCCCGTTGTATACGCCGGTCAGCTGACCGACCGTTGTCCCCTGTTCACGGGCTTCATCGAGCACTTCAGCCAGCAGTTCCCTGACCAGCGGGTCCCGGGTCCGGCCCAGCCTGTTTTCGATTGCCTGGATCGCCCTGAGCTCCTTGCCCAAATCACCCCTCAAGCGGGCCATGTTCCTGTCGTAATCGTTCTCTCCGCGGATCCTTCCTAAAAGGCCGGGCCTCCGGTAGCGGGCCGCCTTTTCCCAACTTTGGCGGGCCTCCATTTCGGCCAGTAGATCGTCCTTCAGCGCTTCGTAGGCCCTTCTTTCGTAGGCAGATTCCCTGTTTCCAGTCTGTCTGTACATATCAGCACTCCTAACTTTGTTCCGAAAATAGAACTATATTTTCATCCACCGTTGTGCCCCGCAGAGGCATGAATCTTTGCTTGAAAATCATCCCTATTATCCCGCAGAATACAGTAATATATACAATTAATTGCAAAATCTGGGCTGACTTGCTCGCCACAGCGCCCGGCAGGCCGGCGGCGGCAATAATTAAGATGGTCCATTTTCCCCTGCAGCTGTTTTTTTTAATAGTGTTTCTCTATTTTCACAGAAAATTAATCTAAGCCTGGTCTAAATCACATTGTTTTTTTACATTCCGATTGTATAATATGGGTAAGAGTTTTGCCCGCATCATCAAGTATGCCTCAATTTGTAAGCCGGAGGGGTTTTCCCCCCGGTATTTTTTTGCACGCGGAACGATTCACGGGTCCGTATGATACTCCGCACGATACTATGATACAATGATGATTTGTTGCAAATCTTAGAACTGGAAACCAATCCGGCGTTAGTGTATCTTTACCAGCCTGCAGCTGGTTCCATGGTATAATTTGCTGCTTGCATATTTACGATAAGTTTGCTAAAATATTAAACTACCGCAGTTAATAAGCGGCTGAAAAGTTCATAACTAAAGTACAGCGGATAGTCGCTGCCTGATTTTCAGGTAGAGGAAAGTCGAGACACGCACACCTTTTGGAAAACCAACAGGTGTAGTATGGTGCCCGGCGCAAGCCGGGGCAGGGTGACCTGACGACGGCGAAAGGATCTCACGCCAGATCCGATTAGCCCTAAAGTGCCACAGAAACGATGTTGTCGGGCGACCGGCAGATGCAAGGGTAAACTCCACCAGCGTGCAACCCAAATAGGCGGACTTTGAGCCGCGGGTAGGGGCGTCCCGCAAGGGGAAGGAACAAGAATGTTCCTTAGAAAGATGACTATCAAAAACAGAATCTCGCTTACGGCTGTACTTTAGTTAAGAAATTTTTTAATATGTCAAGATGGAAAGACAGATCCTTTATCCAGAAAGTCCCGGTTGACGATTTATCCTTAAACATGATAAGATAAGTCTCGCGTCACCGGAAGGGCGGCCTAAAGTACCAGAAATTAGTCCTTGACCACCGGTGGCAAAACGTGATAAGATAACAACTGTGCCGCGAAAACAAACTCGGCAAAAGATGGTAAGCGGTCTTTGAAAACTAAACAGAGGAATGGATGAAAGATAGGACGTCAGACGTCAGAGAACAGACGTCGGGAGAGAAACAGAATTCATTTAAGAATTTTGCTTTGACCCTGACGGCGGACGAACGGCGGCTGACGACCGAAATAAATCTCGTCAAAGCGAAAGCTGAGCGAGGTAATTCCGAAACAACAAACAGAGCCAAATCAAACCTTTAATATATTATTGGAGAGTTTGA
>Ga0209347_1002745_pt1 | contig 22351 bp, 24 predicted proteins | sample AutmiccommuBRH23_FD_187382 | JGI IMG/M metagenome (GOLD analysis project Ga0209347, IMG submission 187382) | Deep subsurface microbial communities from Mt. Terri, Switzerland - Autotrophic microbial communities BRH/23 (SPAdes) (version 2) | ecosystem: Environmental > Aquatic > Deep subsurface >...
CCCCCATATAGATAATAATTTATATAATACAACTTTATATTTTCGATATTCTTCCTAATAATCCTCTTTTTAAATTTTCTAAACAACAGCTAAGCGCAATAAGTTATCCAACAGATGATAATACAACTTCTATATCCTCAATTAAATCCTCCGGATCCTCCAAACCAACTGACAATCGCAAGAGATCATCAGATATTCCAAGACTTAATCTTTCTTCTTTCGGAAAGGCAGCATGCGACATAGCTGCCGGATAAGATAAAATACTTTCCACTGCGCCTAAACTGACAGCCACAACGGGTATTTTAATATCCTGCATTAAGCGTTTGGTAACCACTTCTCTGCTGCAGACAAATGAAACAACTCCGCCAAATCCGGTACACTGCTCCTTAATAATCCCATGTCCTTGATGCTCAGGCAGACCTGGGTAATACACTTTGCTAATTAGGGGCTGAGTCTTTAACCATTTGGCAATTGCCATAGCTCCTTGCTGATGCTGTTCCATCCGCACCTTCAAGGTTTTTATACCCCGCAGCAGCAGCCAACAGTCTTGCGGGCCTAGTACTGCGCCAAAGGCATTTTGTATTTGATAAATCTTATCACAGAGCTTTTCTTCCTTAGCAACAACTGCACCTGCTAATAAATCACTATGACCCCCTAGAAATTTTGTAGCGCTATGGATGACTATATCGGCGCCTAGTTCCAGTGGGTTCTGAAAATATGGGGTCATAAAAGTATTATCCACGATAGTTAACAAACCATGTTCGGCCGAAGCATCAGCGGCTTTTTTGATATCAGTTACTTTTAACAGCGGGTTAGACGGAGTTTCCAAATATAATGCCTTAGTATTACTCTTTACATTTTTCTTAATGTTATCAATATCTGTAGTATCAATAAAATTATATTCAATACCAAACCGGGAGAAAACCTTTGTGAGAACACGATAAGTTCCACCATAGACATCTCTAGTAACCAGCAGGTGGTCACCAGCCGAAAATAAGGCAAATACCGAAGTGATGGCAGCCATTCCCGAAGCAAATACAAATCCTCTGCTTCCCCCTTCTAGCACTGCCAGAACTTCTTCCACAGTACTGCGGGTGGGATTACCGGACCGGGAGTAATCATACATTCTTTTACTAGTACCTCTCTGATCAAACGTTGATGCATGATGTATAGGAACACTTACTGCACCCGTTGCTTGGTCAACCTGTGAACCTACATGCAAAATTTTTGTGCCGAAATTCATATTAATTATCCCCCTCAACTTAAAACCTGGTCTAAATCATCGATTAGGTCATTCACATGTTCTATGCCGACAGACAATCGTAATAACCGATTAGTTAATCCCTTAGATTCTCGTATTTCTTGCGGAATGTCTGCATGGGTCTGTTTCACAGGGTAGGTTATTAAAGATTCCACCCCGCCAAGGCTTTCGGCAAATGTGATTAGCTCCAGACTGAATAATACTTTTTCAACCAAAGCGGAATCCACTACATCAAAAGAAACCATACCTCCAAATCCATTACTATTTTTTTTCATTAATTCATAGCCGGGATGCTCTACCAGACCTGGATAGTAAACTTTAGAAACTTTAGGATGCTCCTTTAGCCAAAGTGCAATTTCAAATGCATTTTGTTGACTCTTTTCCAATCTCACTGATAAAGTTTTCATTCCCCGCAGTAAGAGCCAAGAATCTTGAGGCCCTAATATCGAACCAACTGAATTCTGAATAAAATACAGCTGTTCTCCCAAACTTTTGTCCTTAACCACTGCAAGACCTGCCACCAAATCATTATGTCCTCCCAAATATTTAGTAGCACTGTGAATAACAATGTCTGCCCCTAAGGTTAAAGGACACTGCCAGTAAGGCGTCATGAATGTATTGTCCACTATCAACATCAAATTAGATTTCTTAGCAAGCTTAGCCACAGCTTGTATATCAGTTATCTTCATTAATGGATTTGATGGCGTTTCGATAATAATTGCTTTCGTGTTTGAAGAAACTACTCTTTCAACCTCTTTGACGTCAGTAGTATCAACATAGGTAACGCTAAGCCCAGTTTTGGAGTAAATATGTTCCAAGATACGATAAGTTCCGCCATATAAATCGTCAGAAACAATCAGATGATCCCCGGGGTTAAATAAACGTAATACTGCATCAAATGCAGCCATCCCGGAAGCAAATGCAAACCCCTTAGACCCCTGTTCTAGATTTGCTATAGCTTTTTCTAATTGTTCTCTTGTCGGATTACCAGATCGGGAATAGTCATAACCTGTAGTCATTCCTAACCCAGGGTGTCTAAATGTAGCCGTTTGATAAATCGGGGTACTAATACTGCCCGTTTGCTCAGTTTTTGACACTCCTACCTGTACACATCTAGTCTCGAATTTCATTTTTGACCTCCACTTTTTTTGATACTTAACCAAAAAGGCTCCTCTTTATAGAAGCTCACTTGATAAACTGCTCTTATCTATCAGGTATTGGCACCTTGCTATATAAGTTGCCGTAATTTCAACGGGCCTATCCCTCACCCACTCAAAATAAGATGCTCAATTTAATTATTGCATTGCCAGTAAATATCATTATTTCAATAATTTCCAGGTACCCCTCTCGGAATTATTGATTTTGAATAATACTAATATATCGCACAAAACTTGTCAATAGCCAATAAACCTAATTCCTTTCTCCAAGAATTAAAAAATAAAGTAGTAAATTATTCTTGACTCTTGACTAAATCAGCTTTAAACTAAATACAACAATTCATATCAGAATACGGGGTATTAACTATGCTGGAGATTATCCAAGTAGGAAAAACATTTACTAAAAACCAAAAAGATTTAGAGGTATTATCTAACATCAACCTCCAAGTACCAGAAGGTGAATTCATTTCGTTATTGGGACCTTCGGGATGCGGAAAATCCACCTTGTTAAATATGGTTGCCGGCCTGGACAAACCTTCGTCAGGAACAATCACTGTAAGCGGCAAGCATGTTACTTGTCCAGGCACTGATCGGGTCGTCGTCTTTCAAGAAGCCGCCTTATTCCCATGGTTAACAGTCTTAGACAACGTATGTTTCGGACTAAAGCGCTTAGGTCTAAGTAAAACCGAAACCAAACAGAAAGCGAGCATGACCCTAAAAAAAGTGCACCTAAGCAAATTTCTCCAAGCTTATCCACACGAACTATCTGGGGGAATGCGACAGAGGGTAGCCATTGCCCGCGCTCTAGTGATGGATCCGCAAATCCTGCTTATGGATGAGCCGTTTGGTGCGTTGGATGAACAGACCAGACTAATGCTGCAAAAAGAACTAGAAGATATTTATTTAGAAACAAAAAAGACAATACTCTTTGTTACCCACAACATCCGGGAAGCAGTACTTCTGTCTGACCGTATTATTGTCCTCGGCACCCGCCCGGGGCGCATTATCAAGGACTTAAGAGTACGGGCAGCTAGACCAAGGCAGCATAACGATTCAGATCTTATTTACTTGGAGAATAAAATTATGGACATCCTTCAGGTGGAAATTGAAAAAGTGGCAAAGGAGGAACTGGACGATGATTACACTCTTACGAAAGATTCTTTTCCTTGGGATCCTGATCGGGACCTGGGAAGTGGTATTTAGATTACAGATTTGGCCTGACCTCTTCTTTCCATCACCAATAACTGTAGCTGAAACCTTGGTTAATGGGTTTCAAGACGGTTCCTTCACTCTTGCATTGGCAGTCAGTTTCCGCCGTCTCTTAATTGGTTTTACCCTTGCTGTCTTTGGTGGAACCTTGCTTGGCATACTAACCGCAAGTTTCACCTGGGCAGATGAAACTATCGGCTCCCTAATATTGTCGCTGCAGAGTGTTCCAAGTATTGTCTGGCTGCCACTGGCTTTATTGTGGTTTAAGATGGGGGAAGCTGCCATCATTTTTGTTGTTACCATTGGAGGCACATGGAGTATGGCGTTAAGCGTAGCATCCGGCATTAAAAACGTTCCAGTAATTCTAGTTCGTGCCGCACGAACCATGGGTGCCTCAGGTCTACCTCTCTTCACCGAAGTAATCATTCCTGCCTCTGTACCTCACCTAATTACCGGAATGCGCTTGGCCTGGGCCTTCTCTTGGCGTGCCTTGATGGCTGGTGAACTAATCGGTACCGGCAAAGGTTTAGGCCAGATGCTAATGTGGGGAAGAGACTTTGGAAACATGAGCCTAGTACTAGCAATAATGATACTTATCGCTGTTATTGGCTCCGTCACCGACAACCTTATTTTTAAAAGATTGGAAATAACAGTTCTCCGACGCTGGGGACAACTACCAGACAGTGCCTCATAATAGGCACACTACTTAACCAAGGAGGCAATAATATGAAAAACTTACGACTAAAGAGCTTACTGTTGACCCTGCTAGCCTTATCCTTATTGGCATTAGCAGGTTGCGGTCAAGAAAGTTCCGATAATACGGATGCACTGCGATTGGGTTACTTTCCTAATATTACTCACGCCGCAGCCATTGTCGGTGCAGAGCAAGGCATTTTTCAAGAAGAGTTAAGCACTACTAAACTTGAGACCCAAACCTTTCCTAACGGTTCTCTACTGATGGACGCTATTCTTACGGACCAAGTTGATATTGGTTACGTCGGCCCAGAGCCAGTCATTAACAGGTATCTTCAAGGCGCCGATGTAGTGGTACTGGCCGGAGCTGCTAGCGGCGGCAATGTAATTGTCGCCAGCCGGGATTCAGAGGTTCAAAGCATAAAGGATCTGGCCAATAAAGTTGTCGCTACTCCGGCCTTGGGTTGTACTCACGATATTGAAATGAGAGTCCTTATGGATCGAGCAGGTCTTGCAATGGAAAACGATGGGGGTAACGTTTCTCATCTCACACAGAAACCTGCTTTGATGATGAATTTGCTCCAGCGAAACGAACTGGATGCCGCTTCTGTCTCTGAGCCCTGGGCCAGTCAAATGGAAGAGAAAACCGGTGCAAAAGTAATTGTCGAATGGGATGAGATGCCCTGGGACGGTAATCTCCCATCTACTTTGTTAGTCGCTAAAAAACAATTTGTCAAAGAGCATCCTGAACTTGTTAAAAAAATCCTTAAGGCCCATGTAGAAAGCGTAAATAAAATAAACAGCAACTTGGATGACGCTGCAGACACGGTACAACAGCATATTACGGAATTGACAAAGTCCGAATTGTCTACTGAAGTTATTACGAATTCGTTTACAAGAACAAATATCACATATAAAGTTGATCCGAAAATCCTCAATGAATTAGTGGAAGAATCTTCAAAATTGGGCTTCTTCGAGTCCACGGATGTAAATGGTTTAGTAGATAAGACGCTGCTTAACAATGTATTAGAAAACATGTAGAGGAGTTGAGTAATTTGAATGTAGTTGGAGATGTGACCCAGTTGATTGGTGCAACGCCAATTGTCCGCCTAAATAATCTTGTGAATACCGACTGCGCGGATGTCTGGGTTAAGCTTGAATGCTTTAATCCCAGCCGTAGTGTCAAGGACCGCGCTGCGTACAATATGATTGCAGAGGCAGAAGCAAGCGGACTGCTAAAGCCAGGCGGAACCATCATCGAACCAACCAGCGGTAATACCGGCATCGGTCTCGCCATGGTAGCCGCTGCTAAGGGCTATAACCTTATTCTTACGATGCCGGATAATATGACAAACGAAAGAGTTAGTATCCTTCGCGCCTACGGTGCAGAAATCTTCCTGACCCCCGCGTTAGAAAAAATGCCCGGAGCTATACGTAAAGCAAAAGAGTTAAAAGAACGGTACCCTGGCAGCATTATTCTGCAGCAGTTCATTAATAAAGCCAATCCTGATATCCATCGGGTTACAACGGCTCAAGAAATATTCAAACAGGCAAAAGGAGAGCTAGATGCTTTTGTAGCTACAGCAGGAACCGGCGGAACTATTACCGGAACCGGCGAGGCTTTAAAAAAACTGATTCCCGATCTCCAAATATTTGTCGTAGAACCTAAGGGGTCACCCGTTCTTTCCGGTGGTAAACCCGGCTCGCATAAAATCCCAGGCACAAGCCCAGGCTTTATCCCGGAGATACTTAATACTGAAGTCTATGATGAAATTATAAAAATAAGCGATGATGACGCAATTAATACCAGTCGTAGACTTGCCAAAGAAGAAGGCCTACTAGTGGGCGTCTCAGCCGGTGCCGCGGTACACACCGCCTTAGTTATCGCCAAGCGGCTAGGTACAGGAAAAAAAGTACTTGCCATTGCCCCGGATACTGGCGAACGATATCTTAGTATATTATAACGACAAGCAATTGCGTACAAGTTCTACTAAAAAACCCATGTAATATACGTAATTAATAAAGCGCACAGTGATGGCTGTGCGCTTATTTAGTTTTTATACCGCATTCTTTTTTGTCAGTGGCAGCCCGATTTGTTATTTTTCTGCCGCTCTTCGTCTGTCATTTTGCCCTGATTATCATCATGATTTTGATCTTGTTGTCCGCCTCCGCAACACCCGCCGCCATTGCCATGCATACGGAACATAAGAAATGCCATGCCGGCAAATAAGATCCAACTTCCATATTCATTGAAAAAATCCATCTTTGAACTACCTCCAATCTCAGCTATTCGATAGATACCCCTCGCGGGTATAGGTTAAAGATACTACGTTTAGTAGTATAAGTCAATAATAAATACTACAGTGCATAGTAATTACTTACGTAACTAAGCTGAATCATATCCCTCCTTTTGGTCTGCTGTATTTTGGCTATCAGAATAACATTCAGCACAAAGGTATAAAAAATTATCGTCTTCGACCACAATTATGACCGCTTCAGGTTTGTGACATTTTGAACAAATCATATTACCTCTCCTTACAATAATCTAGTTTCGTCAACCAGCCTACTATTTACTTTAATAACTATTTTAGCATCATTATATGATATATATTTGGTTAAATTGTGAAGAATCAATGACAACTGCCGCCTGCTGCCAACCATGAGTCATATTAACCCCCTATTAAGACGGATGACACTAAACACAAAGATTACCGTGCCAAAGATTGCTAAAGCCAATGCATGGGGCCATAGAACTTCAATGCCAACACCTTTCAGAAATACACCCAATACAATTGTCATATAGTGCCTAAGGGGGCTTATAAGGGACATCCCACGCAAGAACGCAGGCATGCTTGATACAGGTACTACTGTACCGGAAAGGAACATTACGGGAAATAATGCAAAGAAACACAAAAGCAAAGCCTGTTGTAAGTTCTTTGCATACGTGGCCAAAAACACACCTAAACTCATTCCGGAAAAAAACATTAAAGTTGATAGTAAAAAAAACAATATTAAGCTGCCTTTCAAAGGTACCTCAAACAATAATAATGCTATAGCAACGCCAACTGCCAAGCCAACCATTTTAATAACTCCCATTGGAAGTATCTTGGCAATAATAAATTCAGAAGGTGTAATAGGGGTAACCATTAACTGTTCCAGTGTACCGGCTTCTTTCTCACGCACAATGGCGCCCGCTGCCAGTAGCACTCCAGTAAACAGTGCAGCAAGCGCAACCATTGCTAGCAGATTAAAGTGTGTGAATTTTAATTCCGGGTCATACAGTACCTTGATACTATTGGTAACTGCAGGCATCCTTTGTAAGTCTTCGTCTGTAATTCCTAACTGTTCAATTTCTATTTCTGAAGAATAGTCTCGAATAATTTCTACCGCATATCCCAGCGCAGTTGTAGCTATTTGTGCATTTGAACCATCTACTAACAGCTGTACTTTTGCTTGTTGATGCTTAGCGAGGTTAGTAGAGTAATCGGGAGGTATGATCAAAGCTAAATCTATATCTCCATTAGCCAACAGTTCATCTACTTCAGCACTATCCTTAACATATGCATTAATCTTAAAGTTTTCTACGTTGTGAAACTTTTGAATAAGTTCCCTGCTTTCCATCGTCCGGTCCGTATCATAAACTGCAGTCGGTAAGTTGTTAACATCTAGAAACAATGCCCAGCCGCAAATAGCAACTTCCATAAAAATATAAAGAACTAAAAAGACAAGCGCTTTATCCCGTAGAAACTGTATAAATTCTTTCTTAATCAGAGAGCGTAATCTAGCATTCAATGCATTTCCTCCTTACGCTACTTTCTTTTTAAATCTCACTGCAGCCAATATAATTACCGCTGCTGTATAACTAACCAGCCATAATATGTCCGGCCATAAATACTTTATTCCATTCCCCTGTAGTAAGATTCCCCGAGAGATAGCTATATAAAACCTGGCAGGGAATAAGTAAGTGTAATACTGAAACAGCCGAGGCATATTAAAAATCGGGTAAACAAATCCTGAAAATAACATTGAGGGCATCACAGTTATAACTAAAGCCAATAACATGGCAACCACTTGTGAATTAGTAACTGTGGAAGCCAATAAACCTATTCCTACGGTACAGAGAACGTAAATAACCGATAACCCCAAAAATAAGATAATACTCCCTTTAACTGGTATATGGAACCAAAGAATACCTACAACTAAAATAAGTAATACTTCTACAAATGCTATTACAGCATAAGGTAATAATTTTCCTAGTATAAATTCATACGGTTTAATGGGAGATACCATCACCTGCTGGATGGAACCCCGCTCTTTTTCTTTGACGACTGCCAAAACGGAAAGCAGCGGAGGGAACGCCATTAAAATAACACCAAATAATCCTGGTACAATAAAATTTTTACTTTCTAAGGAGGGGTTTGCCCAAACTTGCGGTTCAGCAGTTACCGCCTCCTTCAATTCCGGCATTCCTCTCAGGTTCAAAATATGATTAATTCTTTTCGCAGAAAACATCTCATTAATAGCCTTTGTATAGTTTATGGACACCTTTGCCGTTGGAGGAAAAGACCCATCTACAATGGTTTGTACCCCTACCGGTAGGCCCTTAACAAGGTTAGTTGAAAAATCAGGTGGTATCACCAATGCAGTATCTGCTTTATCCCTGTCCATTAAGGAGTAGATTTCTTGATAGCTGTCCACTTCAGCAGTTACTGTAAAATAACCGGAAGTAACAAAACTGCTGACATATTCCCTGCTTTCTGCAGAATTATCCATATCCCAAACAGCAATTTGAACGCTTTTTAAGTCAAAATTTAGGGCATACCCAAATAGCATTAGTATAATCAATGGAAGAATCAGCGCAATACCCAATGAATAAGGATCCCGGGAAATCTCTATGGCTTCCTTCCGCAACATAGCCAATATTCTCTTCACAGGGATGACCTACTTTCCTTCAAGTCCTCAGCTTCAATTAAGGAGATAAATAAATCTTCCATGCTAAATTGGGCCGTACCTACCTCCGATATATCTCCGGCAGAGTGTTCACTCTTCAGTTGAGCCGGGCTTCCCAGTGCAATCATATTGCCATAGTAAATAATTGCAATCCTATGGCAATGTTCCGCTTCGTCCATGTAATGAGTCGTAACAAAAACAGTTACTCCTTGATCAGAAAGTTGATATATTAAATCCCAAAACTGACGACGGGCAATGGGGTCTACCCCCGAGGTGGGTTCATCAAGAAATAAAATCTCCGGTTGATGAAGAATTGAGCACCCTAAAGCTAAACGTTGTTTCCACCCTCCTGATAGATCTGAGGTAATTACATTTTCCTGCCCCGTCAGTCCCGCCATCTCTAGTACCCATGATTTTCTTTCCTTCAAAACCGCTCCGGTTAATCCGTAGATACCGGCGTAAAAATCTATATTTTCTTCTGCGGTTAAATCATTATACAAGGAAAATTTTTGGGACATATAACCAATCCTTGACTTGACTTCTCTCGCTCTATCCGCAATGTTATAACCTGTAATATAGGCATTTCCCGAAGTCGGCTTATGTAAGCCACAAAGCATTTTGATGGTGGTGGATTTGCCCGACCCGTTAGGGCCTAAAAAACCAAAAATCTCACCTTTACGAACCTTAAAACTCACATTGTTTACAGCTATAAAATCGCCAAATCTTTTAGATAAATCCTTTACCTCCACTGAGTTAGTGTTAGTATCATTAATACTTCGTGTATAATTGTAAGTACCTATCTCTTTTCTTTGGTTGTTTAAACCATCATTGTCTTTGCTTTCCTCGTTAATTGAAGTTACAAAAATATCCTCCAAAGAAGGAATAATTTCCCTAATGTCATTAACTTGTATCCCATTTGTTTGGAGAAAACTTAATACTTGCTTCTTTTCTTTCGCAGCATCTTCAACCGTTAGGTGAAGTTCCTCTCCAAAAATTTCTACTTGGCCATAATTCGAATTTTGACGGAATATCTCTACCGTCTGCCGTAATGCGTTAGTGCGTACCGCCAGCAAATTATTATTCAAACTGGATTTGAGGTGCTGAGGTGTATCACATTTTAGAATATGTCCTTGATACATTAGCGCCACCCTATCACACCTTTCCGCCTCATCCATATAAGGTGTGCATACAAAAACAGTAACGCCTTCACTGATAAAATCATGCATAATGTTCCAAAATTCCCGGCGAGAAACCGGGTCTACCCCAGTGGTAGGTTCATCCAAAAAAAGGATTTCCGGTGAGTACATAAGTGTACAGCTTAATGCCAGTTTCTTTTTCATTCCACCGGATAATTTTTCTGCATGGCGATTAACAAATTTGGTTAACCGGCTAAACTTAAGTAGTTTTTCCTTACGCTCGAATCTTTCTTCTTTCCCAACCTGGTAAAGCTCAGAAAAAAAATCTATATTTTCTCCAATAGATAAGGAACCGTACAGACTAAATCCTTCCGACATGTAACCTATCCTCCCACCTAATGCGCCCGGCTCTTTGATAATGTCCACACCTGCCACATTAGCAGCGCCTGCACTAGGGGTCATAATCCCACAAAGCATTTGAATGGTAGTCGTTTTCCCGGCACCATCAGGTCCAACCAGTCCAAAAATCTCTCCCTTTTTAACTCCAATATTTACACCATCAATTGCCGTAAGTTTTTTAAAACGTTTGGTCAATCCTTGAGTGCTAATAGCATAATTCTCCACTCTACCCTCTCCCATTCAAAATAACTTCTACACAAAAATTATTTAGACTGATCGGTAACTAACAAAATTTCTGCATCAGCGGGCATTCCCGGTTTTAAGAAGCCTTCTGAATTATCTAAGTTCAGCTCTACTGCGTAAACTAATTTGGCCCTTTCATTGGGCATATGTACATTTTTCGGAGTAAATTCCGCTTGTTGGGCAACTCTAGCCACCTTTGCGGCAAATGTTTTGTCAGAAAACGCGTCTATGGTAACTCGTGCCCTTTGGCCTAACTTAATCTTACCAATATCCTGACCAGTTACGTACACGGTCAGAAACAAGTCATGCATATTAACCAGTTGTATCAGCGGGGTGCCACTAGCTACTAGTTCACCCTGATTCACAAGGGTGTTCAGTATTACACCCCCAGAAGGAGCAAGTACTTTTGTTCTATCTAGCAAGGCCTCTGCCTCTTTTAAAGCCGCTTGGGCTAGTTGCTGGTTGGCAATAGCAGTCTCAAGCCCTGCCTGGGCCTGACTGTAAGAAGCTAAAGTACCTTCAGCAACCTTGTGTTGAACATCAGCGGACATCTTGTTATCTTTTGCAGATTGCAATGCACTTGCTGCTTGCTCTGCTTGCTGCTGTGCTGCGACATACTTTGCATCAACTGCATTCAACTGCTTTTTAACTGCCTCGAATTCTGCGACTGATACGGCCTTATTATCGAATAAATCTTTATATCTTGAAAAGTCATCCTGCGCTTTCTCCAACACAACCAAAGCTTGCTGTTCATTTGCCTTGGCTGCTTGATATGCAGCCTCTGCCTGATTTACGTTATTTACAGACTGCTTATCAGCCAGCTGGGCCGATAGCTGTGCCTGTTCCTTTTGGGAAAATGAAGCGTTAAGTTGTGCGTCCGCCTGCTTAACCTGAGCGGAAGCAATATCTAATTGTGCTCTAGCCTGGTCTACCTTTGCTGACAACTGTAAGTCATCTAGCCGAACAACCTTTTGACCCTTTTTCACCCATTGTCCCTCCTCCGTGTTCACCTCCACTACTATACCTGGTATTTGCGCACTAAGGACAATTTGGTTCCCCTCTATAAAGCCGCTTGCTTCAATAAAGCCTTTACTAGAGGCTTTCGAATTAATTTGATACCAACCAAAACTACCTATTAAAACTATACAAATCACTAGTAGCATCAGCAGCAATTTTTTCCGATTAAACAATATATATCCCCCATTTCAATATACCTTTAAAATTTTTCTGTTCGCCTCACCCATCTAGAATACCCCCGTTAGGTATAACGATTACCAATATATATATGTATTTTGGTTTGTAAACTACTTTTTATAAAAAACTCCCTATATTTAGGGAGTGGAAGTCATTAGTCGGTAAATTCCTTGAGCCTTATTTTAACAGACTGCAATCTCTTCCGGTATGCCTGAGAAAGCTGGCTATAGGTTTCATCATCTATTTGCCCATCGAATCGCTGCTGTTCCAATTCTTTAATTTTTTTCTGTAAAACGTTATTTCTCTTAGTTAACATTTGAAATAGTCTTTCTTCATTATCTTCTTCCGTAGGCGGTTCCGGATTACCCTGTTTTCGCTTATAAAAGGCAAACCCTATTAATCCCGCAGGAATTATTACGACCAATAGAATAAACAAGTGAGCATCTATCCCAGAAAATGGGGATTGTCTCCAAAATTTCACGTGCCCAGGACTATGAAACTCGGGATTATAGGATGCCTCGATACCGCCATTACTAACTTGCATCACTGTTGCTTCTATAACGGTTCCGGACTCCAAATCACTAGCACCCATCAACTGGTAATCGTTATCCCCGACCCGCTGGATAGTGCCTGCACGAAGTTTATTACTATCCATATTAAATATTTCTGCAGGTGCCAAAATGGAGTATTCCGCAGTTGGATTATCAAGAGTAGTAGACAATAAGAAGCGGGTTGAATTATCCGGGATAATAACTAGATACCCGACTTCTATTTGACTATTACCGGATGGAATCTTTGAATATATCAATTTACCCTCTTTTGTAATTAGCTCATCTTCTCCTTGGGCGGATAAAATTATTAATTGGCTATGGTTTTTTGGAAGTCCTATTGAAATAGATGTTTCTTTTGCTTGAGACCCCAAAGGATTGTTCACTATAATTGTATCTTTAACGCTTAACACGTTCACCTGATCCGTAGCAGTAATCATTTGATGACGCAGCGCAACAGTAACCCCTACACCATTATTCTGCACAATATCCTGGCTGAATGCAGGGTTTGCAGAGAATAGAATTAGTAATAACGCCACAGCCATCACTCTAAATTTAGTCATTATCGTCACCTCACTTATCGATTGGCTTCTGCAGTAACTTTCTCAATAGCCTCTAGTTTAAACTCAATATCCTTTTCAACTTCCAGTTCTAAACCCTTTATTTGAGCCAAATTTACATTATCTATGTTGCCTTCCTCAGCTTTTAACAATGCTACTGCCTGTTTCTAGTTAACATGCAGATTGCAGCTACTCCACCTTTAGCACTTCTTTTCAGTCGCTCATTATTGGTGATAATAGAAATAATAAATGCTGTAATGGTATAAGCACTAATTGCCACTACTAGAATAATTGCAAAATAACCAATCTCCGCCATTTGCCGGCTCCCCCCAATCTTAAATTCCTTAAATTTGATATTGTAACAGGCCGTCCTTTTTAAAATCACCTCCTTAGGCTATGTCGCATAAAAAAACCCTGGGCATTACTGCGGCTGTCAGTCTTCTTCCTTGTGCTTTTATGCGCATGTATAGGCTTTATAAGGCATCTTATTCTTTGTCCCTCTTAACATTAAACAAAACCGTGCCAGGGGAGATACTAGCCAAAAAAGATATGCCCCCTTTCATACTACAACCAGTAGTACGAAAGGGCAGTCTAAAACCTATTCTGACTTTACTATTGAATACCTTCCCCTCAAACCACCATACCCCTGAAGGGTACATTCTAAATATAGCACTATACCATAAATTTGACAAGTGTTATATCCGTCTTCTTAACCTAGAAAAATATATTACTTGCATTTTGCAAATATATTTGGTATAAATTAGTTAAAGGTGGTGCTTATGGTAAATAAAAGAGAATTGTTTCAGATTTTAACGCGCCGTCTCGGCTTGTTAAATAAAAACTGTTGTGATTATAAGTCCTTAGATATCTCCTTAGTTCAGAGCCACATTCTGTATGAAATTAGACGTCAAGACTGCCCCTCGATACAACAGGTAGCTGAAACCTTAGGCTTTGACATAACAACTTTCAGTCGGCAAATTCAGACGCTGGTGCGAAAGGGATTAGTAAATAAGGTGCAAGCCCCGGAAGATAAGCGTGTCTACTTACTTTCCTTAACCGATAAAGGTTTCTTAGTCGAAGAACAAATCGATAAAAAGCTAAATACGTATCTGGACGAAATATTTTCTCATCTGTCGCCAGATGAACAGAAAAAAGTAATTGACGCCGCTACATTGCTTAACCGGGCAATGCTAGATTCAGATACATGTTGTCTTCCTCCCTTATAGGGAGGTTTTCATAAAACAAGTACTTGCAAAATACAAATAAATAGGAGGAAATGTACAGTGGATAATATTAGGGATCTTGTTCAAAAAAAATATGGTGAAGCCATCAGTAGAAAGACCGGTTGTTGTGGTGATAGTGATTGTTGTGGAAATTCCTTAAACAGTAATGCCGATATTATTACTGCCAATCTATATAGCAGTAAAGAAGGCGGGTTACCAGAAGAGATTTTTAAAGCATCATTTGGTTGCGGCAATCCTACCGCCCTAGCGGAATTAAATCCTGGTGAAACTGTTCTTGATTTGGGAAGCGGATCTGGTGTTGATGTATTCTTATCAGCCAAACGGGTAGGACCCAACGGCAAAGTATATGGGTTAGATATGACTGATGAAATGCTAAAAGTTGCCAAAGAAAACCAACAAAATTTAGGCATAGACAATGTGGAGTTTCTAAAAGGTTATATCGAAGATACCCCCCTATCTGATAACACTATTGATGTAATAATCTCAAATTGTGTGGTGAATCTCTCCACTGATAAAAAGAAAGTTTTAAAAGAAGCATTCCGAGTCTTAAAAAGTGGTGGACGTTTTGCAATATCAGACATAGTTTTAACCAAACCACTTCCCGCTAATATAAGCCAAGACCTTCTTGCTTGGTCGGGCTGCATTGCCGGCGCCTTACAGATCAACGATTATAAGTCTCTATTACAAGAGGCCGGATTTGAAAATATCAGCATTCAAATCACCCGTGATTATGATTTAACTAGCGAGACATCTAAATCCATACTACCCAATTTAACAGACTCTGAAAGGGCAGATTATAATGGGGCAATAGTAAGTGCCTTTATTAGAGCAACAAAACCGGAATAACTTAAACATTGATAGAGTAGGCGAAAAATATTTTTCACCTACTCTATCGCATCTATTGTGCAATAGGTAACTGCCAAGTGAAGATTCTGGAGGACACTTCCCTCATATCTTTTATATTAAGTTTAACAAAAGAATCTGCTTGTATAATTCTATTACCGTCCGCACCTTTAGCTGGGAAAGTTAAAACCCCGTTCAGGTGATGACTATCTTTGCTCAAAAGCTCCCAATTGTTCGGCTTTACTATTGTGTCATCTACTGTTAGTTCTGCCTTCTCTAACATAGGGAATTCTCTTAAATCTCCGGAGTGGGTGTTCATTGATATTTTAAGCACTAAATTATTTTCTAAGTCAAATGACTCTATAGCCTCTTGATTTTGAGTTGCCTCAAAGTATTCTAAGGCTCCCAAGAGCACACCAACTTGGACTCCTCCTTCACCGTCATCGGTCCGAAAGTATAGTTCGTCAGAGATGGTTTGACCGCTTGGTTCGTCTTGTTTTACTACCTGCTCCTTCTCAGTTGCCTCTTTTTCTTCTTGCGGTTGAGAAGTGGAGCTACAGCCGACTAATATTAAAAATACTAATAGGACTAAAACCAGAACCTTAATGAAAGGCTTTTGCATAGACGCAACTCTCCTTTTAACTATTTAATGGCAACAAAATCAATCTCATGCGGCGAAATGCCTACTTGGTACTGAGATAATTCTTCAAAATTATTGGCATCAAATACGTGCACTTGATTGTTCTGTCTTTCAGTAATAAATGCTTTTGTCCCATCCGGAGTAAATCTTATGTGATTGGGTAACTGCATGTTATCAATAGACTGAACTAGCTCGTAATTATTTGCAATGTCATATATCTTAACTTTTGCTTCACCTTGAACAACTACCCATAAAAATTGGCCATCAGGTGATACTGCAACCGCATGGGTATCCTTCCCAGTTACGAAAGCGCTTTTTACTTTACCCGTACCAGTATCAATCACTGAAACAGTTTCACCTTCATAATTGGCAACATAGAGATTTTTTCCGTCTGGTGAGGTCGTAGTTTCCTGCGCCCCCTCACTGCCAGTTTCCCAAGCGCAGACGGTACTTAGATCTTCCATATCCAGCTCAATAACCTTGTTAGCTACCGGGTCCGCTATATAGGCTTTTTTCCCGTCTGGTGAAAAGCTCATATGAGTCGGCCCTTCAAGTTTTTGAGTAACAGTACTAACAATTTCATTAGTTTTAGTATCTATAATGGCCAAAATCGGCCCACCAGACCTGCCGGCAGCAACCAAGACATATTTGCCGTCAGGGCTAATATCAATCCCGTGGGTACGTTCACCGACTTCAATGGTTTTTATTTTCTTACCACTAGTCGTATCTATAACGTAAACATTCCCGCCATCAAGGTCACCTGTGTATAAATATTTATTATCCGGAGTGACCGCTACTCCGTGGGAAGCTGTTTCTCCAACCTTAATAGTTTGTTTAATCTGTTGGGTTAAAGTGTTATAAACAGTTATTGTACCGTCCCCGGCATTGGGTACATACACATCATATTCCTGGGGCCCAACCGAACATCCTAGTAAAACAAACAAAGCTAGAAGTATTCCACCAAAGGCTAAACGCCTCATCTTCTTTCACAACCTTTCACCAATGTCTATTAAATTAATTGCAGCAGTTTGACTGCTTATCACCAGTTTCACAGCACGCATGCTCATTATCAAGTGTACTACTTTTAGTATGGCAACCCCCACTACCGCATCCTCCCTTTCGGAGCATGCGTACGGAAAAATAAACAATTCCAAATACAATTAACCAGCCTGCAAACGAGCCTAAGTAACTAATAATTACACCCCCTTCTTTTTACCCTTTAATAAAGGCTGTAGTAAATAACCAAGGAAATAACTATAGCAACTGATACTGAGCCAAGGTCAAACAAAAAGCTCTTTCTTGACTCTTTATTATTATTCTTAGCTAACGGCATAGTCTGCTTCAAATAACGTTTAAGCAGTATTGCCGCAATCACAAATACTAAACTAATAATATAGGATACTGAAATTCCAAATATTTGCGGATTAGTCCTAAACATTTCAACAAAAGCTCTTATGACAGGATATGCCCATAAATAGGTAGTAAATAGTTGTCCATTATACTCCAAGTTCTTACGTTTACGCCACAATACAAAAAAGAGTAAATAGTTCAATAAAAACTCATATGCTTGGGCAGGATGCAGTAACTGCCCATTTATTGACACGCCCCATGGTAAGCTTCCCAAAATAGGTCTACCGAAAACGTCGCACCCAATTCTGCCTATAGCCTGACCCAGTATTAAAGAAGGAGTTACAAGGTCCGCAGTCTTCCAAAACGATAATCCTTTTTTCTTAACATATAACCCGCCTACTAGAATTCCACCCAAGAGACCGCCGTGGATGGATAAACCACCTTCATAAATTTTTAATATCGCCAAAGGCTCAGCCATATAGTATTGAGGATTATATACTAAGACATATATCAGCCTGGCGCCCACAACCCCGCCTATTATCGTATACAATACAAGTTCCATGATGCTATCTGGATCCACACCAATTCTTTTTGCCTCCCTTACGGCTAGCCATACGCCTGTCAGAACGCCAACTGCTATCATCAAACCAAAAATACTTATCTGAAAATGCCCAATTTGAAATATTACTTTGCTCACTCTTCTCCTCCTCCACCTTTTAAATTCGGAAACATTCTTCAAACTGTTTAAAACCTGTAGGTTTTAAACAGTATTTAGCCACATGCATCGTACCATGAAAATGTATACGCATTTTAAAGATTCTGTGTGCATTTTGTGAAGATAATTAAGATAGCTAAACAAGATATCTCTAAAGTTACTACATGCGGTAGTATTAGTCAAGCAGTAAAAAATTGTACAAAATAACCAATACAGATGGAAGATTAATACCTAAAACACTACTTAAAAAATAAATGGTTAGTGGAAATCCATACATTTCAGCAAAGAGTGCCACTAATATTATTAAACACATTATCATTCCTTGATAAAATCTATTTTTAGCTAGCCAAACATTAGAAAACAGGGCAGTTTATCGTCATGCCCAGGACTAAAGTTAATGTCCCCCATCACAATGAGCAACAGCAGGAAGCATCCATTTCATTGTATGCATATTGACACCCCCTTCTTGTGAACTATTATACAGTACCCCCTTGGGGTACAATTACATGTTACTACTTATCGTAGTACTATGTCAAGTATATTCCCCCGGTTCATAGAAATCCCCGGGTGCATAACCCAATATATCAGAAAAAGCCTGCCGGCACTTGACTATGTCGACAGGCTGAAGCGTACTGTTAAAGGTTTGATTTATAGAGTTAGTCCTTTATTAATCCATAGGCTTCAAATTTAGCCATTTGTTCCACAAGATATTCAATATCATGTTGAGTATCTACTATAAGATACTGAAAAGCCACTTCTTTGGCCATACCTATTATGGCATAGGCAATGACCTTAGCATCATATTCTCGCACCAGTCCTTTATCCACGCCTATCTGAATGTAGTTACCGATAAACTCTATACAAAATTTATAAAAGTAATTTTTTGTCTCCTGAATTTCCGGATCATTAACCGTTTCACCAAAAAATATTTTGGCTAAGTATAAGTTGTCTTGATAGGTTGTAAAGATTACCCTATACAATTCTTTTATGTTATATTCTATTTCTTCCTTGGTCTCTGTATTCTCAATAGATAAAGAACTTATCCCTTTGTTCAGTATCCAAATAAAACTTTTGATCAATTCTAAAAATATATCCTTTTTACTATTGAAGTAATGATAAAATGTGCCATGGCCTAATCCCGCTTGTTTTGTTATATCTGCAACTTTGGTTTTATCATAACCCTGTCGTGAAAAAATCTCACTTGCAACGTTAAGCAGTTCAGTTCTAGTATCTGACATCTGATCACCCTTTCCCAGTTTATTATGCCATTCTTCTTTGTTGTACTGTAAGAGGCTCTATTATACCAGCAATTTTTACAGGGCTAGCTGTCTCATCGCAGTACTGCAACCTAGTAGTTTCTTTTAAATTCTTCCAAAGATAATCCATATCCTCCGGATTGTACTGCTTGGTCTCTATAATATTTTTGACACCTGTAAGCTCTTCTTTGATATGATAAACTAGAGCCTCCTCAGAAAACCACTTTCTATTAACTATAAAATTCATCATTGGGTCGTCTATATAGTAAAAATATTCATATAAGCGAGTGCGATTATCCCCCAAGTCTTCGAAAGTAAAGCAGGTGCCGATATCGACTAACGGGAAGATAGATAAAGGTGCTCTCCACTTAAAATATTTATTTCTCTCAAATTCTGTTACTTCGGCGTTACTTAATAGGTGGTTACCATCCACAATCTCATCCAACCGAAAAACGGAGCCCGTCACTTGCGGCGTGATAAAAACATACTTCCCGGAAACATGAATGACCTTTGATTCTTCAGTATAAGTTGGATGCCAAAATGGGTATTGAGCAAACCTAGTAACGAAATTAAACACTTTTTCCAAGCTTTCATTTACAATTACAGCATATTCACCATGTTTGACCTCATTATCTTTGGTTTTTCGCCGATCAAAATCCTCGCACCATATCTTTCCGATTTCCTTCCAGGCTCTGTCTGACTTCGCCTGTTCATCTTCAGAAAATATCAAGTCACTATCAACAGTTTCACCGAATAACAGCCACTCAGGCAGAGTTTGCTTTAGGCGCTTTCTAACTTGCTCTGGTTCGGCACGTTGCCCAAGTTCCCGAGTAACTATCGGGCGTGCCTCTTCGTAAAATTTAAAATTAGGGGTCATGGTTAAGACAAGGGTTTCAGCCGTGGTCATAGCCTTAGCCTGCAGCAACATTTCGCTGGGAAATCTATAACCAAACTTAGCACCGGTTATAAATATTTCTAAATACGTTTTGGTTAAACTTCTACTAGATAAATCTGCTTCATAGAACATATCCAGTATCTTTGCAAATTTACTATAAAAACCTTCCCTATCTGCCGTTGCCGTCATTTCTCCTAATTTAAGTAAATGTGAAAATGCTCTTTTCTTTTCCTTTTCAACAATAGCAAGCCAGTATAGTAAAAATCTATCCCTCTGACCATCAGTTAATTTACCAAACATCCCAACATCAATAATTGCAATCGTCCCATCTTCTTTAAAAAATATATTCCCGGGATGCAGGTCGGCGTGAAAAAACGAATCTGTTATAAACATTTTCATTTCCAGCTCAGTTAGCCTCTTACTTAGTTTTTTTCGGTTTTCTGACGATATTTTACTTTTTACCTCATCAATATGCATTCCTGCCATTTTTTCCATTGTTAAGACCCTACTGGTAGTATAGTCTTTATAAACCGCAGGGAAAGTAACGTCATCCCACTCCTTAAAGTTCTGCCTGAATTGAATTAAGGTATCTGCTTCCATTAAAAAATCCAATTCCCTTAAAGTATATTTTTTAAATTCTTTAAATGCATTTTCGAGACTTAAATTCTTTGTTAGTTTCGGAAATAACCTTTTCGCCAACCTAACCACCCAGGAAAGAACCACCAAATCCTTTTTAATTATTTCCTTAACTCCCGGTCTCTGGATTTTTACCGCTACTTTAGATCCATCAGGTAATAATGCAAAGTGTACTTGAGCAAGGGATGCCGCGGCAATAGGCGTTTGGTCAAATGAATTAAATATTGAATTAACATCTTTACTGAACTCTTTTTGCAAAATTTCTTGTACCTTATCATATGAAAATGCAGGAACATGATCATGTAATACTTTTAGTTCTTTAATATATTGTTCAGGTAAAAAGTCCGGCCTTGTACTTAGAATTTGTCCTAATTTGATAAAAGTTGGCCCTAATTCTAGCAGTTTGTTCACAAATTCTTTCGGAATGCTGCTGGATACCTTTTCTTCTTTACTAAGTAGCTGAAACTTCTTAAAATTCTTGACCTCACTTAATATAACACTGCCAACCTTAAAAAAGCGACCTACATTTCTTTTATTATTTTGCACTTCATAATCCATAAAAAATCCTCCTTTTAAAACAGACTCCCGACCGACATGTCAGTCACTTATGAGCAAAATAAAAACTGTTCCACCACTTACTTCTAGATTGACATGTCAGTCGGTTCGCTTTTACTATATTCCTCCTGCATTAAATTGTCAATAGTTGAGGACTAAAAAAAAAATTGTTTTTTTAAAAATAAGACTTTAAATTCCCAATATACTTAACATCCAACTATACCAGCTGGCATTTAATCATATAGGCCTATTAGTTACCCATCTTCACATCTTTTTCACATTAAGAACAATGTTTTTTCAAATTATTGCGATATAATAATGCGAATAACCTTTGTAATTGGGTGGATATATAATTTTGGAAGTCTGGAGGGGGATTCTTTGAGTCAAAAGTTTAAGGTAACGTTGGAAACGCTTTTTACCAATTATCGAAAAAGTTAACAGCTCGTTTATGATCATGTTAGGTGTAATAATATATTTTGATTACTATTCGTGGCTTACAAGTATAGTTGACTTCGGTACCCATATTTAAAATAATCCCCGCACCGCTAAAAATAGGGAGCTGCCTTAATGTGTTTTCAGGGGCAGCCCCTATTAATTTGATATTTTATTGGGCCTTCTCTAAAGCGGCTTTTATCGTGTATTCCACTTCCTGGGCAAAGTCCTGCAAACCCTCATTCTCCAGCAGATCCATAAATACCGTGGGCTTTATCATCCCCAACCTAGTTTCTCCCTGGTCCTCAAACACTACCACCTTACATGGTAAAAAATAAATAACATTCATATTTGTTTCCAATACAGCTTTAGCCTTATGCGGGTTGCATACTTCCAAAATCCTTGCCTTACCTTTGAACTCTACGCCCTTTTCCT
>Ga0209347_1002746_pt1 | contig 22349 bp, 18 predicted proteins | sample AutmiccommuBRH23_FD_187382 | JGI IMG/M metagenome (GOLD analysis project Ga0209347, IMG submission 187382) | Deep subsurface microbial communities from Mt. Terri, Switzerland - Autotrophic microbial communities BRH/23 (SPAdes) (version 2) | ecosystem: Environmental > Aquatic > Deep subsurface >...
TATCGGACCCGCCACATGGTCGAAAGTCCACCTGAAAGCGGAGGCGATTGATGCAGCAATTGCTCGATTTTGCCGTCAGCGACGCATTGGCCGGTTCCGTCTGAAACGCATGGAGGTTTACAACTGGGGGACTTTTCACGACAAAGTTTGGACACTTCATCTTGATGGGCGAAACAGCCTAATGACCGGCGATATCGGTTCCGGCAAGTCCACCCTTGTGGATGCGGTGACCACCTTGCTGGTTCCCCCAGAAAATCGCATTCAACAAGGCCGCGGGAGCCGACAGCAGGGAGCGTTCCCTCCGCTCTTACGTTCTCGGGTATTACAAGACGGAACGAAGTGAAACGGGCCAATCCGCCAAGCCCGTGGCCCTGCGCGATCACAATAGTTATTCCGTGATTTTAGGGGAATTTTTCAATGCCGGGTACACCCAGCAGGTGACTCTGGCCCAGGTGTTCTGGAACAAGGATACGCACGGGCAACCCGCCCGACTTTATGTGCTGGCCAATGTGTCATTGCAGATTTCCGTCCATTTCGCCCGCTTCGGCAGCGATCTTAATCAGTTGCGCAAGCGGTTGGGTGCCATGCCCGGCGTGGAGCTGTTTGATCGTTTCACTCAATATTCATCGCTCTTTCGACGTCGTTTCGGCATTGACAACGAGCAGGCCCTGGACCTGTTTCACCAGACTGTCTCGATGAAATCAATTGGAAATCTTACCGATTTCGTCCGTGAACACATGCTGGAAGCCGGAGATATTCAGCCCCGCATCGACGCTCTGATCGCCCATTTCGACGATTTGAACCGCGCCCACGAAGCAGTGCTCAAGGCAAAAAGGCAAATCGAGCGACTGACACCGCTTGCGGCCGACTGCGCGAGGCATCGCGACATTACACGACAAAGCGTACACTGGCGTGTCTGCCGGGACGGTTTGCGGGTCTATTTTGCCGCGCTCAAGGAAGACTTGTTGACCCGGCGCCTTATAAAACTTGAAGATGAAGGAAGTCTCCTGGAGCAACAGATCCGCCAGTTTACGCAACTGCGGCAGGAACAACAGGGTGAACGAGACCAATTAAAACAAGCCATGGCCGAAAATGGCGGGGATCGAATCGAGCACCTCAAGGCGGACATTGCCCAAAAATCCCGGGAAAAATCCCGCCGCCAGGAGCGTTCTGGGCGTTATGGGCAGTTGGCGGATAAAATAGAGCTTCCAAAACCTTCGACCGTGGATGCATTTATGGAAAACCGGAAACGCATCGAAGGATTGCTCAACGACGTGGCCCGGCAGGAAGCAGAGCTTCAGAATGCGCATACCGAGGACACGGTGAAAATGAGGGCGCTGAAAAATCAGTATGAGAAATTTAGCGAGGAGATCGATTCTCTCCGGCAGCGGCGCAACAATATCGATTCCAAACAGATTTACATCCGTAACAACCTCTGCGAAGCCCTCTCGATCGATGAACAGGCACTCCCGTTTGCCGGCGAGTTGATCCAGGTCCGGGATGAAGACAGCCCATGGGAAGGAGCCGCCGAGCGTCTGCTCCGTAATTTTGGACTTTCGCTTCTGGTTCCGGATCGTCTCTATCCTGCTGTCGCCGAATGGGTGGACCGGACCCACCTTCAGGGCCGGCTGGTTTATTTCCGCGTGCGGGAGGAACGCTTCCCCGAGACAATCAATCCACAACCCGAATCCTTACTCGCCAAACTGCTCATTAAACCGGATTCCGACGTCCACACATGGTTGAAGAACGAGCTGGTCCGGCGTTTCGATTACGTCTGCTGTGAAACAATGGAGCAATTCCGCAGGGAGCAGCAAGCTGTAACCCGCGCCGGACAGATCAAGTCCGGCGGCAGGCGCCATGAAAAAGACGATCGTCACCGCCTGGATGACAGGAGCCGTTATGTGCTCGGTTGGACAAATGAGTCCAAAATAGCCGCGTTGACCCGGCAGGCAGTAAAACTCGAACAGGATATGCAGTCCCTCGGCACCAGGATCGCCGGACTTCAAGATCAACTGCGGCAATTGTCTGACCGGAAAACAGCATTGACACAGCTGGGTGAATTCCGGGACTTCACCGACCTGGACTGGCAGTCCCTGGCCCGCGCAATTGCCGTTCTGGAATCGGAAAAAGAGGCGCTGGAAGCCGCTTCCAATGTGCTCCACACCCTGGGTCAACAGCTTGGGGTTTTAGAAGTTGCTATCGCTGGAAACGATACCCATCTCGAAGCACGCAAGAACGATCGCGCCAAAAACGAGTTGAAACAGCAACAGGTCTTGGCCCAATTGGAGGAGTGCCGGCGGATAATCGCTCAAACGGCCGAGACCGAAAGGGCCGAATTGTTCAGCCGACTGGAAGGGCTGAGAGAAGAAGCATTGGGCGAACACCGGCTTACCATTGAATCTTGTGATAACCGCGAACGGGATATGCGGGATTGGTTCCAAAACAAAATAGACAGCGAAGATAAGCGATTGAAAACCATGGGAGAGCGGATCATCAAGGCCATGCAGGATTATCGCCGGGATTACCCACTCGAAACCCTGGAAGTCGATGCCCGCCTGGAAGCCGCATTTGAGTATGAAGCGATGTTGGAACGACTCCAGGCGGATGATTTGCCCAGCTTCGAACATAAATTCAAGGAACTCCTGAACGAAAATACCATCCGCGAGGTCGCCAATTTTCAGTCTCAGCTTAAGCGTGAGCGACTGACCATCAAGGAACGCATTGACCGCATAAATCTTTCTCTCATTGATATCGAATATAATCCCGGCCGATTCATCCAACTGGAAGCCCAGCTCAATCCGGATGCTGATATCCGCGATTTTCAACAGCAGTTGCGCGCCTGCACCGAAGGAACGTTAACCGGATCCGAGGATGAGCAATATGCCGAGGGAAAGTTCCTGCAGGTCAAGGAGATCATCGAGAGATTCCGGGGCAGGGAAGGAACCAGCGACCTGGACAAACGCTGGATGCGCAAAGTGAGCGACGTGCGTAACTGGTTTATATTTGCCGCATCCGAACGCTGGAAGGAAGATGGAAACGAGTATGAGCACTACACCGACTCGGGTGGCAAATCAGGCGGGCAGAAAGAAAAGCTGGCCTACACCGTCCTGGCTGCCAGCCTGGCCTACCAGTTCGGTCTGGAATGGGGTGCTGTGCGTTCTCGAAGCTTTCGCTTCGTGGTCATTGACGAAGCCTTTGGCAGGGGCTCCGATGAATCGACGCGTTACGGCCTTGAGTTGTTTAAAAAGCTGAATCTGCAGCTGCTGATCGTCACGCCTCTGCAAAAGATACATATCATTGAACCTTATGTTGCGGGAGTGGGATTCGTGCACAACGAAGACGGTCGGGAATCTCGGCTGCGAAATCTTACTATCGAAGAGTACAAGGCCGAAAGGGAGGCCCGTTCGGCATGAATCCGTGGACAAGCGCCAAGGATCTTCGCAACCGGCTGCACAAGGAATGGGATAAAGGCCGACTGCTGTCCGCCCAATTAACCGGAGAAACTCTTTTCCCCTTACGCCTGCCGCTGAAACAGCCAAGCCCCAGCGAGATTGGCGACCAGTATGGCCGGGTCAAAGAGTGGATCGATGAACTGATTTTTCATGCCAGATCGGAAAAGGGATACGGCTACGATCTGGAGTGGCGCGAGGTCAATCACCGGCAGCTCGGTAGAAACCGTCTGCCATTGGCCGCTGTTTTCGAGCAGGCGGAAGATGCGTTGCGGTTTATTGGTAAACAGAGGGAAGCTGAGGCTTTCCGCTTGATTTGTACTGAAATTCTCGGCGCGTTTCCAAGCCTGAAGCAGTGGCTGGCGAAAAGGTCGTTGATCGCATTGGCCAATGCCGAACAATGGCCCAGACTTCTGGCAGTACTTGAATGGCTGCATGCCCATCCCAAGCCTGGCATCTATATCCGACAGATGGAAATTCCCCAAGTCGATACCAAGTTTATTGAACACCATAAGAAACTTCTGGGCGAGTTGCTGGATATCGTTTTACCGCCTACTTCCATGGATGAAAATGCCAGGGGAATATCCGCATTCGAGCAACGTTATGGTTTTCTCGCCAAACCGGTTCAGATTCGTTTCCGTCTGCTTGATCTAAATTTTTATATCCAAGGGCTTCCTGATCTACAGATCCCGGCCGAGGCTTTTGCCAGGCTTGATCTGAATGGATTGGAAAGAATCTTTATCACCGAAAACGATATCAACGGGCTTGCTTTTCCCTGCATTAAAAAATCCTTGGTTATTTTCGGTCTCGGCTATGGGTTGGAACGACTGGCGGACGCCAACTGGATTTCAAGCAAATATATATATTACTGGGGGGATATCGATACTCACGGTTTTGCCATGTTGGACCAGATCCGCCATTATTTCCCGCAAACGCGCTCTTTCCTGATGGACAAGGGTACTCTGATGGCCCATCGACCACTCTGGGGAAATGAACCTTCACCCGTGAATCGAAATCTTATGCGCTTGAATCCGACTGAATCAGAACTCTATGAGGATCTTGTAAAGGATCGTCTCACAAAGGCTTTGCGCCTCGAACAGGAACGAATTTCCTTTTCACACCTGAAAATCATGCTGAAACAAATTGAAAACATGACCAAGGATAATTAATTACCGGCGGCGGCTGGCGTTGTGGTATTTGGAATCATGGCAATGCGGTTATTAAGCCTGCTGTGAGTTATGGGCATTGGTTTTACGATGTAAAAATCGAAAGGAACAAATAAGAGCATGGAAGAAAAACCTGTACGGGAAATATCCCTCGATAATGGCCTGACCCTTGAAATTTATGATCAATCGCGGGAAGCCGTTGCGAATCGTTGGCTGGTCAAGATGGCGGCGCGTGTTGCAATCCCGGTTGCGCCCATATCGTTTCCCCGCGCCACGGAAAACCCGGAAATAGCGGATGTACTCGGTTCGACGATCGTCTTCGAAAAGAAAAAGGAGCGCAATTTCATCGATGGCGACAAGAAGAATGAGGTGTTCCGGGTGATGTGCGACGCTTTTCTGGAAAGCACCCGACCCTACCTGTCCCATCCTGATTTTGGGCGGAAATATGTTTTGAAACAATACAAGGAACGGCTGGCGAAAATAGAACTGGAAAAACGTGTAAAGGGTTGTTGAATACCAGCGGCATAGTTACGGGAAATAGCAGAATCCGGTTATCCGGAAAATCCAGTGGGCGGGTTTGAAACCCGCCCGAGCCATTTTTTCTTGACAATATATTTCGTATACGTACAATATCGATCAATAAATTATGCAGAGGTAAAAGATGGATACAAACGAAAAAGACTCCTCACGGTTCCTGCCCGGCGACAACCCTTCGGATTGTCCGTATTACCTGCTGACCCGGGCATCTCTCCAGGTTACCGCGATTCTGAAAAAAGGGTTTACGGATGCGGGAGTTGAAAAAGTGTCTCCCGCCTACCTGGGCGTCTTGTTCGCCTTGTGGCAGGAGGACGGCTTGAAAAGTATCGATCTGGGGAGAAACGCCGGGCTGGAACCGTCTTCCATGACCGGCCTGATTGACCGGATGGAGCGTGATGAGCTGGTCTATCGCGCGCCGGACGCAAACGACCGCCGGGTCCAGCGGATATTTCTCACCGACACGGGCCGGAATGCCCGGGGGGCCGTATTCAACGTCGTGGACAGCATCCTGTCGGATGTATTCCGGGATATTTCGGCGGAAGACCTTTCGCGAACCAAGGATGTTTTGCAACGGGTCCTTTATAATGCCCAGGCCAGGAGGAAATGATGGGACAGAAAAAGGGAAGGATCGGTTTCACCTGTGCGTACACGCCGCTGGCGATTATCGACGCCGCCGGGTTTACGCCGTTTCGCCTGCTCCCCGTGGGGAACTGGCCGGACCAGGCCGGCCGGGTGCTGCACGACAACATGTGCCCCCATGTCAAGCGGGTCCTCGATTGCGCAATGAGCGACGATCTGCCGCCGGACCTTGCCGGAATGGTTTTCGTCAACTCCTGCGACGCCATGCGGCGCATGGCCGACGCGTGGCGGAAACTGCGTCCCGATGACAAGGTGGCCCTGATCGATCTTCCGACCACCGCCGAGCCGGGTTCCGTCACCTATTTTTCCGGGCAGTTGCGGATGCTTTCCGATCGCCTGTCGGAGTGGGGGGGAAATCCGGTAACCGCCGATGCCATCGAGACTGGGATCGAAACATTCAATACCGTGTCGACGCTGTTGCGGGAAATCGAATTGCTGGCCCGCGGAAAACGACTTTCCGGAGGACGCTCCCGGATGCAGACGCTTTATAACCGGGCATCGACCGAAGACGCGGATACGATGATCGGGGATTTACGGCAGATCATCGGTGAAGCGCCGCCCCAGAACCAATCCAGCGCCGTGCCGGTTTTTCTTTTCGGCAATATGTTTCCCGACCCAACAGCATACGCGCTGTTCGAATCGAGCGGCGCCCACGTTGCCGGAGATGATTTCTGCACGGGTTCGCGGCTGTTTGCGCCCATGGAAAATCACATTTCCGGAGACGTGTTCGACCGCCTGGCGCAGCAACTGTTTGCGCACCCGCCCTGCGCCCGGACCGTTTTCCCGTCCCAGCCCGCCAACGTCGCGAATGACATTCTCCAGCGGACCCGGGCCAGCGGGGCCGCCGGCGCGATCGGCCACATCATGAAATTCTGCGATCCTTACCTGACGCGGATGCCGTTGGTGCGCAACGCATTCAAGGAAGCCGGATTGCCCCTGCTGATCCTGGAAGGGGACTGCACCCTCGGATCGATCGGCCAGCAACGAACCCGAATCGAAGCCTTTATTGAAATGTTGAGGTGATACCATGATGAAGAAATATTTCGACGACCTGGTCGGCGGGATCGATACGGCCCTGAACAAAGATCCCGCCAACAGCAGCCCCCGAAAACTATATGCCCGTGAAGTCGCCCGGCTCGGCAGCCGGCTCTATTCAGGGACCGAAAAAGTGGCCTGGTGCGGAGTGGTGGCGCCGTTCGACGTGCTGAACGCCATGGGGGTCACCTCCTGTTACACCGAATTCATCGGTGCCATGCTCGCCTCGACCGGCATGGTGGGAAGTTTTCTCGAAAAAGCCGAACACGAGGGGTATGCCGGCGATACCTGCGGATATCATCGCGCGGTTATCGGTGCCATGCTGAACGGCTGGATGCCGGAACCCGATTTTCTCATCGCCACCAGCGCCCCCTGTTCCGGGGGATTGGCGGTAATGGAGACCATCGCCGATCATTTCAAAAAGGACCTGTTCGTACTGCACGTTCCACAGGACGAATCCGAATCGAGCGTCCGCTACCTGGCCGATCAGATCCGCGACATGACCGGATTCATCTCCGATCACACAGGCGTCCCCCTGGACCGGGACGTTCTGAAGGACGCGATTGAAAAGACCAATGAAGCGCGGCGGCTCATGGAAGAGGTCTACCAGCTTGCCCGGGCGATTCCGTCACCGGTCGACGGCCGCATGCTTGGCAATTTCGGTATTGTCATGGCCCTGCTTCTCGGCACCCCGGAATGCGTGGAGGTGATCCGCGCGTTCCGCGATACGTTCGCCGGCCGGGTCGAAAACAGGACCAGCGGCATCGGCAAGGAAAAACTCCGCCTGATGTGGATCCAGAACCGGATTCAATTCAGGCATCCGCTCATCGATCTCCTGGAAAAGGAATACGGCGCGGTGGTTGTGGCCGACGAACTGAACGCCATCACCTGGGAGCCGATCGATCCGGAAGATCCGTTCGAGGGGCTTGCCCGGCGTTCCATATCGATCCCGTTCAACGGCACAATCGATCGGCGCATCGCTCATTTAAAGAAACAGGCGCAGGAATACAAGCTCGACGGCGCGATCAATCCCTGCCACTGGGGATGCCGGCAGGGAACCGGCGCCAGGGGGCTGATTACCGAGGGGCTGAAGGAAATCGGGATTCCGGTGCTCAACCTGGAGGTCGATTGCGTTGATTCACGGAATTTTTCCGAGGGACAACTAAAGACCCGCATCGAGGCGTTTACCGAAATGCTGTGGGAACGAAAGAAGGCAGGATGATTTCGGAGGATAATATGTACTACATGGGAATCGATATCGGAAGTCTGTCATGCGACGCGGTGCTGATCGATCATGACGGGAACCGGGTTGCCGCCACCGTGGTTCCGACCGGCGCGCGCAACCAGGAAGCGATCGTCAGGGCCGGCGATGAAGTGTTGAAGCACGCCGGCATCCGGGCGGATGCGGTCATCGCCACCGTATCGACCGGTTATGGCCGGGACCGGGTCGGCCACCGGACCGCGGCGGTCACCGAGATAACCTGCCATGCCCGGGGAATCCGGGAGTTGAATCCGGATATCCGTCTGATCATCGATATCGGCGGCCAGGACAGCAAGGCGATCCTGCTCGGCGATGACGGCCGGATCGTCGATTTCGCCATGAACGACAAATGCGCGGCCGGCACCGGGCGGTTCCTGGAAGCGATGGCCCGCACCCTGGAAGTCGATATCATCGAACTCGCCGAACTGGACCACGGCGCGCGGGAGGGCCTGACCCTGAGCAGCATGTGCACCGTGTTTGCCGAAAGCGAGGTCGTTTCCCTGATCGCCGAAGGAAAAGAGGTCAACGAGATTGTCGCCGGCCTGAACCGTTCCATTGCTTCACGCACTCTTTCGCTGGTCAAACGGGTGGCGTCGAACTTCGATGGCCTGCCGATCGCCATGTCCGGCGGGGTTGCCCGAAATGGCGGAGTGATCCGGGCATTGAACCGGGTCTTGAATCGCGGGATATTCGTCCCGGACCTCCCCGACACTGTTGGAGCGCTGGGGGCCGCGCTGATCGCAAGGGAGCGGGCGGGGGAAAAGACATTAGTGAGTGCATGAGAACGGCATCATTGTTTGACACGATCAACCGATCTCTTCCAGTTTTTCCGTTTTCCGGACGGTTACCGAAATGAGGATGGAAAGGGTAAGCACCCCCATGATGGTACCGAGGGAATATCCGATCGGAATGTGGTAGATGTCAACCAAAAGCATTTTCGCCCCCACGAAGGTCAGAATGACCGAAACGCCGAATTTGAGGAAGACAAACATCTCCATCACATTGGCCAGCAGGTAATAGAGCGATCTGAGCCCCAGGATGGCAAATATGTTGGATGTATACACGATGAAAGGATCCCGGCTTACCGCCAGGACAGCCGGGATGGAATCAACGGCAAAAATCACGTCGCTTGATTCGATTACCAGGAGGGCCAGGAAGAGGGGGGTCGCGGCCGTAACGCCCATTCTCCGGATTATAAACCGGTCTCCGTAAGGACGGCTGGTGATCGGTATCAACCGGCGGGCCAGGCGGACGATGCGGTTTTTCTCCAGGTCGACCGCTTCTTCTCCGCCGAAGGCCATCTTGATACCGGTAACCACGAGGATGCCGCCGAAGATATAGATCATCCAATGGAAACGCTCGATCAGCTGGATACCGGTCATGATGAAGATACCCCGCATGACCAGTGCGCCGATGATTCCCCATTTGAGGATTTTCGGCTGGTAAGCCTTCGGTACTTTGAAATAGGAAAAAATAAGAATAAAGACGAAGAGGTTGTCCACAGACAGGGATTCTTCCAGAAGATAGGCGGTGAAAAATTCCATCGCCTTTATCGGCCCCTCCTGGTAGTAGATCCAGCCATTGAAAAGGAGCGCCAGCGATACGTAAAACAGGGTCCAGGCAAGGGCCTCCCGGAACCGGACTTCGTGGCTCTTCCTGTTGAAAATTCCGAGATCAAGGACAAAAACAAACAGCAGCAGTGCCCCGAATACCAGCCACATCATGGTTTGCATCGACATTATCGTATTCCTCGAAGTCCTTCCGTTTGTGCCGGAGTATACACAAAAAAAACCTTTACCCACGGCGATGAACGTGCCTTGGATAAAGGTCTCGCATGCGTCGATGATGCCTTGATGCCCCTGGTCCGGGTAGGATTACCGTGTTGACGGACGTCGGGTCGGCCATTCGGCCGATTGCTACTCCCCTTTAACAGGCGGAAAGATAGTGGGAGCCGGCGGGTGTGTCAAGAAAATCTTTCATAAAGGAACGTTCATGCATTTATCGTGCTGACGAGGGATGATGCGCAACGCAGAAGTTGGACTTCCAAGGAACTTAACGCCCCCCACCTTTAAAAACTGAAAACCGGTGTTTTCCGAGGCGGCAGTTGGACCGGTTCTTTCGGCTCACTGAGGGCCGTTTCCATGTTTCTAAGGTTTGCGAAGCGGCGCCCCGGAAACTCGCTTCGCTCAAACAGTCCGGGTCGCTTCCGCTTCGCTTCACCTTGAAACATTTGGAAGCGTCCCTCAATGTTCGCCTTGAGAGAACCGGTCCCAATTGCCGGCCAGCGCACATTGGGCTTCAGGGTCCGAAAATCGGTTTTTTTTATTGTCTGATAAGGCAAGATGTTCCATGACGGATCGGGAAAAAGTCGCTTCACGAGCGGATTTGAGCGAGGAAGCCGACTTTTTCTCAATCCGTCAGCCAATGAACCTGATGCTCGGTTTTTCAAACTTCCTTCCTGTAAAAAACGCGGCCCAGCCGAGTTCTCAGCTTTTTACGATGCCATCAAGATTTTAAAAAAATAGGGATCAGGAATTAGTCTGTCCCACAGGTTTGTCCGTGTGCGGACCGTGGCTGTAATCAAGCACGGCATCGACCCGGACGATTAATTCCCGTTCCATTTGTGGTAGCGCCGGTTCATGATCCGGCATGAACCCATTCATTACGGCAGTATCATTGATTGCTTCAACCCTACCGATGATCTGGTTTCCTTCCCGGGTGACCGGATCATAGATCAAAATGGAAACGTTTTTATTTTCAGAAAGGTTCTCCAGGGTGCGCGGACAGAACCATTCCTTAATGGTGATCCTTCCGTCAGGGGAAAGATGCGCTTCACCGGCCGATGTGATATGGGGAATACCGGATCGTCCGGCGGTGCTGACCAGAAGACCGCCTCCGGAATTCATTGCATTAAGGGCTTGATGAATTAATTTTTCCATGACCTGATCCCTTTAAATCCATATGATGGATTGAACGGAAAAATTCATAAAAAAACCTAAGGTGCGGGTCCGTGATGTCAATTTAAGGAACCGCGCAACGGCAGAGACCATCAATGGACACAAACAACAAATCTGAAATCCTCCAAGCCTTGACGCGGTTGCATGATGAAATCGACCGGCAGGTCGCCGTGCTCACCTTCCTGCACGGAGAGCGCCTCAAATGCGGGCGTGGCTGCAATTCCTGCTGCGTCGACGACCTTACGATTTTTGAGGTCGAAGCCGAAAATATCCGTTTCCATCATGCCGATATTCTGGAAAATGGCGAACCCGGCATGGTTGGGAACTGTCCGTTTTTAGCTGCCGAGGGGAACTGCCGGATTTACTCGCATCGGCCGTATGTCTGCCGGACCCAGGGGATTCCGCTTCGATGGATCGAAGAATATGAAGGGGGGGAAGATCGGGAAGAGGTTTTGGAATACCGGGATATTTGCCCCCTCAATGAAGAAGGGGAACCGATAGAAGAACTCCCGGAGGACGCCTGCTGGACCTTGGGCCCCATCGAGGGGCGGCTTGCCGCGCTGCAGATTGAACTCGGCGGAAATGACCTGCGGCGGATCGCATTGCGGGAGTTGTTCCGGAAACGACGGGAATAAGCGGGCCGCTCTGGTTCCCGAGTTCCAGCACTGACCTTCCGACCCTTGCCTTTGAATTCTTTTGGATTCTTGCATGAAACGACACGATTATTCGGTGTCGCTGGTTCCCAAGCTCCAGCTTGGGAACCCATAAGAACGGATTGGATCGATTTTATACCCCCCATTAAGGAGAAAACCCCATCGCCCGCAACTCCTGTTTCCTGTCTGCCCAGCCAGCGGCGGCGCTGGATTCTGACGTCTGGATTCCGACCCTTCTCCTTGCTTACACCGCTTTCCCCTCCGCCGCGGATTTTCCTTTGGACGTTTCCTTCCAGTAGGGATGGATCAGGTCCTCGAAAATGGTCAGGGCCGCGCCGGAACCCTGGCCGGAGGCAATGACGATCTGGTTGTATCCGCCAGTGACATCGCCGGCCGCGTAAACGCCCGGAATACTTGTCCGGTAGTTGTCCACCTTGATGTACCCGTAAGGGGTCAATTCCACCCCCAATTTTTGGGCCAGGTCGGTGGACGGCTCGTAGCCGATAGCGATAAATACACCGCCGACCGGAAGCGTCGATTTTTCCCCGCTCTTGTTGTTGAGGAGAGTGACCCCCTCGACGATCCGGTCCCCATGGATCTCCTTTACTTCCGTGTTGAACAGGATCGGAATGTTGTTGTCGTAAAGCTGTTTTTTCAGGTGGTGCTGGGCTTCGAGCTCGGAAAGCCAGTGGGCAATAGTTACCTCGACGCCGATGTTTTTCAGGTGGAGTGCATCCGTAGCCGCGCTGTCCCCGCCGCCGACCATGATGACCGATTTTCCCCGGAACAGCGGCCCGTCGCAGGTGCTGCAGTAGCTCACTCCCCGGCCGGAAAGGCGGGTTTCGCCCGGGACGTTCAGTTTCCGGTATACCGCGCCCGTGGCCAGCAGGATCGCCCGGGTGTAGAACTTCCGGCGGTTGGTCGTCAGGGTGAATTTTCCGTTCCGCTCCACATCCATAACCTCTTCGCCCTGGAATATCTGGACGTACTGGAGGGCGTGGGAGACCATGATATCGGCCAGCGATTTGCCGCCCACCTGGGACATGCCGGGATAATTTTCCACGATTGGTGTCGTGGCCACCTGGCCACCGAGAATACTCCGCTCCAGGACCACCGAACCGATTCCGCTCCTGGACGCATAAATCCCAGCGGTCAGGCCGGCCGGGCCGCCGCCGATGATCACCAGGTCGGTGTCCACTTCCGGCGCTTCGCTTTCCGGTATGTAGATACTCTGCTGGGATAACTGGTCCAGTGACAGCATGAACAATTCTTCCTGCTGGGCGCCCATGGCGATCAGAATATCTTCGGCAAAGGTCTGGGGGACGGAATGCGCTTCGTATTTATCGGCGATTTCAGGGAACGCCTGGATGTCGATGATTTCAAGGGAGATCCGGTCCGGAGCCGCCACCACGGCCTTGATCGCATTGACCGCCTGCTGTGGGCAATAAGGGCAAGTGGGACTGACGAAGACTTTGATATGGCGGCTTTCTTCGATTTTTTTAAGGATGTTTTGCGAATCTTCACTCAGGTTGCTCTTCCCGATGCCCAGCAGGATCATTAATTCCACGAAGGTGCGCCCCTCCTCACCGTACGGGGCGCCGAGCCAGTGGATGTTATAAAGATCGGGCTCGAACACGATGGTCGGTGAATGATGAACCTTCCATTTCTTTGCCAGCTTGTGGGAAAGAGGAAGTGATTCGATGGCAATCTTGTCCGTGATGTTGTCGAACCAGCCGAGGACCTGCTGGGCCAGGTCGTTAAAGGTATCGTTTTTCCCCCGCTGGGTGAACAGGAAGACGTGGACCGGCTTTTTCAACGCTGAAAAAATCTTTTCCAGCAGCTGTTTCGTATCCGCCTCGGGGTGATCGTGTTCCGTATCGTGCCGTTCGTTCGCCATTGAAGCGTCTCCTTTCTTTTCCGTCATACCGTCTTTGGATGGTTCCGGTACCGGGTAAAACCCAGCGACAGGATTTACTGTTTTTGATAATAATAATAAGCGCTTTTTTATCAAATCCAAATATTAGGACGATGGAAGGGGGGCGGTCACCATGTGCGATACATTCGTCATCATCAACGGCGGGGTTGTCCATTTCGGCAAGAACAGCGACCGGGAACCCGGGGAGGCGCAACTGGTTGTCCGTCTGCCGGCGGTACGCAATGACCGGGACAAGACACTCCGGGCGACCTACGTCGAGATTGATCAAGTGCCGGACCGGCACGCGGTGATTCTGAGCAAGCCGTCCTGGCTATGGGGTGCTGAAATGGGGGCCAATGACCGGGGGGTGGTGATCGGAAATGAAGCCGTGTTTACCCGGGTGATCGAAAAGACCCCGGGGCTGATCGGCATGGACTTGCTGCGACTTGGACTGGAGCGCGGCGATACGGCCGAGCACGCCCTGCATGTGATCGCCGAGCACCTGGAAACCCATGGCCAGGGCGGAGTTTGCGGGTTCCGGGACAAGCGGTTCCGGTATGACAACAGCTTCATCATCGCCGATCCGGGCGGCGCGTTTGTCCTCGAAACCGCCGGCCGGCACTGGGCGGCAAAGCGGGTGACGGATTTCGCCGCTATTTCCAACTGCCTGACCATCAGGGCCGATTACGACCTGAAATCGTCCGGCCTGGAAGATTTCGCGCGCTCAAAGGGATTGTGGTCCGGAAAAGGGGAATTCAGTTTTAAAGATGCCTTCGATACACGACTGCTCCCGTATTTCGGTGCCTCGCACACCCGCCTGGAGAATTCACGGTGCCGCCTCGACCCGCTCCGGAAGAATGGGACAGGCCTGGCCGATGCCATGGCCATCCTGAGAACCCATCATAAAAACGGGGACGATCCGGCTGCCGGGAGCAACGCGGATTTGTGCATGCACGCCGCGGGGCCGGTCATCCGCCGGAGCCAGACCTGCGGATCAATGGTCTCCCTGCTGGAAGGGGACCACCGCCTTCACTTTCTGACCGGTACGTCCGCGCCCTGCCTGTCGATCTTCAAGCCGGTTGCATTTGATACGGATCATGCGTTCTTTGTGCTGAACCCGGATGGGCGGACGGTGGCGGGCTCGTTGTGGCAGCGGTTCGAATCGGTGCATCGGCGGGCGCTCTTTTCCGCGGAAGATCGCCAGGCGCTCCGGTCTTCACGGGACGAAGCGGAAGACCGGATGCTGGCGACGATCAATGAAGATGCCCTGCCGGACCGGGAAAAAAGTCTTATTGCGGCCGACCGGATTGCCGGGGACTGGTCCCGGCAATGGATGGAAACCCTGCAGGCAAAACGTACCGATTTCCCGTTTTCGCCCTATGGGTGGTATTGGAAACGAATGAACCGCCTGGACGGGATTGCTTGAGCGTCAATCGCGTTCCAGTTCGGCCAGGATCTTTTCGATCCAGTTCATGATCCGCTGCACCCGTTCCGCCTGGCGGGGATCCGTCCGGCTGAACGCTTCGAATGCCTCGGCGCGGTCCTGGATCTGCCGCAGCAGCACGGCATCCTCCTTCCGGCGGGCGCGTCCCAGGGCGCGGATGGCGGTCTGGAGGAGCGAGAGCAACTGGGGCCGGACAGCCGGGCTTTTCTTCAGGTGATGGATGGCGGCGGACGGATCACCCAATTCCCGGGCAACCGTCCGGATGACGGAATAAGCCGTTTCGCCGCCGATCATACCAAGGGCGATCAGCGTCTCCCGCTGCAGCGCGAGCATGAAGGGCAGGGTTACGGCGAAATGAGGGGAGGGTGCCTGTTGTTCGCTCAGCATTTCCACCACCATCGCGTCAACTGTCCGAATCTTAGCGAAGAACGCCGTCTGTTCCATGTCGATCCGCCGGCGGACCGCTTCCGTCACCTCGGAATTCAACCCTTCCGCAATCATCAGAACTTCTTCCGGCGTCACTTCCGTATCGATCCGCAGTTCCCGGTTGTGTGTCCGGGCCAGCAGAGTGATCAGCATCAGGGCGTTCCGGTCGGACATGCGGATCATCCCCGGTTTTTCATAAAAACCGGAAATGAGTTTCATGGCGACGGCCCGGGGACGGTTCATTCGGGCGACCAGGTGCTGAATGGCGCTAAGGAACCCGGGGCGGTCTTCCCTGACCACGGGCTCGGACAGGTAATTCCAGAAAAAATCGAAAATATATCGTTCATGGGCGAGGAATGGATCGATCCTACGTTCGAAGGCGACATATTGAAAACGGCCGCTTGCGTCAAAGCATTCCCCCGTCAGCTTCAGCAGCTGTTCGGCATCTCCATCGGTGATCCCGAACTCCCGGGCGATAACCCGTTGATCCCGTTCATCGAAATCCGCCGGCCCGTTCGCCAGTCGCCGGATTTTCCCCCGGGTTACGGAACGGTCCTTCAGGAATCGCACGCATTCCATCAATGATGTGCACAAAGGACCCTCGACAGCCGGACGGCTTACCCCCCGGCCAGCATCCCCGGGACTTGCGGTAACCTTTATCCCCGTCTCAACGAGTTCAAGCCGTCCGAAGACTTCATCTTTTACACACCGGAGGCGCCGGTTCATATTGTCGCGGATTTCCCGGAACGTTTCCTGGCGGGTCCCATCGGCTTCGAGGGTTTCAAGCAGTTTCGAAACCAGCAGGAGGCGTCCGGCCAGGTTGAGGGCGTCAATCCGGTCATAATCGGCGCTGTAAACCGCTTCGATCATGCGGGCGCCGTCCTGGGGTGAAGAATTCGCGGTCACTTCGTCCACAAGACGCATTACCCCGGTTTTTTCCGGGCAGATTGCATCGTGAATCCGATCGAGGGTCAGCCGGTTTGTATTGTTGATCTCAAAGGGAGGGACTCGCAATTGATCCAGGATTTTACGGACCGCGTGAAGGGTGCCGTACAATCCGTCAATCCGCGTTCCGGGTGCATTGGTCCGGGGGCGCCGTATCCAGTCTTCGACCCGATGGATAAACGGCCGGATCAGTTCGGGTTTCAGATGGTTCAACGCCGCAAGGACGGTCAGGTTCGGATTCGGCTGGTCGTTCCGGTCGGTGACGATGGCGATCTGTCGGTCGAAAGTGCCATCAAAAAAATAGACCGGAACTTTTGACTGGAGTGCCTGGTGAAAGGCGGACAGGATGCGGAGGGAGAGACGGAAGCGGTCGGTATCCGCAGGCGATTCCCTGGGGATTTCAATGTAAAGCGATTGGACCTGGTAGCGGGCGAGCCGCTCGCAGGCGATCGCCATCCGCGTGCGCAGCTGCGTCCCGCCGGCCCCATCCCGCTTCGCCATTGCCGCAACGCTCTGGAGATCGAGGACGATGTCGCCGAAACAGATAATATAATCGGTCGTGGAGACGGCCCGCTGGCCGGTGAAAAATGTTTCCTTGGCGCGGACCAGGACGGTCCGGTCATGATCGGGCATCCGGTCGAGCAAACGGAGGGTCCGGATGAGCGGATCGATGTGCAGATCAATGTTTTTGCCCTTTTCAGGCCGTTCCTCGGTTATGGAGTGGCCGAAATGGTAGGCCATGTCGATGAGGAGTCGGCGCCAGGGGTCCGCTTCCATTCCGGGTTCCGTCGTGGTGATATCGACCTGGATGGCGCGCAGCAGGTTGTTGGCTTCTTCGTAATGCTGATAATTGTCTTCGGGCATTTTTGATTCTCTAATTATGGAAGATTTAAAATCCGCGGCAGTGAGGCGCGGAAGTCAATTTTGGTGTCACTTTTAATATTGAAGAAAATAATACCAATGGTTATACTTCTGGTCAACTTGGAGGTAAAACTTATGGCAAATATCAAGACCGCTATATCAATCGATAAACCCCTTTTTGAGCAAGTGGACGATCTGGCGCAGGAATTGAATACTTCCCGAAGCCGTATTTTTGCAATAGCGGCACAAGAGTTCATTCAGCGCCACAAAAATTTAAAGCTGCTCGAATCTATTAATGCCGCTTATAATGATTTTCCTGATGAAAATGAGAGAAACCTTGTATCGGCGATGCGTTCCCGGCACCGTAAAATGGTGAAGGACCAATGGTGATCAATCAAGGTGACGTATTCTGGATCGATCTCAATGAACCCACAGGCTCCGAACCTGGATACCGGCATCCGCATGTTGTAATCCAAAACAATCTTTTCAATCGAAGTCGAATCAATACAGTGGTCGTTTGTGCATTGACTTCCAATCTCAAACGGGCGGAAGCACCTGGAAATATTTTGTTGAAAAAGGGCGAAGCCAACTTACCAAAAGACAGTGTCATTAACATCTCTCAGATTTTTACAGCGAACAAAAGCGATTTGTCCGAGAAAATCGGATCTCTGACGCGGGAACGATTTAACCAGGTTTACGAGGGGATCAATCTTCTTGTTGAACCGCGAGAAATCGACGCGTAAGGGTGCTGGTACAGAAAGTTGTTGCATTATGCATTTCAAGGTACTCCGTCCAGGTCGGCTGGACGGAGTACCTTTTTTTTCATTGGATCAAATAGCCATTCGCCAGCTCTTTATATGATGCGATCTGTTCCGTGACCCACTGTTCGTCTTTCCCCAGTTCTTCGGCCATGAGCCGTGCGACTTCCGGGGCCATCGCCATGCTGGCCCGGGCATCGAGGAGAAGGGCGCGGGTCCGCCGGGAGAGGAAGTCTTCCACGGTACGGGCCATCTCATGGCGCACCGCCCAGATCACCTCGCCGGCAATGGTCGACAGGTTCGGGTGGAGCTGCTGTTTGAGCGCGAGATCCTTGTAGAGAAGATCCTGGATGACCGGCGCGTCCGCCCCGTAGATGGCCAGATCCCCGAAATTTTCCGCATGCTGGTGATAACCATGGATATGCAGGTCCCGGGTGATGGACGGATGCTCGGGAAGGCGGGCGATGGTCGCGGCCTGATCGATAGTATCCTCGGCCATTTTCCGGTACGTGGTCCATTTTCCACCGGTGATGGTCACCAGCCCGGATCGGGAAATATAAATCGTGTGGTCGCGGGAAATGGCGGCGGTATTCGCCACCCCCTGGACGCTGACCAGGGGGCGGAGCCCGGCGAAAATGCTCAGCACGTCGGAAGCCACGGGGTCCTTGGTCAGGTACTTGGAGGCGTGCGAAAGAAGGAACTCGATTTCGTCCGCCATGGGCCGCGGTTCAAGGGAAACGTTATCCACGGGCGTATCGGTCGTCCCGACAATCACCTTGTTGTGCCACGGGGTGGCGAACAGGACCCGGCCGTCGGCGGTGTGGGGGACCATGATGGCGGTGTCACCGGGGAGAAAGGAGCGGTCCAGGACCAGGTGGACCCCCTGGCTCGGGGCAATGATCGGGGCCGCCCCCGCTTCATCCATTTTCAGGACGCTGTCGGTGAATACGCCGGTGGCGTTGATAACGCCGCTGGCGCGGATTTCATGTTCTTCCCCGGACTCCGTATCCTTTACCAGCACCCCGTTGACGAAGTCGTTTTCCTTGATCAGGCCGACCACCTTCATGTAGTTGACCACGGTTGCGGACTGGTCGACAGCCGTTTGGGCCATATTGATCGCCAGGCGGGAATCGTCGAACTGACCGTCATAGTAAATTACGCCCCCGCGCAACCCCTTGGTCTCCACCGTGGGGAGGAGTTCCAGTGTTTTTTCCTTGGAGAGGAACTTGGAGTGTCCGAAGCCGTGTTTCCCGGAAAGCATATCATAAATTTTCAGGCCGATTCCGTAGAACGGCCCCTCCCACCAGTCGAAACTCGGAACGATGAACCGGAGGTTATGGACCAGGTGGGGCGCGTTTCGTCGCAGCAATCCCCGTTCCTTGAGGGCTTCGAGGACCAGGGAGACGTTCCCCTGCTGCAGGTACCGGACCCCGCCGTGGATCAGCTTGGTGCTTCGGCTCGAGGTTCCTTTTGAAAAATCATCCTGTTCCAGGAGGAGGGTCCGGTATCCCCGGGAGGCCGACTCGATGGCGCAGCCCAGGCCCGTGGCCCCGCCGCCCACGATGATAAGATCCCATGGCCGTTCCGCGTGTTTGATCCGAGATAGCATTTCGTTCCGGTTCATCATGTCTCCTTGGTGGGGTGCAGGTTCTCGGGAAAAAGTCTGATGGTCATATAAAGTCTGATGGTAATATATTGATGAAAAAAGTCGTTTTTTGGGGAATTCATGTTTAAAACGCGTGCTCGTGCTCATAATCGTACGCGTAATCGGAACTTCAAACCCGATTACGATTACGCGCACGATAAAGGTATGAGTGTTCCTTTCTGCAAGCTAACCAGCGTTTTACGAAGCCATCATTAATTTGGGAGCGCATCCTATCACAGCGCCGGCCGGTTTTCATCTGAAATAATCCCGGCACGCCGGAGGAACTGGCCGATTTCGTTCCAGAAGGCCCGCGGGTCGGGCGGCATGTCGTTGTGACCGGAGGTGTAGGTGACCAGCCGGGCGGCCGGTGCGACCCTGGAAAGTGTAACGCCATGGGAATAGGGGATGATTTCGTCGCGATTTCCGTGGAAAATCAGGATGGGACCGGTATAGTCCCGGACCACCGAAAGGTTGTCGAACCGGTCCCGGACAAGAAAACCCGGTGCGAAAAACCGGTGGGCGAAAGTATCGACCCCGGTGAAGGTGGAAACCAGGATCACGGCGGATATGGGACGATGCTTTGCCAATTGGCAGACTGCGCCGCCGCCAAGGGATCGGCCGTAAACGACAACCCGGTCGGGGTCGACCCCGGTGCGTGACAGGATTTCGTCATATGCTGCTATAAAAGTGGCGGTGACCGTTTCCTGGGACGGGCTCCCCGTGGATCGGCCGTAACCGGGGTATTCCACCATCAGGACCCGCATTCCCATCCGGATGAACCCCATTGCTTCCGGGAGGCAGGTGTCGATCAGCTCCCCGTTCCCGTGGGCCAGGATCGCCAAAGGCGCCTTTGCCTGGTCATCGGCGGTTCCGGGCTTCAGGTACCAGGCTTCCACCCGGCCAAACGGCATTTCGAGCCACATCTTCTCATGGGCGACCGGAATGTGCGGGGCGGCAGCCGGTCTCGGGAGCTGGCCGGCCGGAAAAAGCACCTGGCGCTGCACGAGAAACACGCCGGACAGGTAGGCCGAGTAGAGTCCCACCGCAAGGCCGATCAGCTTCAAACCCATTGGACCTCTCCGGGCCGGGGTTGCAACTGTCTGGGTCGATCCGGGACCGGAAAGGCCCGTTTTGCCGACAGTATTCGTTGCGCGGAATTTTCTCCCGATTCGCGAAGACTGGGATCGTCCGCCATTTCTCGACAGAACGTATCGTAGGCGGTTTCGATCTGGGTCCGGGTATGGCATATCAGGGCGATATCGATTTCGGCGGCCATGACCTGGCGGATCATGGTTGGCATGTCGTAATGTTTGTTGACGGCCCCCATTTCCATATCGTCCGTGAGGACCATGCCGCCATACCCCATCTGCCGGCGCAGCAGGTCGCGGGCGATCGTCGGGGAGAGACTGGCGGGCCAGACCGGATCGAGGTCGGTATACCGGATGTGTGACAGCATGATGCCGGCCACCCGCCGGCGGATCGCTTCCAGGAACGGGATGAAATCAAAGGTGGCGAGTTCCGCGAGGGAGGTCCCCAGGTCGGGCCGGTCCAGGTGGGAATCGAGGGTGGTCCGGCCGATTCCCGGAAAGTGCTTGGCCACCGCCATGATCCCGTTTTCCTGGAGCCGATCGATGATAATTCCCCCCATTTCCGCCACTCGGGTCGGATCGGTCCCAAAGACCCGTTTGACCATCACGCCGTCGAAACCGGCCGGAACCACGTCCATGACCGGCGCCATGTCCATGTTGATCCCCACGTCGGTCAATTCCCCGGACGTAATAGCGGCGAAGGCGACGGCATCGGCTTCGGCCGCAATGGCCGGCGCACCGGCGAAAGCGGTGAATTCCGGGGCTTTGAGGCGCGCCACGGTACCACCTTCCTGGTCGACGGCGATGATCAGGGGCGGAAGTCCCCGGGAGCCGGCATAATCACGGGCCTCTGCGCACAGCTGCCGCAGCTGGGTCCGGTTTTCGATATTCCGGGAAAAGAGGATGATGCCGCCGACCCGGATGGTGTCGATGAGAAACCGCAGGTCGGCATTTAGTGAGGTGCCGTCAAACCCGGCCATGATCCGCTGGCCGGCAATCCGCTCAATGGTTTGAATAGTTGTCATGGGAGGCGTTTGCTTTCAGGTAAACGGATTGGTCAGCTTTTCCCGGCCGATGGTCGATGTGGGGGCCTCGCCGTAATCGTGGCCCGGCCAGACCCGGGTGTCGTCGGGAAGGGTGTAGAGTTTTTTCCGGATGGAAGCGAGGAGTTGCCGGGACGACCCGCCGGGAAGATCGGTCCGGCCGACCGCGCCGACAAACAGGGTGTCGCCCGTGAACAGGTTCCCGTCAGCATGGATGCAGATGGAGCCGGGCGTATGCCCCGGTGTGTGAATCACCGTCAGCAGTGTTTCGCCGATGCAGATCGTATCGTTGTCTTCGAGAAGGTGATCGGCTTCCGGAGAGCCCTTTCCACCCAGAACCCGGGAGAGCGCGCGGTTGAGGAGCTTGATCACCTGGCCGGCATCGGCCCGGTGGATGCAGAGCGTGGCCCCGGTCGCCTCGATGATACCGGCGTTCCCGGACGTGTGGTCCGAATGGCCATGGGTGTTGATCACGTGGGTGATCCGGTAGCCGGCCCGCTTGATGTCATCCAGGATCTTCTTCGGGC
>Ga0209347_1002747_pt1 | contig 22340 bp, 22 predicted proteins | sample AutmiccommuBRH23_FD_187382 | JGI IMG/M metagenome (GOLD analysis project Ga0209347, IMG submission 187382) | Deep subsurface microbial communities from Mt. Terri, Switzerland - Autotrophic microbial communities BRH/23 (SPAdes) (version 2) | ecosystem: Environmental > Aquatic > Deep subsurface >...
GCGCTCCGGTCCGGCAGCGAGGCCGACGCCCGGCGCATCGCCGATGAGAGCCGTTCGCCCATGGGGCATGTCCTGAGCCGGGGGATCGCCTACCGGGATCAGGACCGGGAAACCCTGGAAACCGTGATGGTCCACGCCACGGACGAAGAGGTGCGCAATCTGTCGCGCTATCTCCAGGCCCTGGCCACCATCGGCAATATCGCCCCGTTGCTGGGCCTGCTCGGCACGGTGATCGGCATGATCAAGGCGTTCATGGTGATCCAGCAGATGGGAGGGAAGGTCAATGCCGCCGTCCTGGCCGGCGGGATCTGGGAGGCGATGCTGACCACGGCACTCGGCCTGGCCGTGGCACTACCGACCATGGTGATCCACAGCTATCTCCTGTCCCGGGTTGACAATTACGAGGCTCGGCTGCAGGACGGGGCGGTGACGTTCCTGACCGCCCTGACCCGAAAATCCTGACCGGAGCCGCACATGCTGATTCATCGAAAAAAACGGCCGCCCTACGGGATGCAGGCCCCGCTGACCTCCCTCATCGATATCGTCTTCATGCTCCTGATCTATTTCCTCCTGACCACCAATTTCATGACCGAGTCGGGAATCGATATCAGTTTGCCGGAATCCGGCGCGGCCACGGAACAGAAGCGCCAGGAGATCACCGTGTTTATCGACCGGACCGGAAACGTCTACCTGGGGCAGGAGCCGGTCGATTTCAATGCCCTGTTCGGGATTCTGAAACAGCGGATCGCGGACCGGCCGGACCCGATGGTGGTGATCAAGGCGGACCGGACCATCGCCCTCGACACGGCCGTGAACGTCATGGACGTCGCCCGGGCCGCGGGCGCCCGACGGCTTTTCCTGGCCACGGACAAAAAGGTCGACCGGGCGGATTTATAGATGACCGCACCCGCCGGAAAACAAGGCCCGAATTTTCTCCTGTATGCCTTTATCGGCATATCGCTGGCGGTTCATGTCGTCCTGATCTTCCAGTGGATCGATTGGGAATCGACCGAACCGGAAGTCCCCATCGAAATCGAGATCGGCGAAACCGCATCCCGGCCGGCCCGGACAGCGCCACGACCGCCATCCGTTCCCCGGATGCCGGAACCCCTTCTTGCCGATCCGGATATCCGGGCGGAGATTCCCGATGCGTCATCGGTGGACCCGGTGCCGGATGTTGTGCCGCCGCGTGCTTTGCCGCCAGTGCCGCATGTCGATGCCCGATTGCCGATTGCCGAATGGCCGGAGGAAAGCCGTCCCGACCCGGAAAACAGCGAAACGCAATCCGACTATTTCGCCCGGGTGCAACAGGCGCTCGAAAAAGGAAAACAGTATCCGGCATCGGCCCGGCAGCGTCGCCTGGAAGGGGAAGTTGTCCTGAAGTTCACCATCGGCCGGGACGGCGCGATTTCCGGACTTACCATTATAAAAGGGTCCCGGTTTTCATCCCTTGATGAAGCGGCGCTTGCCGCCGTCCGGTCCGCTGCCCCGTTTCCGCCGCTTCCGGCCGATCTCTTCGACGGCCCCCTGGAATTGAACGTGCCGATCCGGTTCGAGATAAAGGATTAACGCAGCAAAAAGGAGTTAATTATGAAACTGATGATCTGCGGAAAAGGCGGGTGCGGCAAGAGCACCCTTTCGGTCCTCCTGGCCCGGGCGTTTTCCGGCATGGGACGCCCGGTGCTCCTGGTCGATGCCGACGAGTCAAACTTCGGGATTCCCCACCTCCTCGGCATCGCGCCTCCCATGCACCTCCTCGATCACTTCGGCGGTAAAAAGGGGTTCAAGGAGAAGCTCAACCGGAAATTCCCCGTTGAAGGGGAGGGGATTTTCGTAAACAAACAGACAACAGGGGAACTCCCCCCGGCGTGCGTCGGTTCGGTCGATGGCATCCGGGTGGTCTCCATCGGCAAGATCCATCATTTCGGCGAAGGGTGCGCCTGCCCCATGGGGGTTCTGGCCCGGAGATTTCTGGGCAGCCTGATCCCGGCGGAAAATGAAATTATCATCGTCGATTCCGAGGCGGGTGTGGAGCATTTCGGGCGCGGGGTGATCGGAGAGATCGACAGCATCCTGGTGATCGTCGACCCGACGGCCGAATCGTTTCTCCTGGCCGGTAAAATGCTTGAAATGGGGGAGAAGGCCGGCAAAGCCGTTCACTTCGTCCTGAACAAGGTCGAACCCGCCGTTGAAGCGATCATGGTCGGGCATCTTGACCCGGACCGGGTGATTGGGAAGATTCCCGTGGACAATGGATTGTTCATGGCGAGCTTGGAAGGAAAACCCCTTAATACCGTACCGGCGGCCATTGCGGAAATCGGGAAACAACTGGCGGGGCGCCGCGGGTAACATTATCATCAATAACGGGGAAGCCCGCGCCGATCCGGATCGAACCGACCGTGAATCCCATCCACAAGAAGAAGGAGATGCCTGATGAAAGCCCTGATCACCGGAGCCGGCGGTTTTATCGGCTCGCACCTGCTGACGGAATGGATTGCCCGGGGAAACGAAGCAACCGCCCTTTTCCTGCCGGATGAAAACGCCGAAGCCGCGCAATCGCTTGGCGCCCGGATCATCCGGGGGGATTTGACCAAACCGGATTCGCTGTCCGGCATCGCCGACGGCGCGGAAATCATCTTTCATCTCGCGGCCCGGGTCGTCGACTGGGGATCGCGGCAGGCGTTTGAACGGATCATGGTTGACGGCACCCGCAACCTTATGGAGGCCTGCGGACAAGTCGACCGGTTCATCTATTTTTCGTCCTTTGCCGCGCTGGGGCTCGGCCGGGACCTGGTGGGACTCGACGAAGACGCGGTCCGGAGCCCCTGCGGCATCCCCTATTGCGACACGAAGATCATGGCGGAAGACCTGGTCCGGCAGATCTGCCATGACCGGGAGATCCCCTTCACCATTATCCGGCCGGCCAATGTGATCGGGCCGAAAAGCGTATGGGCCACTGATATCATCGATGCGTTCCGGCGGGGACCGCTCCCCCTTGTCGCTGGGGGTAAGGCCCCGGGGGCGTTTGTCTACATCGATAACCTGATCGACGGGGCGCTTCTTGCCGCCGAATCGGATACCGCCCGGAACCGCATCTACCATTTCCGGGACGATTATACCCTCACCTGGAAGGATTACCTGACAGCGCTCGGCGCCACCATAGACAAGAAACCGATGGGGAATCTTCCGTTTGCCGTCGCTTGGCAGCTCGGATCGACATTCGAAACGATCTTCACCCCGCTCGGCATCCGGCCCCCGATGACCCGCCTCGCCGCCGGGGTGATGGGAAAGAACAACGATGTGGACAATACCCGCGCCCGGACCGAACTCGGCTGGCATAGCCGGATCGATGAGGATGCGGCCATGGCGGCCATCAAGGCCTGGGTGGTGGAAAGCTATCTGCCGAAGAAGGGGAAGAAGGCCTGAAGGTCAGAATCCAGAAGCCAGAAGAAGGGCAGAAGCCAGAAGAATTCCTCGCTCCATCTGTTTTCATATCCAACGATTGAGCCGTAGGCGACTCATCCTTCTGGCTTCTGGCTTCTGAATTCTGGCTTCTGGATTCCTTATTTTCTTTTCTTTTACTTTATCTCCTCAACCCCCAGCGGATACTTCGACAGCGCCTCGCAGCCATCCTTGCCGATCACGATCGGGTTTTCATACCGGAACCCGATGTTGTCATCGGGGCAGGCGTACTGCATGGCGCAGATCAGCAGTTCGTTTTCCCGGTAGATGTGGTCCGGGTTGGTCCAGTAGGGGAACGGCCCGTCGTTTAACCCGATCCGCCATTCGTCGCCTGTCATCCCGATGCCGTGCTCGAATCCCGGGACCATGTAGTCGGCAAACCCCCGGTCCTCGGCAAACGCCATCATCTCCTCGGCCAGCTGCGAGGGGGAAATCCCGGCCTTATAAGTTTCCAGGGTTTTGCGGACAATATCGACGAAGTTATTCGCATGCCACCACTGCCGGTCGGTGGCCGGACCGATCAGGTAATTGTGGGAATGATCTCCTTGGCCGAGCATGAACATGGCATGGATATCGACCATGAGCGGTTCGCCCGCCACGATCGGCTTCCGGGTGGCCGGCGTGCAGGCCCCGCCGGCAAAACCGGTCCGGTACCCGCTGGCGATCTCGTTTCCGCCGGTAAACGACCATTCCCATTCGCTCCCCGCCTTGCGCATGGCATAGGCGGCCAGTCCGCCGATTTCCGTCTCTGTCATCCCCTTGTAGCCGCCGTTCGATATCGCCTCGAACACCGCCTTGTGGCCGATATCGACAATCCGGGAAGCTTCCCGGAACCGGTTGATCGTCCCCTGGTCCTTGATCATGGCGAGCTTGTCGATGATGGTGTGGGCATTGACCAGCTCGACACCCGGCATGGCGGCGGCAAACTGCTCGTATTCGTAATGGGTAAGGAATCCCTCGGGGAGATAGTTGGACATGCCGCTTTCGATGCCGATCCGTCCCTTCCCGTTGCCGAGCCGTTCCTTGATGAAATCGGCGATCTGTTCGATTTGGTCCTGGCCGCCCATGGGGGCGAACCCGAAAACCTGCTCCTCGGGGAGCCAGGAGTCGCAAGCGACCCGGGCCGCGTCGATGACGAAGGTGAAGACGCTGGGAAGCCCCTCGGCGGGAATGACCACGAAACTGCGCCACGGGCAGAAGGCATCGGAAATCCAGGAGAGGGTCCGGAGCCGGGAACCAAGGTACATCTCGATATCCTGCCGGTGCATTTCGGCTTGGATATCCCGGATCCGCTGCGGAAAATCAATGAAATAAGGATTGTTCGGATCGAGAAGTTTATTCATGGGTGTCTCCTTAGTATGATGCCGGAATGGTTGCCAATACCTTATTCAGCCGATCGGCCAGACTGGCGAGCTTGAGCGCCTTGACCATGTTCCCCTTCAACTTGAGCTTGCCGGTCATCATCGCCCGCTGGGCGCCCAGTTCGGCCCGGGTGATCTTCGCGAATGTCTCGTAGTTGCCAGTGATGGAGAATTCGGCCTTGGGCGGTTCCCCCTCGTCGATGATCAGCTCGGCGAAGCTCCCGTCGACGAACCGGAAATACATGAACCGGTCCCTGCCGTCCGGGCAGTTCTTGTAGATGTTCGACATGGACGATGTCACGCGGTTCATCCGCTCGGGCGGCAGTTCGGCCTTGAGCCGCCGTTCGGCCTCGTCGCGCCATTCCTGGCTCAGGTACTGCAGTTGTTCCGTCATGTTTCCCCTCCCGTGGTTTAGGTGAATGATTGGTTCTACCGGATCAAATGAACGTCCTTGAAAATGATCGTCCAACATCGAACATCGAACTCCCAATTTCGAATGAAAAGCAAAGTCATTCAAATTCAATTTTGTACGTTCAATGTTCGATGTTCATTTCTTTCTTTTCATTTCATTCCCCATCCGCTTCAACATACAGCCCCTTTGTCAGCAGCGAGACCGTGTCGTCGAACATATCGCGCATGAACGCATCCTGTGAAACGATATAGGTCCGGATGACAAACATCTTGTAGACGAGGAAGATCACTTCGGCGGTACGGTCCGGATCGACCGGCCGGAAGACGCCGGCCGCGATCCCCTCGGCGAGGATATCGCGGATCATGGTTACGGAGTTGCGGTTGATCGCCTCGTAGGGGTCGTGCGCGGCGAACATGGGAAAGATTTCGGGATCGAACACCAGGACCCGCCGCAGGGGCTCATCCTCGGAGAGGTATTCGAGGGCCTTGTGGCAGAGGATCGTAAACCGCTGTTTCGGGTCCGATTCCGCCCCGACCGCCTCGGCCACCCGGGCCTGCCACTGAAGCAGGGCATGGGCCACGGTCTTCCGGTACAAGTCGTCCTTGTTCCGGGCATAAAGGTAGAGATTTCCCTTGGTCATGCCGAGCCGGCCGGCGATATCCTCCATGGTCGCCTTCCGGTAGCCGAAGTCGGCGAAAACCAGAAGGGCGTTTCTGTAAATGGTCTCGTTTGATTCCCGCTGGCGCATATGCTATTTCCGAAAAATGAATGAACATTTTGTTTATTTGTTCATTAAAGAAATAACGGGTCTCTTTCCCGATGTCAAGCATCAAAATAGAATCCGCTTTTCCGGATACGCCAGTTGATTTCAAAAAAAGGAACCATCCCCCGAATGGGCGATTTGCGATCTCCGTAAATATGGTCTGGTCAGCAAAACGGGAGTTTTCTCCAGCAGGACTATTTTTCCGGAAAAACAACAAAGGGAGTGCCTCATGCCGGAAACACGCTCCATAATGGATATCTACAGACACCTGGACGGGATCAATTGCCGGAAGTGCAATGAAAAGACTTGTTTGGCGTTTGCCGCCGCCGTATATCAAAAGAAACGGGAGCCGACCGAGTGCCCGCACCTGGACGGCGCCCGCATCGGGGGCGGGACGGCCGCATCCGAAGACAAAAAGGCGGCCGAACCGGACCTGGAAAAGACGCTCGATGTGCTGAAACGGGCCGCCCGGACATCGGACCTTGCCCGAAAAGCCGAATTGACCGGGGGCGCCTATGATGGAAACCGCCTCCACCTGAGAATCCTGGGAAAAAAATTCAGCATCGATGCAAACGGGAAGATCGCGGCGGACATTCACATCAATCCCTGGGTGGTTCTGCCGGTCGTCGATTATCTCTTTCACGGCGCCGGCCTGGAAGCGACCGGCGACTGGGTTCCCTTCCGGGAACTGGAAAACGGCGGACCACGGGAGGGGCTGTTTCTTCAGCGCTGCGAGCGGCCGCTGAAGAAGATCGCGGATTTAAACACCGACCTGTTCGGGCACCTGATCGAACTGTTTTCCGGCAAAGCGGTCGCCAACGATTACGGCTCCGACATTTCGCTGGTGCTCCACCCGTTTCCCAAACTTCCCCTGTTGATCTGCTACTGGAAGCCCGAAGACGGCATGGATTCCGGCCTGCATTTTTACTTTGACCGGACCGCCGACAAAAACATGCGTACGGAAGCGATCTACACGATGGTGGCCGGCTTTGTCACCATGATAGAGAAAATCGCCTTGAATCACGGCTGGCGCCGATAACCGCACAGGAGGTCTTTATGCGCCCGGAAGCCCCCATTTTTGAGAAGATTTACACCGATTACCTCACGCAGGTCGCGGCCGCGGATTTTACCCGAAAGGCCGATATGCTCGGCGTCCGGATCGATGGCGATGCCATCGAGATCCCGCTGTTTCACAAGAGGTTTACCGTCAGTCCCGAAGGGGTGTTCGATCTCCGGGGAAAGCGCCCCCACCATGCCGTCAGCGTCCTGCTTTGCCAGTATCTCCTCTTGTGCCCCGAAACGCCCGGTGCAGACCGGGAGCTGGTTACCTATAAGGATTTCCGGCACGCGGCACCCTACGTCGACGGCTTCCGGAACACGGTGGAGCGGCCGATAGCGCGTCACTTTTCGGGTCGGCCGGAAGCGCTTGAAACATGTTGCGAAAACCTCCGGGGTGTGGCCGCCGATATTGGCGTGGCTTCCGACTTGTCATTTGGTTTCAAGGCGCTGCCGGAAGTGCCGGTCTTTTTGCTGTTCAACGACCGGGATGACGAGTTTGCCGCCGAGTGCACCCTGCTGTTCGAAAGAAGGGCCGGCACTTTTCTTGACATGGAATGCCTTGCCATGATCGGCGGCTTGTTGTCGCAATGGCTGATATCAATGGACCGAAACACTTAGAGGCTGACAACCATGCTGCTGGAAGGCTACAGGAATCTCACGCTGGCAAAAACCGGCATTCTGTCGTTTGCTTCGGGCAGAAGCTGGGGTGCTCATTTTGAACTTGCCGAGGACGTCCGGTCCCTGTTCCCTTACATCAATGCCGTCATTCCGGAGGCGCGGTATCATGACAAACCGGAATACATGATATTTTTGTTCGAGGGCGTGCGCTGTACCGTCTATCCAAAGGATGTGGTTGCCGCCCCCTTCAGCGGCAGGCAATCGGCATGCCGCTTTGGCGAAAAACTGACCGAATTTCTGAATGACCTGGACCGCCGGCGAAATGAGATCGTTCCCAACCACCGCAAATACCGGCCGGTTTCCGTCATTGAGATCTACCGGCTACTTCCCCGGAGCAATTGCCGCTCGTGCGGCTATCTGACCTGCATGGCATTTGCCGCGGCCATCGCCCAGGCAACGGCGACCCCGGATCAGTGCCCCGGGTTTGCGGCCCCGATCTACGAGTATGCGGTCTACCCGATCTACGACGCGCACGGAAACCTGGCTGAAACCGTCACGATCGAAAAGGATATTGAAAAGCGGGAAGAAACAACCGAAAGGGCGTTTGCGGTTGCCGAACCGGTCCGGCCGCAATCCGATGAAACGGAAAAAACGCTGGGACAACCGCCGCTGACGGATCGGGAAAAGGAGGTGCTGCGGCTGCTTTCCGGCGGGGCCACCAATAACCACATTTCGGAAACGCTTCGCATCAGCCCGCATACCGTTAAAAGCCACGTCATCCACATCTTCAACAAACTGGCAGTCAACGACAGGACCCAGGCCGCGGTCCTGGCCGCCAAGCACGATCTTATTTAGTGCCTGAACGAAAACCGTCTTTTTCGCCAATATCTGCGTTCGGCTCAAAATTTAATCCTCAAAATACGTCCAGTATTCCTGCGGTTAAATTTTTCGCCCGCCTTGATCTTGACGAAAAATCCTGGTTTTCGTTCGGGCACTATTTAACTATAATCCCCTGAATCCGCTTGTGGTTTCGAGCTGCCTGTTTTATCTATGAAAATGGCTTTTTCAATCTGTCCGGGCTGTTTCATTCCAATCACATCCGAAAAAGGGGGGATCATGGAAAAAAACTACGCCTGCTGGCCGGAAGGATGGCCGAAACAGCTGAACTACCCGAACCGGCCCGTGCACATGTTTCTCGACTACACGGCCGAGCGGGCGCCGAACCGGATCGCCATCCATTTCGGCGGAATGGTCCTGACCTACGGGGAGCTCCAGCTCCTGGTCGACCGGTTCGCCACGGCCCTTTCCGCCCTGGGTCTGCAAAAAGGGGAGCGGATGGCCATTCATCTCCCCAACTGTCCCCAGTTCGCCATCGCCTACTACGGGTTGCTCAAGATCGGCGCCGTCTTCACCCCGTTATCCCCGCTCCTCTCCCCCCGGGAGGCGCTCCACCAGTTGACCGATTCCGGCGCCGCCATGCTCCTCACCCTCGATCTCCTCTACCCGGGCATCCAGTCGATCATCCCCGAAACCGGCGTCCGGCAGGTGATTTCGACCAGCATCGCCGACTGCTACAACGCGGTCATCGCCCCGACCAAACTCCTGGGAAAACTTCCGGTCCCGGACACCCTGGACATGACCGAACTGATCAAAAGCCACAACCCTGCCGTCCCGGCAATCGATATCGATATCGAAAACGACCTTGCCCATCTCGCCTACACCGGGGGGACCACCGGGGTTTCCAAGGGGGTGATGCTCACCCATGCCAACGTGGTCCGGAACACCCTCCAGTTCGGCTGCTGGATCAGCGGCGCCCAGCTCGATGTCGATGCGGATCAGCGGGTGAAGCTCGTCTACCCGGAAGGGGTCGACCCGGCCCGGGACCGGCAGGTGGTCCAGGACCGGGAAGTTTCCCTGGTGGTGGTCCCCTGGTTCCATGCCATGGGAACGATCGGTTATCTCAACAACATGATTTCAGGCGGGACCACCATGGTCGTCTTTCCCCGCTTCGATCCGAAGGAATACCTCGACGCGGTCGCCAAGTTCTCCGCGACCACCCTTGGCGGCGCCCCGCAGCTTTACGTACCGCTGCTCGGCCAGCCCGATTTCGATCAATATGATCTTTCCGGGATCAAATTCGTGGCCTCCGGGGCCGCGCCGCTGCCGCTCACCATCCTGGAAAAGATGAAAACCGCCTTCCCTTCCGGCGCGGTGGTCGAGGCCTACGGCCTGACCGAATGCACCATGGGGGCGGTCTGCAATCCGCCCATTCCAGGGAAGGGGAAGGCCGGTTCCGTCGGTCTGCCGGTGTTCGACACGGAATGCCGGGTGGTCGACCCGGAAACCGGCCGGGTCCTGCCGCCGGGAGAGGAAGGGGAGATCTGCATCAAGGGGCCCCAGGTGATGGTCGGCTACTGGCAGCGGCCCGAGGCGACCGCCGAAGTCCTCCGGGACGGCTGGCTCTATACCGGAGATATCGGCCGGGAGGACGAAGACGGGTTCCTGTTCATCACCGACCGGAAGAAGGACATGATCATCTACAAGGGGTACAACGTCTACCCGCGGGAAATCGAGGAACTGATCTACACCCATCCGGGCGTTGAACTCTGCGGGGTTATCGGCAAGGCCGACGAGACCGGCGGAGAAATCCCGGTGGCGTTCGTTCAGCTCAAGGCCGGAATGACCGCAACGGAAGTTGAATTGATGGATCATGTCAATTCCCGGATCGCCGCCTACAAGAAGCTGCGCAAGGTGATCTTTACGGACAGCGTCCCGGTGTCACCGGCAGGGAAGGTGCTGAAACGGGAGCTGCGGGACTGGCTGACGAATTGAGGGATACAGGGGGCTTTTCCAGAAAGGCTTTACTTGCGGCCAGAATCAGTCGATTACTTGATTACCCTCGACCATGCGCTTCCTTCGTCAGCACATCTATGACCTTTTCGCTAAACCGACCTTAGATCCAATCGCCTCTTGTGCTATGCACCCGGCAAGTTGCCGGCCACCCGCCGAAGGGGAAGGGCTGGCGCAGGCTATCGACATATCCATAGGTGGCTGAACGCGGCCAAGGCGTACTCACGGAGCATTCAGCTATTGGATACAAAAAGCCAATTTGTGCTTTTCACTCCGGCAATACCCGCGAGGATGGCATGGGATAATGTGGGCGCGCAAGTTAATAACTTTGGGGCGGGGCGTCCCCAAGTTTCCCGTCCCAAGATTCCTGTAAAAATGTAAATGGCGTCCCTACTCGTCCCCTATGCCGCTGCTAATTTCCACGCCCGGCCTTTTCAGGTTTCCCTTCAGGACTTAAAATCGTAATTTCCACGCGCCGATTCTGTTGCCGGCCGGCAGGTGTCTCATTGGTGGCAATGGGAAAAGCTTCTCCCAATCCCCGCGCGGTGATTCTGTCAGAAGAGATTCCATCGGCCTCCAAAGCATGAGCCACTGCTTGGGCGCGATCTTTGGAGAGCTGCTCATTGTACTCATTGCTGCCGATGCTGTCTGTAAAACCTTCCACAACGACTTTGCGTTCGGGGAATTCTTGCAAAAAGTCAGAGAGCCGCCCCAGATTCCGTTCCGCGCCGGATTTCAGCTCCGCCTTACCAGATTCAAATATCACTTCACCCAATGTAAGTACCGTGCCTTCCTTGGTCTGTTCAGTTTTGTCTGCGGCCATTTCATTGCGCAGCTTTTCCAGCTCGGATTGGGCCTGTTGCGCACGCTGCTCGCTTTTCTCCTGTTCTTCAGACCGGTAGGCCCGAAGTTGTTGCTGTGATTGCTGAGCCTCCTGCCGGGCCTGATCGATCTGCTGCTGACGGACAGTGGCTGAAAAATCATTGAGCTCCTCCTGAAGCCTTGCTGCCTCCTCGTGGGTTTCGGCTTCAAGAGCGAGGGTTTGCGCCAACTCTATTCTTTTCTGCGCCAGATAAGCGAAATGTTCCTGTTCTTCCGTATCTCCAGCTTTTTTTGCCCTGTTCAACAATTTCTTGGCTTCATACAGGTCTACGGAAGCATTTTCAGCGATCGCAGGATTATTTTCAGCCTGATTATAAGACTGTTGAGCCGTCTTCAGCGCCTCGGTTTGCGTTGTAGCGCATCCTGCCGCAATTATTCCGACGGATAGAACAAAAGCGATTTTCGACAAAATTTTCATATTATCCTCCATTCCCCTGGTTATTACTGGGTCTGTTGCTGTTTAATTTGCTTTTTCAAGTCATCAATGCTCTTGCGCAACGTCTCGACCGTTTTTCTGGTTTCAACGGTTTCGGCTTTGGCGTCAGCCAATTTGGCATCGGCCAAGGCTTCATCAGCCCGCCATTGAGCTTCGATAAATTCATTTTCGTTAAACGCATAATTGGCTTGCGACAGTTTTTCCTGCGCCATGCGCAACTCCAATGGCGCATGTTGTGTGGCCTCATTTGCCTGAGCCAGATTTATAGTGGATTCGGCGCTGCCGAGTTTCTTGCGCGCCGCCTCCTCATCCACCGAGGCGCATCCTACAACTGACAAAACAAAAACAATTGCCAAAAAAACTGTCAACTCCACCTTTTTATGCATTAGTCTTGGACGCATAATCTTCCTCCTTTTTTCCTTGGTAGTTCCAATGGTATGTGAACTACCAATTTCTAATCTTTTGGCAATAAGCACTGATCCGTCGAAAAACTGCTTAGACCGAAAGATCATTTTAATTTTCAATGACACCATTAAAGCCGTTTTAAGAATAATCCCTCCCTTTCCCTACACCATACGCACAACTCTCTATATTATAGGGGTATGGGCAGTATTATGGGTCAATCATTCCTGTATTGCCATTGTCACAATGCTGATCTTCGTCTCCAAATTACTCGAACCATTTCAGCGCCTATGCAAATGATCCTGATCATCGAAACTTTTGTCAGGATCAACTGATGGAAATAGGAATCTTCAGGACGGCCCGGATTCCGGTTTTTGACCAAGGCGGTGCCGGTCACGGGAACAGGCCCGGATTGGCGAGAACGACCAGTCGCCTGGATTGCGAGGTTACATACTCATAAGAGTCAAGAGTATACCTGACCCCTGTGTTGTGATGATTACGCGGTCGAGGCGTTCGAGAAGGAAGCGATCGACCCGTGACCCCGGAACGGCTGGAAGTCCCCGTTCAGCGGCTGAAGGACAGGATGGCCGATCCGCCGGAACAGGCCGGATCAATCAAGAACGTTATCTTACCTGACGGGACTGGGCGTTCGCGCAGGAAAGCGGTCTCTATGACCCTTCGATCAAGCACATGCCCAAGGACGGATTCGTGAGATTCTATGGCGCGGGAGCTCCGCATACCGCCTTCAAAAATGTCGCGGGTGCCTGGATGAAGAAGACTCGCAACCGCGTGGATCCCATGAGCCGGAACCTGATTTTTGTCGAGGGTTCGGCGTCGCTGACGGGTCCGGTGGATGAGTTCGAGATTCAGTTCGGGTTTGATCTCGAAAAAGCGACGTTTCAAAAAGGCGAGCGCGGATTCGGAACGGAATTGGGCCTTACGGATGTGGAGGTGATCAGGGGATGGAGTATTTTAAAACAGGCGAAAATTTCCTTCAAATCCAATGAACGACAAATTTCAAATCGGGTCATTATCAAGGTTCATTCGTTTCCGGCAGGCAAACTCCAGCGTCTGGTTGCCGACATTATCGACGGAAGCCTGGGCGTGGACAATGCCGTCATCCTGGAGCATATCCGGGTCTCGCTGTCCGGAACCGTTGAACGGATCAAGAAGAAGGAAGTGGTTGAATCAGCTTTGAAAAATTTGAAGACAAATGCGGAAGGAGCGGCCGCCACGCTCGGTGCATCGATTATAACGCCAAAACGGGTTTATATCTCCCAGCAAGCGGTGGCGGTAACGGGGAAACAAGCCGAGAGCCATTACGGTCTGGATGCCGGTTCCTGGGAAGGCGCTTCCATTTCATACAACAAAGGCTTTCAGGTCAACACCGATATATCGGATCGGATTACCCTGACGGCAACTGTTGCGGGGACTTTTCAGATCGAAACGGAATGATTCAATCTTAACCCTCTTCGTGCGCTTACTCTCAATACCCAACGCCTGACTGTTGACAACATGTAGCCTTGTGGATACAGTGTGACCATGCTTGAAATTCGCCGAACTGATATTTTTGCTAAATGGCTTGATGGGTTACTCGATATCCGTGGACGTGCGCGTATCCTTGTCCGGATAGAACGATTAGCGGCCGGAAATCCTGGAGATGTCAAAGCGGTGGGCGAAGGTGTTTCAGAGATGCGGATTGATTATGGACCCGGCTACCGGGTGTATTACACAAAGCAAAGGGCAAGAGGTGGTGATTTTGTTGGCAGGCGGTAACAAGCAGACCCAGTCCAAGGATATCAAAACCGCTTTGCGCCTGGCGCGGAATTTATAAGGAGTGCATCATGGTTAAAACCATCACTACCCGATACGATGTCGCCGAGCATCTCCGCACCCCGGAGGAAATGGCGGCCTATCTCGAAGCTTCCCTTGAGGAAGCAAATGGCGATGCCGCATTTGTTGCAAAAGCGTTGGGCCATATCGCCCGGGCAAAAGGCATGTCACAGGTGGCGCGTGATGCCGGCCTGTCCCGCGAAAGTCTTTATAAGGCACTTTCCGGGGAACGGAGTCCGGGTTTTGACACGATTCTTAAAGTTGTCGGCGCGCTTGGATTAAAGCTGCATGCGGAAGCAGTTCAGGTGAACAGTTCGACAGGGCAAAATGGTTAGCAGGGATAGACTGACTAATTGGTCTTGTGAAATAGCTCGGATGCGCTGATTCCCAAGCTCTGCTTGGGAACATTCAGAATCGGAATGATTCAATCTTAACCCCCTCATCCCGACCTTCTCCCCCCCAAAAAACGGGGGGCGAAGGAGAAAACCCCTTTGCCGGGGCTCATGATTTATCGGGTGTCGCGGAAAAATTATGATGTAGATATTTGTCCGGATAACTCCAGTAAAATGGATTCCCTTCGTGAGCCTCGGTCCAAAGTCCCCCTTTTGAAAGGGGGATTTAGGGGGATTTTGCGGAATTGCAACCCAAATACCCCCTTACCCCCCTTTTCCAAAGGGGGGTAAAGACAAAACCGAGTCTACTGGAGCGAAGCCGGTAATCGAAGATGAAGATTACCTTTGCCATCATTCAACTGACGGGTGGCTCCGGAACAGGTGGCTCCGGCATTGGAACGGCTCCGGCATCCGGTCCTTTTTTCCCTTTTTCCTCGGATTTTTTAACCTTTTTCGCCTTGGGTTTGCTGACCTTTACAACGGTCGGTTTCGGGAGGGGTTCTCCGGAAGGGACGGGTGGAACGGGCGGAACGGCGGCGAGTTTTTCCTTCCGGGCCGCCAGGGCCAGTTCGCGGACCCGGGTGAAATCCTCGTCGGTGATCGCCCCCTGGATGCCGGTGATGCCGGCGAGTTTCATCCCGTGTTTCAGCCCCAGCTTGTAGATTTCACTCACCTTTTCCCACTTGATATCGCGGCCCACGCTGAAGTTTTCGAACCGGCCTTCCATGGCCAGGACGATCGCTTCGGCAAGGCTGGCGTAGGCGACGCCGGGGGGAAGCCCGATATCCCGCATTTCCGGCTCTCCGGGCAGGGTGATCTCGCCGGAGGCGATGATCAGCACATCCGGCCGCAGTTTGAGGTCCTTGGCGGTGAAATTGAGCGGCCGGTTGACGTCGGTGATGACGCATCCCGGTTTTACCTTCATGATGTCGAGGATCGGCTTGCCGGCCTTTGAGGAGGCGGTGACGATGACATCCATTTCGCTGATATATTTGTCCTGGCGGGTAGTCACGTATATTTTGGCGTCGGGGAGTTCGCTCTCGATCGATTCTTTCACCGACAGCAGCTTGGCGTTGTGGACATCGACCATGTAGACCTCATCGAAGGCGGTGGCCAGCAGTTTGCTGCAGACCGCCCCGACCGCGCCGGTGGCCCCGATGACCATGGTTTTCCCTTTCAGCTTTTTCCCCCGGGTTTTCCGGAGCAGCCCGATCTGGCGGACTGCTTCGGCGGCGGCCCAGAGGGCGGCCGATGCGCTGTAGCTGTTTCCGGTGGTGACGGGAATTTCGGAGAACTTGGCCACGGTGACGCCGGCATCCCCCATCGCCTTGGTCAGCGCGCCGAGCCCCAGGATCTGGGCGCCCAGCTTCTTGGCCATGCTGGCCGCCTTCAACAGGCGGTCATTGGTGAAATCCGGGCTGTGGGCCAGCATCTGGCGGGGAGTGGCGCCGATGGCGATGAGCCATCCCTCGGCCTCGACCCCTTCCGGGGACTTGATCCCGTTAATCTTCGAATAGACAAAGGGGGGCGAGTAGGCGATCAGCTTTTCCAAGGTTTTCATGGTTTTGCGGGGGGCGAATTTAGAGATGAAGCCCACCGGTTTTATTTTCTTCAGAAAATCCTGGGACAGGGGATGGACCACGAAGGCGAAGCGGTTGATCCGTTTCTTTTCCCCGAACGGGTAGATCACCCGGGGGTTCATCCGCAGTTCGGTGATGACTTCCAGCAGGTCGTCCTGGAGGAGCGTTTTCTGGTTTTTCCCCAGGGCAAGCATGATCATGGCTTCGAGAATGCTCAGGCCGACCACCTTTTCAAGCATCTTCGGGGTGGTGTCGATGATCATCCGCACTCCCCGTTCCTTCAGGAACTGCACCCGGTCCTCGTAAGCCGTCGCGGTGATGACGATCTTGCCGCCCAGTTCCTTGAGCCCGTAATTTTCCAGGTGCTGGTAGAACCGGTGATAGGGAACCACGATGATATGGGACTGCTGCATGGCCCGGCGGATCAGGAAATCGTTGCAGGAACTGACCGGTGAGACAAATTCGGAAAACTTCTTGCTCGGCACCCACTGGAGGACCGGATGAATCCCCTTGGCGTACAGTTGGAGATCGTCCAGTGAATTGATGAATTTCGGGATGCCGTTGACCAGGATCGGGTCGCAGAATTTCAGGTTGGTGGTGTATTCGGAAAACACCTTGGCCATGTTGGCGTTCATCAGTCCGGACGTGAATAGGACCCGGTTGTTGTCGAAGAAATTGTTTCCGTTGACGTGCTGGAGATGCCGGAGGGTCCATTCGTGGCAGACGATCCGGAGGGCTTCCCCGGTGGCGAATGGGGTGCGCAGCCGGCTGCCGAGTTCGGCGAATTTGCGGGCCTGCTGCCTGATATTCGATTTGGAGCCGATGCTGTAGGGGAAATCGATGTAACCGAGGCCGATGGCGTCGGCTTTGGTGTCCCATTCCATCATCAGGTCGGCCGCACGGTCGTTATCCCCGTCCGTGCCGATGCGCAGCAGGTGGAAATCCTGTCCCATGAACCGGGTCTGGAAATCATAATTGTCCTCGCTGGGTCCCAGGCTGATAGCGGCAACTGTTTTCATGGCGTTTTCCGATCTGAATGATGAAGGGGTTCAAAAGCAAAGATGAATCAATTCGAATGGATTACCGTTACTATGCAAAAATCGCGCGTTCGATGTCAATTGGAAATCGGCCGCATTAATGATTTCCCGCTTCCCAGTTCCGCCATTCCGCCACGGTATCATGGGCAAGACCGGTGATATTCCTGAGAGCGCCGACGGCATATCGCCGGATGCTTTCGTCCGGGTGATCCAGAAGCTGGATGGCATGGGGGATAAACACCTTGTCCCCGGATTTGAGCATGATGTATCCGGCCATTTTCTGGCGCCTGGCATCGCCGCTGTCAATGCCGGCCTTTACGAATTCGACTACTTCCGGCCCGCCGATCCCGGCGAGCGCCAGCCCGATCTGCATCTGGTACTGGAGGCCGCTCCCGTAATAAAGATCGATCAGGGGAGGGACGGCCCGGGCATCGCCGATCTGGCCCAGGGCGTCAATTAACGGGGCGGTAAGCTGCCGGTCCCGCCGGGCCAGCATTTCGATCAGCATCGGCAGGGCGGGTTCGGCTTTCAGACGACCCAGCGCCCATATAGCCCCGGCCGAGCCATGGCGGTTTTCACGCCGCGCCACTGCCATCAGGAGCGGAATCGATTCCCGGTCATCCAGCAGGCCAAGGGCTTCGGCCATTTCATCCGGGCCCGGTTCGGCGGCATTCTCCAGGCGCGATCGCAGGTCCGGGAGCGCCGGCTGAAAATGCTTTCTTCCGAGGACATAGGCGGCCGGGGCGTTGATCCGGTGATTCGTCTTGAAGCGGGCGAACACCTCTGTGGCGGCCGTTTCCGTGGAAAGACGCGCCAGTACGTCCGCGGCCGCCATTGCCGCCTGGGGATCACCGTCAAGATAGCCGCACAGGGGGATTACCGCCGATGGTGAATCGATGGCGGCAAGGGCCGCGCCGATGTTTTCCCGGAGGTGCGGGTCCGCGGTTTTAAAGGCGATAAGGAGCGGGGCCACGGCGGTTTCCCTGCCGGCATTGGCCAGGGCCACGGCGGCTGCGTTCCGGACCGGAATCCGGTGATTACCAAGGAGGTCGATGAGAAACACTTCGGAACCGTCGATGGGGAGCGCCCCCTGGATTTCGGCGGCCTGCACGTAAGGATAAGACGCGTTTTTCGCGGCATCCAGTAGTATGCGGGAAGCGGCCGGATCGCCGATGGCAATCAGGGCCTTGCGGACCTCGATGCGGATCTGCTCGTCCCGCTCGGACAACAGGAATCGGCACAGGGGGGATACAGCCCGGCGGTCCTCGATTTTGCCGAGCGATTGGACGACCAGCCGCTGCTGGGGGAAAACGCCGTTTTTGGGCGATTTGGTGTTGTGATCGATCGCGTTCAGGAGGGAGGGAAGCGCGGATGCCGCATTGAGATCGCCAAGGGCGATGACGGCACAGTTTTTAACCGCCGGATTAGGGTCGTTTTCAAGGCGATCGAGGATCAGCGGGATATGGGAGTGATTGCCGAGTTTTCCCAGGGCGAGCAACCCGTGGGTCCGCATCCGCCATTCGGCGCCCTTGGCGGCAACGAGGATTTCCGGGAGGGCCGCTTCTCCTTTTTCCAACCATTGGTAATACTGGGACAGCATGGTGTCTTGCGCCAGGGACGACTCTCCGGCCGCGGCAAAACCTGGGAGCAGAAGGAGCAGGAACAGAGAAAGATAAAGAAGGGCAGCCGGGATGCGAACCGGAACGGATCGGGTTTGCATTCGGTGCTGCGCGGGTTCCCGAGCCGGCGCGTGATAACTTTTGGAAAAGGTGTAAAAGGAATGAATCATTTTGTAACCCTCTGGGCCTGTCTTCTGAATTCTGGATTCTGTCTTCTGGACTCTGGCTTTTTTCCCCGCCCCTTCTATTCCCCCAACGCATCCAGCTTTTCCCGGTAGATCGCGATTTCGGCTTCCATTTCGGTGATTGCATCATCTCCGGCAATGGTATCTTCTTCCGTCAGGTAGGATTTGCCGGTTTCTTCCGCCATCTGTCCGGTGCGGTCAGCGATGTAGCGGATCAAATCAATCCGGTCCGATACGGATCGCATTTTGATAGTGTAATACTCGACCTGTTCCTCACGGGTGGCGGTACTGTTTCGAATCTTACTCTCCAGAACAATCGTCTTTCCGAGCGTTTCTCCTCGCTCCGGGTCATAGCCGAACCGGGGATCTTCGGGGATCCACATGTTGCCGGGGAGCGCCTCCTTCATCCGGGCGATTTCCCTCCGGCTTTCTTCCGCTTCTTCCTGGGTCAGTCCGCGCCTGGATTCCGGGAGACTCCGATCTTCATCCGGGGAGATGCCGGTTTCAGGATGTTCGACAGGAGCGATAACGGACGGCAAGGACCCGTCGGGCGGGTCCGTCACGGGCGGAGGGGGTGCGGCAACCGGCCGGGCCGGGGTAAGTGCGGAGGATGCCGGCGGGGGGAAATCGTTTTCGCCTCCACTGAACAGCGACGCCGCCGTAATCCCGAGGGCGATGCACAGGAGGGCCAGGACGATAGTCCCGATGATTATCCGTTTGTTTTTCATATTTCCCTCCTTGACCGGAAAATGAAAAGCTGCGCGGATATCAATCCGCGCAGCTTTTCACAATGGTTTCCGGCACTATAGTATGCGTTACATGAACAATTCAACCACAAAATAGATGGCATCCGCGACCCAGCCGTCGATGTATCCGCGGGGATCGACCGGATTCTGGAGGAGGGTATCGCGGGAAGCGGCGGCCATTTCGTCCACCGGGCCAAGGTTGCTGCCGTAGGTCCGGTTAACCGCGTCAATGATATAATTAGCGGCAACGGCATGGCCCGTGACCGATGGATGGACCCCGTCGAGGCTGAAGAGTCCGCCGAGATAATCGGTTGTGATGATTTCACGTCCGGCCGGCACACCGGTGCCGTCTTTCAAATCATGGCCATACTGGTTGATATCCATGAACAGGGCATTGGCGTCGACAAACGCCCAGCCGTTGGCGATGGCGGCGTATTCGATTTCCCGGTTGATCTCCTCGGTCCGTTCCTGGATCAGGGCGAGATCATCGGGGGTGAGCATCATGTTGGCGCTGGCGCGGTGCATCCAGAACGGGTTGACCGATCCGGCCGGCAGGTTGGGATCATTGGCGGGCTTGAGGTAGGCGATGCAGGTGACATCCGGTACATTAAGTACGACTGCCCCCTTCACGGACCCGCCATTGGAAATCCGGTTGGCGCAGCCAAGCCAGTCTTTTCGAAAATCCGCAAGGGAGGTCAAGGCGCCGGTGTCGCAGTGGAGTGCGGATCCCAGGACATCATTGTTGGCCAGCCAAAAGCTGACAAAAGTGGGATTGCGCTTCATCGCCTGGTCCATCTGGGGAGTGCCGCTGGGGCCGAGGACCAGTTTGTAGAATCCGCCGGCCGATCCGTAGGTGTTGAGCCCGTCCTTGGCGGCGGCGCCGGTGATGCCGAAGTTGTTGAGGGTGGCCTGTCCTCTGTAATCGTCAACGCGCTTGCCGCCGACCAGAGGATAATAGTACTCCCACCAGGCGATATTCCCCTTGAGCACGTCTTCGATATTGATCAAGTAACCCGGGAACTTGAGCAGCGGGAGGTTGCACGGGGTTCCCATCTTTTTAGAAAGCAGGGCAGGGTAGGCATATGCCTGGCGGGTTTCATCCACAGCGCCGCTCTGGAAACCATGCGTCAGGCTGTCGCCGATGGAAACATACCGTTCGAACATGGGATTGCCGGCAAACGTCGGTGCCGGCGGTTTGGTCCCCATTGCGGATGCGCTGTTCGCGATAAACAAGACCAGAAACCCGATAAGAATGAATGCTCTTTTTCTCATGACTCCCCCGAGGCTGATGGTGAAAAGTGATTTGAAATCGGATTCGTTGCGGCTACCGGCAGTAGGAAATGAAAAAAATGTTCAGGAATTTGGGAAAGGTTTTACGAAATGCCGGAGTTTAGTCAAAATGCAGGATTGGGTGTGGGAAGTCAATCGGGGGAAACCTGAAAATCAGGTTCGTTTTTCCCTAATAAGGGGGCATTAAAGAAGCCCGGCGGCTTCTACATACCGCCGGACCGTCGCCATGATCGTCATAAACAACTTTGCCCCGGTCATCCGGATGAAAATATTTCCAGAATTGCCGCAAATGCGGGCAAATTCCTCGCCGATGAGAACGGCCGGTTCCCGCGCGTCCGGGTTTTCCGACAGGATCTTCACATAGTTGTCCAGTCGATCTTTCACCACCTGGAAATAATCGAAGGTCTGTCCGGTCATCCGCCCGGTGGTTTCCGAAAGGGTTCCGGAAAATTCAAATACGGATTTCCAGAATGCGGCAACCAGTGGCGGCTTTCCCGGAGAGGATTCCATGACATAGGAAACCGCCCACCCGGTCCCGATGATATTCAGCAGCTGGAGTTCGTATTCGATTGTTGCCGGCGGTATGCCGACGTCTTCGGGGAGGCGGGCGATGAGCCATTTGATCGCTTCGCGGTCGAGGGCGTAATTGAACAGGTCCTCCGCGGCCTTTTCGTGCGGCGGGCTATCAGTTGATTGATTCATGGTGTAACTGTTTATATCATTGTGGAAAAAAAGTAAAAGGCAGAGTCGTCACCGGCTCTGCCTTTCCGGTCTGTGCGCGGGATCGTTCTTAATGGCGCAATTAGACCCTTCTGACTTTGAGCGCCTGGGGACCTTTGGGGGTGTCTTCCACTTCGAGAATGACGACCTCAAGTTCCTTGAGTGTACGAAAACCGGTGCTGTCGATGTTGGAATGATGAACGAAGACATCACCGTGGGTATCGGTTTCGATGAAACCATAGCCCTTCTTTTCATTGAACCACTTCACTCGACCTTCCACTACGGCCACCTCCTTTCGTTTATTGTTTTTATTCTGTACAACGCGTCAGGAGCTACTTCGGAAGTTGTTTAAGCCACAGTGAAGATCGATTGAACACACCCCGAATTCCGCACCCACTCTGTGTACATCCGACAACCGACTCTAAATGTGAAATCTAATGCTGAACCTCTCATTCAGCAATAAAAAATCCCGTTCCCTGTTATCTAAAAATGTGGGAGATTCGGATGAATGCAGACATAATTGCTCGCGTCGCATTCTTCTCCTGTAGTCCGATAAAAAGGTAATTGATCCGGAATTTTTGTCAAATCCACCACTCTGTTTTACGAGTCCGGTTGTCTGATTACGGTAGATGGTTTCGGAATCTCGAAATTACATGCCCGGTTTGAAGAATTCCGTGAAAGTCAATTTTCGGA